>Ga0315339_1002005_pt1 | contig 16220 bp, 14 predicted proteins | sample ASW17metaG_FD_204514 | JGI IMG/M metagenome (GOLD analysis project Ga0315339, IMG submission 204514) | Ammonia-oxidizing marine archaeal communities from Pacific Ocean, United States - ASW #17 | ecosystem: Environmental > Aquatic > Marine > Oceanic | place: USA: California | collected 2016-12-05
ATCCATTGCGGCCCCGTCGGCTCGGGTATCCGCTGCAAGCTGGTGAACAATTTCCTGACCATGGTCACGGCGAAGGCCAATGCCGAAGCGCTGGCCATGGCCACCAAAGCGGGGCTGCCCTTTGATACGGTCTGGCAGGTCCTGACGGGTACGACCGCGACCAACGGCTGCCTCTCGACGGGTTGGGTGCCCAAGGGGTTTTCCGGCGATATCGAGCCCGGCTTCGCCATGCCGCTCGCGCGCAAGGACCTGGCGCTCGGCATCCGCATGGCCGACGAAGTCGGCGTGGATACACCACTCGCCGATCTCGCGCTGACCCACTACGACGCGCTGTTGGGTTCGAAGTTCGGCGACAAGGATTTCTCGGCCATTGTCAACGCCGCCTGCGAGGAAGCCGGCGTCGAATCGCCGACTCTCACCAAACCCTCTTAACATTCAAAATCGTGCCTGGCACGAGCGTTATTTAGCGACCGAGCAGGAGCCGCCACCGAGGACGCAGAACTTGGCGCAGTGTGGGTGGTTCAGCGCCACGTCGCCGGTGGCGTCCGCCAGCGTCTTGCCCATCTCGAAGCGGGTGTCATAAGGCAGCAGCGTGCAGGGCAGCACAACCGGCTCCTCAGCGCCCTTGCGTTTGACCACCATGCGTGACGTCGCGCACATCACGTCGTCCGGATTGACGTCGAGGATGCCCCAGCACGCGGTGGTAATCTCGGGTACGTCGATGGTCTCGTCCATCTCCGGGAACAGGACCAGTGCGCTGTGATCTGCGGCATCGACATGGATGTCCTGGGCCGCAAACAAATTCGCGTACCCCGCCCTCAGGGTGTCTTCCGACTCGGCCCACAGCGTACGGCCCGCGACATCGATGTGGAAACGATGCGCAGACAGCCACTTGAGGCCCGGCAGCGTCCGCGCCCAACTATGCGCGCCGCGCTCCAGTTCGTGCAGGGCCGGTGTGTAATGATCGAGCGAAACGCGGATCTTCAGTTTGCGCCCATAAGTTTCGTGTAGCCTCAAAAGATCGTCCTGGAGCTTCATCATCGGTCGCATGCCGTTGGTCAGCACCAGCACCTCGAAGCCATGTGACAGGCACGCCTCGAGGCTGTCGATGATCTCCGGATTCATGAATGGCTCGCCACCCGTGAAGCCGATTTCGCGGGTCACCCAGCCGTCCCGCCGGATTTCCTCAAGGTAGGTCTTGACCTCCTCAGCCGTGATGTAGGCGAGGCGGTCGTTCGTGGGACTGGACTCGATATAGCAGTTGATGCACGTGAGATTGCAGAGCGTGCCGGTATTGAACCACAGCGTCTCCAACTCTTTGAGCACGACCTTCGCCCGCACCGACCCATCAGCCGTGACGTCGGGATCGTGGAACTTGGCCGGATCAAGGCTTGGAGCTTGCTTCTCCGCGGTATCAATCGACATGAATTCTCCAATTTGAGGCACCGGCTGGGTCGGACGGGCGGACGATATCGTAAATCCCGGTGCTTGGCACCCTTGGTCTGGTGCCTGGCACCTTCAGTCTGGTGAATGCACGACGCTCCGGCTGCTGATCAAGACAGATACGCACCACGACACGGCATTGCCCATCACGTTTCCGTCAGACTCACACCACCTGCATGATCCCCTTCCCAACGACGATGATCGACACGGTCAGGAGGAACCCCCGGAACACCCGGTCGAAGTGTTCGCCGGGGAGGAACCGGAAGAACTTCGCGCCCATCCAGCCGCCCGTGAAAACGATCGGGGCGAGGACCAGGGTCTCGGCGATCAGTTGGGGCGAGATCAGGCCGGCGAAGACGGCGGCAGTGATGCGGCCGACGATCGTCACGGTGCTGAGGGTAAATCCGGTGGCGCGCAGCTTCTCGGCCGTGGGACAGGCTTGGCGCAAGTAGGCGGCCATCAGATACATGGCGCCGGCGCCGACCGAGCCGGCGATGCAGCCGGCCAACGTGGCCAGGGCCCCACTGATCCAGCGCGACCGGATATTCACACGCTGGGCGAACTTGTTCATCACGTCGGTGAAACTGATCGCCACGATGCACGAAATGATGATGCCGAGGACCAGGGTTAACCAGGCCGAACTCAGCTCGCGGAAGACCCACACCCCGCTCAACACACCCGGGATGAGGAATATGAGTATGACCTTGGCGACACCCCAGTCCGCGTAACGCACGCCGTGCCAGATGAATTGGGAGTGGCTCACGCTTGACGACATCAGCAGCAGCAACACCGCGTGGTGCGGGGGAATGATGAACGAGGCCAGCAGGATCGCCGGGACCCCCGATCCGAAGCCGAAGGCGCCGCGAACGAAGAACGAGCCGAAATAGATCAGGCCAATGGTCCCGATCGCTCCCCAGGAAATTTCGGCGAATGGCACTGTCCCGGGAGACAGAAAATCGAACAGCCCTGGGGAGAGAAACTCGAACACGAATGTTAAGAGCCTTATCGATTTGCCGGGTTCGGCAAGGTGCCGCAATATAGCAGGGTCGTCATGGCTGCCGCGCTATCAGGCTGCCATGACATTGGGCGGCGCTGAATAAGGGGGTCTGGTATGGCCATCGGCGAATTCACGGACACCAGTGCGCAGGAGGATCCATTCACACTGCGGCCGGCCATCGCGGGCACCCGTCACATGGCCGTGGCGGGTCATTACCTGGCCGCCCATGCCGCCTTCGAGGTGCTGGAGGCGGGCGGCAACGCGATCGATGCCGGGTGTGCCGGGGGTATTGCCCTTGGCGTCCTGCAAAGCGAGCTTGTCAACGTGGCGGGGGTCGCGCCGATCATCATCTACCTCGCGAAGTCACAGGAGGTGATCACGATCAGTGGCCTCGGGTCCTGGCCCGCCGCGACCGACCCTGAACTGTTTCGCCGCGAGCACGACGGGCATGTCCCGGAAGGGATCCTGCGGACTGTCGTTCCGGCCGCGCCTGACGCCTGGATTACCGCCCTCGAACGGTATGGCACGATGAGCTTCGCGGACGTCACTTCCGCCGCCATCCGCTTCGCGTCCGAAGGCTTCGTCATGTACCCGTTGATGTCTAACCTGATTCGCGCCAAGGAGGAGAAATACCGGCGCTGGGATGCGAATGCTGCCATCTACCTGCCCGGCGGTAAGCCGCCGGAGGTTGGCGACCTGTTCGTGCAGAGCGATCTTGGTCGGACGCTTCAATACATGGCCGATGAAGAGACCGCGGCCGCTGGCCAGGGTCGTGAGGCAGGTCTGCAGGCCGCCCGGAATGCTTTCTACAAGGGTGATATCGCCGCCACGATCGTCAAATATCACGAGGAGAACGGCGGCTGGTTGAGCGCCCCCGATCTCGCGGACTTCAAGGTCGGCATCGAGCCGCCCGTCTCGATCGATTACAAGGGAACGCGCGTCTACGCCTGCGGACCCTGGTGCCAGGGTCCGGCCCTGCCGCAGGCACTGAGACTCCTCGATGGCTTTGATCTCGGTGCGATGGGCCATAACTCGCCGGCCTACATCCACACTTTGACTGAGGCGATCAAGCTCGTCTTCGCTGACCGGCACCATTACTACGGCGATCCCCGTTTCGTGGACGTTCCGCTGGATGACTTGCTGTCGGATGAATACACGGCGCGGCGCCGCGAGCTGATCCGCCCGGACGAAGCCTGGCCGGATATGCCGCCGGGCGGTAATCCGTCTGCCATGGCAGCAATTGGTCCGCGTCATTTCGGCGGCCCTATTCCCGCCGACGCTGCGCAAATGCCGGCTCTGGATACGTCTTACGTCTGCATTACCGACCGGCATGGCAACGTCTTCTCGGCAACCCCCAGCGACACGTCCAACGACGCGCCGGTCATCCCGGGCACGGGTCTTTGTCCGTCGTCCCGAGGCTCGCAATCGTGGACCGACCCCGGCCATGCCGCGTCGGTCGCGCCGGGCAAGCGTCCGCGCCTGACGCCGAACCCCGCGCTCGCCATCCGTGATGGCGAATTCATAATGCCGATCGGCACGCCGGGCGGTGACGTCCAGGTGCAAGCGATGCTGCAATGCTTCCTCAATGTCGTCCAATGGGGCATGAACCCGCAAATGGCGATCGAAGCCCCTCGGTTTGCCACCTACAGCTTCCCCGATTCGTTCGAGCCTCACGGCAATCAGCCCGGCAAGCTCAAGCTCGAAGGCCGGATTCCGGTGGCGACGGCGACGACGTTGGAATCATACGGCCACGATGTCGACATGTGGCCCGACTGGACCTGGCGGGCAGGCTCCGTCTGCATGATCCGCAAGGACCTGGGGTCGGGAATTCATACGAGTGGCGCCGATGCTCGCCGTCCGGCCTACGCGGTCGGTTGGTAACCGGTCATGAGCGAATACCTGCTCGGTCTTCAGTGCAGCGAATGCGGTGCGGGTGAGTATAACGACGATCTGATCGTCGATCCGCTGTGCCCCCGGCATGATGGGCCTCAGATCGCCAAATTCGACCTCGCCCGTATGCGGAACGAGGTGGATCGCGATCGGATTGCCACGGCTCCGCGCGGGATCTGGCGCTGGTCCTGTCTGTTGCCCCTCCGCGATCCTGCCAACATCATCACTCTGCACGAGGGTGATACGCCGCTCTACCACGCCCGTCGCCTGGGTGAGGAGCTCGGGCTCTCGCATCTCTACATCAAGGACGACTCGGTCAATCCTACGGGATCGTTCAAGGATCGCGGCGCCAGCGCAACGCTCTCGAAATGCAAGGAGACCGGTGCCCCGGGCGTGATCCTCGCCTCCAGCGGCAACGCGGCGACGTCGTTTGCCGCCTACGCCGCCCGTGCCGGCGTGCCGTTCTATGCCTTCATGCTCGACGAGACCTCGGATGTTCACCTGCTGCAGGCGATGAGCTACGGCAATCCGGTGTTCATCGTTGAGGGTGACGTGACCCACGCGGGCAGGCTCGCCACGCAGGTTGCGGCGGAGCGGGAACTTTTTCACGGGGTTCAGCCTGACAACCTCTACCGCGCCGAAGGCAAGAAGACACTCGCCTATGAGATCAGCGAGCAGCTCGATTGGCAGGTTCCCGACCGTATCCTGTTGCCGACGGCCGGTGGCACGAATGCCCTGGCCCTGCATCAGGGCTACCGTGAGCTGAACGAGCTGGGCTGGGTGTCCGGCATACCCGCTCTCGACATCGTCCAGCCGGACGATTGCGCACCGATCGTGCTGGCCTGGGAATCAGGTGTGCCGATGGAACCTTGGGGTCACACCAACACGATCTTGACGGGCATCGATCACCCGAACCCGAAGGCAGGCGATGCGATCGTCGGTATCATGCGCGAGACGGAGGCTCGGGGCTGGACGGTCAGCGATGCCGATGCGCTGGCCGCGGGACGTTTGCTCGCGGCGACCGAGGGCATCTTCGTCCAGCCTGCGTCCGCCTCGCCGCTCGGCTGTTTTATCGCCTTAGGCGCGGACCGGACGCGTCGGGAATACGGTAACCAGCGTATCGTCCTGATCGCCACGGGGTCAGGCAAAAATCAGGTTGTCGAGCCGCTCGCGGGCGTCGGCAAGCCACCGAGAATTGCCGCGACGCTGGAGGCATTTGAAGCCACCGACGCTTAAGCTCCGCCCGCAGGCAGTGGCAAATTCATTCGCTTAGAGAGGATTCATGACGGAGACATTCCCGAGCCTTTTCAGTCCTCTGAAGATCGGCAGTTACACGCTCAAGAACCGGATCATGAACACCGGCCACGGCGCGCAATTCAAAACCGGGGACGGCATTCCGACCGACCAATACGTCGCTTATGTGCGTGAACGTGCCAAGGGCGGTGCCGGAATTATAGTCACCGGCCATACCGTGCCGCACTACGACGGCGACCACGCCCGCGACGTCTGCAATTACGACGAGCGGATCACCGTGTTCTACAAGAAGTTTGCCGAGGCAACGCATGCTTATGACGTGCCGATGCTGGCCCAGCTCGGTCATCGCGGACGCCGACCGACCGAAGTGGGCTTCCTGACGAACCGGATCATCTCGGCGTCTGCCGTACCCGCGCCGGACTTCTCATCATCGCAATTCGTGCCCCACGCGATGTCGACCGCAGAGGTTGAGGAGGTCGTCGATCAGTTCGAGGCGGCCGCGCAGCGTGTCGCCCGCGGCGAGATGGACGGGGTCGAGCTGGCGGTCGGCGTCGACTACCTGTTTTCCAACTTCCTCAACGCCAAATCCAATCTCCGGGACGACAAGTACGGCGGTGGGACGCTGGAAGAGCGCATGACATTTTTGAACGAAGTCACCGACGCGGTGCGCGGGACGCTCGGACCCGACCGTCTTCTGGGGATTCGCTTCTACGACGATCTGGTCGACTACAGCCTGGGCCTCGAAGATTACAAACAGATGGTCGGCATCATCGAGCAGGCCGGGAAGGTCGATTACTTCAACATGTGGCAGGGCTTGGTCGCGAGCCCGCGAAGCGGCCGCGATCATTGGCCCTCCTATTATTCCAAACCCGGCCAGTTCGCCTACCTGCCGGCCGGCTTGAAGGAAGCCACGTCGTTGCCCGTGGTCGGCACCGGACGCATTGATTCGCCAGCCCTGGCCGACGGAATGGTCAAGGACGGCAAGGCTGACATCATCGGTATGGCCCGGGTCCTGATCGCCGATCCGCACTGGCCCAACAAGGCCCGGGAGGGCCGGGCTGACGATATCCGGACCTGTATCGCCTGTACCCAAAGCTGCGTCGGTCATGTCGATCTCGGCATGGGTGTTGGCTGTATCTACAACCCGGTGACCGGCCGGGAACTTGAATGGTCCGAGTTGCCGGCCACGAAGGCCGTGAAGAAGGTCGTGGTGGTGGGTGGCGGCCCGGCCGGTTGCGAGGCTGCCCGCATCGCCGCCGAGCGCGGCCACGAGGTCGTCCTGTTTGAGAAGGGACAGCGTCTCGGCGGCCAGGTCAACCTGGTCATGCGCACGCCGGCCCGCGGAATCTTCGAAGAGATTATTCTCTTCTTCGAACGCCGGTTGGGAAAACTCGACGTCGATCTCCGCCTGCAGCATGAGGTGGGGGTGGAGGACGTGCTGGCCGAGGCACCCGACGCGGTGGTCATCGCCACAGGCTCGACCGCGTTCTGTCCTGACGTGCTGGGCACCGACCAAAAACACGTGCTGAGTGCCCGGGACGTACTGCTCGGCAATGCCGAGATCGGACAACGGGTCCTAGTCGTCGATACCGTGGGCCGCGCCGAAGCGCCGACGGTGGCAGAACTTCTCGCGGATCAGGGCCGGCAGGTGGAAGTCGTCACCGGGCTTGAGTGGGTCGGACGGCATATGCCGGGTCCTGCTTGGCACAATCTGACCGAACATTTGCTGAAGAAAGGTGTCACGCTCACACCCTTCACGGGAGTCTGGGAAGTGTTGGAGGATTCTGTTGATGTCTACAACGTCGTTACCTGGGAGCCCCGCACCATCGCCGACATCGACACCGTGGTGATGGCCGCCGGTGGCCAGGCCGACGATACCCTCTACCGCGAACTCAAGGAGCGGCACCCCGAAGTCCACGCCATCGGCGACTGTTTCCAACCGCGCGACATCGAACTCGCCGTCATCGACGGCCACCGCGTCGCCAGGGAGCTATAGATCGAAACGTGTCGGAGTCGTGTCGGAGTCGGAGTTCGACACCGCAATAGAGAGCGACGATGAATCACAAGATTGAATTTCAGGTTCTCCTGCTGCCCAACTTGCTTGGCGCGGAGCTGCTCGAGCGCTTCCGGCATGTCGAGGAGCTTGGCTTCGATCTGGTGGCGACCGCAGACCATTTCGTGGATTGGCGCTACCCCAAGCCGATCACGCCGTGGCTCGAAGGCTGGACGACCCTGGCGGCCGCCGCCTGCGACACATCCAGGATCAAGCTCGCGACCTACGTCACGCAGATTCCCTTGCGGAATCCGGCGTTGCTGGCGCGCCAGGCGCTGACCGTGGACCAGATCTCCAACGGCCGTCTGGTGATCGGTCTCGGGATCGGACTGACTTCGGATCCCTCGTACGACATGATCGGGATGCCGAACTGGCCCCTCGGGGAGCGCGTGGCGCGGTTCAAGGAATACGTCGAGATCGTGCACCTGCTACTGACGCAGGAGACCACCAGCTACGACGGCGCGTACTACACCATCAAGGACGCGGTGATGATTCCGCGCTCGATCCAGAACCCTCGGCCGTCCATCGCAATCGGCGCCTTGGGCTCCGTGATGTTGAAGAACGTCGCGCGGTACGCGGATATCTGGAACAGCATCAGCCGCGGCCAGACCCTCGATGATCAACTGCAGGAGACCTGGGAGCGCATTGAGATCTTGAACGACCACTGCGTGGCTGTCGGCCGGGATCCCACCGAGATTCGCCGGTCCTATGTGCTGCTCGACAAACCCGCGCGGGATGCCGGAGACGCGATTCCCTACTACGCCTCCAAGGACGTCTTTATCGAAATGGTCGAGCGCTTCAAAGACCTGGGGATCACCGAATTCATGCTCGACTACCCCGTCCTCGACTCCGACCACAAAATGTTCGAAGTGATCGCACGAGAAGTGATTCCGGGGCTGAGAGGGTAGGGCAATTCTCCCTCTCCACACGCTTGCGGGGGGAGAGGGATGCGCAGGGTTGGTTCGCCCGTAGGGCGGGCCTTACCAATAGCTGGGTGAGAGGGGTCGATTCAAATCCTGTCCGCCATGCCAGCTACCCCGTCGACACCCCCGGAGCCGCACGCGCAAACCCGCCGAACAGGTTGAGAAGGCGCTCGCGCCAGACGAAGATTGGGTCGTCTTTCTCGAGCAGATCAATTTCGCTGATCAGGCGAGCCCACATAAATTCCCCCAACACGATGTAATCGGCATAGGCCGGCGTGGCGCCACAAATGAACGGCTGATGCGCGAGGGTCGCGCGCAAAGGTTCAAGGCGCGGCCGAAAAGCAATCGCCCTCTCTTTGCTGCCTTCTCGGTAGTCCTCGAGCCGGCCCATCTGTTTTTCACGATCTTCCCGCCACTATTTCTGGTCGGCCGGGTGGAGGTTTTCGAATACGTCCCAAATAAGGATGCCAAACAGTCCAGGCGTGGGAGCTGTGATCTCCGTATCGGAATCGGATGGAGTCACGTGGGTCCAACCTTGAAGCCCCGTTACCCAAGAATTGATGAACTGCGCCTCGGCGCGGCCCATGTCGCCTCCGAACAACGACGGACGATCGGGATAGGTATCTTCGAGATAACAGGCGATTTCCCAGGAGTCGTTGATCCATCGATCACCATCGACGAGAACGGGGATCCGGCCTTGGCCGGTGAATGCAATCGGGGAGCGGTCCCGGAAATAGACGGGCACGCGTTCGAATTAGTCGAATCCTTTGTGTTTGAGAGCCAGAAGGGTCCTCTAGCAGTAGGGGCTGTGCCGTATCTCACCCGCTCCCGCCAACTCGTAAACCGTCATGGTCATGATTGCCTCCACGTCAGGCGTGAATTCGGTCAGGATAGTTAGCTTCGAGGCGCTCGACCAGATAGTCATGGAACTTTGCGGGGGGAGTGGAGTTTCCCGGCGTGCCGAAGCCGGGTAGAGGTTCGATCACTGTGTCGAAGGACGGATCGAAGAAAAAGCCGACCGAATAGCGGCTCCGTTCTGAGGACGTGTTGACGACCCGATGCGCCGTTGAGGCAAACCGCCCATTGGTGAGTCTTGGTATGGCGTCGCCGGAATTCACCACGAAGGAATCGTCGATGATGGGCACGGGCGACCATTCGCCGCCGCGCGGCCTGAACTCGAGCCCGCCGACGTCGTCTTGGGCCAGCACCGTGATAAACCCGAAATCCGTGTGCGGCGCGATCCCGAACACACCGGTCTCGCGCGGCTGGTCGTGCGGTGGATAGTGGAGCATGCGCAAGATCGTCGACGGCGGGGAGAAAAGCGCCCGAAAATCCGCCGCATCCTGCTCCATCGCAAACGCATATGCCGGAAGTAGCGCCGCCATCATGTCACGCATGGCGTCGTGGTAGTCGAGGAGCGAGTCGCGGAATCCCGGTAACTCGCGAGGCCATTGATTGGGTCCCTGAACGGGTTGTCCGAAGTCAGGATCGGTCTCCGACACCTCGTGCCGGATGAAGAATGATTCACTCTGGTTGGGCTTTGATGCGGATTCCACTGTCGAAATTTTCACGGTGGAGCCTTCGAGGGGCTGATAGCCGCGGAAATACGGGTTGAGTTTGACTTCCAGTTTTTGTGCCACGGGAAGGGCGTGAAAACGTGCGTTGGCGTCGAAGACGCGGGCGCGCAGTTCGGCTGGAACGCCGTGACCCACGATGAGATAGAACCCGATCTGTTCGGACGCTGCGCGAATCTCACGGCCGACCTGCGCGATTCCTGCGTGGCTCCCGCTCAGCGCGGGGGCGACGTCGATTTCATGAAGGGCTTGGCTCATTGGGATAGGTATGCGGCGTTCGGTGCTCTGCCGAAAGTACGTCAATCGTTGGGTTTAGTATCCTCGACTATCATCGATGGCTTTCACCAGCGAATATATTGCCCGGGTATAAGGAAAGTCATCATCGCTCTCAGCATACTTGAGAACGGTGCCCGAAATGGCATCAATTTCAGTTTTCCGCTCGGCCTCGATGTCCTGAAGCATGGACGTCTTGTTGGCTGCCGTGCGCACCAGGTTGCGTTTGTTTTGCTCCCAAATGCTGTCAAAATCGAGCTCAACGCCCGCCCGTCCCGCCGCTGTCACCGCTTCACGCCCTAAGTGAATCATCAATTCCAGCAGCATGGGATTTTCACCGACCCCGCCCACTTTCAATCTCGTGAGCGCCGTTATGGTATTCACCATCGCGTTGATGGTGAGTTTCCGCCAGATTGCCAGCCTCGGGTCCTCGATGAGATCGACGGGAATGTCTGCTTGTTCGAACATCTCGGTTATCCATGAAACGTCGCCGCCAGAGTCCCAGGGCCCGATGACCGTATCCCCCCAGCCGCCCAGGCCGGTGACGCCGGGAGAAATGGCGTAAGCGCCGATGGTGGTAACGCCCGCGGCTGTTCTTGCCTCTCCGAAGATGTCGGCAAGGACGTCGGCCGACCCAAGCCCATTCTGCAACGTCAGCGCGATGCCGTCCGGCATCAAGATCGCCCGTGCCGGTGCGATATCCGGTGTGCTGTAGGCCTTTACCAACACGATGATTAGCCGCGAAGGCTCAAGGTTCGACGGATCGTCAGACACCGCCGCTAGCGGGAACGTCGTGCGCGCCCCGTCAGCTTCAATCGTGATGCCGTTCTGTGCCAGCGCATCGTGCTGGGCGCCGCACCTCTGGAAAACTTGTACGTCGTGTCCTGAATCGATGAGACGTGATGCCAGGAGACTGCCGAGAGCGCCGCAACCGACGAACGTAATAAGCATGAGGACTCCGGGGTTTTAGGTGCCGCCCCGCGCATGTACGGGAATCGCCCGCCGGCTGCAAGCGCTCGCCGAGGGAGTATCGAACCGGTTGTCACGACGTTGCCCACACTCTCTATGAGTGGCTATCTTCAAGCGATCTCCAACCCGGCGCGACAGTGGAAGCCCACATCGGGACATTTTGATATGAACGGAGAGACGGTGCGCATCGGTGTTATCGGTGTGGGTGACATCAGCCACTGCCATCTCAGCGGCGTGCAGGCCGCGGGGGGGGATGCGGACGTCCGCGTCATTGCCGGACGCCGGGCCGAGCGTGTTGCACCCCTTGCTGCGCAATACGGCATCCCTGACATCGAGACCGATTACCGCGCGGTACTGGCGCGCGACGACATCGACGCCGTGATGATTCTCACGCCGGAAAATTTCCATGAGGAAATTGCCGTGGCGGCCGCTGAAGCGGGCAAGGCGATGATGGTGCAAAAGCCGGTGGCGCACAGCGTGGAGTCCTGTAAGCGACTCATCGTGGCGGCCGAACGTGCCGGCGTGAACATGCAAGTCAGCTACATGCACCGCTATTTCGAGGAAGTCGTCTACGCCCGCGATCTCATTCGCTCCGGAAAGTTTGGCGAGATCCACGCTGTCTGCATGCGCAACGCGACGTCGGGTCCCATCATGCCCTGGAACTACGATCCCGCCGTGGTTCAGGGAGGGGTCGTCTTTTCCCTGGGCAGCCATGGCATCGACCTCATTCAACATCTGGTCGGTGCCGTCGAGGACGTCTCGGCTCGCACGGCAACGATAATGCGTAAGCGGACTTTCTCCAATGGTGAGGTCGTCACGGATATCGAACTCGAAGACATCGCGTTTGCGACGTATCGCATGAAGAACGGCATTCTCGTTGATCACGAGATGAGCGGGTGCGAGAAAAAAGGCACGGACCGCTTCCTGGTCGAGATTCACGGCGAGAAGGGCACCCTGCTGCTGCGAGGGCCGCGCGACCCCTTGGCGATCTATGCGCCGGACGTCACCGGAACGTCGGATTGGCACGTGCCGGACCTTGCCGACCGGCCATTTGGCGCCCGCCATCCTGCCCACTGGGTCGACATCATTCGCGGCGTGCTGCCGGACGAAGCGTCCGGATGGGACTCACTCGCGGGCATGCATGTTATCCAGGCCGTCTACGAAGCCGCCGAAAGCGGAAGCCGCGCCAGCGTCCCATTTCTTGAAAATGCGGATTATGACCAATAACAATCTCCTCCCTTCAAGATTGGGAAGGAGAGTTCTAACGCTGCCATAACGATCCCCTCCCCCGAAATCGGGGGAGGTATGGGTGGGGGCGACCAGAGAAATGAATGGCACCGTTGATAGTATTACATGCAAGCCGTTTAGGATGGACTCTCCACTAATATTGTACCTCTACCGCGCGTCTCAGACCGTCAACAGCGAGCACACTTTAAACGGAGGATTGCATGCCTAGTGATGTGGGGTTCGTCGGACTCGGAGCGATGGGCTTGCCAATGGTGCGGAATCTTTCCAAAGCGGACATCTCCGTATCCGCATTCGATCTGAAAGCCGAGATATGTGCCGAGGCCGCTGAGCTGTCGGGGGTCACGGTCGCCAATTCACCAGCCGATATCGCCCGGCAGGTCTCTGTCGTTCTCACGTGTCTGCCCACCGCCGGAGCCGTGCAAGCGGTGTACACCGGTGATGATGGCATTGCAGTGGGTGGTGACGCAGGTCTCGTGACCTGCGACTGCTCGACCATGGCGCCGGACGTCTCGCGATCGCTGGCGCAGGATATGAGCGCGGCGGGTATTCATCATCTTGAAGCCCCGATCTTCGGCATCCCGCTCCAGGCCCAGAGCGGCGACGTCTATTTCGCAGTTTCCGGCAATGAGGCGCACGTCGGCGCCGTCACGCCGTTCCTCGAAGCGATGGGCCGGGGCTACCGTTACGTGGGAGCAACGGGCGTCGCCCATACCATGAAGATCCTGCAGAACGGCCTCGGTATGGGCCACGCGGCGCTGGCCTCGGAGATTCTTGTGATCTGTGAGCGTTTGGGCCTCGATACCGAACTGTTCATCGACCTCGTCAAGGACGCGCGCGGGCTGGGATTGTCCGTCTTCTTTGAACGATATGCGACGGCTCTCGTGACGGGCGAGAAGACGCAAGCCGGCCTGCTTCCGGTTTCTGCCAAAGACACGAGCCTGGCCCGCGGCCTCGCCCAGGAAGTGGGGTTGCCCGCGCCGATCCTTGAAGAAACGGCCGCGGTGTTCCAGGAGGCAATGGACACCGGCTCACCCGACGAGGAGTTGACGGTTGTCTCGCAGGTTGCGCGAGCGCGGAAAACCAGGAGCAGTTACTGACTCTGGATCGCGGGGCATCGGTTGCCGTGTTTTCGGCTGGGGTTTACCCTGAGCTTCAATACGACTCGTTACCACGGTAAACAGGCATGAGTGCACAAACGGAAAGCTCACCGTCTGCGGAAGCAATCCTGCTCCGCGCGGATACAGATGGTGTTGCGCGGCTGACCCTCAATCGGCCGGAGCAGTACAATTCGCTCTCCGAAGACATGCTGGAAGCCTTGCAGGTAGAGCTTGACGCGATCGCCGAGGACAAATCTGTCCGCGTCGTCGTGCTGGCGGCGGCCGGCAAGGCATTCTGTGCCGGACACGACCTCAAGGAGATGCGCGCGCGGCCCGAGCAGGACTACTACGAATTCCTGTTCAAGAAATGCAGCCGCATGATGTTGAGCATGGTGCGCTTGCCACAGCCGATCATTGCGCGGGTGCACGGCGTCGCCACCGCGGCCGGTTGCCAATTGGTCGCCAATGCGGACCTGGCAGTCGCCTCCGCGGATTCCCACTTCGGCACTTCCGGCATCAACTTCGGTCTGTTCTGCATGACACCAAGCGTCGCGGTAGCCCGCACCGTCCGCCGCAAGAAAGCGTTCGAGATGCTGTTCACCGGCGACCTGCTGACGGCGGACGAAGCGCTGGAAGCCGGCCTTGTGAACCGGGTCGTGCCGCCTGACAGCCTCGACGATGCGCTGGACGGTCTGAGCCGCTCCATCCTCGCCAAGTCGCAATCCGCCGTGGAAGCGGGAAAACGCGTGTTCTACAAGCAGCTTGAAATGGATCTCGAATCCGCCTACATGCTGGCCAGCGAAGAGATGGCGCGCAACATGATGTTCCAAGACGCAGGCGAAGGCATCGACGCCTTCATCACCAAACGCAAACCCGTCTGGACTCACGAGTAAATATTGATCTCCTTCCCCCAGATAGGGGGAGGGTCGGGGTGGGAATTCCCACGCAAAAAGCATCTCAGGCGAGAGAACATGTCAGTCCAAGAAAAACCTCAGAAAGCCGACGGCGCCTACTCCGGCTATCACCGCCGCGATGTTCCCCAAGCGGACGCGGAACTCACACACGTCGGTCCGGACACCCCGGGCGGCGAATTCATGCGCCGCTATTGGCACCCGGTGGCGCTGTCGTCGGACGTGACTGACCTGCCCTTGGCGGTTCGCATCCTCGGTGAAGATCTCGTCGTCTTCCGTGACAAATCCAACCGGGTCGGCGTCTTGCACCGTCATTGCAGCCATCGCGGAACTTCACTCGAGTACGGCATCCCGTCGGAGCAGGGCATCCGCTGCTGCTATCACGGCTGGCTGTTCGACGTTGACGGCCGCATCCTCGAGACACCGGGAGAGCCCCCCGAGAGCCGCCTCAAGGACAGTTTCGTGCACGGGGCCTATCCGGCCGAGGAACACCACGGGCTGATCTTCGCCTACATGGGGCCACCCGAGGAGAAACCGGAGCTCCCAGTCTACGATACCTATCTCACGCCAAGCGATAACCGGCTGATCCCGTATTCGATCTGGCAGCCCTGCAACTGGCTGCAGATCCGCGAGAACGGCATGGACCCGATCCACGCCGTGTTCCTGCACAGCCGGCTGACCGAGGTCCATTTCACCCAGCCCTGGGCCGCCATGCCGGTATTCGAATTCTTCGAGACCGGCGACGGCATGCATTACCTCACGACACGGCGCGTGGGCGATTACCTGTGGATCCGCAGCGCCCAGTTCACGCTGCCCAATATCGGCCAGACCGGCGGCCTATGGGAGGAGGTGACCGAGTCGAAGTACTTCGGTCGCGTATCCTTGACGCGTTGGGTGGTGCCCGTCGACGACACCAACAGCTGGATTTTCGGCTTGCGGCATTTCAACGACGCCATCGACCCCGAGCACCAGGGGCGCGAAGAGGAGTGCGGCCACGACTCGGTCGATTTCATCGGCCAGGATGGCAACCGTCCTTATGCTGAACGCCAGCGTAATCCCGGTGACTGGGATGCCCAGGTCAGTCAGCGGCCCATCGCCGTTCATAATCTGGAGCATCGAGGTTCAACCGACGTCGGTGTGGTCATGCTCCGACGAGTTGTGCGCGAGACTATCCGGGGCGAGAAGAAATTCGCCATCCCCATCGGCGATGCCGCGGGTCAGAAAGTCACATACACCTACTCACACGACACCGTGATCCGCGTCCCCGTCCGTGATGATTTAGATGATGAAGACGTCCAGCGCCAAGTCGGGCGCCAGGTGATGGATGCCATCAAGTCCGGCGACGCCATCCCCGACGCCGAAGCTCGCGAAACCCACATCATCGCGCGCTTGAAAGAGGTCGAAGCCAACCCGCATCAAACCTGACCGGTGTCGGACTCCGACTCCGACTCCGACACCCAGTGCGTGGTGAGCCCGGCGAGCTGGTTTGTACGATGCCGTTCCCGTCAATGCCGATTGGCTTTTGGGGTGACGCTGATGGCTCACTTTATCGCGCCGCATATTTCGAGACCTATCCGAATGTTTGGCG
>Ga0315339_1002008_pt1 | contig 16211 bp, 18 predicted proteins | sample ASW17metaG_FD_204514 | JGI IMG/M metagenome (GOLD analysis project Ga0315339, IMG submission 204514) | Ammonia-oxidizing marine archaeal communities from Pacific Ocean, United States - ASW #17 | ecosystem: Environmental > Aquatic > Marine > Oceanic | place: USA: California | collected 2016-12-05
CCGGGTGAGTGGTTTATCAATCGGAACGGACCCCGGGGTATCCAACGTGCGTTACTCATATTGGTGGCACAGGCAGGAATGGCGCCGATCAGTTAGCTTTTTCGCCGCCGACACAGGAGAGCGACATGAAGACGATTCGACACATAGGACCGACCGCCCCTATGGTTATGGCACTGGCTACTGTGAGCGTGTGGGGCTGTACGGCTGCCGAAGAGACTCCTGAATCGTCAGGCAGGGACTCCACAGTCCCGGCGCAAGTCGATACCCTTCCGTCAGCGGTTTGGGGTCGAGCGGCTCCTCCGTCTGGCGAGAACGTAGCGTACTACGCCGGGGATGAAACCGCGGTCGGGTACCTTGCCGTACCCGATGGCGAAGGCCCCTTCCCGGCCGTGATTCTGATTCACGAATGGAACGGCCTGGTCGACCGCTTAAGGCAGGTTGCTGACGCCATGGCCGCCGAAGGGTACGTCGCTCTGGCTGTTGACCTGTATTCTGGTCGTGTGGGCACAAACCGGGACGAAAACATTGCGCTCATGCAGGAAACGCAGGGCAATACCGAGCAGACCATCGCCAATCTCGACGCTGCCGCCCGTTTCTTGAGATCCAGGAACGATGTTACCGGCAAGGTAGCCTCTATGGGTTGGTGTTTTGGAGGAGGGATCGCGCTTAGCTACGCCCTCGGCGGCAAGGACCATGAGGGTACGGCGATCTTCTATGGGAGCCTGGTCACAGACCCGGAAGTCCTTGGATCCATACAACACGAAGTTTATGGGACCTTCGCCGAGATGGACGGTGGAATCCCGCCGGAACAGGTCGAAGAATTCGTTGCTGCCCTGCAATCGTCGGGCATTGAGAACGACGTGCATGTTTACGACGCTGTGAATCACGGATTCTGGCTTCGGGTTGAAGAAAACGCCGACTTGAGGGAAGCGCCGGCACTGGACGCGTGGCGTCGCCTGCAGGCCTATCTCGGGCGAACCTTGAGTCAGTGAGGCTGCTCGGCATCCTCCTGGCCGCGCTTGTCAGTACAGCGTGTATCGAGCAGACCGATGTGTCCTTCTTCGTTCTCGTAAAGTCCTCGAACTATGCCCAGGACAGCGCGGGTGAGCTCACACTGCTCAACTACCACTTCTTTTCAGAAATCTTCCTGCTCTCCGAGGGGGCGCTCGAGTCGGGCACGCTTGCTTTGCAGGACTCCGGTGATCCGCCCTTAGAGTTCGAAGATCGGGGTGATAATTTTTACCTCGAAATGGGCCACTACGACACACAACAAGACGTCGACAGGGCACATCCGAACGGGACCTACCTGTTCAGTCTCACCGCGCCGTCGGTGCAGTTACGGAACGCACCACTCGATCTCGCGGGCCCCTCGGGGCAGACGGACATCCCTGCTCCCATCACCATCTCGCTGGAACAGTCCGGTCAGTCCGTTTCTCCGCTGGAGATCGACGCCGATCAGGACCTGGTGGTCAGCTGGAGCGACTACTCGAACGGCCAGGCCGACCCTCGCGGGATCGTGGACGACATGATTTTCGTGGTTGTGGCAGACTGCCACGGCGAGCGCATATTCCACACGGGCCTCCCCTTCCAGGGGCCCTATACCACGTATCGCACCAACGAAATTACCGTCGAGGCCGAACGCCTCAACGCGGGCCAGCCTTATTCGGCGTTTGTGGAATTCCCCCACGTTGTGGACAGTGGGGTGATAAGCGGGGTTCCTGGCTTCACTTCCTACGCGACCGCCACATACCTCGACCTGCACACCACGGGGCCGCTCGCCGATATGGAGTGTCCAGACGCGCCACCCCCGATGGACACTGGGCAGACCGATCGCATGGAGCCAGTGCGAATCCCGTAAAAACGGGTTCTCAGTTCCTTCGGGCCGTGCCCGGCTCGTTCGCACGGCGCAACGGAAGTGCAGGCACCGAGTCTCCCGGAGCCACTAGCCAATCCTCAAAGCGCTGATACCGCTGCAGGTACTCGCCACCCGGAATCTCTCTCCAAACGATTGCCTCGCTGGGGAGTAGATAGGCCTGTAGGCTACCGGAAAGCGGAGGCGTGAACACTGCTCGGCCACCCGCGTGCTCAACTGGATCAGGGGTCGCGAAGAGCCACTCGACGGACTGGAACGTGGTGTCTCTCGCCAAGGCGATCGTACCCTTGATGCTCGGCTTGTTGTCCTTCTTGGGGCAGTACCTGAGAGTCCATCCCTCAGGGCCCTCATGCTCCAACACCATCCGATGCCGCTCGCCGAAGAGGTCGTCAACGAAATGGGGCGCAAAGTCAGCGTCCAGCGGAGCGTACACCCAGGAGTCATACGGGCGGGCTCCATCGGTTCGCCGGATCTTGAACGCGTAGCCGTCCCGTTCGATGCGGCGGCTCCAACTGAAACGTAGAAGCGAAGACGACCCTCGTTGGCTCAACGCGAGTGCCGGCAGGTCCAAGGGTCCGAGTTTGGACAACGGCACTATCGTGTCCGCTTCCGACAAATAGGTTGCGACGCCCAAAGTATCCATGAGGCCGTGGTAACGGAGTCGAGCGAGCTGCCACAGCTCCCGTGCTGACCTGTCGTCACGACCTTGCTCACAGGTGGCGCCCTCTGCCGTCACAACGAGCCCTTCGAGTACCAGCGGTTGTTCGGCAAGCTCGACCGTGTACTCGTCGACCCCTTCGGCGACGGTGATCTCCCGGGTTTGGAAGCCGATCCCGCCTACCTGCAACGTAACGGCCTGAAAAGCGATGCTCTCGGAAAAAAAGAAGCGGCCATTGGCGTCGGTCAGGCGCGCTGCTACCCGTCTAGTCGCGGTCCACATTTCGATCGCGACGCCCTCCAGCGGCCTTCCATCGCTGGACCTGACGATTCCCGAAATCTGCGCCGAAACTCCACCCGCCCAAACCCCCGAAACCACGAGGGCAAGCAGGAGGGTTCTCCCGATATTCGAACTCACATGACTCTCCGGTCCAGCAGCGACCAGTGCTACCTCGTCAAGCACTCGGCCTATCTATGTTTTAACGACCTACGAGCGACAGGTTCCCTCTCTGGCCCCAGAAGGGTCAGAGGATTGGACCCTCCTGAGCCGAGCCGTAGAAAATTCCGTTGAACAGTAGCGGGAACGCAGCGTGAGACTGTGCTCGGAACGTGATCTTGGGCGAAAAGAGGAAGAGCTTCCCCTTCCCCAGCGGCGCTTCGATCAGGGCCGTACCGCCTTGCATGCGCTCCTGACCCCACGCCCATCCACTCCTCAACGGTCGCTCGGTGTCGAACCAACCGATCTGCTTGACCCCCTGGGCTTCAGCGCCCGCCTCGAGATCGAAAAGTGGGCTGTGGCTGATCATTACGTCGAGGCGTTCACCGAGGCCGTGCGTGAGCGGGCTGACGTGTTCGAGTTTGAGTGAGTGCACCGAGCCGGGAGTGTAGTACTCTTCTCCGGTCAACGGCCTTCCGTTCTCGACCAAGTGGTTGCTCATGGGCAGCCCGGCGTAATACCCCAACGCCGAAGAGCTTCCCACCGCAATCACGGTCCCACCGGCACGCGCGAACTCGAGAATCTCCGGAACCGTCCCGTCGACTGTGACCGACCCGAGGCGCCCACGAAGACTCTCGGGGATCGTACTGGGGTCCGGAGAAGCTCTCTGGAACCCTCCTCGTCCGCCATCGGGTGGAGGAATGGCACCGTCCTCAAAGACCAACACGTCGAAGCGATCACGAAGATTGCCTTCGGCAAGATCGGTGGGATACACGACCTCGAAGTCGAAGCCGAAGTCTTCCATGATCATCCGGGTCCAGCCCGAGGGCATCGAGCCTCCGTATCGATCCCACAGGCCCACCCTCGGTCGGCGCATCTTGAGCGTCCCACCCAGCGGGGCGCCAATAGCCTGAAAGTCGACTCCGGTCTCTGCAGCGAGGGCCTGCAGCGCTTCTTCACCTACCTGGTTGCTGGGTACGTAGAACGCTCCGTCGGGGAGATCGGTACCGGCGGGCCCCTTGAGGAGCCAGTAAACGTCACTACCTTGTGCGAGAAGGCGGTTCAAGATTAGGAACGAATTGTTGTTCCGATGGTCGAACGCGTATCCCGCCGCCGAGGCCGAGGCCATCACCTCTCCAGCAGGAATCACCGCGAGCTCTTCGATCAACTGAAAAGGTCCGTCGAACCCGTCCAGAATCCGGTCGAACTCGATTCCCATTTGATAGGCCAGCGTCCACCCGGCGTTGTCGTACGGAGGCGTCGGAGGTCCACCCGGATAAGCGAAGTCGTTCGGATGCTGTTGTGGCTCGAACATGTCCAGTACGTGCGGCCTGAACGCCTGGTCGGTCTTCACCACGTAGGATCCCGTCTGGTAGCGCGTACCCACTGCCGTGAAGGACGCCGTCGCCTGGTGCACATCAACGCCGTTCTTCAACAAGGTGTTCACGAACTTGGTCGCGGTTGCGAAGTCGGCTTGATCCGAGGGCAGAATGAAACCACGAGCGTCGCGACCATTCTGTGGACGAAGCATGTCCTGATACTCTCGAGCCGATCCGGTCCGTCCCTCTAGCAGTTCCTCGGCCGCCTCAACCTCAAAAGGATGCGTGGTCCAACTGTCTTGGCTGCCTCTTTCAATCGAGTTCATGCCCATCCGCCACAGACTGTAGAGCAGATGGTCGCGGTTCCTGGAAGCGTAGTCGAGGACCGCCCAGTTCGCGGTTTGTGAGTATTCGATCGACTGGCGGAAGTGCCACGGACCCGGTTCGACCGGCAACGGGAGGTCACCGTGGGGCAGTTGCCGATCCGGTCGGAACCGAATTTCGATCGGCGTCGGGTTGCCGATCGTTTCCGTGAGGAGTCCGATCATGTTCTTGAAGTACGGAGTGGTGCGTAGACCTCCGTTCCACCACGTGGAGTAGCTGGCCCCGGAGCGCATCGTAGTGCCCCCCTTGCCTTCACGAACGAAGCGCCCGTGCATCGCGGCCCCCACACCGTCCAATCCGGTCAGGATCAGAGCGTCGAGATTGTGGTTCGGCGGATCCCGAAACGGAGGCGCGAACATCACGGTCCCGGAGGGGCCGGTCTGGTGGTGGTTATATACGATTTGCGGATACCACTCGCGGTACATCACACGGTTCATGTTGGTGCTCTCGGAGAGCGCCGACATATAAAAATCCCGATTGTTGTCGTGACCCGCGTATTCGTTGTAGAGCTCGGGGACGCCGCTCGTGCTACGTCTCATCGGGTCGTCCTCACGCATGTACCAGTCGGACACGAGTTCCATGCCGTCGGGATTCGCATGCACGGCCAGCAAGATGACATCATCGAGAATGCGCAGCGTCTCAGGGTCGGACTGGCTCACCATGCGGTAGACGAGTTCCATAAGCTGCTGGGCCCCGAGGACCTCGGTTGCGTGAAGCCCTCCGTCGATCCAAATGACCGCCTTCCCCTCCTCCGACAACGCCCGGGCCTCCGCTTCCGTAACTCCCTCGGCCTTGGCAAGCCGCTGCGATATTTCACGGTAGCGGTCGAGATTTGCGCGGTTTCCAGGCGCCGTGATGATCGCCATGATCTGCGGTCGCCCCTGAGACGTCAGCCCGATGTCGTGCACAGACATACGGTCGGATTCGCGGGCAAGCGTCTGCCAGTATTCGTAAAAAGCGGTGTAATTGGGGAGCTCGTAGTCGGCTCCGACCTCATGCCCGAACTGCTGTTGGGGCGAGGTCACCGTTTGAGCGGCTATCGGAACCGCAAGCGCTCCAACGAGAAGGGCAACGAGCGGTATATACCGTTTATCTAAAAGCATTTTCGTTCACCGGACGATGGGCAAGGACATTCAACCTGCCTCATCTTCTTGATACCGTCGCTTTCAGTCAACGGGCCCCGGGAGCGCATCCGCGGAGCGTGTCACCGGCGAGCGGTCAGCAACCCACCAGGTTTCCTCCCGAAGCTGAGCCGTATACAAAATGATTCGCTCCTTGATCGGCGCCTCTGTCAGCTGGGTCCAGCACTGTGCGTACAACTCGACCTGCCGGCGGTAGGAGGCCTGACGGATCGGAAACTCTGGATCTGTGCCGACGCCGTGCTCGAGGACGCCGAGTTCGGACCATCGGTCCGTCGCGAAGGCGCTGTCCATGGCCCGGTCTACCAAGGCTCTCTGGCCGAACTGGTCCAGCGTCGCCAACCCGGCCGATGCCAACTCAGCCCCCGCGATGCGAGCCGCCAACCTACCCGGCGTGGTCACCTCGAATCCCGCCCAGCCTCCCTCATGGAACGCCAAGGCGCGGAGAAGTTCGCTGCCCTCGCCGAACGTCGACGAAACGAGGATTTTCCTGGAGAGCGGGTGGGCCTTGGCAACCCGACCGAGGGAACGGAGAAGCGTAGAGCGGAGGTTGGGTCGCTCAGTCACCGGCGTTCGGCGGTACGTCCTCAGCCCTCGCGAGACCTTCCCGTACGACCAGCGATTCCGGGATCGTAATGGTAAAGGTCGATCCTTCGCTAAGAGTGCTCTGGGCGACGAGGTCCATTCCCATGAGTTCGCAGAGAGATCGTGAGATCGCTAGATCTAGCGCCCGTTCTACATCTTCGACGGGGTGCGCTTGGAAGGTGTCCTTCTTGGCATCCACACTCATCAATCGACGAACATCCCCTGGCGTGGAAGCAAAACACGGTTTTGGTGAGCGTTTCCGTCCAAACAACCGAACCCTGGCCAAGAGTAGGGCAGCCCTGCAAGGCGCCCCAGGCCTATCCGCTCCGTGCAGACCCTTGTCTTTGAGACGGTCGTCCTTCAATACTGTGCGTGTATGAGAACACTGCTGTGGGTCCTCGGGGTCTCCCTCTCTATCTCCTTCCTCTGTTCCGTCCTAGAGGCCGTACTTCTCTCCGTCTCCCACTCCTATGTCGAGCTGCTCCGCGAACAGGGGTCGAAGGCCGGAGACTACTTGAGTGTGATGCGGGAGAGGATCGACGAGCCGATCGCCGCGATCCTGACACTCAACACCATCGCCCACACGGCCGGGGCCGCATTGGGAGGATCCATCGCGGCACGCGTGTTCGGAGAGACATGGATTGGCGTGTTCACGGGCGTTCTGACGTTGATCATTCTTCTCTTCTCCGAGATCGTGCCCAAGACCATCGGAGCGACGTTCTGGCAGGAACTAGGAAGGCCATCCGCACACGTACTCCGGTGGATGGTGTTCCTCATGAAGCCGATTCTTGTGCCGCTCAATCTCTTCAGCCAGTTGCTGAGAGGCTCAAAAGGCTCCACGACCAGCCGGGCCGAGCTGGAGGTGCTCGCGCAGATCGGGTTCAGCGAGGGCACCATCGACGAGGACGAATGGAAAGTGGTGACCAACGTCATTCGCCTCGACGAAGTGACGGTTGGAGAAGTGATGACTCCTCGAACCGATATGATCGCGGTGCCCGCCAGCGCGTCCGTGGAGGAGGCCATGGAGGTGATGCTGGATGAGGGACATCTCCGCGTCCCCGTCTATGACGACTCCCTCGACAAGATCGAAGGACTACTCGTAGCGAGAGATCTCTGGCGTCACGCTCGGGAAGGCTTGGACGAACTCGCAGGAATCGTGCGACCGATCCAATTCGTGCCGACCACGAAGCTGGTTGAAGACCTAATCCCCGAGATGCGGACGCATCGGACCAAGATGGCCATCGTCGTGGACGAGTTCGGCGGTACCGCCGGCTTGGTAACCCTCGAAGATCTCATCGAGGAGATCATCGGAGAAATCCAAGATGAGCACGAGGGAGATGAGCCGCTCCACTTTCAGGAGTTGTCCGACGGCTATGTTCGCATCTGGGGGGGCGTGCCGGTCCGTGAAGTGAACGACCGCTTGGATGTCGACCTACCCGAAGATCCCTATGACACCCTGGGCGGGTTCGTCTTCGGCGCACTCAACCGGGTCGGAAGTGTCGGGGATGTGATCGAGTACGAGGGCGGCCGACTTCGTATCACCAAGATGCGAGGCCGGCGCGTCGAATTCGTCATGCTGGTACCAGACGACCCACCGCAGCCGACCTAGTCTCGGTCGGCGCCCTTCCCCAGTCCCTCTACGTGGATGGTCTGAGTCGGGTACGCAAACTCAATGCCCTCTTCGGCGAACCGCCTGAAGATCGCGATGTTGATGGCGTGATGTGTCGCACCATACGTGGCGAAATCCGGAACCTGCAGGAAGTACACGGTTTCGATGTTCAGGGCCGAGTCTCCAAATGTCATGAAGAAGCATCGATCGAATTCCGTGTGCTCGTGTTCCTCGACGATCTCCTGAATCAATCCTGGAATCCGCTCTAGCTGGTCTGCACTCGTATCGTAGGTCACCCCCAGAGTGAAGGCGCAGCGACGCTCGTTCCTACGTTGAAAGTTCTGGATGCGACTCCCGAGTAGGTCCGCATTCGAAAACACCAACTGCTCCCCCGTCAGCGACTTGACCCGGGTGGTCTTGAGTCCGACCTGCTCCACGGTGCCCGCCAGCGAGCCAACCTGGATGTAGTCACCTACCGTAAACGGTCGATCGAAAACGATGGAGAACGAAGCGAACAGATCCGAAAGCGTACCCTGCAGGGCTAAGCCAAGGGCTAGGCCCCCGATTCCCAATCCAGCGATCATCGGCCCGATATCGATCCCCAGGTTGTCCAGAGCAAGCATTCCGAAGGTCGCCCAGACCGCAAGGCGCACCAGGAAGCCCACCGATCCCAGGGCGGTAGTGATGGTCGGATCGGCCTCGAATTTCTTCTTGGCCCAACTCCCCAGGACGTAGTTGACGATCCCGTTCGCCCAAAAGGCGCCTTGAACGATGAACCCGAGGACCACGAGCCGGGACATCAGATCGTCTATCTCGGCGGGGAGTGTCAGGCTGCGCGCGCCGGCATAGAACGCCACCACCGCCACGAAGAGACCCTTCGTCTTCTCGAGTAATTCGGCGACCAGATCGTCTACATCGGTTTCGGTCTTCGCCGCCAGCGCCCTCATGCGGCCCAGCATCACACTCACCGCGATCCGAACCGCAACCCATACAACGACCGCCGCGCCCAGCGCGATGATCCACTCGAGTGCAGTGTTGCCTAGGAACGACTGGTTAAGGAAGTCTCCCATGAAATCTCCGAACTCAGGCAGAATGTAGAACTCTAAAAACGGGGCCAACACCCAAGAAAACTGTCAGCCCTGGCGCACCGTAGCAACCGTCACGATGCGTGTCCTCGGTCTCTTGCGCGCCCTTTGCGCACGTAAAGGTTGACACGCATCAGAGCCATGTCTATCATCGCACGTGCACCACATAACATTGCCGTCGAGAGGGGCCCTATGAGGGCCCGCGACCCTCGGTTGGACTTACCCGACCAGGCCTTGGAGGAAGTGTCTCCTCCAGCCTGGTTTTCGCTTTTAGGGACATCGAGTCCCCTGCGCCTAATTCCCTTCCCCACCCAACACCAGGAGGAGTTGTACCCATGAGCCTCGATGCCCTTCTGTACGACGTGGAAGCGTTTCGCGAAGAGATGGAGGACTACGTCGACGAACTGGATTCTCGAAACGGGTTGTCGCTGAATACGCCCGACGAGGTTCTCAAGTACGTCGAGGAATACGGAATCTCATCGATCCGCATCTGGTTTACGGACATGATCGGATTCCTCAAGTCGTTTTCGATCACGCCCAAGGAGCTAAAGGGCGCCTTCGACGAAGGGATGGGCTTCGACGGATCGTCCATCGAGGGGTACAGACGCATCCAAGAGAGCGACATGATCGCGGTACCGATCGCTTCCACAGCGCAGGCACTGCCCTTCCGGCCCGGAGGTTCTCGCTCGATTCGTATGTTCGCCAAGATCCATAATCCGGACGGCAGCGCGTACACGTCCGACCCGCGAGTCATTCTCTCGCAGAACCTCGAGCGGCTGGCCAATCATGGGTTTTCGCACATGAACATCGGTCCTGAGGCGGAGTTCTTCTACTTCAAGGACGAGACAGGCCCGACGCTCCTGGACAACGCCGGATACTTCGACATCAATCCGGTGGATGTCGGAGACGACATCCGTGAAGTGACCTGCTTCGCGCTCGAAGCCATGGGCGTGCCCGTCGAGTACCACCACTCCGAGGTCGGCCCTTCACAGCACGAAATCGACATCCGCTATCAAGAGGCCCTGCGGATGGCCGACAACCTCCAGACGTACAAATACATCGTGAAGGAAGTCGCGCGGCGTTGTGGTGTGTTCGCCACGTTCATGCCCAAGCCGATCGCGAGTCAGAACGGCAGCGGAATGCATGTGCACCTGTCGATCTTCAAGGACGAGAAGATCAACGCGTTCTACGACAAGAACGATCCGCATCATCTCAGCGATACGGCAAGGCACTTCATCGCCGGTGTGCTGGATCACTCGCGAGACATGGCGCTGATTACCAATCAGATGCACAACTCGTACAAGCGTCTGGTCCCGGGATACGAGGCTCCGGTCTACATCGCCTGGGCCGAACGCAACCGGTCCGCTGCGGTACGAATTCCGCTCTACAAGCCGGGCAAGGAAGTAGCGACCCGCATGGAGCTCCGCTTCCCGGATCCGACGTGTAATCCCTACCTGGCCTTCAGCGTCATGCTGTCGGCAGGCTTGCACGGACTCGAGAACAAGACGGCGATTCCGGAGCCGATGTCGATGGATCTCTACAAGCTCACAGCCATCGAGCGCGAAGAATTGGACATCACCGCCCTACCTCACGATCTGTACGAGGCGGTTCAGGTAGCGGAGCACAGTGACTTCCTGAAGACGGCGCTAGGAGCCGACGTACATCAGAAGCTCGTCGAAACAAAGCTGGGAGAGGCCGACAAGTTCAGGCTGCACGTTTCCGAAATGGACCTCAGGGAGCACCTGAAGCTGTAGTTTTTTTCGAGAGTGGGCACCGGGGTTTCGTCCCGGTGCCCGCTTCTTGTTGACCTACACTCGCAGCTCCCGACAGCCGCGCAGTGATCTACATGGTCGACTCAGGCGTGGGCTGGGGAGCCGGATCGGAATCACCGGCAGGTTCCTCGCCCGACGAAGCGCTATCCGCGAGCGCCTCGGCCGCTAACCGTTCGTCTCGGTCTTCTCGCCAGAACGAGACCGCCAGCAACACGGCCCCGCATGAAATGGCCATGTCGGCGACGTTGAAGATGGGCCAAAGCATGACCCCGAGATCGATCGGCCCGAGAAAGTCGACCACTCCGCGATCCCAGCGGACTCGATCGTAAAGGTTTCCGAACGCACCGGAAATCACCAAGGACACGGATACGACCCGTAGCCAATCTCCTGGCTCAGCTTGCTTCAAGAGCACAAGAAGCAGAACCAGCGCCAGCATGGTGATCGGAATGAAAAACCAACGCGGATCGTTTCCCAGCGAAAGTCCGAAAGCCGCTCCACGATTAAACGCGAGCGTCAGCGGAACGCTACCAAACAGAATCTCCATCCGTTGGCCGCCGTCCAAGGCCGAGAGAGCCCAGGACTTCGTGACCAGGTCCAGCACGATCACGATCGGACAGATGCTGAGTAAAGCGACTAGTTTCTGTTTCACGATCCTTCAATTTCAGTGAGACATTCCGCGCTGAAATCCCGGCGGAGGTCCCAGAATCTCGCGTTGGGCCCGATCACACGCCAGAGGGTGCATCGGACCCTCGCCCATGAGTCGGCCGGCGTACATCTTTAACGAACGGGGCGCTCCAGTCATCTACATTTCCAATAGCGACCCTGTCGGGAGTTTTACAATGATCGCACTCGGGCGAGCTTCGGTTTACATGGGAGTGCTACTACTCCCCAGCTTGGGTAAAGCTCCGCCGTTGCGTGCCCAGAACCACGATGACGCCGAGGAAACCCGAGCTATTCATCTGTTGCAGAGAGCGACCTACGGGCCTCGTCAGCAGGACGTTGACGCGGTGACGTAGGCCGGCATCCACGCGTGGCTCGATTTACAGCTCCACCCTGAGCGCATTGACGATGCGGCGCTCAAACCGCGGTTGCCTAACTCCTCACTCGCCACGACGAGTGTCCAGGGTCTCCTGGATCAATTCCCCCCAGGACAGGTCCTCCAGACTCTTCGAGAGCTCGCTCAGGGGGATTCCGTTTCTGGAACGCTACGGCGCGACCTCCGGCGAGAGCTACGGGAACGAAGCCCTCAACGCATTCTCGCGGACATGACCGGTGCTCGGTTTATCCGAGCCGTGCACACTGAGCGGCAGTTCGAGGAGATGATGACGGCCTTTTGGTTCGATCACTTCAACGTATTCTGGGGCAAGGGTGCCACCCGCTGGTTGTTCTCCGATTACGAACGCACCGCCATTCGGCCTCATGTGTTCCAGAAATTCTAGGACATGGTGCTAGCTACGGCCCGACACCCGGCCATGCTGTTCTCCCTCGACAATTTCCAGAGTGTATCCCCCGACAGCTCCCTCGAAGCCAGTGAGCGCCGGAGTGAAATGGCGCGCCGCATCGAGGGCATGCCCCGACGAGCCAGAGATCGTGCCCGAGAGCGCATGGCACAGGCGGAGTTGAGGGAGACGACGAGGAGGCGAGCGGGCCTTAACGAGAACTACGCCCGAGAGTTGATGGAACTCCATACTCTGGGAGTGGACGGCGGGTACCCTCAAGAGGACGTGGTCGCAGTCGCTCGAATCCTTACCGGTTGGACCTTCCAGCAGCCCGGAAACCGAATGGAGATGGGCCAGGCCGTATTCGGGCTGCGCCCGAACCCGGGCGAGTTCGCCTCCCGCCGCGTCACTTGGGTGTAAGAAACCAAGAAGGCCCTGACCACCGAACCGGTGGCCAGAGCCTCTTGGATGGAGGCGGCGGGAGTCGAACCCGCGTCCGCGAATCGATCCTATAGAGCCTCTACGTGCGTAGCGTCACTCGTTGATTCGCCCGGGGCGGCGAGCGAGCAACCGGTCCCCAGGCTAGCTATCTAAGAATCTCGTCCCTTACCAGGACAGCGCTGGTATGAGACCAGCCCGACTCATCGACGTCTCGTTGACCCGCCTCGGGCGGGCAGATCAGGAGACGAGCTACGAAACGTTAGTTAAGCAGCCAATGCCAGATCATTGTTGGCAATTATGGTTTTTCCAAGGGGTTTTACGAGGACCTAGGAACCTCGGCACGCTACTCTACATTCACCAAACGCGTCGAAGCCGTGACGCCCCCGGTTTCCTGCGACACTTCCCTACCCCTGGCTCGATCATCAAGGTCCAAGGAGAAGTACGACACACGCTATCGGGTGTGGATACAGTTGACCACCCGGATCCCTGCTCAAGCGGCTTCGGCACCTTCCAGGTGGCGCTCCAAATAACCGTGTAGAAGCGTTTCAACCTGCTTGAGCGCCGTGACTTGAAACAGCTCCATCCGCAATGCCTTCCCTCCCGGAAGTCCCTTGGTATACCAACCCAAGTGCTTGCGGAAATCGATCAGAGTGCGGTCGGCGTCGTGACCAAACTGAATCCCGTTTCGGATGTGCTCCAGACAGATATTGAATCGCTCCTCTACATCCGGCTCCGCCGGGATCGGTAATCCGTCCAGCACGGCCCGCGCCTCACGAAAAATCCACGGGTATCCATGCGATCCACGAGCAATCATGACACCGGCACAGTTGGTCTGCTCCTTCATGCGCCCTGCGTCTTCCCCCTCTTTGATGTCGCCGTTTCCTACCACGGGCACATCGAGGGCGACTACCAACGAGGCGATTTCGTCCCAGCGCGCCTCACCCGAGTACATATCAGTTCGGGTTCGTGGATGTAGGGTGACCATCCGAGACCCTGCATCCTGACACCGTAGGCCAATCGCCACAGGATCTCGCGACGGTTCGTCGTAACCGCTCCGGATTTTAGTGGTGACGGGCAACTCGGTGTTGGCCACCACTGACTTGATGATACGCTCGACCAGGTCCATGTCTCGCAGACATCCAGAGCCACCGTTCTTCTTCACGATCTTCTTCACCGGACACCCGAAATTGATGTCGATGAAGTCGGGGCCGAAGAGGTCCGTCACGAGGGCCGAAGCCTCGCCCATAGTCTTTACATCCGAACCGAAAATCTGGATTCCCACGGGGCGCTCCGCCTCGTCGAAACGCAGATGATCACGCGTCTGCTGGTTCCCCTGCATAATGCCATCGGCGCTCACGAACTCTGTTGAAACGACATCGGCTCCGAAACGACGGCACAGTCGCCTATACGGCGACTCGCTCACGCCTGCCTGTGGCGCGAGTAACAGAGGAGTCCGTTCGCTCGCTAGGAGCTCGAAGAGATCGTCAGCCATGAGTGGAAAGGTACGATCTGAGCCGAAAGCGGTGAAGGGTTATTCTTTGACAGCCCATCTCCTTTAGGAAATATTGGGGCGACAAGCATTCAGATAAAACACGACTCGCGAAGGCTCGCCCCTTCGGAGAAATCATATGAAGATCAGGGAGCTGTTCACTCAAGAAGCGGTGAACCTCAACCTTACCGCGGACTCGAAGGACGACACGCTCAAGCAGCTCGTCGCCCTCCTGAATCTCGATGCCAACTCGGAGAGCATTCTCTACAAGACGCTGAAGCGCCGCGAAAATCTCGGATCGACGGGTATCGGTCGGGGCATCGCGATCCCTCACTGCCGCTCTCTCGTCGTAAGCCGGCTACACCTCGCCTACGGACGCAAGCTGGACGGCGTCGAATTTAAGGCGATCGATGATCAGCCGGTGCACAACTTTTTCCTGATCGTGGCCCCACCGCTCGAGGTCTCTAACCAGTACCTGCCGGTGCTGGGTAAGATCGCCCAGTTCGCCAAGGACGACGACATACCTGGACTTTTGAAAGAGCTCTCGGAGCCTGAAGAGTTCTTGGCGCTACTGGAAGAGCGAGCCCCATAAAAACAACGCCCCGTTAGGGCGTCCGTGGAAGACTCGCTCCTCGGGGCCGACGAATTCTACTTGGTGACGTACATCCTGATCACCGCCCGCTCTCCGTTCACGGTCACCTGAGCGAAGTAAATCCCGGATGCCACCTTACGCCCGGCTTGATCCAGCCCGTCCCAGTACGCCTCATAGCGCCCAGGGCTTATGTACTCGAGATCGAGTAGGGGAGTCCGACCATTAGGATGATTGAGCGCGGTGGGAGTGGCCACGAACTGCTGGAGCACGTTGTAAATCCGCACGGATACAACAGCCGTTCTGCCATCCGCGAAGAGCCCTTCCGTTAGCTGGAAAGGAATCTTCGTTTCAGGGTTGAACGGGTTGGGATAGTTCTGCCCTAATGTGAACCCGCTCTCGGGTCGTTCGACCTGGGCTGATAGATCAGTCCCTATGCCCAAAACCGCGAGAAACAGGAAGACGCAATATTCGCGTCTCATGTGCACCACCCATGTCGTAGCCGTTGGACCTAATAGCCCTCCCGAGCGCCTGTGCTTGCAATCCTACACTTCGTACCCTCAACTATATACATCGGCTAAAACAGTTGCAAGCATCTGTTTCCTCCGAGTTCATATAGGTCTTAAGCCACTCATTGGTTCCCCGCGGGCAAGACCGTGAGTGCCATTTTCGTCATTTGGACGGGATTCGGACCTATAGGGTTGCCTGGCAATTCGAGCGAAACCGCTAGGCCAAGACGTCTCGGCCGTCCCCCTGGCGGATGGTCAGTCCCACGCGGTCGAAGTAACTCAGAATCGGAATTAGATACTTTCTTGTGACCGGCAAGACTGCTCGGAAATCAGTTGGTCCCAATGACTTCGCCCCTGTTAATTCATTTTTTACTTTATCCATGGCTTCGTTTATCACTTGGCTGTTTGCGAAGAAATTGTCGTCCAAGTTGACCAGATGACCCCCACGCTCTAAGAGCTTCAGTATCGGCCACAAATCCGGGTTTCCGGTCAGGCCCTCGGGAAGGTCGCCCGCCGCCGGCGGCGCCAGCCCAGCTTGCCGGTAGATATCGATTAACTGGTTTCTCAGCGCCTCTTGGCCCGCATCAAGCGAGGGCTCGTATCCCGGCAGCGAAGCAAGTCCCTCCCGAACAGCGATACGGCCCGACTCGACACCTTCCTCCAGCAATAGGTCGGCCAAGCGCGCCTCGTCCCTGGTCGGGAGCCTTTGTCGCAGCAGTTCGATGCCGATACCGGGCCTGAGCGGCTCCTCCTGGTGAAAGTTCGCAACGGCCTCCTCCAATACGGTGCGCGCCGACTCGACCACGGCGGATCCGAACACCTCTCCGTACGCATCCCGAGCTCCCGACTTGAGTAGGAGGGCCGTCGCGGAGTTGGCTACCCCAG
>Ga0315339_1002012_pt1 | contig 16191 bp, 17 predicted proteins | sample ASW17metaG_FD_204514 | JGI IMG/M metagenome (GOLD analysis project Ga0315339, IMG submission 204514) | Ammonia-oxidizing marine archaeal communities from Pacific Ocean, United States - ASW #17 | ecosystem: Environmental > Aquatic > Marine > Oceanic | place: USA: California | collected 2016-12-05
GCTTCAAGTTCGAGGCGCTCTGCTGAGGAAAGAAAACTGGGACGGATCATGCACATAGCTGAATCGCGCCGGAGCCCCGCGTCAACCCATATAATTCGGATTCCTCATGACTCGGAGTATAAATAAATTATGCGTGGCGTCCGTCATCATCATTGGTAAACTTTGCGCGAGCAAGGCCAATACCGAGTGGCGCCGGGTTGTTTCGAAGCAATGTGCGTGATAGCCCGCTATTTGGTATTTCGCGACGTCGGCGTAGCGCTTTGGAGAAGAATTGTTTTGTTATGACCCTATTGAGCCGAATATCATCCCCATTGATGTGCACCAGTGTTTGGCGAGTGGTTACCATTGTAGCCATCGCCTGGGCATCGGTGTTCGGTGCGACGGGATCCAGCGCGGCAGGGTCTCAAGATCCGATCTTTCAGGTTCTGGGCGGAGCATCGTCGGAATGGTCTGACGGATTCGATGCCGCGTCGAGTGGCGCAGGCGATGTGCGAACCAACACGCCAATTCTTTCATTGGAAATTATTAGCGCGCTGCAAACCGCGATCGCGCAATATTCCGATATCGTCTCCCGCGGCGGCTGGCCGGAAGTTCCGGCGGGCAAGACGCTAAAACTCAATGTTACCGACCCGGCAGTTCTAACGCTCCGCCTGCGACTTGGGATATCTGGAGATCTGGCACGGTCAGCCGGCGTATCCGAGACGTTCGATTCCTATGTCGATGCGGCCGTTCGGCGATTCCAGGCAAGGCACGGAATACCGGTTGATGGCATAATTGGCGAATCGACGTTAAACGCGATGAACGTTCCCGCCGGTATCAGATTGACTCAGCTCGCCACCAATCTTGCCCGCTTAAAGTCATTGACGGCATCGCTGCCCGAACGTTTCGTAATGGTCAATATTCCCGCCGCCGCCGTTGAAGCGGTCGAGGGCGGGCGGGTCGTGTCTCGTCATACCGCGGTCGTTGGCAAGATCGACAGGCCATCGCCTATCGTCAATTCGCAGATCCACGAGGTCAACTTCAATCCGTTCTGGACGGTGCCCGAAAGTATCATCAGGCGGGACTTGATTCCTCTGATGCAGAAGGATCCCCAGTACCTTACCGATCAAAAAATTCGGATTTACGATCCAGACGGCAATCCACTGCCTCCTGAACAGGTGGACTGGAATACCGATGAGGCCGCGAAATATCTTTTCCGCCAGGATCCCGGTGATTTCAACTCTCTTGGGTTGGTCAAGATCAATTTTCCGAGTCCCGATGGCGTGTACATGCACGATACGCCACAGAAAGGTCTGTTTGATACCGAGGACCGGTTCTATTCCTCCGGTTGCGTGCGCATACAAGGTATTCGCGAGCTGATTGGCTGGTTGCTGCGGGACACGCCCGACTGGGGCCGCCATCGCATCGAGGCGGAGATTCGCTCTGGCGAAAGGCTTGACGCGAAGATTTCGCAACCCGTCCAACTATACTGGGCCTACATCACGGCTTGGGCCGCGGTCGAGGGTGTCGTGCAGTTCCGCAACGACATCTACAATCTCGACGGTCTTGAAATCTACACCGCGCAGCAGACGGAAATCCCGCTTTAATCCAATCGCCACGTTTGAGCGACGACGCACCTGGCGATCTTGGTGCTAGTCGGCACTTGTGTTAAGGCGATTGTAGATCGAGTTGAGGGCCGATGACACCTGTTGTCCGCCGCGATGAAGCTTGTATTTTGACAATAGGATCGAACGCCGATGTCCGTGATCGACAACGCTACAGACTGGCGTCTATCGCCAGGCTTCTTTACCGACACACTCGCTGAGGCTGACCCCGAGATCGCGGATGCGATCGACAAGGAGCTTGGCCGGCAGTCGCATGAGATTGAGTTGATCGCGTCGGAGAATATCGTGTCGCGCGCCGTTCTTGAGGCTCAAGGTTCGGTGATGACCAATAAATATGCCGAAGGTTATCCGGGCAAGCGCTACTACGGCGGTTGCGAGTTCGTCGATATCGCCGAACAATTGGCAATTGATCGCGCCAAGAAACTGTTCGGATGCGCCTATGCGAATGTTCAGCCGAATTCGGGCAGCCAGATGAACCAGGCGGTTTTCCTGGCGCTGCTCAATCCCGGCGACGTGTTCATGGGCCTTGATCTGGCCGCCGGGGGCCATCTCACGCATGGCTCTCCGGTCAATATGTCTGGCAAGTGGTTCAAGGCGGTGCCCTATGGTGTTCGACGCGAGGACCAACACCTCGACTATGATGAGATCGCCCGGATCGCGATAGAGACGAAACCCAAACTCATAATCGCCGGAGGAACGGCGTATTCACGCATTTGGGACTTCAAGCGCTTCCGCGAGATTGCCGATTCGGTCGGGGCTTATCTCATGGTCGACATGGCGCATTTTGCCGGCCTGGTCGCCGGTGGCGTCCATCCTTCGCCAATCCCGCATGCTCACGTGGTAACATCGACCACCCACAAATCCCTACGCGGACCGCGTGGCGGCTTGATTCTCACCAATGATGAGGAGATTGCCAAGAAGATCAGAATGGCCGTATTCCCCGGGCTCCAGGGCGGTCCATTGATGCATGTGATTGCCGCCAAGGCGGTCGCTTTTGGCGAGGCGCTGAGGCCAGAGTTTAAGATTTATTCAAGGAATGTTGTCGAAAACGCCCGCGCACTTGCCGAAACGCTTCGCGCATCCGGATTCGACATCGTATCCGGTGGGACTGACAGCCATCTGATGCTCGTCGATCTTCGGCCAAAAGGTCTCAAGGGAAATGTTTCGGAAAAGGCGTTGGTTCGCGCCGGCTTGACCTGCAACAAGAATGGCGTGCCTTACGATCCCGAAAAGCCATTCGTGACCTCTGGCATAAGGCTGGGAACGCCCGCCTCCACGACACGCGGCTTTGGGGTCTCGGAGTTCCAGGAAGTCGGCACGCTGATTGCCGAGGTTCTCGATGCGATCGCTCAGTCCGAGGATGGTGCCGCGGCGCTGGTTGAGGCTTCGGTGAAGCAAAAGGTCAGGGAACTCGCTGACCGTTTCCCGATATACCAGTCCTAGGTTGGATTCGCGCAATGCGCTGTCCATATTGCGGCAATGTCGACACCCAGGTGAAGGACTCCCGTCCCTCGGAGGACAATGCCTCGATTCGGCGGCGGCGGGTCTGCCAGGATTGCGGTGGTCGATTCACCACCTTCGAGCGCGTTCAGTTGCGTGAGTTGCATGTGCTGAAGCGTAGCGGCCGGCGGGTGCCATTCGAGCGCGATAAATTGGTCCGCTCGGTGCAAATAGCGCTACGCAAGCGAACGGTCGACCCGGAGCGGGTCGAGCGCATGGTGAGCGGCATCGTTAGGCAGCTTGAAAGCGGTGGAGAAAGCGAAATCAATTCCGAGCAGATCGGCCACTTCGTCATGGAGGGGCTTCGCGCGCTCGATGATGTTGCCTATGTACGCTTCGCGTCGGTCTATCGTAATTTCCGCGAGGCGAAGGACTTTGAGGCTATCGTCGGCGAATTGTCCGGGGAGCCAGTGCCCGGACGAGAAGAGGGCTGACGGGAGGCATGGCAATGGCTCCGCTTACGCGAAGAACTGAGGGCAGTGGCCCGGCCGATGCGGATCTCGATCGGCGGTATATGGCGGCGGCACTTCGTCTAGGTCGCCGAAATCTTGGCCAAACCCATCCAAACCCCGCCGTTGGCGCGCTGGTCGTGCGTATGGACGGGATCGAGCCGGTCGTCGTCGGGCGCGGTTGGACTGCCGCTGGCGGACGGCCCCATGCCGAGACAATTGCCCTTGACGACGCGGGAGATGCCGCCAGAGGCGCTACACTTTACGTCACGCTTGAGCCTTGCGCCCACAGCGGCGAAACATTGGCCTGCGCGCGGGCGCTGATCGATGCTGGCGTTGGCCGGGTGGTCAGCGCGATGGAGGATCCGGACACCCGCGTCGCCGGCAAGGGTCATGCGATGCTTACCCAGGCCGGCGTGGCGTTGACCAGCGGCGTGCTCGCCGATCAGGCTGTGATGGCGCATGCTGGACACGTTACGCGGGTTACCAAGGGGCGACCGCATATCACGCTGAAACTTGCGGTCTCGGCCGACGGCATGATTGGCCGGCGCGAAGGCGAGCGGATGATTATCACCGGAAAGGCCGCTTTCGACGCCGTGCAGGCCATGCGCTCGGAGTCGGACGCGATCATGATCGGGATCGGTACTGCGCTGATCGACGATCCGCGGCTGACCATCCGGCTGCCGGGCCTCGCCGCCCGTTCGCCGATCAGGATTGTAATGGACGCGACAGCACGACTGCGGCTTAGTTCCAACCTCGTCCAGTCGGTGCGGGATGTCCCGTTGATTGTCATTGTCGGTGGCGAGGCGTTTGACGAACGCAAGACCGCGCTTGCCGATGCCGGCGTCCGCATCGTTGAAATGGATGACGGCAAAGGCGGCGTCGATATCGTCGGCGCGCTCGCTCTGCTCGCCGAGGAAGGGATCACAAGAGTGCTCGCCGAAGGCGGCGCCCAGATCGCCTCGTCTCTGGTCTCGGCCGATCTAATCGATGAGGTTGTGATTTTTCGCGCGCCGGTCGTCGTTGGGCCGGATGGCGTGCGCGCGCTCGGCGGACATGCCCTCTCGGCAATTGAGCGAAGCCCGCGATATCGCCAGATTGAGGCCGCCAGCGTCGGCGACGACGAAATGCGGCGCTATCTCCGGGTGGCGTGATTAATGTTCACGGGTATTGTCTCCGACGTTGGTACGGTCGTCGCAGTGAGCGAAAACGACGGAGTTCGGCGTGTCGAAATCGAATGTGCCCATGATATTGGCACGATCGCCATCGGTGGATCGATCGCATGCGCCGGTATTTGTCTGACCGTGGTGTCATTGGAAGAAAAGACCGACGGCGGTTCGGTGTTCGTTGTCGAGGTGGCTCCCGAGACGCTTGCCCTAACATCCGCGCGCTCCTGGAAGGTCGGCACGCGGCTCAATCTGGAACGCTCGCTGCGCATCGGCGATGAACTCGGCGGGCACCTGGTAAGCGGTCATATTGACGGGTTGGCGGCGATTGTCGAGCGCCAGGAGCTTGGAGCGGCGACGCGCTTTGCCTTCGATGCACCGGCACCACTAGCACGGTTTGTTGCGCTCAAAGGCTCGGTCGCGCTCGACGGAACCTCGCTCACGGTCAATCAGGTCGCAGGCAGCCGCTTCGATTGCCTGTTGATTCCGCACACTTTGAAAGTGACCACCTGGAGTGAACGACAGGTCGGCGATAGTGTTCACCTCGAGGTTGATCAGGTGGCGCGCTATGTTGCGCGACTGGCCGAGGCGGGCTAGAGCCCTTTTAGGAATCTGGCCGAGGCGGGCTAGAGCCTCATCCAAAGCCGAGAATGAACAGACATGGCCGACAAGCCCCCACATCTTCTGGTCATCGAATCGCGATATTACGAGGATATCTCGGATGAGCTTTTTCGCGGTGCGCTCGCCGCGATCGAGCGTGCCGGCGCGACGCATGATCGCGTATCGGTCCCTGGGACGCTCGAAATACCGTCGGCGCTGGCAATGGCCTACGATGCAATGAAGCGTGGCAAGACCCAATTCGATGGGTTTGTCTGCCTTGGCTGCGTCATCCGCGGAGAGACCAAGCATTTCGATCTCGTCGCCGAACAGTCGGCCCGCGCGCTCATGGATATTTCCGTTGACGAGGGCTTGGCACTTGGCAATGGCATCTTGACCGTAGAAAACGAACAGCAGGCTTGGGCACGCGCCCGTGTCGACGAGTTGAACAAGGGCGGTGCGGCGGCTGACGCGGCATTGGCAATGATTGCGCTTCGCAAGCGTTTCGGGTTCTGACATGGCTGATGCCAGCAAGAGTCAACCAGCCCGCGCAATGCGCCCGGCCAATCAGCGTGGGGCGGCACGACTAGCCGCCGTTCAGGCGCTCTACCAGATGGACCTCAGTGGGGCGAGCTTGCCCGAGGTGCTCGCCGAGTTTGTGTCCTATCGGCTCGGTAAGGAAGTCGATGGCGATCAGTATCGAAACGCTGATCCGGCATTCTTTAGGGATATTGTTGCCGGAGTCGTCCGCGAACAGCAAACACTCGACCCCATCGTGCACACGACTTTGACCGGCGGCTGGCCGTTGGCGCGGATCGATACAACGCTTCGTGCGATCCTTCGCGCCGGTGCCTTCGAACTCTCCAGTCGCTCCGACGTACCGGCGCGCGTTATCATTGCCGAATATGTCGATGTGGCGAGGGCATTCTTTGAGGGCGATGTACCGGGGATGGTCAACGGTGTTCTTGATTCGCTCGGCCGCCAGCTGCGTCCGGCCGAATTTGCAGTGACGCCGGAACGGTCGTGATCTCATGGCGTCGACAAAGGCTACGCGGTCCGGTGAGTTTGCCCTGATCGAGCGCTATTTTCGGCCGCTCGCCACTGCGCCGGGGGCGCTTGGGCTTGCCGACGATGCAGCGTTCTACCGGGCATCTCCCGGCGAAGATTTGGTTCTCACCGTCGATACGGTTGCCGCCGGCGTCCATTTTTCGCCAGACGATCCGCCGGCCTCGATCGGTAAAAAGGCGCTGCGGGTCAATCTCTCGGACCTTGCGGCCAAGGGAGCAAAGCCGGTGGCTTACCTCCTTTCGCTCGCCCTGCCGGATAACTGGACCGAGAAATGGGTCCGGGACTTCGCCAAAGGGCTTGCCGACGATCAGCAGGCATTCGGTGTTGCGCTTATTGGTGGGGATACGACACGCGCACCCGGCGGTCTGACGATCTCGATTACCGGGATCGGATGCGTCCCCAGTGGCGAAATGGTCTTGCGCTCCGGTGCACAATCCGGCGATTTTGTCTTCGTATCCGGTACAATTGGCGATGCGGCCCTCGGGCTCGAGATCCAGCGGGGCAATATCGCGGCGCCAACGAAGGCTGCCGGCGTTCTTCGCGACCGTTATTTGCACCCCCAGCCACGTTTGTTGTTGGCGCCGGTGCTTCGCCGCTTTGCATCCAGCGCCATGGATGTTTCGGACGGCCTTGTCGGCGATCTTGAACATATTTGCGGGGCCTCTGGCCTAGGTGCACAGATCGAGTCTGGCAGTATTCCCCTATCCATGGCTGCAAGGTCGATTGTCGCCGATAAAAACGAGGTTTTTGCGAGGCTGCTGACCGGTGGAGATGACTATGAAATCCTGGCGACGGTCGCGGAATCACAGGTGGCTGAATTCCTCGCCGCGGCACGGTCTACTGGTATTCCGGTAACGCGAATTGGCCTTATGATCGAGGGAAAAGGCCCGCCGATTGTGCTTGATGCCGACGGCAAGCCCCTCGAGCTTGCGGCACTTGGGCACACGCATTTTTAATCGCTGGTGTCCGGATTTCAGCGGTTTCGATCAGTTTGACGGCCTAGACCCGCCTTTTTGCCGCAGGCGGACGCGGCAATCACTGTTTGCTGACGAATCGCGCCAAGCTTAGCCGGATTGCAAGACCTTGACGGGCCGGAATGGCGCGTTCATACCCTAGCGCCGTTTCAATAAGGGGGGGCTTGCGCCGCACCGCGTCGCACTACGCTCCCCTTTGGTCTGGCCGGTTCCGGGTTCGCAACGGCGAATCGTCCGCTGGCATATGGAGGAATTCCTTGGTGCTCTATGTAATCATTCTCTGTGGCCTTCTTTCAGTGGCCTATGGAATCTGGGCTTCGCGGGCCGTTTTGGCGGCCGATGCGGGCAGTCCGCGCATGCAGGAAATCGCAGGCGCCATCCAGGAAGGCGCGACCGCCTATCTCACCCGCCAGTACACGACAATCGCCATCGTCGGTGCCGTAATCTTTGTTCTTGTCGCGTGGTTGCTTTCGCTGACTGTTGCTATCGGGTTTGCCATTGGCGCGATTCTGTCGGGAATAGCCGGCTTTATCGGAATGACGGTCTCGGTGCGGGCGAATGTCCGCACCGCGCAAGCCGCGAGCGAGAGCCTTGCGGCCGGGCTTAGCATTGCCTTTCGCTCTGGCACGATCACCGGTCTTCTCGTCGCCGGCCTGGCGCTTCTCGGCGTCACCGTCTATTTCCTTTTTCTGACGCAAGTTTCCGGTCATGCCCTGAACGACCGGGTGGTAATCGATGCGCTTGTGGCGCTTGGATTTGGCGCCTCGCTGATCTCGATATTCGCGCGTCTTGGCGGCGGGATTTTTACCAAGGGTGCTGATGTCGGGGGCGATCTGGTTGGTAAGGTCGAAGCCGGCATTCCCGAGGATGATCCTCGCAATCCGGCAACCATTGCCGACAATGTCGGCGATAATGTTGGCGACTGCGCCGGCATGGCGGCCGACCTTTTTGAGACCTATGCCGTGACAATCGTGGCGACGATGGTTTTGGCCTCGATATTCTTCGTTGGCGATGTTGCCAGTACGGCAATGACATATCCCTTGGCGATTGGCGCTGCTTGTGTCGTGACCTCGATTATCGGCACGTTCTTCGTCAAGCTAGGGTCGAACAATTCGATTATGGGCGCGTTGTACAAAGGTTTCATCGTTACCGCCGTCCTGTCGATCATAGTCCTTTACCCCGTGACCTGGTTCATGTTCGGCTCGATGTATGAACCTCTTGCCGGCCAGGAATTTTCGGCGTTTGATCTTTATCTTTGCGGCTTTGTCGGTCTGGTTATCACCGGTCTGATCGTCTGGATCACCGAATATTACACCGGCATCCAGTACCGGCCGGTCCAATCGATCGCAAAAGCCTCGCTCACCGGTCACGGCACCAACGTGATCCAGGGCTTGGCCATCTCTCTAGAGGCGACAGCGCTGCCGGCGCTGGTAATTATCGTCGGTATCCTGGTGACCCATTCGCTGGCCGGCCTTTTCGGAATAGCGATCGCCGTGACGACGATGTTGGCTGTCGCTGGTTTCGTGGTTGCGCTCGACGCGTTTGGTCCGGTCACTGACAATGCTGGTGGTATCGCCGAAATGGCCGATCTCCCGGCAGAGGTGCGCCACACGACCGACGCACTCGATGCGGTTGGCAATACAACAAAGGCGGTTACCAAGGGTTATGCCATTGGATCCGCCGGGCTCGGGGCGCTTGTCCTTTTCGCCGCCTACACCGAGGACCTCAATTACTTTGCCGCGAATAGTGCCGAGTTTCCTTATTTCGCCGATGTCGGGGCGGTAGACTTCTCGTTGTCCAACCCATTTGTCGTCGTTGGCCTCCTGTTCGGTGGATTGCTCCCGTTTCTATTCTCCGGGATTACGATGACGGCGGTTGGCCGTGCGGCAAGTTCGATTGTCGAGGAGGTCCGCCGACAATTCCGCGAAAAGCCAGGTATCATGGAGGGGCGCGATAAGCCCGATTACGGCCGCGCCGTCGACATTTTGACGCGCTCCGCGATCAAGGAAATGATCGTCCCCTCGCTGCTTCCAGTACTTTCTCCCATCGTCGTCTTCTTCGCGATCAACTGGGTCGCGGGAAAAGCAGCGGCATTTTCGGCCGTTGGTGCGATGCTTCTCGGCGTGATTGTTACCGGGCTGTTTGTCGCCATTTCGATGACGGCCGGTGGCGGCGCTTGGGATAACGCCAAGAAGTATATCGAAGATGGCAATTACGGTGGCAAAGGTTCGGAGGCTCACAAAGCGGCGGTGACCGGCGATACTGTCGGCGACCCCTATAAGGACACCGCCGGACCGGCCGTCAATCCGATGATCAAGATCACCAATATCGTGGCGCTTCTGCTCCTTGCAGTGCTCGCCCACTAAGCGGATTTGAAAGCCTCCCCCGTGGCATGGCCGCGGGGGAGGCTGCTATTCTGGGAGCAACGCCGGGCTCGGTTTAGCCGCCAAACTGGCTGCCGATGCCAATTCCGCCGGAAATGATTTGCTGGAGGAAACTTTCGTCGGCGCCCCCGGTTGGCGTGGTCTTAGAGACGAAGTCAAACACTCTGCCGTCCTTGAGACCATAGTCGGCGATTTGCATGACGGCCGGACTGTCGTCGAAATAAACGGCGAGCACACGCTGATCGACGACCTTCTGTGGTAAGAAAGCGACCGATTTGCGTCGCGTTTGGCTGATATAGTAAAATACCTCACCACCGAAATTGGCCGTCGTCGAGGGTGAGCCGAGTGCGATCATGACCTGGTCGCGACTTGAGCCGATTGGTACCTGCTCGAGCGCGGTTGCGGAAATAACATAACCATGTTGGGACGTTGTACTGATCTTGCCGAGCCCACCGGTGGAACACGAGGAAAGCGGAAAAAGTACAGCAAGCGCGATCGCCACCGTGTAACCACCCGTCGGCGGACGTCTCTTAATCAATCGTTCGCGCATTCGCATTGCCTCGAATTCCTATCATTACGTGGCGTTGTCCCTAACCTTAGCTACGCCGGCTTGCAACAATTGTAAGAAAAAACGCTCCCATTCTAGCCCAAGGGTCATGGAGAATAGCCCATGTTCAGCCGTCTTTTCCGTCGGGGTCGGCGCGACGACAGCACAGCACCCTTTTTATATGGCGCGATCGTGGCGTCGGCGCGAACGCCGGCCCTTTATTCTGAAATCGGTGTTCCAGACACTGTCAATGGGAGATTCGAAATGGTCGTGCTGCATATGGCGCTTGTGATGCGGCGGCTTGATCCGGGCGGAGAAACCGCGCGAGCGACCGGGCAAACTGTTTTCGACCTTTTTTGCCGCGATATGGACAACTCACTACGCGAGCTCGGCGTAAGCGATTTAAAGGTGCCGAAACGGATGCGGCAGGTCGGCGAGGCGTATTACGGGCGCGTAGGCGCATATGAACCTGGGCTTACTACCGGGAATGCCGATATGCTTGCCGGGGCAATCGCCCGCACCGTCTTTGCCGGCGAGGATTCGTCGCGATCGGCAAAAGCGCTTGCAGCATATACCATTGCCGCGGCTGACCTGCTCGCCGCCCAGGACGAGAGCGAGATCGTTGCCGCTCGTCCTGATTTCCCTGATGTTGGGTCGTTAGTTGAAGTTGGGGGCACAACGTGATCGGCCCGGCGCTCCTATCACGGCCGGTGGAAATTTCGGCGATTGGCACAGCGGCTTCGGTCAAGAAAATCGAAGCTACGGAGAAAGAGCGGCGCGAAATTTCCGTCGCGCTCTCTCTCCTCGATGTCGGCGCACTGTCGGCCGAATTGACATTGAACCGCGACAAAGATGGCACGATCCATGTTATTGGCCGGGTCGTGGCCGAAATCGTTCAGCACTGCGTCGTCAGCCTCGATCCGGTGTCGCAGACGATCGATGAGCCGATTGCACTTAGCTTTATCCAAGAGCGCTCGCGCGTCTTGCCGGCCGGCACCAAGGCTGCAGCGATTAATGTCGATCCAACGCAAGACGATCCGCCGGAGGTTGTGAGCGGCTCGATCATCGACCTCGGGTCAGTCACTCTTGAGCATTTTATCCTAGCAATAGATCCTTATCCGCGGGCCCCGGACCGTGCGGCACCCGGGGATTTTGCGGAGGATACTGCCGGAAAGGACGATTCGCCGTTTGCCGTGCTCGAGAATCTCGGCGTCCCTAAATCTAAAGACCGCTGAGCGATGCAAGAATTTTCCGCGGCCCTTTGTCTCGACAAGCGAACCCTGTATGCTCGAGCCTGCCGCCGGCGTCGCATTACGGACCCTTTGGCGAAATAGCGCGAATGGAACGTTGAAGTTGGGGTCCTAGATACTGAATGGCGGCAACGATTACCATTTCGCTTGACGTGATGGGCGGTGACGAAGGGGCTGCGGTCGCACTTCCAGGTGCCGAGATCGCCCTTGTCAGGAGCCCTGATCTTCGCTTCCGCCTTTACGGCGATGAAGCCGTCATTGCCCCGTTGCTGGACGCCTTGCCTCGCCTGAAGGCGGCCGCGACCGTTGTACATTGCGATTTCGCGGTGAGCATGGAGGATAAGCCGGGCCAGGCACTTCGCAACGGCCGCGGCCGATCGAGCATGTGGCGGGCGATCGAGGCGGTGAAAACCGGCGACGCCGATTTTGCTATTTCCGCCGGCAATACAGGCGCCCTGATGGCGATGGCGAAATTCTGCCTGCGAACGGCGGCGGAGATCGAGCGCCCGGCGATCGCCGCGCTATGGCCGACGCTACGCGGTGAGAGTGTGGTTCTCGATCTCGGGGCCACGATCCACGCCAGTTCCCAACTTCTTTTTGACTTTGCAGTGATGGGGGCCGCCATGTCGCGCGCCTTCACCGGCAATGAGCGGCCGCGGGTCGGTCTCCTAAATATCGGGGTCGAGGAGGTAAAAGGGCTGGAAGAGATTCGCGACGCCGGCCAGATGTTGCGCGACGCCAACCTCACTAATCTTGTGTATGCCGGATTCGTCGAGGGCGACGATATCGGCAAGGGAACGGTCGACGTTGTCGTTACCGAGGGCTTCGCCGGCAATATCGCGCTGAAGACGGCCGAGGGAACCGCCAAGCAATTCGCCGCCTATCTCCGCGATTCCATACAAGGGTCGTTGCTCGGCCGGATAGGCTATCTTTTTGCAAGAAATGCGTTCAAGCAGTTGCGAATAAAAATGGATCCAAAGCGTGTCAATGGCGGCGTTTTTCTCGGCCTCAACGGCCTCGTTATTAAGAGTCACGGGATGACCGACGCGGAGGGATTCGCCGCGGCGATCGAAGTCGGCCGAACAATGGCGCGCAACGGCTTAGTTGACAGGATCAATCAAGAACTCTCCCTTTACCACCAGACGGCGAAGCCGTCGGGCGTGGGTGTGGTCGCGAAAACGGGTGTGATGTGAAGCTTGTTCGTTCTGTAGTCCTTGGCGTTGGTAGCTATCTACCCGAAAAGGTCATGACCAACGCCGAGTTGTCCGAGATAGTCGAGACCTCGGATGAATGGATTACGCAAAGGACGGGGATCAAACAGCGGCGAATTGCCGCGAATGGTGAACTGACCTCCGATCTTGCCGCAGCGGCGGCAAGGGCGGCACTGGACAATGCTGGCACTAGCATCGCCGATATCGACCTAATCGTGCTGGCGACGGCCACTCCCGACAATACTTTTCCGGCGGCGGCGGTCAGCGTCCAGAAAAAACTCGGCATGACCCATGGGGCGGCATTCGACCTCCATGCGGTTTGCTCTGGCTTTGTTTTTGCGCTTGCCCAGGCCGACGCTCTGATCAAAGTTGGACAGGCAAAAAAAATACTGGTTATCGGCGCTGAAACCTTTTCGCGCATTCTCGATTGGACCGATCGGGGGACCTGCGTTCTCTTTGGTGATGGCGCCGGCGCCGTGGTCCTTTCCGAAGATACGCATGCTGGCGGGCAAGGCGACCGTGGCATCCTCGCCTCTCGTTTGCGCTCCGACGGTCGCTACAAGGATATGCTCTATGTCGATGGCGGGCCCTCCTCGACGGGTACCGTTGGTCACTTGCGCATGGAAGGTCGCGAGGTTTTCAAGCACGCCGTGGCAATGATTACCGATGTGATCGACGACGTTTTTGAGACGAGCGGATTTACGGCGGCTGACATTGACTGGTTTGTTCCGCACCAGGCCAATCTTCGCATTATCAACGCCAGTGCTCGGAAACTTGGAATCGACCCGGCGAAAGTCATTCGTACCGTCGATCAGCACGGCAATACTTCGGCGGCATCAATTCCGCTCGCGCTCTCGGTGGCATGCGCAGACAAGCGGATCAAACAGGGCGACCTTGTGCTGCTTGAGTCGATGGGAGGGGGATTCACATGGGGCGCGTTGCTGCTTCGATGGTAGGCGCCGACACAACGTGCATTTGACGCGGCTATTTTGTTGATTCGCAAGCGCGAAGTGATTACGCTGTCATATTGTTTGATTGGTAAAATTTTAAGATAGACGCTCCACAGTTCGGGGTTCTGGGATTATGAGCGGTAAGACGGTGACGCGGGCCGATCTTTGCGAGGCGGTCTACCAGAAGGTAGGACTGTCGCGGACTGAATCGGCTGAGCTTGTCGAGCGTGTTCTCGACGAGATATGTGCCAGCATCGTTCGCGGTGAATCGGTGAAGTTGTCATCGTTCGGATCGTTTGTCGTTCGTCAAAAAGGCGAACGGATAGGCCGTAACCCGAAAACTGGCGAGGAGGTACCGATATCGCCGCGTCGGGTAATGGTCTTCAAGCCAAGCAATGTTTTGAAGCAGAAGATAAACGCCGCGCTCGTCGATGGTAGCGGTGAACAGGATCCATCCGGTTAGTTTCATGGAAATCTAGTGTCGAAGGGACCAGACGCGTTTCGGACGATCAGCGAAGTTGCGGAGGGTCTCGATCTTCCGCAGCATGTCCTGCGGTTTTGGGAAACCCGTTTCACCCAGATAAAGCCGCTGAAACGTGGCGGTGGCAGGCGCTATTACCGGCCAGATGATATCGAGTTGCTACGCGGCATCCGCCAGCTTCTTTATGGCGAAGGTTACACGATCAAGGGCGTACAGCGCATCCTCAAGGAACAGGGGACGCGTTTTGTCATCGGTGCTGGAACGGGCGAGATAGATGGCATAGCCCTAGCTGGTCAGCGGCCCCTGGCGGATGTGTCCGGCAAAGGTGTTGGGGAGGTGGATGAGGCCGGCCCTGACGGTGATAGCTCCGAACTGCTGGATGTCGTCCCCCGGGTGGGTAAGTCGAAGCGGGCCGCTACGCAGCGTCGAAAGAGCATGCGCGCGGCGCGCCGCCCCGGCGATTCCGCTCTTGGTGACGACGAGGTTAAGAAGCTTCGCGCGACGCTCTCCGAACTTGCCGAATGCAAGCGCATTCTGGATCAAACCCGCTGAATCTTGGCCCACACGTTTCGAAATTTCGGCGCGTCTGGATTTGCAGTGACACGGCGCGCTCACTATAGTGCGGGCGGTCGGAGCGTGGCGCAGTCTGGTAGCGCACTTGACTGGGGGTCAAGGGGTCGTAGGTTCGAATCCTATCGCTCCGACCAGTAAAATCTGGGCCCGGCCCGGAGACATAGGTAACCGTTAATACCGATTGTGCTCCCGCTGGCTTCTGTCCGCCGAACGGCTTCATGCTTGAACTCTTCGGTAAATGTCCGTCTCTCGCGGTTGCCCATCGGGTCCTCATGTCGCGTCCAGCGATATCGGAAAGTCCCTCCATTTTTCCCAGGTAAGTCCATTTCGGCTTTTCAAGAACGAGGAGAAAATTCCATGGAGAAGCGCAAGCTCAGCGGATCGAATCTCGAGGTGACGTTGGTTGGCCTAGGCACCAACAATTTCGGCCGGCGCATGGACCGCGAGGCAGCGCGGCCGGTGATCCATAAGGCACTCGACCTCGGTGTCACTCATTTCGACACAGCCGACATTTATGCCGACGGCGGTTCTGAAACCATCATAGGAGAGTTACTTGGTTCCCGCCGTAAGGAAGTCGTCCTCGCCACCAAGTTTGGCAAGCGGATGGGCGGCATCGACGTTGCCGCACGCGGGGCTCGAAACTACGTGCTGTCGGCAGTCGAGGCGAGCCTTAAGCGCCTGCAGACAGACTGGATCGACCTGTTATGGATGCATGAGCCCGACCCCAGCACCCCGATCGAGGAGACCTTTGCCGCTGTCGAGGAACTCAAGAAAGCGGGTAAGGTCCGCCATCTGGCTGCGTCGAACTTCTCAGCCGACGAACTCGACGTCGCGGCAGCAACCGCCAAACGCATGGGCATTGCGGGGTTCGTTGCCTGCCAGGATGAGTATAGTCTGCTGGTCCGCGGCATCGAGAACACGATCTACGCTTCGATGCAGCGGAACCAGCTCAGTCTCGTGCCCTACTTTCCATTGGCCGGCGGGGCACTCACCGGCAAGTATCGAGAGGGCATGGCGTCGCCGCCGGGGAGCCGCCATAGTGACGGGTCGGGCCGTTTCCTAGATCCCCATTGGGACAAAATTACCAATCTTACCAAGTTCGCGGAAGCACGCGGCCACACTTTGCTCGAACTCGCGATGAGTTGGCTCGCCCATCGTCCGCCGGTCGCGTCGATCATTGCCGGGGCCACGAAAGTTACGCAGGTTGAAGAAAATGCCAAGTCGATTGAATGGGCGTTGACGCCGGCTGAGATGGCCGAGATCGATCGTTTGACACTATGATTGTCGGCGGAGTTTTGGGCAGGCCGAGCATTCTATACTCCGAGTCATGAGGAATCCGAATTATATGGGTTGACGCGGGGCTCCGGCGCGATTCAGCTATGTGCATGATCCGTCCCAGTTTTCTTTCCTCAGCAGAGCGCCTCGAACTTGAAGCAT
>Ga0315339_1002013_pt1 | contig 16189 bp, 15 predicted proteins | sample ASW17metaG_FD_204514 | JGI IMG/M metagenome (GOLD analysis project Ga0315339, IMG submission 204514) | Ammonia-oxidizing marine archaeal communities from Pacific Ocean, United States - ASW #17 | ecosystem: Environmental > Aquatic > Marine > Oceanic | place: USA: California | collected 2016-12-05
CAGCGCCTGCTCTTCAATGACCAGGTCTCTCTCCGATTTGATAAGACTCTTATGGTGAAGCAGTGCGGTCACGCGTGTGATGCTCGCGCCGACATGCTGGAGGACCTCGATTTCATCAACCAGACGGTTCAGCTGAATGAACTGTAACCCGGCATACGCACTGACCAGAAACACCGTGCCGATGGTAAATACGCCGGACTGAAAAAAGTAAATACTGAATGCAAACGCACCGATATATCCGCTCATCAGGATGGCGTCGACGCCGCCCCAGGCGGCCTGGCCGATCACATACGCTTTGAAGCCTGTCCTGTACAATGGGCGGAGCAGTTCACAGAGGCGGCGCAAGATATAAGGCTGGGCGCCGCTGGTTCGGATGTCTTCGAGGCCGGCCAGCCGTTCTTCCAGAAAACCAGTGTAGTCTGCATGCGCCTGCCGCTCTCTTTCCAGGTAAGACGTCGAGAAGTTCCGTAGGCGGTAGATCACGATAAGCGCCACAACAGAAAATCAGGTAAACGACAGGCCGATCACCGCATGTTCCAGGTACATCATCACCAGGATGCCGGACAGCATCACCAGACTCCAACCGATTTGAAGGACGAACACAGAGAAAAAACGAGCCAGCCCATTCACATCCCGGTCGATACGCTCAATCATTTCGCAGGGGAGATGTGTGGTATGAAACGTCATATCGAGTCCGAGACAGTGGCGAGCCAGATCGATCCGTAGTGCATTGGTCGCCCGCCAGCCCACATCGGTGCCGAGATACACCATCCAGACTGACAAGGTCTGGCCGACAAAGGTGATCCCGATAAAGACAACCGCCGCAAACATCAAGGACTGAAGCGCCCCACCGGATTGCGCTGTGTCCAGATAGTAACGCATAATCTGGGGATTAAGCAGTTTCAAGCCCGCGCTGCCGAAACAGGATCACGGCCAGAATACCGATCCGTCCCCAGAGGGGCGTGAGATAGACGCCGAGTAATCGGGTATATTCGGTGAGAGGGATAGTCATGTATACTCCTTGGGTTTAACCACGGAGCGCACGGAGGAAGCACAGAGAGCACGGAGATTTTATGTTCCCGTAGTCCGGGCGATGCATATCGCCTGCAAACAAAAAACCGTGAACACTCTGTGTCCACGGCGCAGAACAAATAGGCCGCAATCACTCACGGCTTTAAAATATTTATTTACAATATGTTATGTAAAATTTCATCGCGTCGTATGGACACACTACACCCTATATAGACTTGTAATGAGCAGCTCTCTATTAACCCATTCGGCTCCTTGACGATGCTTGGAGCAACGGGCATATGTCGATACGACGTTCAAACTGATCTCCGGATATGATTATCTATAGAAATATCATAGGTAAAATATGGTATGAATACCAGACGGCAAGTTAAAGCGATTAAATATGGGTTACTCGCGTTAGAATCTATTTGACACCAGGGTTTTCAAATTATTATATATCCATTCTGTCGGATAGATTTTTGTCGGTCTGTTCCTGTTGGCATGAGTAAGCGATCGGGGTTTGGTGGACGCCCTCAAATATATGAACATATAACTGCGGAGGGATTATGTCTAACAAGCCTTCAGGGCTATCTATTGTTATACCTGCCCGTAATGAAGAAGAAACGATAGAAACGGTCGTTACAGACTGCTTTAATGTCATCACGAAAATAGGACTCGATTATGAAATTATAGTGGTTGATGACGGATCAACTGATAAAACCCGAGACATTGTAAACAAGCTGGAATGTCGTTCCATTATGAGGGACCCGACCACGGGAAAGGGGTGGCATTACGGGCGGGTTTCGCTGCCGTTCGGTATGATACGATAATTATGCTTGATGCGGATGGTTCGCACCGCGCGGAAGATATCCCTTTTCTTGTGCAGGAATTCCAAAAAGGCTACGGACTCATCGTCGCAGATCGTTTTGTAGGCGGCAGTGATGAATACACGTTTTTACGAAGTTTTGGTAATCGTTTTCTAACCATGGTTTTTTCTTGGCTTTTCGGCGTACAGCTTAATGACGCCTTAAATGGATACAAGATCTTCAAAAGCTGTGTATTCGATTCATTCATATATACCGCAAAAGATTTCTCTATTGAAATTGAACTCCTTGCCAATGCCAAACGCCTTGATAAAAGCATAGGTCAGGTACGCTCTCACGAACGAAAACGAAGCGGCGGCCAAGCTAAATCGTTTGCTATTAAACATGGGACGTCTTTCCTCTTTCGTATCATATATGAACGATTCCGGACAGCAAAATTCATCGATCCGAAGTAATATAGCTGTACAGCGGTCGTGATGCAGGAGGGATACCGTCGGGCGTAATTTATTCGCCCCGTGTTGTTCGAAGGCCGCACACATGATCGCTCATGTTAATCGGGCAAAGGCGAGAAATGAACCGGTCGGCACGGTCAATGCCCGATTAGAGAGCCCCGGAAAAATACAGAGTATTCGAGACGAGGTAAGCGCCAGTCCCGGGTTCGTCAATTGTAACATTTCAACAATGTAACCGATCTGCATGGTCTTCATGCTCTTGCTCCAGGATAGCAACTCGAACCTACTTTTTTTCAATGCAACCTGGAGCGAGCTTGGTGAAAAATAAAATAAATGTTCAGGCGGACGATAATAAGGCCATCGTTGACGCATTACTTTCGCCATAAAACCGCCGACATTGGGGGTTTCGATCACCAGAATTCCTCGATCACTCAACAAATCCGCAATTCGTAAAAGCACCTCAAGCGGTTTAGGCACATGTTCTATCACGTCAAACATCGTAATGGTGTCGAATGAACCAGCCGGAAAATCCGCCGTCATCAGATCCCCTGTCATAAAGGCGCCGCTATAATACGCCGTCGCTTCTTTTATCGCAAACTCAGAGACGTCGATACCTGCCGCCGTCCAGCCTCTTGAGGTGGCGATATCTACAAAAAGCCCCGTAGCGCAACCGACATCGAGCAGATTCCTACCGTCGCTTAGACGTTCTATCCTTTCCAGCCGTTTGGTAAATGTAAGACGTTTCTGTTCAGATATCCGGGCGTAATCCCGGTAGCCTATAGAGGGTTCATCACTCTTGAAATATTGTTGGTCATACAAGGATTCAAGAGTTTTTTTATCTGGTATTTCAGGCACGAACGCCGTGTTACATTGCCGGCACTGAACAACGTCCATCTCCTGTTTTCGACAGAGAAGACGACTTTGTGTTGATTGACAGATTGGACAGGAGATCCGGCACATGGCATTCCTTATTCAACTTGCGGTGGTGACGATTGACGCCGTTTCAATAGATGAGTCTTTCCAATAATTTGGTCAAGTTCATAATATTGTGTCAGATAAGCTGTTATCTCGGGCACCTGTATTTCTTCGGGTATCATATCAAGCCGCCATGTATCCATACTATACAGAACCCATTGAGGCTTAGTGCGCTCCAGGTCCTCCACAATAGATCGTCGATGTGCTGAGGTGATGGCATTGTATGCATTCCCCCATCGCGTTGGATTCGGTCGATTTAACAGACGATAATACATCGGTTCATTAGGGAACACATAAATATATTCATCCGGCTGAGTACGCGACTGGATGAATGAGGTGATTGCCTCGAGACGATCTACCCATGCCGGCGGACCATACAATCCGGCCAGGTATGGCGTGGAAAACGGCTGCCAGCCGCTTTGTGTCCAGTAAGTTGGTGCGTCAATCACTTTGTGAAAAGTACGATTGATGCCTATTTTAATGGAAAAATTGGTTACCCACAGACTGTAGGATAAGAGTCCTGCCAGGATAAGGCCGACTGCACTTGTATAGATATAGATCAGTCTGCGATGGACGCGTGGCTGCGCCCATGCATGCCGTCCCAAATGCCAGAGCCACCATAATAAAATGATGGATAAAATCAAGGCCGGCGGGAAAACGGTACCGCTCTTACCCCAGGAGCGGCCCAGAGCACTGCGGTAATAGACAAGCCCGAAACAGGCAAGCCCGAAAAGAATCGCATCAAAAGAAGTAGATCGTTTGATAAGCCACCGGATCGCAACGAGAAGGATTATCGATGTATATAAAAGAATGGGACCATATGAGACAAAAAAGACGAATATAAAGGACCGCAATGAAACATAACCCGGGTTGGCGATCATCTTTTCGAATGCGGAGATCAGACTTGGGAACGGAAAGGCGCTGTAGCCAAGCATAGCCAGCTTTGGGTATTCCGTCAAATTCATGAATAAGGCTTGAAGCGCTCCCATTTGTGCAAAGCTGATTATAACGGGCATCGCTCCGATAAAAAAGCTGATAAAAAAGATGCCTATGGCGTGCAAGCCTTGCCTCCATGTTTCTTGAAAACCGGAAAACACCAACATGGCAAGAACGGCCAGGGTAGTCCCCGCCCCGACTTCCTGGCTATAAAAAACAATCAGGGCAGATGTGATGCCCGCCCCAATGAGAAATCGGATTTGACGGGTGTTGAACCACCGGTAACAGAGCAGAATCGGCAACAGGCCGATAACAATACGAAGCATGGTACCGTTGGGCGCCGAAAACCAGGGATAATAGAAGCCGACAAAAATAAGAATACCGACGATGGCAATCTTTCTTCTTCCAGTTACATCCAGCAACACAAAGTAAAACAGCATATAAGCCAGTACATCAAGAACAAATCGGTAAATGCGTAATACCATCAGAGACGACCCGAAAAGCTCTTCCAGCCAGACGAGCGGATACACCATCAACGGTCCATATAATGAGAAACCGTCTTGATGGAATATTCTGCCTTGATGTAACTTCTGCACCCAATCAATGAATTGACCTTCTTCGGCAAGGAGTGTAAACGTATAGTTAGCTTCCGTAAAAAACCGACCGTCGTATGTCAAACATACGAGCAGGATCGGTATAACTATGAAATCGCACCATAAAAGAGATCGGGAAACAGGAACATATGAAGTAGTAGATTCAGGTGCTGACGCGTCGTTTTGATTGTATTCATTGAGAGGTAACGCAGACCGGGTAGCTCGCCAGGCTAGAGCACACCAGGCGAGAAAGGATAAAGGCAGTGCTAATATAAGACTGACGATATATATCTTTGTGTCATGATCATCCGGATAATCAGCGAGAATGGTCCCACTCACGATACCAAGGCGTTTCGCTTCTTCCAGGCCGTCTGTTGATACCGGTAATAATAGGGCTACGATAATGGCTATCGCGCATCCGATACAGATAGCCAATCCTCCCCACAACAGACTATTAAACTGAAAAGTCAGATGTTCTGATCGCCTGTTAAGATCCTGCCGCCAGCTTTCCCATATTGAGCGATTAAACATTATGCTTTGTATGATGGATGGGGGTTATTATAATGATAAATTCAGAACAGACCAAGTTATAGAATACAAGTAAGCTGTCAAGAAAAACCCTTGGGAAGTGACGAATCTCGGAAGGCTCGCAACGTCTCTAAGGGACTTGCAATCGGTCAATCAACGGATCGGCACACACTTTAAAATTAGTGAAGGGAATGTACCATGGCATCCAACAAAACTATTCGCGTCGGCGTCGTCGGTGTCGGCCGCGGCCGATCGTTTATGCGTTCCGCCCAGGCTACGGGCATGGCGCTGGTCGCTATTTGCGATACGTGGGAGGAACGGCTGAAGGAGGTAGGCCAGGACCTTGGTGTCACAACATATACGGACTATGATGACTTTCTAGATCATGACCTGGATGCGGTTGTTTTGGCCAATTATTTTCATGAGCACGCCCCGTTTGCGGTAAAAGCGCTGACGGCTGGAAAACATGTAATGAGTGAGTGCGCCGCCTGTCATACCCTGGCCGAAGGGGTAGCGCTGACGCGTGCTGTGGAACGAAGTGGTAAGATCTACATGTTCGCAGAGAATTATCCGTATATGGCGTATAATCAGGAAATGCGACGCTTGTATCAGGCAGGTGAGGTTGGCGAATTCAAATACGGTGAGGGAGAATACGTACATCCTGATCCGGCCGATGTAAAGTTGGGCCGTAGCTGCGGCATTAACCACTGGCGCAACTGGATTCCTTCCACCTATTACTGCACGCATTCCATCGCCCCGGTGATGTATATCACAGATACCCGACCGGTCAAGGTCAACGGCTTCGTCGTGCCGTATGATTTCGACGATCCGTCGGAAACCATGACCGTTCGGCGCCACGACACCGCTGGAATCATCATCTGCCGGATGGATAACGGCGCGGTGCTGAAATCGCTTCACGGCCAGTTGCGCGGTCACGGCAATTACGTACGCATCCACGGCAACAGAGGCCTGATGGAAAACTGCCGGCATGGCGACAAACAGCGGCTGCGCCTATGGCGGGAACCCTGGGACAAACCGAAAGGGATACCGGTCGAGACGGTCTATACCCCCGACTTTCCCGAACATCACGAGCGTGCCACACGAGCCAGTCACGGCGGTGGTGATTTTTTCACCACCTATCATTTCTCTGAGGCCATCCGTACCGGTGAACCGCCTTATCTCGATGTCTATCGCGGCGTCACCATGAGTATAACCGGCATCCTGGCCTGGCGCTCGGCGCTGGACGATTCCACCCCGCTGGATGTCCCTGATTTCCGGGACGAAGCCGTGCGAAAACAATACGAGCACGACCACTGGTCACCCGACCCGACGCGTGAAGATAAGGCCCGACCGGGAACCAGTATTATAGGAGATATTGCACCAACGGAGGAAGCGCGAGTATTCGCAAAAGAGATTTGGGCCGGGAAGGGATATAATGGGGATTGACTGATTGACTGATGGCTGGTGTCCTGCCGACATACAGCGAGCGCTAAGCGGTTGATTGGTTTTGGTTTTTCAATCAACAAAAAGCACAGCGAGCGAAGCGGAGCGCATTCTAATAATGCCTCGTAGAGGCGTTCCTCACTTTCGATGACGCGAAGCGGCATCCATCAACAAATCACCATTTCACTGTGTTCTCTGGTTAAGAAAGAAACCTTATGCCAACACTGGATTCTAATTTCGGCCTGATAGACTGGATTATCGTGGGTATGTACATGCTGATCACGGTGGGGATTGGGCTATATGTGAACCGGTATATCCGGGATATGAGTGACTATATGGTGGCGGGGCGATCGATCAAGTCGTATCTGGGAGTAGCGACGATGATTGGTAGTGAGCTGGGCCTGGTGACGGTCATGTATTCTGCTCAGAAGGGGTTTACCGGTGGGTTTGCGGCGTTTCACATTGCAGTGATTGCGGGCGTGGTGGCGTTTATCGTGGGGATCACGGGATTTATTGTTGTACCGCTGAGGAAGATGGGCGTGATGACGATCCCGGAGTTCTATGAGAAACGGTTCAGCCGGGGGGTCCGTATTATGGGCGGCCTGTTGCTGGCGTTGTCCGGGATTCTGAATATGGGGCTGTTCCTGAAGGCCGGGGCGCTGTTCGTTACCGGACTGACCGGCATGACGGACCCTGCCTCGGTCTCTATAGTGATGACAGTCATGCTGGCGCTTGTCCTGGTGTATACGATTATGGGGGGCATGGTGTCGGTGGTGATCACGGATTACCTGCAATTTGTGGTGCTGTCCTTCGGGATTATCCTGACCTGCGGCATCGCGATCTTTACATTAGGCTGGACACCCATTGTCGAGACGGTGATGACGATCCATGGCGAGGCGGGGTTCAACCCCATGCTGGACGACAGTGGTTTCGGGCCGTCGTATATCATGTGGATGATCTTTACCGCCGGCCTGGTTTCCTGTGCGGTATGGCAGACCTCGGTGATGCGGGCCTGCGCCGCCGAAAGTGTCGAGGTGGTTCGCAGGATGTATATGTGGTCGTCTATCGGTTTTCTTGTCCGGTTTATGGTGCCTCAGTTTCTCGGTATCTGTGCCCTGGTGTATCTGTTTCAGACCCCGGCGACACGCAGTCTGTTTTTTACGGAAGCCGGCGCACCAGTCGCCGACGCGACGTTGACACTCCGGGCAATGCCTATTTTTCTCAGCCAGATTCTACCTACCGGCCTCATCGGACTGATAGGCGCCGGTCTGCTGGCAGCATTCATGTCCACCCACGACAGTTATCTGCTCTGCTGGGCTTCCGTGTTGACGCACGATGTCGTTGCACCGGCCACCGGAGAGACGCTGTCTACCCGTCATCGTCTACTGTTGTCACGGGTGTTTATTCTGCTCATCGGGCTCTTTCTCCTGGTCTGGGGCCTGTGGTACGACCTCGGACAGGATTTATGGGACTATATGGCCATCAGCGGCGCCATCTATTTTACCGGCGCGTTTGCCCTGCTGCTGACCGGCCTCTACTGGAAACGCGCCAGTACGGTGGGCGCGTACCTGGCGCTTATCACAGGCATCGGCGCTATGGCCGGTCTGGGGCCGGTGAACCTGGCGCTGGGTCTTCAGGCGTATACCGCCGCAGAAATCGGCCTGGCGACGACGGTGCTGTCGTTGGGATTGATGGTTGCCGGATCATTGCTGTTCCCGGATAAGAGGGAGGTGCACGGATGATGTTCTGGAGCACACTCTGGACGGTTGTGTTCGTGGTCAGCATGCTCGTGTTTGCCGCCGTGGCGATTATGGTCACTATCGGCGGTATCGGCGACATTCGGGCGTTGTTTCGGCGGATGGACGAGCGGCATGAAGAAAATGGTGATTGACTGATTGACCGATTTCAGTCTTTTCAATCAATAAATCACCAAAAAGCACAGCGAGCGAAGCGGAGCGCATTCTAATAATGCCTCAAAGAGGCGTTCCATACTTTCGATGACGCGTAGCGGCATCCATCACCCAATCACCATTTTCTTTTGCCCTCCTCTTCCCCCTGGCATATCGCATCATACCGACGTTTATGGTACGGCAGCGTCGTTCTGGCGATGGGCAGTCAGTTCGAACGACTGGCCCTCGGCTGGCTCGTCCTCGTTGAAACCGACTCCGTGTTTCTGACGGCCGCTGCCTTTGCCGTGCAGAAAGCACCCGGAATCCTCGCGGCGCCTATTGCCGGTGCGGTTAGTGACCGAATTTCTCGCGGGCGTATGCTGACGGCCACTGCCTTCTATAAAGCACTGATCATGGGGCTGCTGGCTTTGCTGGTCTTATGGGGTCCCGGGCCGATCTGGATGGTGTTTGTCCTGATCGCGTTGAGCGGTGTGGGCATGTCGTTCGAATTGCCGGCCATGCAGGGACTCATTACGGACCTGACGCCCAAAGAAATGGCCATGAAAGCTGTAGCCATGCAATCCACCGGCAACAGGGCTGTAGGCGCGGTGGGCAGTCTGGCCGGCGGACTGATTATTGCGGCCCTGGGGATTCCTGCAGCCCTGTTTATCGGCATGGGGGTAAATTTGATCGGCGCCGCCATCATGGCCGCCATGCCGGCGCTTGCGCACCGGCATACCACAACCCGTCTTTCCGCTCGTCGTCTCCTCACCGACGCGGTGAGCGGACTGACGACGCTTATGCGCATCCCCATCATTCGTACCCTCCTCGTGATCGCCTTCATCGTCGAAATGTTTGCCTTCGCCTATACGGCGGTCCTGCCCTCGCTTGCGCGGGATGTCCTCCATGTCGGCGTGGATGGCCTCGGCACGCTCAATATGATGGCCAGCTTCGGTGCGCTGATCGGCGTGGCAGCCCTCACCACCTGGTCGTCCTCTGTTCGAAACGGATTGATGCTGATTATCGTGACGATCGGCTTCGGCCTGGCGTTGATGATATTTGCCTCCTCAGATGTGTTCTGGCTCTCTCTTCCACTCATCATGCTGGTCGGCGCCATGGCGGCGGTATCCGATGCGCTGCAGTGGCACATGCTCCAGCAGCATGTGCCGGACGATATGCGGGGACGCGCCATCGGCGGATGGGTATTTGTCGTGGGTTTCGGCTGGATGGGTCAGGTTGCGTTGGGGGCGGCTGCCGAAGCGTTCGGCGTCCCGTGGGCGCTGGGTGGTGCAGGTGTGCTGGTGTTGGTAACGGGGCTGGCGGCGTTGGGGTTCGCGGGGAAATTAAGAGCGGAGTGAGGGATGGGAATGGTGATTGGTGATTGGTGATTGAAGGGAATAGGAAAAGACAGGGATAGATTCGGGGCTGCCTGTACATTGATTCAGCGTTGGCTGGGTATTGGGATGGCAGATTTCTTTGAAAGGGCATTGGCGGCAAATGGATTGGTCGGTGGTCATGGTAAACTATTCCATTGAGGCGGTGTTGGTGGGAATATAATCAAGTGGATGCTCTCGTTGATGAATGTTTTGGCTCGTGATTCTTAAATAGACATTATATAACCTGTTCCTGTTCGTTTCGATCAGCCAGCGTTCACGGGTCGGTTACTGGAGTTAAACCGCTTGTGCCAGGAGATTTTGTGATGCACGACGGGCGGATTCGGCGCGGCGCAGGCCGGCTATCTCGCAAAACGGTATGGCGCTTCCACGGAAGCAGTTTGTCTCCATATGATTGATTCTGATGTGCAGCCCTGCGTGGTCGCCCTGTTCACCCTACCAGGCCGCTCGACGCGGAGGCAACGGATCCACGGTCCCCGCCATGCGGTGGCATAACCGCGTCAGCATATCCACCTTGATAGATAGCTCCCTGTCGTCGTCCCACAGGTTATTCGTCTCTGAAGGATCTGATTCCAGATCGTACAGTTCGCCCCGGTCCGTCGTATGATCCACGGTGATCTTGTAACGATCCGTCCGGGTCATGGTCGTTTGCGCCGTGGGGTTCTGATGCCAGGGCATGGCGTTATAGTATTCGCAGTAAACGTCATCCCGGTGATGATGGATATCGGTTTCACCACATAACAAAGGCCACAGAGACCGACCCTGCATACCGGGATGGTGCGGCACGTCGGCGGCATCAAGCAATGTCTGCGCCAGATCAGTTAGCTCAATCAGCGCCTCACTGTGCTGCGGTCTGATCCTACCGGGTTGAGCGATAATCATCGGTACGCGGATGGCCGGTTCGTAGAAGTATGGTCCTTTGAGGTAGATGCCGTGATCACCCAGCATCTCGCCGTGGTCCGACATGAAGATGACGAGCGTATTTTCCAACTGATTCGATGTCCGCAACGCCTTAAACATGCGACCCACCTGCACATCAATCAGATCACACATAGCAAAATAGGAGGCCTTAACCAGCCGGTGCTCACGGTCTGTCATCTCGGGAAACGGCAGACCGGCCTGATGGCCGTAGGCGCCGGCATGGTCGTAGGCCTGAAACCAGGGTTTGTTATCCAGTTCACCTTCCACAAAGTCGGGCAGTGGCAGGTCGTCGAGATGGTCCATATACCGAGCCAGGTAGGCTTCCGGGGCGTCGAACGCATGATGCGGGTCGAACATATTCACGGAAAACAGCCACGGCGCATCACCCTGCCCCTGTTTTTCCATGAACTCAATCGCCCGGTCGGCACACCAGGTCGTCTGATGCCATGCTTCCGGCGGTCCGATCTGCACCCAACGGCTTTCAGGATGCGGTTGGGCTTCATAGGTTTGCCCATGGTCTTTCAACCAATTATAGTACGCATTGGTCGGCCACCCCGGATGCGTGTCGTGCGACCAGTGAAAGACCTCATAGCCATCGTCAATACGGGGCTCCATCTCCGGCGTTACCGATGGGTTGCAGGCGGACAGATGCAGTTTGCCGGCTAACCCGCAGACATAACCGGCATCGGCCAGTAATCTGGTAACGGGCACCTCATCATCCGAAATGTCCTGCCCGTTCTGACGGCAGCGCGTGGTCCGCGGATAGCGCCCTGTCAGAAAACTTGCCCGGCTGGGTGTACACACCGGACTCTGAGAAAAGCACCGTTCGAACAGCACCCCCTCCGACGCCAGCCGGTCGATATGTGGCGTATGCACATACGGATTCCCGTAACACCCCAGCGTATCCCACCGCTGCTGATCTGTGCAGATCCATAAGATGTTCGGGCTGGAAAAATCAGACATAGAAAATCCTCTGGTAAAGTTCCGAGTTCCAAGTTCTGAGTTCCGAGTAAATCTTTATATCAATCACCAATCACCAAACCACGAAGTGCTCGCATCGTGTACGCAGGACACATGCCATCACCATTTTACTTCACCCACGGCGTCCGAAGAGAAGCGCCGTCGAATTCATCGTCTGCTTCGATATAGCGGCGGAGATCCTGGAAATGTGCCAGAGACAGCCGGAAGAGGCTGTTAAGGGTGTGACAGTCATGACAGAGATACCCGATGACGGCTTCAATATTAATAGATACGTTGTGTTGCTCAGCTGTGGGGAGAACTTCCTGAAGGATGGAGGACACTGACACCCAGGCGTCGCCTTCAGTGATATCATCCGGGATCCGCAGGGCGTTTGGAATCCATGGAATGGGGCCGGCATAGGTTTTAATGGTGGATATACCTGCCTCGGCCACCACCTGAATGACCTCTTTGAAAAACGTGGCGGTTGGTGATCGGATATCGGCATCCAGGGTGACCATATAAAGTTCAACATTGATTTCACTGACGGCCATGCCGTGTTTATGCGTCGCCACGCTCCACGATATCGTCCGATAGCCGACCCGAATCAGTAATTCTGCCACCCCTGGTACGGCGGCCAATGCCTAAATCCAGGGTGGCGACATATTTGGTGGTATCGTTCAGATTAAAACAGGAAAGATCCATGGTTTAGCCTCAATGTCCTATCGAAAACGCCGCCAGAGTATCCTCATCAATATCCACGCCGAGACCGGGTTTATCATCCAGGATAAACGCACCGTCTACAGGTAGCGGCGCGCTTCTGGCGATCCGGCATTTGTGGGCGAGGGCTTCGTGGCCATGCTCCATAATCAGGAAATTGGGAATCACGGCGGCGAGTTGGATAGACGCGGCGATCGACAGGATGCCGCCGCCGCCGATGTGTGGTGCGAAAGGGATGTTGTACGTATCAGCCAGCAGGGCGATGCGCTTGCCTTCGGTCAGGCCCGTACGGCCGATATCCGGCATGGTGACATCGCACGTGCGCCGCTCGAACGCTTCGCGCATTTCGTACCGCGTCCGGCTCCACTCGCCGTTGGCCACGTTCATATCCAGCGCCCGGGTGATCTCCACCTGGCCCTGGATATCTTCCGGTGCCGTAGGTGATTCCAGCCAGAAGACATCCAGCGCTTCCAATCCTCTGCCGAGCTTGATGGCCTCGGATACGGTGTATTGCGTGTGCAGGTCAACCATCAGATCGATCTTTGAACCAACGCGTTTACGGACGGCAGCGACAACAGAAAGAATATGGTGGCGGTCGGTCGTCAGGTGCAGCTTCAGTGCTTTATATCCGGCTGCCACGAGTGTTTCCGCCCTTTCAACTGCCGTGTCCGGCGTTTTGCCACCGCATCCTGCATAGAGTCTTATTCGATCCCGGTATCGACCGCCCAGGATTTTATGAACCGGTTTGCCGGTCGCTTTGCCGATCAGATCCCAGAGCGCGATATCGCAACCCGCCAGGGCATCGACAAAAAACCCGGTCGGATGGCCTCGCTCCCGCATGGCGCTGTACATCTTCTGCCACAGGTATTCTACATCGAACGGATCAGCGCCGATCAGAATCGGCCGGCAGAGATCTTCTATAATGGTCTTTGATGTCCCCGGCGATACAGGACTCTGCCCTTCTCCATAGCCAACCAGCCCTTCATCGGTCGTAATGCGTACCACCATGGTTTCATGCATATTGGAATAGATAGACCGCCAGTCGCCATCGGCAATGGTATAAGCCATCGTCGTGTCGTCGTCTCTTGGGAACCGCAAAGCAAAGGCTTCGATCCTGGTGATTTTCATAGGAAGAAATTATCCTGGGTTTAAGTAAGGTACTAGATATTGGAGTAACGCCTGCCGAATAACAACCATGCGTTGAGGACGGCGGGCGCTCACTCCAGCTTACCCAATGAACCAAACCGAGACGGCTATTACGCCCGATCTATCTCTGTTTTTCAATCACCCAATCACCCAATCACCATTTCCCTCAGTCTTCCGCCCGCTCCCCAGCCGGCGTCATCTTAACCAGCTTCGGGTCGAACCGGGCAATCGTCTCCACCAGATCGGTCTGCGCGGCCATGACGTCTTCGATGTTTTTGTAGACAAAAGGGACCTCATCCAGGCCTGCGGAGATCAGGGTAACCCCTTTGTCTTTGAGTACCTGATTGGCATCCTTCCAACTCAGCGTCTGATGGGCTTTTCTACGACTCATCACCCGTCCCGCCCCGTGGGCGGCTGAATGCATGGATTCCCTGTGGCCCTTGCCGCGAGCTATAAATGCCGGACTGGCCATGGAGCCGGGAATAATGCCCAGCACACCTTTGCCGGCGGGCGTCGCGCCTTTGCGATGGACGATGACCTCCCGGTCCAGATGTCGCTCTTTCCAGGCAAAATTATGATGATTTTCCAGATCGAGCAGCACGTCCGCCCCCAGATGAGCGGCCAGATGGCGATGGATACACGCGTGGTTTGCGGCGGCGTACCTGCCCATCAGTTCCATGGCTGCCCAGTATTCCTGCCCAGACTCGGTGTCCATATCCAGCCAGGCCAGATGCCGCAGCTCTCTGGGTAATTCGGGATGCAGCGACATGGCCAACTTGCTGTAATGAGAAGCGACCATAGCGCCCGTACCCCGACTACCGCTATGGCTGAGCAGCGCCAGATAGATGCCGGGTTCCAGACCCTGAATCGATTCTTCCAGTTTCAGCGGGCCGAACTCCACGAAATGATTGCCGCTGCCGCTGGTGCCGAGCTGGCTCCACGCCTTGTCTTTCGCCTCCTGGGTCACCGGTGAAACGGACCAGTCTTCATCCAGCACGTCGTGTCGCCGTCTGTCCTTGAATGCGGACCCTACGCCGAAACGCGTTTCAGCCGCTATGGCCCTGGTCAGTTGTTCTTTATCCTTCCCGGCGTCCAGCTTTTTCAACGGCAGATCGAGGACCGTTATCTTCACCCGGCAGGCGATATCGACACCTACCGCATACGGAATAACGGCATTGTCGGTAGCGAGCACGCCGCCGATGGGCAGACCATACCCCACATGCGCATCCGGCATCAACGCGCCGGCCACCGCTACAGGCAGGGCGCAGGCGTTTTCCATCTGCTGGATGGACTGCGCATCCAGATCTTCACCCCACTGCTGATACGGCGCCGATTGTCCACGCGGTGTAAACCGATGACTCGGCAGCAACAGTGCAAAGGAACCGTACAGAGGGTGATCATGATAGGTTTCAGGATCATGAATGACCGCGCGGATCATATCCCGAATGCGGGCTCTGCTGCTCTTCCGCCGTTTCATCTCCCCGATGAGAGCCCGTGCCTGCTTCATGGGTTCACCGCCGGTAATGCCCAATTTTTTTAAATCTCTAACCTTCACAACCACCTCTTAAGTAGAGTAAAAGAGTATAGAGTAAAATAATAGTGTTAAACCATTATGATATTGTACACATGGTCGGATGCATCAAAACCACCCTACAGCATAAACTCTTCACTCTGTACTCTTCACCCTGTACTCTTGACTTTGTACCTTTTTCAACCTATGCAACACCAATTCCGGGGGACAATTAAACCGGACATCCAACCCGGAAGCGCCGATGCCCCTTGAGGTATACCCGGTCATCTGTTTAAACCGCCACGGTCCGGAACACAGAGTTCGAGGGCAGCGGGCATTTACGATAACCGGCTTTCCGCCTGGAAGACAGACCTGGCCGCCATGCGTGTGGCCCGAAAACATCACATCGCACCCGCTATAGGCCGCCTCCTGGTATAACTCAGGAGAATGAGAAAGGAGAATCTTCACGGCCTCGGGCGGTACATCTGCCAGCGCTTTCTCCAGGTTATCCGCAAGATAGAAATGTGGATCGTCTACACCGGCCAGGTAGATAACGTCGCCATCCCGTTCAATGGGGACGGTCTCATTCATCAGGATCGGCAGGTCCATCGTTTCAAAGAGATCCAGCATCTCGATAAAGTCATGGTTGCCCAGAATGCCGTATACCGGATCCCGAATATGCTTCCGCACCTCAGCCATGATCTCCATGCAGGCCACAAACGGTCCGAATGTACTGCGCCGATAATCGCCCGTGATGACGCAGAGATCGTAGGAGACATCGCCAAGTCGTTTGATAAGCGCTTCATAAATGGCGGGCTTGTAGTCCAGATGCAGGTCGCTCAGATGGAGGATGGTATATCCTTCGAAAGCATCAGGCAGATGAGGTAGCG
>Ga0315339_1002016_pt1 | contig 16177 bp, 14 predicted proteins | sample ASW17metaG_FD_204514 | JGI IMG/M metagenome (GOLD analysis project Ga0315339, IMG submission 204514) | Ammonia-oxidizing marine archaeal communities from Pacific Ocean, United States - ASW #17 | ecosystem: Environmental > Aquatic > Marine > Oceanic | place: USA: California | collected 2016-12-05
TCATTAAAACACCCCACTGATCATCTTCCAACATTAGACTCGCTTCTCGGGTGGTGTTATCGTTTTTGTATGAATTGACGAATGCCTTTATATCTCTTGCTCCTTGGCCACATAAAGACGGATGCAAAGAAAGAATAGAAATTCAAATCAAAGGAGAGATTTTCACATGAAGATAGGGTTTAGTGTAGCGACGCCAGATGTTGATACCCCACTCCTTCCCGCACAACAGGGAGCATTCGGCGAAAATCTCGATGTTCTCTCCGAGTATGGTTATGACGGTGTTGAGGTTTCTATTCGGCAACCAAAAGAGCTTAACCTAGATAAACTCCAAAAGGAAGTAGAACAAAGGGGTTTGGAAGTCGCATCCATTCACACTGCTGCTATCGGTTTTCAGGATAAAATTTGGCTGTGTCATCCAGATAAGTCTATCCGTGATGAAGGAATGGTAAGGCTCAAGGGAGCGCTTGAAGCAGCTTCATTTTTTGGAGTTGAAGTCATAATTGGCTCTTTCCGTGGCCAACTTAGTGATGGAGAGGCTAGAGAGGTGTCGGTGAATTGGATGTACGATGCCTTCAGAGAAGGATCTGATTATGCCGAAAAACTTGGTACTAAGATCCTTTTTGAACCTCAAACTCGATTTTATATTAATTTTGGTTTTACCGCTCAGGATGGCGTGCGGTTTGCTAGTGAAGTTGGCAGTCCTGGAATGGGCCTGATGCTTGATACTTTTCATATGAATATTGAAGACACCTCCTTCGCACAAAGTATTTTTGATGCCAGAGAATATTTGGGGTATCTGCAAATAAGTGATAGCAACCGTCTTTATCCAGGAGGCGGTCATATCCCGTTTAAGGAGATAATTAGTTCCTTAAAAGCAATCGATTTTGATGGCTACCTGTCGCTGCAAGTTGAGATGAAACCGGATTTTAGAACGGCCGCAAGATTGGGGATCAATCATCTTCGTAGTCTCTTATAGAATAAGGATTTTTCAGAATTAAAACCTGACTTGCTAACCTTAGTTCAAAAAAATCATAATCCTAAACTGGTTTTAAAATAAATTATCGCCGTTAATATTCTTAAAAAATCGTTTTAATCTTTTAAGCGTAGGTTAATTCGCTAACATTCATCTACATACATATTATAATATATCTACATAAAAAAACCCTAATATTTTGTATTAATTATTATACTGTCTTCTTTTTTTTTGGCTCCACCATCCCTATATTAGTGCTTCGACGAAATGGCTATTCCTTAATAATTTTTCAATAGCTTAAACAATCAACGGTTACACTTTGTACACCGGTAATACCGGTTAACCTTCTTCGGAAAATAGCGACTCTAGAAACTCTGCCAGTTGAATATCGGTATTCATGATAAAGTCAGAGACTATAAAAATTAATTCCTATCATAACTCTATCTTTCCCCCCACCATAAACTGCAGAGTGCTGTCTATCGGCGGGTATGATAACTATCATGCCTTCACATGGAAGAATGTCCTCGCTAGGATCATAAAGTTTTAAAATACCTGGCTCACTACAATTTTGATCTCCCACCGAAAGATAATAAATAAGGCTGTATTTTTGGCTCGCAAAACTAATACCATTATCTGTTTCCCATTCGGTCAAGTGTGCGTGAGGAGTAATGCCACCTCCAGCGCCAAAGATATTAAAAAAAGAATCCATTACAAATACGTCGGATTTAACAGCCAGTTTAATAATACTGATTAAATCACTCGCTACGGTTTTTATAACTGAGCGATCGTCCTCGAACATACTATAATCTGCTGAACATCTCCCATTTCCATAGCGGGTATCTGGCGTTTCATCTAATTCTCTAGAATTCATTTCGTACAGGCTAGTAATAAGCTCTACTTCTACTGCTCTGTTTAAAATAAGCGGATTGGAGGTTAATCCTATGCCACAACCCGGTTTACGTATATTATCACTACTGACTTCGATTTTCTCTCGAGCCTTTCTTGCCTGCAAAACTGTTAAGAATAGCTGATTACTCTTTAACTTAGGTTCGATATCATTTGCTTTTTCAAAGCTTTCTAACGCTGTCTCAATATCTCCATTAAGATAAAAAATGACACCCAAGTTGCTATGGGCTTCGGCATAGTCTGGTTTTAGTTCCAAAGCTTTTCTGCAGCTCGCTTCAGCCTCTTCTAATCTGCCAAGTTCTTGCAGCGTATTACCCAAGTTGCTATGGGCTTCAGCATAGTCCAGCTTTATTGCTATTGCTTGTCTGTAGCTTGCTTCAGCCTCTTCTAATCTGCCAAGTTCTTGCAGCGTATTACCCAGGTTGCTATGGGCTTCAGCATAGTCCAGCTTTATTGCTATTGCTTGTCTGTAGCTTGCTTCAGCCTCTTCTAATCTGCCAAGTTCTTGCAGCGTATTACCCGAGTTGTAATGGGCTTCAGGATAGTCCAGCTTTATTGCTATTGCTTGTCTGTAGCTTGCTTCAGCCTTTTCTAATCTGCCTAGTTCTTTCAGCGTGTTACCCAAGTTGTAATGGGCTGCGGTAAAGTCTGGCTTAAGTTCAATCGCTTGTCTGTAGCTTGCTTCAGCACCTTCTAATTTGCCAAGTGCTTGTAGCGTAACACCCAAGTTGCTATGGGCTTCGGCATCTTCAGGAGCAAGCTCGACTGCTTTTTGGTTGGCAACTAATGACTCAGATATCCTCCCTGTTTGCTTGAGCACCGCTCCAAGCACTTTCCAGCTAAGTTGATGCTGTGGAAATTGTTTAGTGATGGATACTGCTAACTTCTCAGCATCGCCATACCGTCCGTTTTGATAGTGTTCCAAAAGGCGGTTTAATTCTTCCTGAGCAAGCGTTGGATTTTTTATTTCCGACGTAAGTTGCTGGCTAAGTACATTCAGTGCACTTTCCGCTAACCCATTTTTCGAGGCTTCTTTTAGAGCACGCTTAGCGTCTTCAAACTGATTTTCTTTGATAAGGGCGTCAATATAGCTGAGCCAAAACTGTTCTATCTTCGGATTGGCTTCCAGGGCAGTCTTAAATAATGGCAGCGCAGCCTCGGCCTTATTCAAAGAGACAGCTAGTATCCCTAGATTATAACTAGCATCGGGGTGTTTCGTTTGGGATTGCAGAATAGCCCGATAAAGGCGTTCAGCTTCCTCGAGCTTACCCTCTCTATGTGCGGCGACACCCTGCTGCAGTGCTTGATCGACAGTGAATTCCATTGAATATTCTTAAACTTTGAGTTTATTGCATTCGGTTTATTAGGCTATGCATTATAACGGAATTTTGGAGTCGGATAGCACATTTTTTCTACGTCTACTGATGGGATATGCTCTTTTCGTGTCATCTCATCGAAAAGTATCTTTTCCCTGCCTCACTATGTCAGTCAGCCAAAATGTCATCCAGAATTCATGCGGAACTGCCAAATTTCGCCTTCGAGTTACTGTGATTTTCAGTAGTCACACGTTTGTGCAACATTCTGTGTAACTGTAAGAAAAATCTTAAGCGAAAAAATGTATTAGATTTAGTGTGAAAGTTTTGTATAAGTTACTAATTGTTTTAAATCAATAACTTATACTTTAATCCCTATTCCCACTCAGTTTCACTTTGTTAACATGTTGCGTTATGTTATTGCTTAATAGAAGGTGAAATTCGCCATAAAACGCTTTAATTTATACAAGTTTTACACAAATAACTTACTTAGAGAGATATTGGGTTAAAATTAGTTTAATGATTTCAATTTATTGCGGGCGTAGTTGAGTGGTAGGACGAGAGCTTCCCAAGCTTAGATATTAGTTCCAACTCCCCGTTTTCCGCGATTAATTAGACATATTTCTTACTCAGTATTTACTCAATCGCGCTACTTCGTGTATAACTTACTCAAAATTTACTCAAACTTTGAGACGTGATGGTTACTACAGCGACAGTCAGACGGCGAAAGAAAGTTCTCTCCTCTATCACAGGTCTAACTGTCAGATCGAACAGCTATCACTTGGCTAAATTGGTCAAGGGTGTGCGCATAAATCATGTCTTGGGACGTTGCCAGGAAATCAACCTAGAGGTTGCAGAACAACAGGCCAGAGAGCTTATAAAAAATGTACGCGACCAAGGTGAGCTTGCTTTGGAACGCTTTACGGCAACACCCGCTCAACTGAGGCTAGGTCATAACAAACAATCTGTGAAAGATGTGGCTTTTGAATGTCTCGAACATGGGAAAAGATTTGGCACCAAGAAAACAGGAAGCAAACCTTGGCGACCCCATCAAGTTAAGTGGTGGCAAACAACGCTTAAGCAACCAAGATTGCAACGCATCCTGTCCATGCCTATCGAGGATGTGACGGCAGAAGACGTTCTCAGTTGGTATCGAGAGGATTTAAAAAACGGTAAGCCCTCTGCGACTGATAACGCACGTAGAATAGTGTCGAGAACATTTAACTGGGCTATTGGCCTCCAATACATTGAGAGCAATCCCTGTGACGTGATGCAGAAGAGTGAAATTGCCTATACACCGCCAGCAAGGGAAACGAGAGTAAACTATCAAACACAGGAACTTGGAAAATACGTTTTAGAACTCGCCACATATCAACCCAAGATGCCCAAACCCAACGACCAGACGACAAAGGATCTTCTGGTTATGGTGCTCATTACAGGCTTGAGGGCTGGATCTGTGCGCAACCTTGAATGGGAGTGGGTTAACTTTGATGATCGTTCAATAATAGTACCTGCAGAATGGGAAAGTGACTACGCTCTAAAAGAGTTGTTTGGCGGCACCAAGGGCAGAAGGGATTTTTGGCTACCCTTGCCACGAATATTGGTGACCATGTTGAGAACACGCTACGAAAATCGTGAAACTTTAGCCTCTCAGCAAAAAGGCAACTCTGCATTACATTTTGTTTTTCCCAACAGGTACGGGACAGGGTCAATTCAAGATGTCCGCAAAACACAAGATAATATCTGCGAGTTGGCGGGAATTGGGCACAAAACGATTCACGACATGAGAAGGACTTTCACAGGTCTTACGACAGAGGTAACAGACAATTTTATTGAACAGAAAAGACTCATGGACCACAAGGTATCCGATATAACAGCGACCTACATGGGACCAAGGGATCGACCTAAGACACGTTCAATGTTTCAGGGTATTTCTGATCGTCTTAGCCAACGCATGCCTGTCACAATTAACGGTGATTTCTATACTGGTTTGCAAGATCTGGATGAAAACAATCTAGAGATGATCGATAAAAGAGGCTTTTCTCCAGAAGCCCTTGAAAAGTTTCTCTACAATCCAATTTGGCGTGCCAATCGGTGGGAGCACCACGAAGGTGCAGAAGAGGAGATTGTGCCCAGCCAAAATTTGTGGATAGAAGAAAAATTGCTCAGTCAATAATACGGAGATCAGAGTTTCATTTATTCAATGTCTAAAAGGAAAGCAGATCTGGGAATTCTGTGTGATCAATTCTGGTTCATCTGAATGTCAACGCCCAAGTATCCAACTAAGGTTAATGTCCTAACTTCCTATTTAAGTCCGCTGCCTCTTCGTGAGTCATACAGCCCATTTTCAAAACTGATACAAATTTCTTTCCCAGATAGCCTTTAATGGCGGCAGATACTTTATCAAAGTCTTCATCGACCTTTTTTTTACAGACTTCTACGTCTTTATAATGGGCTGACCATTGAAGCCAGCGTTGCGAAGGCGTTTCGGTGGTCAAGATCAGAACCGAAATGAAAACAACTTTAATCATCTCCACCTCCAATCTAAAATGCGTAAAGCCACCAATATAGTATACCTACAACTATGAATGTTGGGATTGAAGATGCCACTGTATACAACGGAAATAAGAAGGCGATGTTCACCAACTCATCCTTAAAATCCATCTCTCCTTTTGAACTGGCTTTGGAACCTGCCCAATAAACACTGTGCATAAGCAGGACTGCTCAAAGCCAATGGAGCAATCCCCAATAAATTGGCCAAATCACGCCCATGAACATATTGAGTGGTAAAACAATCAACCAATTCCATGAATTATAAATATAGTCATCAAAGAAGGTCAGATAGACAAAGGTACTCAATAAACCCCCGCCATATACAACTGATAATAAATTACTCATTTCTCGCACTTTCTTTCTTATCCTAAAGTCACTTTTACACTCTATCAGAAGTAATGATAATGGTTATCATCGTATTTTTTGAGATGTTCAGTCATTCTGTTTTTCTAACTCCTTCTCAATCTTATTCATTACGGTTCTGATACCTACCAATGTGATGTGGATATGTATCAACCATATCTAATTCCCCTCTAAAATGCGTAAAGCCACCAATACAGTAAACCTACAACTATGAATGTTGGGATTGAGGATGCCACTGTAAGCAACGGCGCTTTGAAGGCGATGTCTTTGTAGGTAGCATCTTCGGTATTCTCACCACCTGTACTTAATGGTCTTCCTAACTCTTGGTGAGTTTGGGAATTTACCTGAAAAAGGAATTGGATGATGGAAAAATTAAAATCAATTTACGAGTGGTATTTTAAGGATAGCATCAAGATATCATCTCCATCACTTGACGAAGGTTCCAAACGGTTAGGAAAGGTTATTGCCATATTGGGTGGATGGTTCGTTGGCGCTGGGCTTCTCAGAGAGGGGGCAGGTTACGTAAAATACCTATAGCTGTGTCTTTATTTGCTGGCGATGCTCATGGGAACAGGATTTCGTGAGCCGTTCTCCCAGTCTTCTCTCCATATGACTCCCCTATCCTCTGGGTCGGACTGAGGGTCTATTATGGCAACTACCCTTTCCATCCTTCCATCTTGTTACGACTTATATTCGCCAGAAACCAAATAGGGTTCCCATTATAATTATCACTGGAATAGGACTAATTATCACAGCTAAAACCCTAATGGGAAATGGACTTAGACGGGCTAAAAATGTTCCCAAAATCAATTCACCAAGTGTTGCAGCCCCCCATAATATTCCATAGCTATAAATTGTAACTATTATTGCGCCGAAAAAGGAAACTCCTGTTAATAACGCTGTAAATGAAAAGTAGAATTGGCCAAGACCTGAGCTTAACCAAAACGGCTTTTCTATCTCGTTAGTCTGATGTATTAGTGCGGTACAGCCTCCAAAGAATCCAAGGATAGTGTGGGTAATAAAATAAAATAACATCCCAGTTACCTCCTGTTTATCTAAATACAGCTAGCGCTATAATAACCAATATTTTCAAAAATAAAAATTTCCAGAACCTCCATATATAAAGCTATGCCATATAGGGTAGCGGCCCATGGGTGGGTAGTTAACCCAATTACACACACAGTTTCACTTTGTTAACATGTTAGGTTATGTTATTGCTAATTAGAGGCGATATTCACCATTAAACGCATTAATTTACTCAGTTTTTACTCAATTCGCCTACTTATGGAGATGCTTCTCTAAAAACTATACAATGATTTCCAATAGTTGCGGGCGTAGTTCAGTGGTAGAACGAAAGCTTCCCAAGCTTTAGACGAGGGTTCAATTCCCTTCGCCCGCTCCAATTTGGGATTTCCCCAACGTTAAAATAATACCGTGGAGGCAAAGGTTTGGATAACCACCAAATAAACACCATCTCATATGGAGAACGAATTGATACGGACGTGAACACCATGGTGGATGGAATGTTTGAATTGTTCGACGATTTTTGCGACCTCGCCCTCAGCCGGATATATAACCGTACCGATGGTATGAGCAACGGATTTGATTTTGATGCTCTTTTTCCCGAAGAAATTTCACGCTTCAAGGTTACCTGGATAATCTGCCTCTCTGAACTGATGTTTTTCAGTATGAAAGACCAACCGAAACTAAAATACTTAAAAGCACAATTTCGAGAAACAATGAATCTTGAAGCTCAAGAGAGAGCACTCCAGACATTTATAAAGCAAGCCCTGATACGGATCCCAAAGGTCATTGAGGAAGATAAGGATTTTGTGCAAAACGAAATCTTCAGTGCCCCGACAGAAAACAAGGAAAGCGATGAACCAAGAAACCGTGGACTAGGACCTAGGCTGGCCAAATTGATTTTGGAAAATGCCTTTGGGCAAAACGAATTGCTAAAGCCCATTTATAATGACATCAGAAAAGTAGTCGAAGTTGAGTTTAATAATGCATATGGCCACTGTTCCATCTCATGCAGCAAATTTAATATCGTTTAGTCTTTATATTAAACTACAGAAAGAAGGTGTTCCGGATTTAAATCCAGGTTATGGCAACACACATAGCTACAGGAAACAAAAACCAGTAAATCGTCCAGTCGATTAGAAAAAAATCCATAAAAATTTATTTAGTTATTATTATTGTTGGATTACTCGTATCTAAGGGCTTCTATAGGGTCAAGCCGTGCAGCTTTCCGCGCCGGATAAAAACCAAAGAAAACTCCTACTGCCGCGGCAAACCCGAAAGCGAGAAAAATGCTAAACGGTTGAACAATTGCCGGCGAATTACCAATCATTGCGATTATATAAGACCCGCCGAGACCAAATACGATCCCTATGACGCCACCAATAAGAGATAACGTTACGGCTTCAATCAAAAATTGTAACAGAATATCTCTTCCTTTGGCACCTACAGCCATACGTAAGCCTATTTCACGTGTCCGTTCAGTAACTGAAACCAACATGATGTTCATTATCCCTATACCCCCCACAATCAACGAGATAGACGCTACCGCCGCGAGCAGTAAATTCATTACGCGAGATGAGTTCGCCCGTGCCTCTAAAATGGAAGAAAGGTTCCGAACAAAAAAGTCATTTGGTTGACCAGGCCGTATTTTATGTCTTAGCCTCAGGAGCTTTGTCATGTCCCGGATAGTATCGTCGACAACCTCTGCGCTGTTTGATTTAACAAACACGACGCCAACCAACCTACCACTCACTCGACGACCACCTAGGGTTCTCTTCTTGGCAGTAGTAAGCGGAATAAATACCACATCATCCATGTCATTTCCCATGGGAGTTTCACCCTTTCCCACCAATGTCCCAATGACCGTGAATGGCACTCTTTTAATACGAATGATTTGCCCAACGGGATTATCATTACCAAATAGGCTCTCCGATACCGTCTCCCCAATCAAAGCAACTTTAGCAGCGGAACGGACTTCGTCATTACTGAACCAACGTCCATCCGCAATTTCCCATTCCCGCGCCTGTCCGTAATCGGGCGTAACTCCCCTTATGACCGTTGACCAATTTTGATTTCCAAAAATTACCTGGCCGGAGCCCCTTACCGTTGGAGCTGACACCTTAACCGTCGGTACTTCGTTCTGTATGGCAATAGCATCGTCCTCTGTAAGCGTCCGCCGTGAACCTCTAGCACCCCGTGCACCACCGGAAGTTGTGGTACCTGGGACAACAATTACCAAGTTAGAGCCAAGTTTCTTTATCACATCGTCGACCTGTTTCTGGGCCCCAGCGCCGACAGAAATCATCACTATTACTGCCGCAACACCAATAATTATACCAAGCGCCGTCAATACGCTTCTCAATACGTTAGCTTGAATTGCGCCTAAGGCCGCCACTATACAGTCACCATACGTCACCTTGTCGTCACTCCTTGTGGCATTCTAGAAAGCATCTCCGAGGCACTAGCTCTTTCCTGCAGTGTCTCATCACTAGTTAGCCGACCATCCTGAAAACGAATGATCCGATTTGCAAAACGCGCAACATCGGCCTCGTGGGTAACAATTATCACCGACATACCTTCATCGTTAAGTCTTTGAAAAATTGACATAATCTCAACCCCCGTTCTCGTATCAAGTGCACCTGTTGGCTCGTCTGCCAAAATAACTTCTGGTTCACTCACAAGGGCCCGTGCAATTGCCACGCGTTGTTGTTGACCGCCCGATAACTGTGAGGGATGGTGATCCATGCGATCGGATAAACCAACATCTGCTAACGTCTTCTCTGCCTTACTTCGACGCTGTATCTTATCAATCCGACTATAAAGTAACGGCAATTGTACATTTGATAAGGCGGAAGTTCTTGCAAGGAGGTTGAAGCTCTGAAAAACAAAACCTAACTTGCTGCTCCGTGTTGCCGCCAAGTCATCGGGTGTTAACTCTGATACGTTAATACCGTCCAAATAATATTGTCCCCTAGTGGGCGTATCCAGGCAACCAAGCAGGTTCATCATCGTGGTCTTGCCGGATCCAGAGGGTCCCATTATTGCCACAAGCTCACCTTTAATAATCGAGAAATGAACGTCACTGAGGGCATGTACAACATTATCACCAATTACATAGTCCTTACTGATACCAACAGCCCTAATTAACGGTTTATCCAAGTCACGAGTGTTCATATATAACAATCCAAAACAAGATTAACGGGACGGCAATTTGGAAAGTTTTTTATCTTCTCCGACAAGCACTTCCTGCCCCTCAACTAATTCTCCTTGGTTAAGTTCATAAAACTTTCCATCACCAACCCCTATCATCACATTTATTAGTTTTGGCTTGATGCCTTCCAACACCCATACCCGACCCGGTGATATTGTGTTGGCGCGGCTTTCAGCAATAATAGCTCGATATTTTTTCTGCTGCTCTGGAGTTAAATATTCCATAATTTTATCGCTGTTTTGCCGGCGCATTTTTTGGATTATCTCCCTAAACCCGGGACCTCCTCCGGAACTACGCATAGCTCGAATACGCTGGCCGATATTCCTGTTCAAACCCCTAATCTGATCAGTTTGTTGTTCAGTCAAATTTAGTTGCTTTGCGAGACGGTTCCGACGAGCTTGCGCCTTAGTACGTCGATTACCGCCTCCAGAACGCCCCATGCTTTGACCACCCTTACCAGGCGAGACTATTTCAGGATTATCTGCGCCTGACGGAGTAAATCGCAAAGCCGCACCAGGTATTTTAAGAATATCTTTGCGGTCACTAACTTTAATCTCAACATTTGCTGTCATACCCGGCAGCAACCGGAGGTCATTGTTATTCGTATCTATTACGACAGTGTAGGTAATTACGTTCTGGATTTCCTGAGACTTTTTACGGACCTGTTTAACCGTACCAATAAACGTTCTTCTAGGGAAAGAATCAACAGTGAAGGAGGCAATCTGACCCGATGTTATCTGGCCAATATCGGCTTCATCAATGCTTGTTTCAACCTGCATTTTGCGAAGATCCCTGGCGATCGTAAAAAGAGTTGGCGCCTGAAAACTTGCCGCAACTGTTTGTCCGATATCAATGTCCTTACCTATTACCACTCCATCAACAGGTGACCTGATATAGGTGTTTTTGAGTTCCACTTTAGTAATGTTGAGAGTGGCTTTTTTTTGTTCAACTGAAGCTCGTGCCTGTTTAACCTCGGCACGCGCCATCGATAATTGGGCATCACGAGCCGCCACCGCAGATTGTTGTGCGAGAGCTTGCGCCTTTGAAGCTTTTTCTTGTGCCACTGATGATGCCCAAGCTGCTTTCGATTTATCAACCTGGCTTACAGCGACTACTCCTCGTTCGAGAAGTTTTGTCTTACGATCATAATCTAGCTTAAGATCACTCCTAAAAACCCCAGAATTCTCAACATCAGCTTTCAGGGCAGTGAGAACGGACTTTGCATTTGCAAGGTTTGCGAGCGCTTGGTCTACGGCAGCCATTTTAGTAGCAATTACGGCATTGGCCACTGATAGTTCTGCCGTCGACTTTAAAACCTCTGCCTCAAAACGCTCTGGGTCAATGCGTGCAATGACCTGGCCCAACTTAACCTCTGAATTAAAATCTACCAAAAGCTCTGACACTTGCCCCGAAATTTCTGAGCCCACTTCAACCGATACAACAGGATTTAGTCGTCCCAACGCAGAGACTGACTTAGTAATACTGCCCCTTTCTACTTTTGCTGTTTGGAATTTTTTCGCTGGGACACCATCACCATCAAAAACAAAAAATGCTCCTGACAGGAGAAGAGCTAGACCTAAAAGCCCTATCGCTATGTAATAACGCCTAAACAATGAGTTTGCCCCTATCTACCTGATTTAAAGCAGTCTTACTTCATCCAAATGACAAATAAACTAGATGTTCTTACAGCGTAATCACTCTTTGTAAACAAGTACATCTAAGTCAAATTTTTCAATAATTTGGAAAATTATTTTTTTTGCCTAGTCCCTAAACTGTTACTCTCCGCCAGGCGGTATCTGCCGGTAGTCTTTATCCCTATTTCCAATTTCCTAACTTGGTCAAATCCTACTCCCACTAACATAAACCAATAATCGCTGCATCAATCCACTTTCGGCTGAAACATCTCCAAGATCCCATTTTGTTAGGTATGTTAATTGATTTAAAGGTTTTGAAAATTGGCAACTCCCAAGTCCATATGTGAAGAAGTTAACATCGAATGAAAACAGTGAAATACCATTTGCCAATGGCGACCTTACATTCGGTAAAAGGATAATTAATTATTGTTATTCTGGCATTTGGCACATTCGTGTTGGCTCCAATTAAAGTTGAGGCCGAGCACCTGGCAAGTTAGGCAACCACACGTTGATGGGTATTGTGATCCAACGCGCCTGAATATTTTTTATTTATTTTTGAAAATCATCGCTGTCAGGGAATTCGCCATTTACCGAACGAAATTTAAATTGCGCACCGATAAAAATCGCCTTAAAAGGCCGCAGAAGACCCAGACATAAAATTAATATAAGGGGTGGCCAAATTACCAGATGCAACCATAAAGATGGTTGGATGAAAAATTCCAGCCAGAAAGAAGAACCTGCAACAATTGGCCCTACAATAAGCATCACAGGAACCACGGGCCCATCGCCGGCATCGTGCGCCGAAAACCCTAGATTGCAATTGTCACACGCCTCAGAAATCTTCAAATAACCAGTAAAAAGTCGACCCCCAGCGCATCTGGGACAACGACCCAAAATCGCACTCCAGACCGGCGAAGAACTATTTCGTTCTATCTTCCTATCAGCTCGGTTGAAATTAGCCAACCAGTCGGTGTCCGAACTCCGAAGACCCCCACCAGTAAACATTTATGTAGAGGAAAATCCATACCACATCCACAAAATGCCAATACCAGGCAGCAGCTTCAAAGCCTATATGTGCATCTCTTGTAAAGTGGCCGTTCCGGGCACGAAAATAACATACGATTAAGAAAACGGTGCCCACAAAAACATGAAACCCATGGAAGCCCGTGGCGAGATAGAAGGTTGAAGGGTAGATACCGTCACTGAGGCCAAACACCAAGTGAGCATATTCGGCGATCTGCACCCCTAGGAACAACACCCCAAGGATAACAGTGATGCCAGTCCATAGGATGATCTTTTGCCGGTCATCTTCCAGGATAGCATGATGGGCAACCGTTACCGTCAAACTCGATGTCAACAATAATAGCGTATTCAGCATCGGAATCCCGGCAGCGCCCAACGCGTCAATGCCTTCAGGTGGCCACGGCCCCGCAACATTACTTAAAATAGGTAGACTGGAATGAAAATAAGCCCAGAAGAAAGCAAAGAAAAACATCACCTCGGAGAGGATAAACATCAAGAAACCAACCCGTAGACCCGTCTTAACTGCCGAGGAGTGAGACTTTCCGTCATTAGCTTCAACGATGACTTCCCTAAACCAGCCTACCATAGTTATTGCCAGCAAAACGCCTCCGATCAAAATCAGCCACGGGACCCCAGCGTGCATGAACCAAATGAGGCCAAAGGCCATTGATAATGCTGCTGCTGTGCCGACAATTGGCCATGCGCTCGGCTCGGGGACATGCCAAGGTTGTGTAGTTGCTACTTCTGTTGCCATGTTACTTCATCCGTTTGGTTTGTCAGGGTATCAAATAACTTCTCTACTAAACATGTTATCCACTGCTACTGGTCACATACTTCTTGAAATTAACATCATCTTTCGCGTTGATGCGCTCCGCAGCAAGTTTCTCAACTGCACTTTGATCGTCATCCTGAAAAAATGTGTAGGATAGCGTGATGGTTGTTAAGTCATCTGCGCCGCTGTCCTTCGCTAATTCAGGATCAATAAAAAAGGTGACGGGCATCTTCAAGGTCTGGCCCGGCTTCAAAACCTGTTGCGTGAAGCAGAAACAATCGATCTTGTTAAAATGGATCGCCGCCTTATAAGGTGTGACATTAAACGATGCCGTACCAACGAGAGGTTGGTCAGAATCGTTCGTCGCTTCAAAATAGGCCAAAGCCTGTTCACCTAAACGAACTTTGATCTCACGTTGGACGGGTTTAAAACTCCACGGCATTTTTGAATTAACATTAGCATCAAATCTAACAGCGACAATTCTTTTCAACACTTCATTTGATTTAGGTACAGACGCAGCAACTTGCGTCGTGCCCGCGTACCCCGTGACCTGACAGAATATCCGATATAGGGGCTCAGAGGCAAAGGCCAGCCCAACCATACCAGCGACCACGGAAAACAGCACGAGGGCCGTACCGCGTTTCCGGTAATCGTTTTCTCGTTGGACCATTGTTTTTTTAGTCATGTGAAATGACTATTCTGCTCCAGGGGATACGTATATCTTTTCACCGTGTTCCTCTTCCGGAATTTCCGGAATTTGTTCATGAGTATGAAACGGTGCCGGTGAATCGACAGTCCACTCTAGTGTAGTTGCACCTTCACCCCAGGGATTTGCCGGCGCTTTTTCTCCTGAGGTTATTGTTTTCCATAAAATATAAAGAAACATTAGAGCACCGACCAAGGAAATCGCGCCACCAATGCTGCTTACCATATTCCACCCTGCATAGGCATCCGGATAGTCAGGAATACGCCGAGGCATTCCCGCCATACCTAGAAAATGTTGAGGAAAAAATAAAACGTTCACGCCAATAAAGGTAATCCAAAATTGCCACTGACCCAGAGTTTCGTCGTACATTTTTCCGCACATTTTTGGAAGCCAATAAAACATGCCGCAAAATATTCCGTATATCGTTGCAATTGACAAAACGTAGTGAAAATGCGCAATCACAAAGTATGTATCGTGAAACGCCATATCGACGCCAGCATTTGCCAGGGTTATACCTGTCACGCCTCCAACCACAAAAAGAAAAATAAATCCCATGGCATAGAGCATAGGTGTCTTAAATTCGATTGAACCACCCCACATCGTGGCCAACCAACTGAAAATCTTGATGCCGGTGGGAACGGCAATAACCATGGTAGCCAAAACAAAGTAAATTCGCGTTTCAACATTAAATCCGACCGTAAACATGTGATGAGCCCACACGACAAAACCTATAACACCAATCGATGCCATAGCATAAGCCATACCTAAATATCCAAAAATTGGTTTCTTGGAAAATGTCGAAACCACCTGACTTACCACACCGAAGGCAGGGACAATCATAATATAGACTTCCGGGTGCCCAAAGAACCAAAAGAGATGCTGCCAGAAGATAGGGTCTCCGCCGCCAGATGCATCGAAGAATGTCGTTCCAAAGTTGCGGTCGGTTAGAAGCATCGTCAAAGCACCGGCTAATACGGGCATAGCAAGTAATAGAAGAAATGCTGTAATCAAGGATGCCCAAATAAACAACGGCATACGATGAAACGTCATACCCGGCGCACGCATGTTAATAATCGTCGTTATGAAATTGATGGCACCAAGTATGGAAGATGCCCCCGCTAAATGTAGACTGAGGATCGCGAAGTCAACGGCCGGCGTGGGATGATAATCCGCGTTGGAAAGAGGGGGATAGACTGTCCAACCAGTACCAGCGCCACCCTGCACAAAACCGGATAACACCAGCAAAATAAAGCCCCCCGCAAGCAGCCAGAAACTGATATTATTCATACGAGGAAAAGCCATATCTGGCGTCCCGATCATCAGCGGAATAAACCAGTTACCAAAGCCACCAATGAGTGCCGGCATTACGACAAAGAAGACCATGAGAAAACCATGCGCCGTCACCAGAACGTTATAAAACTGGCTATCGGTAATAAATTGAATGCCAGGCACCGCGAGTTCCAATCGTATCGCCATGGAAGCCCCCATACCCAGAATTGCGGAAATAACCGCAATTGTGATGTACATGGTTCCAATATCTTTGTGATTTGTTGAGTAGACCCAGCGTTTCCACCCAGTAGGCTTGTGGTCATGGTGGGCGTGATCATCATGGGTTGCCGCAGTTGCCGTATCAGACATAGATTTACCTTTCTAATTCCTTGTTCACGCCGCACTCAGCGGACGATTGTATCTTTCTGCAC
>Ga0315339_1002018_pt1 | contig 16161 bp, 16 predicted proteins | sample ASW17metaG_FD_204514 | JGI IMG/M metagenome (GOLD analysis project Ga0315339, IMG submission 204514) | Ammonia-oxidizing marine archaeal communities from Pacific Ocean, United States - ASW #17 | ecosystem: Environmental > Aquatic > Marine > Oceanic | place: USA: California | collected 2016-12-05
CGATGGTTAGGGCATCGTCAGGGTCAGGCCGCCTTCCATCTGGCCCCAACTCGCCGCAACCAGGCCCGCTACACTTCCACGACGGCCTGCTAAGGTATCGCCTGCGTCAGGCCGCCTTGCATCTGGCCCCAACTCGCCGTAACCAGGCCCGCCACACTTCCACCACGGCCTGCTAGTGGAAGTGATTCGGGTCATCGACTCGCACACCGGCGGTGAGCCGACACGGCTGGTGCTCGAGGGTGCTCCTGACCTCGGGCCTGGCTCCGCCGCCCAAAGGCTGGCGCGGTTTCGCGATCATCACGACGACTTCCGCTCTACCGTGGTCAATGAGCCACGCGGGTTCGATGCGATGGTCGGTGCAGTGCTTTGTGAGCCGTCGTCCGTCGATTTCGCCGCTCAGGTGATCTTCTTCAACAACGTCGGCTATCTGGGCATGTGCGTGCACGGCGCCATCGGCGTCGCCGTGACCCTGGCGTCGATCGGTCGACTGACGCCCGGCGCGCATCGTTTCGAGACCCCCGTCGGGGTTGTCGGGGTCGAGCTCCGGGAAGATGGCCAGGTCGCCGTGGAGAACGTGATCAGCTACCGGTTGGCAAGCGCCGTCGAGGTGATCGTCGACGAGATCGGCCCGGTGCGCGGCGATGTGGCATGGGGCGGCAACTGGTTTTTCCTGGTCGAGCGGCATGGCCAACGTCTCGATGCCGACAACCTGGTGGTGCTCACCGACTACTGCTGGGCGATCCGCAAGGCACTGCGAGTCGCCAACGTCGTCGGCGACGACGGCGCCGAGGTCGATCACATCGAGTTGTTCGGGCCGTCGCCGACGGGCGCCGACAGCAGGAACTTCGTGCTCTGTCCAGGCCGCGAGTACGACCGGTCCCCATGCGGAACCGGTACGAGCGCCAAGATGGCGTGCCTGTGGGCCGACGGCAAGCTGTTGCCCGGGCAAGCTTGGCGGCAGGAGAGCATCGTCGGGAGCTGCTTCTTGGGGAGTATCCAGGAGGCCGAGGGGGGTGTCTTACCGACGGTCGTAGGCAACGCCTGGGTGACCGCTGAGAGCACACTCATCATCGGGGATGATGACCCGTTCAGAGCCGGGATTCGTGCTCCTGCACCATCAAGTTGAGGCGTGACGTTGGCCCGTGACGTCGTCGTGGTAGGTGGCGGTGCTGTCGGTGTCTGCTGTGCCTACTTCCTGTGGCGCGACGGTCGCGAAGTAACGCTAGTCGACCGCGGGGATGGTAGCGATGGCGCCTCGCACGCCAACGCCGGCATGCTCGTACCGAGCCATGCTGTGCCGCTTGCCGCGCCCGGTGTGATCGGTCAAGGGCTGCGCTGGCTGTTCAAATCGGGAAGCCCGCTGTACATCCGCCCACGTCTCGACCTGGAGCTATTTCGTTGGCTCTGGCGTTTTCGCGCCTCGTGTACCGAGGCGCATGTGCGGCAGTCGGTACCGCTGATGCGCGACCTATTGCTGGCGAGCGTTGACCTGTTCCGCGAGCTTGCTCGACTCGACGGCGTCGAGGCGAATCTGCACGAGAACGGCATCCTGATGCTCTATGACACGGAGCTCGGTAAGCACCACGGTGCTGACGAGGCTAAGATCCTGAGGTCCGCTGGTCTCGAGGTTGACGTGCTCGACGCTGCCGCGCTCTTCGAGCTCGAGCCGGCGCTGCGTACGGGAGCCATCGGCGGCCTGCACTTCCGGCAGGATTGCCACATTGATCCGGGGAGCTTCGTCCGTACCTTGGCCACATACCTGCGGGGTCAGGGAGTCGAATTCCTGTCGTCGACCGAAGTCGATGGATTCGAGCGGCGCGGCGATCGCGTCGACGCGGTTTGCGCTGCCGGCCAACGAATCGCAGCAAGATCGGTGGTTCTCGCCACCGGTGCCTTTACTCAGCCGCTCGCCGACATGTTGGGCGTGCGTGCCCCGGTCCAGCCAGGGAAGGGCTACAGCGTGACGCTCCCGCGAGGCAGCTGTGGGCTGCGCATTCCGTTGCTCCTGCACGAGGCGCGGGTGACGGTAACGCCGATGGGCGACCAACTGCGGTTCACCGGCGCGCTGGAGCTCGCGGGCATCGATCGATCGATCGAGCCAAAGCGGCTGGCTCGCATTCTCGAGCAAGTCTCGGCGTACCTACCGGAGACCGACACCGACGCGATCCTGGCCGCCACCGACGGAGATCCGGATGCGGCGGGCCCACCTGTCTGGACCGGGTTTCGCCCCTGCAGCCCCGACGGGCTGCCGATCATCGGAATGGCACCGCAACTCGGCAACGTCACGCTGGCCACGGGTCACGGCATGTTGGGCCTTGCGCTGGCGCCGATCACCGGGAAGCTGGTGGCGAGCCTGGTGTCGGGCGAGCCGCCGTCGATCTGCCTGGACCGACTGGAGCCGTCGCGGTTCTCCTGAGTATGGGGTCGCGGTGTTCCCAGGTACGGGTCGGACGGCGGGCGGAGAATCTGTATACGATGTTCAGAATACAATCTTCGGAGCGATCTCGCCCCAAGATCATCGCCGCGGGAGAAGTAGTGCGAGCGAACGCGGACGGACGGTGGCGCGAGGCGCGGCGCGGCGTGGCGATGCTCATGCTGGTGGTCCTGGCGACGATGGCCCATTCCCCAGTATGGGCAGCAGTGGCGCGGTCCCAGGAGCAGGACCCCGACGGCACATCAAGGCCGGGGCCGGCGCTGCGTGTCTTCCTCGATTGTCAGCATTGGCGGTGTGACTTTGACTACCTGCGACGCGAGGTGGCGTTCGTCGACTACGTGCTCGATCGACGCGACGCCGACGTGCACGTGCTGGTGACCACGCGCCGAGGCGGGGCCGGGACCGAGTACAGCCTCCAGTTCATCGGCATCGGTGATTTCGCCGATGAGGGCGGCACCCACGTCTTCTCCACCTCGGTCACGGATATTGACAACGAGGTTCGGACAGCCCTCGGGAGCGTGTTGTCGCTCGGTCTGGGGCCCTATCTACTGCGCACGCCGTTGGCGACGCAGATGCGCGTCGCACACGATGCGCCTTCGTCGCCGGCTCCGGTGGCCGCTACGCCAGCGGACGACCCGTGGAACTTCTGGGTCTTTACCCTCGATACCGACGCCGAGTTCCGAGCCGAGGAGCGCCAGTCGGCACGAGAAATCAAGGGCCGGGTGAGCGCGCGGCGGACCACCGACCTCTGGAAGATGTCCTTCGGTGTCGACGGCGAGTACGACGAGCGCAACTTCGAGTTCGACGACGGCGAGAAGTTAAAAAGCGTCGGTCGAGAATTCGGCTTCGGTGGTCAGGTCATCAAGAGCCTGGGGCCCCGCTGGGGTATCGGCGTGGGGGCAGCGTCCGCTTCGTCGACGTTCTCCAACCTCGACATGTCGACCCGCGTTTCGGCGGCAGTCGAGCACAATCTCTATCCCTACGACGAGTCGTCGCAGAAGCTGCTGACCCTCACCTATTTCGTCGGAGTGACGCGCTACAAGTTTCGCGAGCTGACGATCTTCGGGCGTACGGAGGAGACGCTAGCGGACCAGGGACTGCTCGTCGCTCTCGATCTCAATCGTCCCTGGGGGGACGCCAGCCTTTCGTTCGAGGCGGCGTACTTCCTCAACGATCCCAGCAAGCACCGCGCCGAGATGCGCGGCCGGCTCGACTTTCGCGTCAGCCGCGGGCTCCGGCTGAGCCTCTCCGGCAGCGCGTCGCTGGTGCGCGATCAGATCTTCCTGCCTGCCGGCGGCATTACCGACGAGGAGATCCTCCTCGAGCGCCGCGCCGTCGAGACCGACTTCCGTTACCGTCTCGGCTTCGGCGTGAACTACACCTTCGGCTCGATCTACAACAACGTCGTCAACCCGCGCTTCTCTGGCTCCAGCCAAGGGTTCCATCGCGTCAGGCGGCGCTAGCAGGCCCGCCACACTTCCACCAAGGTCTGAAGCTGCGCCACTGCTGTTGGGCACCACAGCCCACTGCGCGATGGCCATGCCCTTCGCTGGTGGTGTTGTCGCCGGGGTCATCGCGGCGCTCGTTCACACGGCGGGGTATCTGCTCATCACCGGCGTGGTGGCGATTATCGTCTAGGAGTACTTCGGTGTTCTGTTCTTGCGCCGAGCCTGGATCAACCTCGACCTAATCTGGGCCGTAGCACTGGTGCTTACCGGCGTGGTCACACTGCTGATCTGGCCGTGCTTGAAGACGAGGACGATGCCCTTCGGCGACTATCGATATTCATGCAGCTCACAACACGACCGCTTGGTGGCCGTGACCTACAATGCGGAACGGCCAAAAACGAGGAGGCAGATATGACCATAAGGATCAACGACGAAGCTCCGGATTTCACTGCTGAGACCACTCAGGGAGCGATTAGCTTCCACGAGTGGATCGGTGATAGCTGGGTAGTGATGTTCTCGCACCCGAAGGACTTCACGCCGGTCTGTACCACTGAGTTGGGTGCCGCCGCTGCTCTGAAGGACGATTTCGCGCAGCGCAACTGCAAGCTCATCGGCATCAGCGTCGACGGCGTCAGCGATCACGAGGCCTGGTCGAAGGACATCGAGTCCTCGCAAGGCCACGCGGTCACCTATCCATTGATTGGCGATCCGAAGCTGGAAGTTGTGAAGGCCTATGACATGCTGCCCGGCGGCGCTGGCGACACGTCGGAGGGCCGCACCCCGGCCGACAACGCTACGGCGCGGTCGGTGTTCGTCATCGGGCCCGACAAGAAGATCAAGGCGACGCTTACCTATCCGATGAGCACGGGTCGTAACTTTGCCGAGATCCTGCGACTTCTCGACTCTTGCCAGCTCACCGCTTCTCAGCAGGTGGCGACGCCGGCCAACTGGCAGCAGGGCGATGACGTGATCATCTCGCCAGCTGTGTCAGACGAGCAGGCCAGGGAAAAGTACCCGGACGGCTGGCAGCAGCCGCTCCCCTACATCCGGGTGGTACCGCAACCGAAATAGTGGCCCGTCGCACCCGGTGTTACCGGGTGCCGGATCCTAGGTCGACAAGCTGCGGGTCGTGCTCCTGTTCTCGCAAGAACCGGAGCATGTCCTGCGGCTGGATCGACGTCGTCCTGGCATTGTCCAGCGGATGGAAGGTCCAGGGCGATTCGTCTAGCAGGCTCTTCTCGACGGCAACCCGCACGTTGAGGCCGTGGTCGTTGATTACGGCGAACGGAGTCACTGCCCCTGGGATTACGCCGAGGTTCTCCATCAGCCGCTGTGCGCTGCCGAACGAGAGTCGGCCGCTACCGATCGCTGACGGCAGGGCCTTGAGATCGACGCTGCGGTTTTCGCCGCACACCACGAGCCACATCCTCTTTTTCTTGTCGCGCAGAAAGAGGTTCTTGGTGTGAGCTCCCTCTAGTGTTCCGCGGTGCGCCTTTGCCTCTTCGACCGTAAAGACGGGCTCATGCTCGATCGTCTGTACTTCGATTCCGAGCTCGTCCAGCCGGCGGCGCAGATCCTCGTAGGTTGCCGGCGTGCTGCCGTCAACGAGGATGTTGGGTATCTCGGTCACGGTGACCCTCCCTCGACGAGCTCATTCTCGATCGATAAACCATACGCGTTTTGAGCCGCGCCGTGGAACGCCGGGTTCAAGATCAACTAGGATGCGACGGGGGCGGTCGCCAGCGAGTTGCCCTGAAGGTCCAGTCGTAGCGTCGGAGGCAACGATGAGTCACCCCAGAGCCGCCTTGTACTCGTGCTGCATCGTCGTCGCCTCAACCCTTTCCGTGCTCGCCTGCGACCCTGCGGGCTCGACGCCCGACGATGCCGTCACCACGATCAATGCGGACTATCTGGTAACAGCCGATGAGGCCTACGAATGGGCGCTCGTCAAGGACGCCAGCATTCCTACGTTGACAGGTAGCCCAGGCTGGATCGATTTCATGAGGTTCATGGAGGATAAGCTGGTCGGGTACGGCGTGGTCGACGTAACGCGCAACAGCTGGACCTTCGACCGCTGGTCCACCAGCGATGCCCCGACCGACTGGTCGCTGGTCTCGGACGGCGATCCCGTCAACGTGGCGTTCTACGGTGCGTATTCCGGGTCGACCGGTCCCGAAGGTGTGACGGCCCCGCTGGTGTACTACGACCACGATGATCCGCCGACGTCGATCGAGGGGAAGATCGTGGTCATCCCGACACGGCCGCAGCTGCAGGCGCCGCTGCCGGCCAACTACGTGAGAACGGATACCTTCAACGACCACGAATATCGGACCAACGACGAGAGCTTTCCACCGTTGTATGGGTTCGTCGACCCGTCGAAGACCTTCACGTTCGATATTTACTATCAGATGCGGCAGGGGCTATGGCGTATCGCCGCGGAGGGCGCCGCCGCCGGGGCGGTGATCGTCTATGACATGTCGTTTGCGCGTACCGCGGGCATGTACTCGTTTGGTGTGCCGACGCTGCATGACGCGCCCACGTTGACGCTCGATCGCGTCGAGGGCGCCAAGGTGATCGCCGACGCCAAGGCTGGCAAGAGCGCAACGCTGCGGCTCGAGGCTACCGTCGAGCCGTCGGAGGCCTACCAGCTGATCTCGTACCTGCCCGGGCGCGACTACGGTACCGAGGCCGATGAGCAGATCATGCTTGTCACCCACACCGACGGGCCCTCGATCACCCAGGACAACGGTGCGCTCGGGCTCCTGGCGATCGTCAAGTACTACTCACACATACCTCAGGAGCAGCGCCGGCGCACGTTGACCGTCATGCTCGATTGTCGCCACTACATGCCTGGCGCGGAGCGCGCCTTCGCGGAGCAACACTGGTGGGAGATGCATCCGGAGCGACGCGACAAGATCGTCGCCATGGTGCAGGCCGAGCACCTCGGGGAGATGGAGTACCGCGAAGAGGGCGAGGAGGTGATCGCCACGGGTCTGGCCGAGCACTCGTTCATTTGGACACGTAACAACCCGGTGCTGATCGACGAAGCGATCAAGGCGGTCAAGCAGTACCCGTGGTCCAAGGTGCAGGTCTCTGCCCCTGAGCGCCCGGGTGTGCACGGCGGACAGCAAGCCTATTGGTGGGGTATCGGTTCCTTCGCCCAGGGCGACCGTGGCAACGGGCGCGGCGGCTGGGATGTCCCCGCGTACGGTTTTGGCGGCAACCTGGGGTTCTTCTGGTCGACGCGTTCCCGTATCGATATTTGGAGCAAGGAGGTCTTCACGGCCCAGGCGTCGGCGTTGACGCAGCTCACCGGTGTGCTGATGAGCCGTGACCTGGAGGAGATCCGCTCCCACGGCCGAAGCGATACGCGCGAGTAGCGAGGCGGCTGACGACTCCGGATGTGGTGACACCGTGACGTCGTGCGATCGGTAGCTGCGGGGCCCACCACACTTTCACCACAGCCTGCTAGAGGGGACATCTGTGGACATCGACTACAACAATCGCAATTTCCGCAGCATCGAGAACTCGCCAAGGGGCGACGTCGACGGCGACACGCTCTTCGAGTATCGGCAGAAGGGCGATATCGTCTGGGCGACCTACGAGGGTTCCGCCGTCGCTTTCGGTACGCTGACCGCCTGGGTATTGCCCGACGGACAGCTCGACATGCGCTACCAACACGTGGCTGCCGATGGCCTCATCAAGACCGGACGATGTCTCTCGACTCCCGAGATTCTTCCGGATGGTCGTGTCCGCCTGCACGAGCGCTGGCGCTGGACAAAGGGCGGCGAGGGCGAGTCTCGAATCGAAGAGGTTCGCGAGTAGCCAGTGTCCCGACTCAGGACACTGGGCGGGCCCGTTTCTACTCGCCCGCTGCCGTCACTTCAGGCTTGAGGTGCTTGTCGTACCAGGCCAGGTAGCGTTGGTGAAGGTCCTTGCGGTAGTAGGGCAGGTTGATGCTGTGGTGCATGTTCGGGTAGACGACCAGTAGAGCCTCGCGCCCCATGCTCTTGACTGCCTGGTACATCATCTCGGCGTGAATGATGGGGACGTTCCAGTCTTCCTTGCCGCCCACCCACATGGTCGGTGTGGTGATCTTGTCGACGTCGTTGTACGACGACAGCTTCTCGAAGATCCCCCGCGCAGCAGGCTCCCATGGGTTCCCGAACTCGAGCCGATACCAGCGCTGGTAGTGATCGTGCCCGTAGCTGCTGATCCAGTGTGCTCCGGAGGCGCCGGCGATGGCGGCCTTGAATCGTTGCGTCTGGGTGATGACGTAGTTGGTCAGGATGCCCCCGTAGGACCAGCCACCCACGCCGAGCCGTTCGGGATCGGCCCAGCCAACCTTGATAGCGTGGTCGACGCCGGCGATCACATCCTGGGTGTCCTTCTCACCCCAGGATTGCCATATCCCCATCTGAAACGCCTTGCCGTAGCCCGATGAGCCGCGCGGGTTCGTGGTCACCACCAGGTAGCCGTTGGCGGCGAACAGCTGTGCCTCGTAGTTCCAGCCATAGGTGTACTGCGATACAGGGCCGCCGTGGATGCGCAGGATGGTCGGATAGCGCACACCCTCCTGGAAGTTCAGTGGCTTGAAGATGAAGCCCTCGATCTCGGCCCCGTCGGCGCTCGGGAAGTGCACGTTCTCGACATCGGCCAGGTCGACGCCGGTGAGAAGCTCGTCGTTGTTGCGGGTGAGCTTGCGCAGATCGCCGCTGTCCTCGCGAAGGTAGAGATTGCCGGGCTCATGGGGCTCGCTGATCAGGGCAACGATCGTGCCATCGTCTGAGATGGCCACCGCGTTGACGGTGCGTGGCCCGTCGATGACGCGCGTCACCTCACCGCCCCGGGTGGGGATCATCGCCAGGTGGCGCTCGCCGCTGTCGTCGACCTGGAAGTAGACGGAGTTTCCGTCGGCGCTGAACATCGGCCGTCGGCTACCGCGGTCCAGCCCCTCTGTGAGGATCATCGCTTGCCCGCCGGGCTCGATCACCGCGACTTTGGCAACGTCGTAGGGCGAGTGATCAACATCTGTCTCGGTGACGTGCGCGATTCGCGCGCCGTCCGGGCTCCAGGCCGGAGAACCGTCCGAGCCGGGGTTGGTGGTGACCTGCGTCAAGCTGGCCCCCATGTCGGTGTTGCCGGCGTCGACCAGCCAGATGTTGGTGTCGAAGTTGTCGTCGGCATCGTCGGTGCGGTTGCTAACGAACGCGATCGTCTGGCCGTCAGGTGACCAGACGGCCTGGGAGTCGTCGTAATCGCCGGAGGTGATCTGGACGAGTGCCCTGCTGGCCAGATCGAACGTGTAGAGGTGGGTGCGGCGGTGATCCAGGTAGCCGACATAGTCCCGCTTGAACTGTAGGCGGTCGATGACCCAGGGCTCGGCAATATCCGAGCCGCTCTTCGTCTTGGCGGCGGGGTTTTTCTTCGGGGCCGGATCCTTGATGCGCAGTGCCATTCGCCGTCCGTCCGGAGACCACTCGTAGCTCGACACACCTTCTTCGGCCTCGGTGAGCTGCACCGCCTCGCCTCCAGTGGTCAAATCGAGCGCCCATACCTGCATCTTGCCGCCATCCCGAGCCGACAGAAACGACAGACGTCGACCGTCTAGACTCCACCGCGGACTCGATGCCGAGCTCCCTTTCCCGGTCATCGGGATGGGCACGCCCCCGTCGCGATCGACAACCCAGATCTGCGTCTCGGAGCTGTTGGTGTCGTAATCGGTGGTACCGACGGTGTAGGCGACGCGCAGGCCATCCGGGCTGATCTGGGGTGACCCGACGCGCTCGATGAGGAACTGGTCGTCGATGGTAAGCACGGGCCGTTGCGCTGGCGCGCCGGTCGTGACCACAGATGTTGCGCTGCTATCAGCCAGCGCCTGCGCGGAGCTCGCGGCGGGTTGTGTGGCGCTCGCAATGAGGCCGACAGCGAGTGTGGCCCAGATCGATCCGCATCGCCGGGCAGATCGGCTGTTCATCTGGGGGTTCCTCCATTGGTAGGGACGTGGCCGATAGTTACAAGAACAGCCGGCATTCGACCATAGACCGGGGGGTTTCTCAACGGATGGGCGCGATTGTTCGAGGGCTGCAGACAGCCGTCGAGGCGCTGCATCTGCTTGGGGCGCGATGCGCTGCTCAGGCGACGCGTCGCTATTCGTGGGACCAGCTTCGTCCCGACGCGCTCGTCTCAAGGCCTGGCCGGCACTGTCCGCAGAGAAACCGCAAGCGGTTTGTTCCGGCAGCGTTCCCGGGCCCGATGTGCTGGGATCTATGTTGTAAGCAGGTTAACAGAGCTATAGCGACTTTTAATGGTCAGGCGCAATCACCAGAGGAACTGGCACTTGACGCTTACTCTCCAGAACGACGCTGGCTCAGCCTACGTCGTCACGTTGCTGGAGTCGACGATCGCGATGCTGCTCTTGCTCATGGTGTTGCTGTCGGTCACCCAGCTGTACTTGGCGAGCGCGGCGATCAACAAGGCCGCCGATGACATTACCCCGGTCACGACGCTGGCAAGCGAGAAGATCGAACAGCTCCGCCAGGTTCCGTACAACAACATCGTTGCGGGCGGTTCGCTGCTTTCCGGCGCGAGCGGGTTCTTCGACTTACCGGACGTCGAGGATGACGGCGATGTCGACTATACGCGTCGGTGGACGATCACCGACCAGGGAGGCTACTTCGAATTCAGCGTCCGAGTTGTCGCGCAGATAGCCGTGAGCGGCACGATCAAGGGAACAACCCTCACCGCCAGCTCGGCCCCACGATGAGCGTGATCAGCGCTCACGCCGATGACTCAGGTACCGGTCTGTTGGAGCTGCCATCGCCGCCACGGTCCTCACTCTGGTGGTGGGCGGAGTGCTGTCGATGCTCACCAGTGGCCAGAACGTGTTCGAGTCTCAGCAAGCTGACATGGCCATGAGACAAGAGGCTCGAGTGGCGCTCGACAAGATGGTTCGCGAGACGCGAGTCGCCGGCTACGACATCGATACCGTTACCGAGATATTCAGCTTGGCGAACACGTCCGCGCTTCAGTTCGCTGCCGACGTAGACGATGGCGATGTAGATCCACCATGCGCAGCGGCATTCGAGAACGCCCTCAACGGGGGCGCCGAGCGCTTGGGCTACTCGGTTGTTGGCACCCAGATCTTGCGCAGCGTCGATTGCTGGGACGGTAGCTCCTGGACCGCGGAGATCACCAGCCAAGTCCTGGTAGGAAGCGTCACCAGCGGCAAGACGATTTTCCGCTATTTCGATGAGACCGGCGCCGAGCTGATTCCTGGTGTCGGCGGGCTCCTCGCCACCGATCGCGACCACATCCGCTCAATATCCATCCAGCTCGACTTGATCGACGACGCTGTTACACAGCTCATCGGTGATACCCATACCAACTACGAGCTCACCGCACAGGTGAAGGTTCACAACGCCCAGTAGGGTGAGTGAGGAGGGCAATCATGCCTCAACAAGCAACGGACGGACGGGATCGTCGCCGGGCTCGCAACTTTCTCCTGAGTCCCAGCGTGCAGTATCGCTACGGGCTCTACTTCTTCGGTGTTGCCGGCATCGCGGCGGCACTAACGCAGCTCCTGCTGATCTATGCGTTCCAGCAGGTCATGGGCCAGGCAATGCTGTACACCTCGATCGATTCGCTCGAGCTGGCAGCTGCCTTGGGGCCGCCGCTGCGTAGCCTGGGCATTCGGATGGCACTGCTGTTCCCGATGCTTGCTGTGGCCTGCGCGTCTTCGCGATCTGGCTGACCCACCGCTTCGTGGGCCCGCAGGTTGCCATTCAGCGCCAGATCGATCACCTGAAGACGGGCGACTATACCCATACGTGCACTCTGCGCGACGGCGACGAGCTCAAGCCGATCGCCCAGGCCTTGAACGAGCTGACCGAAGCGCTACGTCAGGAAGATAGACGCCAAGGCATCGCCGCCTAGTACTCGCGATCAGGAGCACTCAGCACATGCGCTCAAGGCTTTGGGCCGCTATTCAAGTTTGTCGAGCGCTAGCCCGAGGCCGCTGGGGGCCAGGCTGACCTCTACACCAAGCCCGACGAACGACTCGCCGGCGATATTCCACGCCGTCAGGTCGTATAGGCCAGGCGGGATGCCCTCGATGCGAAACTCGCCGTCGGCGTCGGCGACCGCGGCGTACGGATGGGAGACGACGAGAACCAGCGCCATCATCGCCGGGTGGATATCACAGCGTACGGTATACGGGCCCGGCTCGACGAAGCTGTGTTCGGTGCTGTCGTCCATCAGCAAGTTGGTATTCACGACCACCGCGCCGGTCTCGGCGTGCGCCACGCGCACGTGATGGTCGACGTCCTCGCTGTTGCGGAATCTGATTGGCTGCCCCTGGCGTACGACCGATAGCGGCGGTTCAAACATGTAGCCGAACTGGTCGATCACCTTCGCATTCGTCGGTGGCGGTGTGTCGTGCGCGGATCTCGGCTGCAGAGCGACCAGCGCGGGTCCGCCGCCCTCGGGCAGGGATCCCACGATCACCCCGTCTTCCGCCACCGCTGCCGGGGAAGGCTCGCCGACAGCTGACTCCGGCGTTCGATCAGCTTGGGCGCACGAAGTGAGCGTTGTACAGCAGGCAGTCAGTAGCCACGAAAGACATGCAAATGCGCGACGAGAGACGGTTATCATGCCGCCAGTCTATCGGGCGGCCAGCTTTGTTGTAGGGCAACTGACGCTCGCGCCGGGAGCGCGGTCAAGCAGCGGGCAGAGGTCGATCGACCCGGCGAAGTCATGCACTTCGAAGTGCAGGTGCGTGACGCCTCCACTCGCGTTGCCGGTGTTACCGACTGTGCCGATCTGCTGACCGCTCAGCACTTACTGCCCGGCGCGCACGGCGCGCGAGTCAAGATGCGTGAAGACGAACTGGATCTTGCCATTCGTGTCCAGGAGCACAACCGTGTGGCCGCCCCGGCCGTCGTTGCGCGAAGTGATCACCCTGGCGTCGACCGGCGCGTGAACCGGCGTGCCGCGCGATGCCCCGATATCTACGCCGGCATGGCGACGCGAGCCGCCGTCTCGTGGGTCGCCGTAGAAGCTGAGGACGGTGCTGTTCAGGACGGCTGCGGCCGGCAGATGCCATTTGCGAGAATCGGCCCTTTCGATGGCCGCGACAGCCGGCGGGGGCTCGTAACACTCCGGCATGAATAGAGCCCCGTCGCCTGTCGTAGTGCGTGTTGGAGTCGCAGTGCCTGTCGCGGTCGCGGTGCTTGTTGGAGTTGCGGCGCGTGCTGGAGTTGGCGGTGCGGTTGCTCTTCGAGTCCGAGTCGCCGTCGGCGTCCAGGTCCCAGCCGGAGCCGGGCTTGGAGCGGCAGCCGGAGTCGCAGTGGCGGTCGCAGTCGGGCGACGGTTCGGGCGAGATACCACACCATGAGCGCAGCCGATCGTCAGCACGGCAACGAGCGCCAAACACGAAGTTTTCATGTGACTCTGCGTGCATGGGGAGGCGCGCGTGGCTGGCTTGACCAACCAGGATCGAGTCTAGGGAGGCGCAAGTGTTCGGAGCAACACTTTTCGGTCAGGCGAGGTCAAATAGGGCCACGGGCTACCGGCACGCCGCGGTGCTCGATGCCGTCCGGGGGACGGCTAGCCGGGCGTGTGGGAGTGCCCGTGCGTCCCGGTGGCGTGCGCGGTTGCCAGGTGCTCGCGTAGTGGATCACGCCCGAAGTCGCGCTCGAAGTTACGCCATGCGGTATGCACGTGGTTGGCGTCGTTCTGCGTGTTGTCGTATTCCACCACGAAGGTGGGGCCGTGGATGCGGTAGTAGTGGGGCTCACTGGCCTCGACGCCACCCGCCCAGGCGAATCGCAGCTCGTCGAGGCCATGGGCGCGGATCTCCGCCAGCTCGCTCTCGGCGAGTGAGGCCTCCAGACGTGCCGCATACAGCTCGAGCAGCTCCCACAGCGCCTGTTGCTGAGGCTCGGTTAGCTGGTCATGTCGAACGCCAGCGGTCGTGGGCCTGGTGGCGAGCTGGGAGTTGCTGGTCAGGATGTCGTCCGGAGCAGTAGGGGAGAACACCGCCGTGCGACGTGCCGCCGGATCGAGATTCTGCAGCAGCAGCCTGGCAAGATCTTCTTCCTGTGCGAACGGTCGCAAGCCCGAGTGCAGCCCCTCGCCCACGTAGGCGGGGTTGCCGCCGAAGAACGCCGGCGTCGTGCCCACCACCCGACCATCGAGCAGTGTGAAGTTCACCGACAGGTGATGCCCCTCGAAGCGCCAGCCCCAACGCCCGAGGCTGCCCGGCGCCCCGAAGATCGAGATCAGGTACTGGTCAGGGTCGCGAAAATCGGACTGCTCGGAGCGCTCGTAGAGAACTTCCTCGAGCTGGATGACTTCCCGGGCCTGTTGCATGCCGCGCTCACCGAGGCCGGATGCGACGAGATTCCAGGTAATCTGGCGCTCGGCGTCGGTCATCTCGCGCAGAGGAAACCCCTGGCGGGGAACCGGCGTGTAGGCCCAGTTGAAACGCTCCTCATCCTCGAAGCCGCTGAGCCCCCAGTGACGTCGCTCGCCTTCGGAGGAGTTGAGTAGGGCGCGGGCAGCGTGGCGCATTCCGGGATCTGCAGGAAACGACTGCTGCGCCGGCACGGTGCTCGCTGCAAGGGTCAGCGTGACGGTGGCAACGACCAAGGAGACCGTTGTGGATCGACGTTGGGCGCGGCTTGCTGGCGCGGGTGCTCGCATCGGGTGCTGCCTCGGGTCACAAGAAACGGCGGTCGGGGGTGATGCCGGTTCGCATCGTACCGTGGCGTTGGGCCTCGTCTCCAGGGCGGCTGGGCCGTCTACTTGGTTCTGCCCCGGCGGACGATCAATCGACGTACATCACGTCGTTGTGCCCGAGGGCCCCACGAACCCCATCTCGCGCGAGCGCTGCGAGGCGACATACGAAGTGACCCCGTAGAGTGGCGAGGGGTACCGTGGTCATGTGTGTCCCCGGGGAGACAGGGCTGGAGGGCCGCACCCCCGCGCGGCGTCTTCACTCCAGCCGGAGGGCGGTCGATTGTGTGATCGCCCAGATCTGCATGGATCTGGACGCGGAGCTGCTGAGCCTCGACACGGACTTCGAGCTCATCGCCCGCCATACGTCGCTGCGGTTGTGGCGGATGGCCTGATCGACCGAGAGTCCGGACTATACTCATCGTTTCCGTCAGACTGACGCATCCCGTGGGCCAGCGAAACGCTATGTAGTCCACGGTACGGAGATCATCGATGGCGAGCTCACGCCGACCCGGGCTCCGACCCCGCTGCCGCTTGGCGCTTGCGCTGCTGGCGTTGGTGGCCGTTCCGTTGAACGGTGTCGTGGCGCAGGAGCAGGGCGAAACCGACGGGGGGCCGGAGGGCATCGTCGCCTCGGAGGAGTATTGGGCGGGCCTCATCGCCTTCAAGGCGCGCGACTACGAGGCGGCGCTCACCGCATGGCAGGAGTTGCTCGCGGCGAATCCCGACGCCAACGTAGTGCTGCTGCGGATGGCCGAGACTCACCGGGCGCTGGGCAACGGCGCCGCCGAGGAGGCGTCGCTCAAGCGGTTACTGGCGACCGACCCGGACAACGTCGGCGTTACATTGACGTTGGCTCAGGCCTACATCCGCGCCGATCGTGAGGCGGACGCGGATCGGCTGTTCGCGGAGATCCTGGCGGCCGACCCCGACAACGCCTCGATGCATGTCGGTGTTGGCGATACCTACCTGAAGGAACGACGGCACAAGTCGGCGCTGGCTTCGTACGATCGAGCGCTGGCGATGGACCCGGAACTGGCCGTCCTCCACAAGCAGATCGGCCTGGCGCATGTCCAGGGTCGTGATCTTGCCGAGGCCGCTGCCGCATTCGAGAAGTTTCTGGAGATGGAGCCGCCGGATAGCGGCGACGCCGAGAACATTCGGAAGCTCCTGGAAGCGGTCGAGGCGCAGCAAGGCACGACGCAATGAGCGCGCCGTCGAGCACCAGGCGGTTGCCCTTTGACGTGCTGCCTCATTTCGAGCGCTTCAGTCAGCGCGACGACGTCTTCTGCCGGTCCTTCTGGGACCCGGAGGTACGCTCGGCGCGTAGCGAGCTCTTCTACGCCACCTATCGCAAGCCGCTGTCCAACTGGCGCAAGGCCGATGGGTTCACCCAACGCGACTACGCGCTGCGCAATGCCTCCTGGCATGTCACCGACGTGTTCGCGGAGCTCAACGAGGACGAGGACCGTCGCGAAGGCTACCTCGACGAGTTCACCGTGCTGCGTGATCCGCCGGCGGAGAAAGCACCGTTCGATTCGC
>Ga0315339_1002019_pt1 | contig 16158 bp, 11 predicted proteins | sample ASW17metaG_FD_204514 | JGI IMG/M metagenome (GOLD analysis project Ga0315339, IMG submission 204514) | Ammonia-oxidizing marine archaeal communities from Pacific Ocean, United States - ASW #17 | ecosystem: Environmental > Aquatic > Marine > Oceanic | place: USA: California | collected 2016-12-05
AGGAATGCTTGTTGCAGTACTGTCTGGTTTAGTAATAATATAATTTTCTTTATCCATATTAACTTTATCAAAGAATAAAGAAGTAGCAGGGTCATGGCCAATAGCTATAAAAGCACCAGATATCTTAATAGTTGATTCAGTTTGATTTTTGGTATCTTCAAGAACAAGTTTTTCAAGAGAGGCAGGTTCTTCAGTGCCTTTAAATTCTTTAACTGTCTTATTCCACATTACTTTAATTTTTGGATTTTTAAAAAGTCTATCCTGTAAAATTTTTTCAGCCCTTAAAGAATCTCGGCGATGTATTAATGTTACTTTTGAAGCAAAATTAGTCAAAAATAATGCTTCTTCTACAGCACTATTACCTCCTCCAATAACAGCAACTTCTTGATCTTTAAAAAAGAAACCGTCACAGGTTGCACAAGCAGATATTCCATAGCCTTTAAATTTTTCTTCACTATCTATTTCTAGCCAACGAGCTTGAGCACCAGTCGAAATTATAACTGACTTACTTTTAAAAATTAAACCTGAATCTGTTTTAACAGTAAAGGGAGTAGAGCTAAAATCAACATCTATTACCATGTCATTGTATATTTTTGTCCCTACTTTAACTGCTTGTTCTTTCATTTGTTCCATTAACCAAGGACCTTGAATGACATCTTCATATCCAGGATAGTTTTCTACATCTGTGGTAATCGTTAATTGACCTCCTGGTTCTAGACCAGATACTAGATGGGGTTCTAAATTAGCTCTAGCGGCATAAATTGCAGCTGTATAGCCAGCAGGCCCTGAACCAATTATTAAAACTTTTGTATTAATTTGTTTAATCATTAACTAAATATAATAATGAATAATGAAGAAACAAGTAGATGCATTTTAAAAACTATATATTGACAGGCCAATCAGTTTTAAAGCTAACATAGTTAATTTGAATGCAGCGTCTTTCTTTTTTTATTTCTTTTAATTCTAGGCCGTGCCAAGTATCTTTACCTGATGAAAAAAAATAACCATTATTGTGTTTATAAGGAATAGTTTTTACAAGTTTAAAATTATCATCATAAAGATCTGTTCCTAGACTTTCAGATTCGTTATATGGATTCGCCCATATCATCATAGTCATTAATTTTTCTGAAATATCTTTGTGGGGTTTCAGCCAAAATCCTTTTTTATCTCCTATTATTTCTAGTCTAACAAAAGAAGAAGCTAAATCTTTATCTAAGAGCTTAGATATTTTCTTAATCACTTCTATATTTTGAAGATAATTTATAATTTTTGTAAGATTAGGAAATAAATGACTATTTGCTGTGGTTAAGAAAAGTCTTAATTTTCCATCAAGACCCTCCCCAGTGTGATTAGCAGCTCTCGTTCCATCATAAGCTCTGTTACCATTAGGTATCGTAGAATAAGATATTTCATCTAAAGAATCATTATTAAGGCAATTATTCAGTTCCCAATGTTTAAATGGAATAGAATGTTCTGATATGTTTTCTAAATTCATGAATTTTCTTTTATAATTCTTTCTTTTAGAATACTAGCTATTCTTTTTGATTCATCGAGAGAATTATAAATCCATGGAATTAAATCATTTTTATCACCTAATTTTTTAGTAATATTTAGTTTTTCAAATTGATCGTGAAATTTTTCAATACGCTTACTTTTTCGTTTAAAGGGCAAATGAAAAATATATATAGATTTTCCAGTAAATGCACATTCAGAAATCATAGATGTGGAATCAGAAGTCACTATAAAAAAATCTGAATGTTTTAATGCAAAAGTATAAGGGTTTGCTTCGTCTTCTTTCAATATAATTGAAATATCACTCAATTTATTTTTCAATAAATCTTTCATTTTTTTAGTTGTACGTCGAGAATGTAAAATTAAAAAATTATACTCAGGATTTGATTTTTTAATATTTTTAATTTTAAAAACTAGCTCAACTGTTTCTTTTAAAGAGAAATCATAATGATTATTGCTGCCTCCAATAATCACACTAATTAAATTAATTTTTGGTATCTTGAAATTATCATCCAAAACTTCTTCAAACACTTCATTGTTAAATTTATGTAATGCTCCAATGGATTTTATTACATTATTTCCACTTATATTGTCATGTTGAGGAGCAATAATATAATTAAAATTTTTAAAATTAATTTTTGGGTCTTGAATATGAATAGATATAATATTTTTATATTTTTTTTTAAGATAAATTGAAAGATAGACACTTTTTCTGCCGCAACTAATAATAATATCAGGAGGTAAAGGTATATTTATTTTGTTGAAAAAAATCCAAGAAAAAATAGGTAAAATTCCTGGTTGTATTTTAGACCATGGAAAAATTAATTTAGTATGAATCGATTGAAAATTTGGTTGAAATTGTTTTGCGAGACCTTCAACTTGACTCATCATACCTTGTGAGCCATCAGTAAGAACCCAAATTTTTTTATTTGAAAAATCCAATGATTTATTTAAATTTCACAGATAAAATAGTGTAGGATTTAGTTCCTTTTGGACTATTAATTTCCACAATATCATCTTTTGTTTTGCCAATAAGTCCACGCGCTAAAGGGCTATTGATAGAAAGTTTCTTATTTTCAATGTCTGATTCATACTCGCCAACAATTTGATAAGTAGATTTATTATCATTATAGTCATCCTGTATTTCGACCGTTGCTCCAAATTTAATTTCATCCCCAGAAAGTTGACTAACATCAATTATATCAGCAAGAGCAGTTGTAGTTTCTAATTCCTGAATTTTACCTTCAATTAAACTCTGCTGTTCTTTAGCATATTGATATTCAGCATTCTCAGAAAGATCACCGTGACTCCGAGCTTCAGCAATTGCTGCAATAATATTAGGTCGATCTTCATTAGTAAGTTTTTTTAATTCTTGTTGCAATTTTTCATAACCTGATGATGTCATTGGTATTTTATTCATAACTTTATGATGATCTATTATATTTTAATGTCAATAATTTTCAATGTATTGACTGTAGACTTTTTACAGTAAGGGTGTGATTTTTCAAGTTTTCTATAGCATCAACAGCAACTCTTGCTCCTGCTATTGTTGTGTAATAAGGAATGTTATTCATTAATGATGTTCTTCTAATACTATAACTATCTCTAATAGATCCCTGAGTTTTAGTCGTATTAATAACTAAGCTAATTTTATTGTTAAGCAGATCATCGACGATATGCGGGCTGCCTTCTTTAACTTTATTTACAATACCTACTTTAATATTTTTCTCTTCTAAAAATTTTGCAGTGCCTTGTGTTGCTACAATATTAAAATTTAAATCTAATAGTTTTTTTGCTATGTTAATAACTTTAGATTTGTTATCATTGTCAATAGATAAAAATACCTTTCCTGTAGAAGGCAAATGAACGCCAGAAGCAATTTGACTTTTTATAAAGGCAGATAAAAAATTATTATCTATTCCCATTACTTCTCCTGTAGATTTCATTTCAGGCCCTAAAATTAAATCAACACCATCAAATTTATTAAAAGGAAAGACTGACTCTTTAACATTGTATGTTAAAAGTTTTTTTCTTTCTAAAGAATAAAGAAGGTTTTCTAGAATATCTCCAGACATTACTTTTGATGCAATTTTTGCAATAGGGATGCCAATAGATTTTGCAACAAAAGGTACAGTTCGGCTGGCTCTTGGATTGACTTCTAATACATACAGCTGATTTTCTTTTAGTGCTAGTTGTGTATTCATTAGACCAACAACTTTTATTTCATTCGCAATATTTGTTACCCATTTGATTATTTGATTTTCTATTTTATTATTAATAGAAAAGGGGGGCAAAGAACAAGCGCTATCACCCGAGTGAATACCTGCTTCTTCAATATGTTCCATTATTCCCGCAATGAAAACAGATCCTTTGTTGTCTCTAATTAAATCAACATCTATTTCTATAGCATTCTCTAAATATTGATCAATAAGTATTGAGTTATTTGTGGAAACATTCATTGCTGTTGTAGCAAAAGATTTTAGAGCTTTATCATCATAAGCAATTTCCATTGCTCTTCCTCCAAGTACATACGAAGGACGAATTAATACAGGGTAGCCAATTTTATTAGCTATTTTTAGAGTTTTTTTAATATTATTACTGATTCCATTTTTAGGTTGCTTGATATTAAGTTTTTTTAGAATATTGCTAAATAAATCTCTATCTTCAGCTAGATCTATAGATTTGGTAGAGGTTCCTAGAATTTTTATTCCAGCATTTTCAAGTTGTTTTGCAATTTTAAGGGGTGTTTGACCTCCAAACTGAACGTATACTCCAAGAACCCTACCGTTTGAATTTTCTATATTGTGAATTTCAATAACACTTTCTGCAGTTAAAGGTTCAAAGTACAATCTGTCAGCTGTATCATAATCAGTAGACACTGTTTCAGGATTGCAATTTATCATAATTGTTTCAATACCTTTTTCTTTCAAGGCATAAACTGCATGAACACAACAATAATCAAATTCTATACCCTGTCCTATTCTGTTAGGACCTCCTCCTAGAATAATAATTTTATCTTTGTTTGTAGGATTTGCCTCACAAAATTTATCATTATCAAAGCTCCAATCATAAGTCGAATAAAGATATGGAGTTTTTGAATCAAATTCTCCTGCACATGTATCTACAAGTCGATAAACAGGATTTATGTTAAAATGATTACGAAGTTTTCTAATTTCATTTTCATTAGTATTTTTAAGAGTAGCTAATTTTTTATCAGAAAAACCTTTAGTTTTTGCAAGATGTAATAATTTTTTATCTATTTCATTTTTTATAATAATATTTTCAAGATCTATAATTGATTGCACTTCATTAATAAACCATAAGTCATACTTAGTAATTTTTTGAATAGTTTGTTTTTCAATTCCTAATCTTAAAGCTTCTCCAATAACTAAAAGTCTCTGTGATGATTGCGGTTTAAGTTCTTCAATAATATTATCTTTGGTAAATTTAATATTTTTAGGAGAATCTAAACCATCAAGATCATACTCTAAAGATGCAAATCCTTTTTGAATTGATTCACAAAAAGACCTTCCTATACTCATGGTTTCACCAACAGATTTCATAGATGTAGTTAAGTTTGAATCTGCCCCTGTAAATTTTTCAAAAGTAAAACGAGGTATTTTAGTAACTATATAATCAATACTTGGTTCAAAGCTTGCAGGAGTATTGCTAGTTATGTCATTTTTTAGTTCATCTAGTGTATACCCCACAGCTAATTTAGCAGCTATTTTAGCAATAGGAAAACCAGTAGCCTTAGAAGCAAGTGCTGAAGAACGACTTACGCGAGGATTCATTTCTATGACATTCATTTCTCCATCTATTGGATTTATTGCAAATTGAACATTTGATCCCCCAGTGTCCACACCAATTTTTCTTAGAACTTTTATACTTGCATTTCGCATTAATTGATATTCCTTATCAGTTAGAGTTAGCGAAGGAGCAACAGTTATGCTGTCACCTGTATGAACGCCCATTGGATCAACATTTTCTATAGAACACACAATGATGCAATTGTCTTTCGAATCTCTTACAACCTCCATTTCAAATTCTTTCCATCCAGCTACTGATTTTTCAATTAAAATTTGATTTGTTGGACTAGCATTTAAACCCCTTGCACATAAATCAGTGAATTCCTCATTCTTATAAGCTACACCCCCACCAGTTCCTCCTAAAGTAAAGCTGGGTCGTATAACAAGTGGAAGTTCTAATTTAATTTTTACTTTTTCTGCATCAGAAACACAGTTTACAATAAGGCTCTTAGGGCAAGATAATCCAATTTCTCTCATCGCATCTTTAAATTTTTGCCTGTCTTCAGCTAGATTGATTGCTTGGGGGTTAGCACCAATCATTGTAACACCATACTTTTCCAATATCTTATCTTGATAGAGTTCCATTGATACATTAAGCGCTGTTTGACCTCCCATGGTAGGAAGAATTGCGTCTGGTTTCTCTAATTTTATAATTTCTTCTACAAATTCTTTTGTTATAGGTTCAATATATGTTTTATTTGCAAGCTCAGGGTCTGTCATAATTGTTGCAGGATTAGAATTTATTAATACAACTTCAAATCCTTCTTCACGTAGTGATTTACATGCTTGAGCACCTGAATAATCAAATTCACAAGCTTGTCCAATAACGATTGGGCCCGCACCAATTATCAATATTTTTTTTATATCTTTTCTTTTAGGCATAATTTTTGACTAAATTGTAAAATTGTTCAAATAAATAATGACTGTCGTGAGGTCCAGGACTAGCCTCAGGATGGTATTGTACACTAAAAATAGGTAAGTTCTTATGCTTAATACCTTCATTTGTTCCATCAAATAGAGAAACATGAGTTTCTGCAACATCTTTTGGCAAGGAAGATCGGTCAACTTCAAAGCCATGATTTTGTGCAGTAATTTCTACTATAGAGGTTTCTAAATTTTTAACGGGATGATTACCCCCTCTATGTCCCTGAAACATTTTTTTTGTAGTTGCGCCTAAAGCTAAGCTTAAAATTTGATGTCCTAAACAAATACCAAAAATAGGAATTTCTTTTTTAATAAGATCTTGAATAACTGGAATAATAACTTTTCCTGTAGCAAAAGGATCTCCAGGCCCATTAGACAAAAAAATTCCCTTTGGTTTTGATTTCATAATATCTTCAATTGAAGAGTTTGCTGAAATAATAGTAGTTGAAAAAAATTTATTATTAAGATTTCGCAGAATATTTTTTTTAATGCCAAGATCTATACAGGTTATATTGAATTGGGATTTAATATTTTGTTCATAATTATTTTGTTTAGTATTCCAAATACTCTCAGAACTATAATAGGGGCTGTCTGTTGAAACAATAGTAGCTAAATCAAGATTTTCTAAACCTGGCCATTGACTTATTTTTTTTTTTAATTTTTCTATTGTTGTATTATTATTTTTAAAATGAACAATTGCAGCTTTCATTGCTCCATTTGTAGCTAATAATCTTGTCAGTTGGCGGGTATCTATATTAGTTATACATGGAGTATTGTTTTGAAGAAGAAAAAAATTCAAATCAGAATCACTTCTCCAACTAGATTGATGATGAACAGATTGATTTAAAATACATCCACTAGCATGGATTTTATTTGATTCCATATCAAGATTATTTACTCCAACAATTCCAATATGTGGAAATGTAAATGTAATAATTTGTTTAGAATAAGAAGGATCGGTAAGTATTTCTTGGTAACCTGTTTGGGATGTGTTAAAACATAATTCACCAATCTTTGCCGTTTTTGCCCCTAAACCGTAACCCCAAAAAACTTTTCCATTCTCCAAAATAAGAGCAGCTGATGGTTTTTTTAGAGGGGAGAAACTTTCAAGAATTTGCTTCATATTTGAATTTGACAAACGAGCGTTTACTAGGCATTTTGAATTGTATAGTCAAGGATTAGTTGTAATTCATGATAAGAGTTATAATAATAATTTTTTTATTAAAAAACGATTCTATTGAATAGGTGAAAGAAATGAGTTTAAGAGTAATTATTGAAGATAAATATAAGAATGCCGTCAAATCAAAAAACGCTAATCAGGTTAATACACTGCGTTTAATTAAAAGTGCTATAAAGGATAAGGATATCGCTTCTCGGTCGGTTGATAAAAAAGAAGGCATAAATGATGAACAAATACTCTCTTTATTACAGAGTTTAATTAAACAACGCAAAGATTCTATAGATTCCTTTAAAGTAGCATCTAGAGAAGATTTAATAGCAGTTGAAGAAAGTGAAATAGAAATTATCTCAGAATTTTTACCTAAACAAATGGATGAAAATGAAACTAGGGTTTTACTTAATAAAATCATTAGGGAAAATAATTACACTACTCTTAAAGATATGGGTAAATTAATGAATGTCATAAAAATGAACTTTGCAGGAAGCATAGATATGTCTTTGGCGGGAAAGATTGCTAAAACAACACTTAAGAATTAATGTCTTTTTCAAAAAATGATCTAGATAACATTAAATCTAAAATTTCAATTCGGATAGAGTTAGAAAAAAAAACAAGGCTAATTAAAAAGGGAAAAGATTATTGGTGTTGCTGCCCTTTTCATGAGGAAAAAACTCCTTCGTGTAAAATAAATGAAGACCAAGATTCTTTTTATTGTTTTGGCTGTGGAGCAAAAGGAGATATTTTTACCCTTTATACTGATTTATATAATTACAACTTTGTTGATGCAGTAAAAGAACTATCTCAACAGGCAGGAATTCAAATTAATTTTGATAATATAAATAAATCAAAACAAGAAAATGTAATTGAAGATATTTTAGAATTATCTTGTTTGTGGTTTCAAAAGAATTTAAGTATTTCTGATGCAGATGTTTGTAATAAATATCTAGAAAGTAGAAAATTATTAAAAAAAACTATTGAAAAATTCAAGTTGGGATATTCTTATAATTCAAATTCAACCTTATATAATTACTTAAAATCTAAATCTTTCTCTGACGTTGATTTATTGCAAAGCAATGTTGTAAAACAAGATAAGAATAAAAAGATTCGTGATTATTTTTATAAAAGATTAATTTTTCCAATCATGAATGTACAAGGTCGAGTAGTAGGTTTTGGAGGTAGAACGCTTGACGATATCAATCCTAAGTATATTAATTCTCCAGAAAGTAAAATTTTTCAAAAAAGATATTTGTTATATAATTTAGATAATGCAAAAATTACTGCCCGAAAAAAAAATAATTTATTGATTTGTGAAGGTTATATGGATGTTATTTCTTTGTATCAAAACGGCATTTATAGTGTCGTTGCTCCTCTTGGTACAGCTTTAACAGAAGAACAATTACAATTATCTTGGAAATATTCGACTAGGCCCACTATTATGTTTGACGGAGATACTGCAGGAATTAGGGCTTCTTATAAATCAGCAATTATGGCTCTATCATTAATTGGTTCAAAAAAATTTTTACAATTTGTTACTTTACCAAATGGTTATGATCCAGATAGTTATATTAATGAAGTTTCTTTAGAAAAATTTATAAATCAACTAAAAAATCCTGAACCTCTTGTTAATTTTATTTTCAATCAATCAAGTAAATCAATTTCATTAGATAAAGCTGATGAAAAAATTTCATATGATAAATATTTAGATGATTTAGTGGGGGCTATTAAAGATAAAAAAATACAATATTTTTACAAAAGAGAATTCAAATCACTTTTTTTTGATAAGATTCGTGAAATTAGAAATCCACTGTTAATTAAAAAAATTACATTAAAAAAAATTGATAGTAGTCTTAATAAAAAACAAAATCTTTCTTTTTTTGCAGCAGCAATAAATCATTCAAGTGTGCGAAAAAAGATTTTAGATGAACTGTTGAAAACTGATTTATTTGATAATAAAGAGTCTAAATTAATTAATGAATTAACGAAAAATCAATTTATCAACCTAGAAAAAGATAATATTTTAACCAAAATGTCAAATATTACGCATTCGAAAATAATTAAAGAAAGCTTGAACTTACAGATTTATCAGCTTTTTCCCTATAGTTCACCATCATTTGATCCCCAGGAATCTTATGAAGAAGTGTTAAAATCTATTAAGAATCTAAATACAAGGCTTTCAAATTTGAAAAAAATAAATAAAAGCCTAGATACCTTTGTTAATGACTCCAATGTATTAAATTGGAGTGAGTTACAAAATATTAATTTAGAAATTTCTGATGAAGATTGATTAAATATGCCAACAAAAAAAACAAATAAAAAGACTTTAGCAAGGAAAAAATTGCTATTAAAGAAAAAACAATTATCTAAATCAAAAAAAACATTAAAAAAGTCTAAAAATTTAATTAAGAAAAAAATTTCTTTAAAGAAGAAAACTGTTTCCAAAAAGAAACTCTTGACTAATAAGAAACCAACTAAAGTTTCATTAAAAAAAACAAAACTTTCTAAAACTAAAAAAAATATAAAAAATATAAAAAATATAAAAAATGCAAAAAAAATAAAAAAAGTTGAAAATAAATTATTAAAGAAAGATGTTAATAAAAAAACTATATCGTCGCGAAAAAATGCAAAAAAAATAATAAATTTTGATGATTTAATTAAGGATATTGTATCAAAGTTAATAGAAAAAAATAAAGTTGATGGAATTTATACTTCAAAAATTGTTGAAAAAGCTATCCCTAAAAAATTAAGGCTTCCTGAAAATATTTTAAAATTAAAAAGTTTCTTGAAACAAAATAATATTAATATTTTAACAGAAGCAGAAGCTCTTGAATTTAAAAAAAAATTAAATGATAAATCAAAATCATCTGAAGAAAGTGGAGAAGAAGAAAAAAAACAAACCGGCAAAACTGATGATCCAGTAAGATTGTATTTACGTGATATGGGTTCTGTTGAACTATTAAGTCGTGAAGGTGAGATAGCTATTGCAAAAAGAATTGAAGCTGGGCGAGAACGCATGATTGGGGCAATTTGCGAAAGTCCTATGACTATACGATCAATAATGAATTGGAAAGAATCAATTAAAGAGGGAACAATGCTTTTGAGAGATATTGTAGATTTAGAGCAAACTTATGATATGTCTGACATAGGAGATTCAAAAATTGATGATACCTTAAAACTAATTGAAGGATCAATAGAGACAAAAGTATCTTCAAGAGATAATAATAAAGAAAAAAAATTAAATATTGATAACTCTGAGGAAGATAAAAAAATTGATTCTTCTGAGGAGGAGGAGGAGGAGGAAGGTTTAAATGTATCTCTCGCAGCAATGGAGGACAAACTTAAACCAAAAGTTTTAAAAGATTTTGATGAGATAACTAAACAATTTAAAAAACTTCAAAAATATAGTCAAGAATTAATTCTTAGTAATAAAAAAAATGAAACAAAGTATGCTGTTTTAGAAAAAAGATATAAAAAAATTCAAAAAGAGATGGTTATTTCAATGAAGGAGGTTCATTTTAACTCTTCTACAATTGAAGCATTAATGGAGTCTTTGTATGAATTAAACAAAAAATTATTGGTTCGAGAAGGTCGGATGTTAAGAATGGCATTAAATGCTGGAGTCACAAGAGATTTATTTATTGAGCATTATTTAAATTTTAATTTTGAAAAAAATTGGATACAGTCATTGTTATCTCTTAAAGAAAAAAATTGGGAAAAATTTATTAATAAAAATCATTTAGAAATTAATAGCTTGATTGATGAGATTAAAGAAATTCAATTTGCTTGTGAACTTCCTTTATTTGAATTCAGAAGAATTGTAGGAACTGTTCAACAAGGTGAGCGTTCAGCAAATAGAGCTAAGAAAGAGATGATAGAGTCAAATTTAAGGCTAGTAATTTCTATTGCTAAAAAATATACAAACAGAGGCTTACAATTCTTAGATCTAATTCAAGAAGGCAATATTGGTTTAATGAAAGCAGTAGATAAATTTGAATATCGAAGAGGTTATAAATTTTCAACTTATGCTACATGGTGGATTCGCCAAGCTATTACTAGATCTATAGCAGATCAAGCACGTACTATTCGTATACCAGTACACATGATTGAGACAATTAATAAGATTGTTCGAACAACTAGGCAAATTATGTCTGAGATTGGTAGAGAGCCTACTCCAAATGAATTAGCAGAAAGATTACATATGCCTCTTGATAAGGTAAAAAAAGTTTTAAAGATTGCTAAAGAACCAATAAGTCTTGAGACCCCAGTAGGGGATGAAGAAGATAGTTCATTAGGAGATTTTATTGAAGATAAAAATGCTTTAATTCCAATTGATGCAGCAGTTAAAAGCTCTTTAAGGGATACTACTACAAGAATCTTATCTTCTCTAACACCAAGAGAAGAAAGAGTGTTACGTATGCGTTTTGGAATTGGTATGAATAGTGACCATACTTTAGAGGAGGTAGGTCAACAATTTAGTGTAACGAGAGAACGAATTAGACAAATTGAAGCTAAGGCTCTTAGAAAATTGAAACATCCAACACGGGCAAGAAAACTAAAAACCTTCTTAGATGAGTAATGCAATTAACTCTGCTTGGTACAGGCTGTCCAAAAGTAGATCATAAAAGATTTGGTCCATCTAATTTAGTTACTACAAAAAAAACAAAAATTTTAATAGATTGCGGATCTGGCATTACTCAACGTTTAGTTCAAGCAAAAGTTTCAACTATGAATATAGATGCTCTTGTTTTAACCCATCTACATTCTGATCATGTTGTTGATTTTTATCAATTAATTATATCAAGTTGGCATTCATACCGCGTTAGGCCATGGAAGATATATGGACCAAAAGGAACAAAAAAATTTCTTACTAAAATTATGGAAGCATGGAAAGAGGAAAGAAATCTCCGAATTAAGTATGAAGTACGTGATTCAATAGATGCTTTTAAATTAAATATTACCGAATTTAAAGAATATGGAAAAATAAAAATAAAAGATATAATTCTTGAATATTTTAAGGTTGACCATCTTCCTGTTAAATATGCTTATGGTTTTAATTTTTTTAATCTTAAAAAAAAGCTTACAATTAGTGGCGATACAAAACCTTGTGAAAATTTAATAAAATATGCTCAAAAAACTAATGTTTTACTGCATGAAGTATTTATTGAAGGTGAAATTCAAGCCACAAATAGAATGCGAACTTCTAAAACTTTACATAATGTAAAATCTTATCATACAACCTCCAGAATGGTTGGTAAAGTAGCCAGTTTAACTCGCTGTAAAAAACTTGTATTAACACATTTCGTCCCTACTGAATTTAATGAAAAAAAATTGAAAGAAGTTGTAAAGAAGGATTTTGGCAAATATCCCATTATCGGAAAAGATCTCTTAAAAATTAATATTTAATGACATGAAACAGGCTCTCAAGTAATACATAATCTATTTCATTTTTAGGTGCTAATTATCGTTATTTTGTTAATAATTTTAACATTTGTATATTAATGGTTATTTGCCCTATAGATAAAATTTAAAATTTTTACCATTAGGTTATAATTTTAATGAGGAATTAAATTATCTAGCTACATCTTTTATTAAATTTTTTAATATCTTTAGTAAAAAAATAAGGATTTAACTAAAAGAAACTTGTATTAATGTATTAATTTTTTATTGATAAAATGATCAAACCATATTTTAATATTAATTTAGATGAATATAATTTTATAATTGAAAAGATTAGTCAAAAAAATATTATTAAATTCAAAAATAAAAAAATACTAATTTCAGGTGCTACTGGTTTTATAGGAAAATGGCTTGTTGGGAGTTTATTAAATATTGATAATATCTATAAACTAAACTTAAAAATTAATATAATTTCAAGAAAGACTAAAAAGGTTAATATAGATAATTTCAAAGATTTCAAAGATCTAAGAATTTACTTTATTAAAACTGACATTGAAAAAATTAATAAAATTAATTTAGGAAAGCAAGATATTTTTATAAACTTAGCAACAGATACATCAAAAACAAAAGTTAATGATGTAAATTATGTATTTAATACTGTCATTAAAGGAACAAAAAATATAGTAGAAGCTTTAAAAAAAAATCACATTCCAAAGATAATACATGCATCTTCAGGGGCAGCTTATGGAGATTACAAAATTCCAAAAGATGGATATAAAGAAACAGTTAATCAAAATAGGAATTTTTTTAATGATAATAATTTCTATGGTCTTGCAAAAAAAAAGTCAGAGGATATTTTATTAAATTATTCAAATAGTAGTAAAACTAACATAATCATTTTAAGAATATTTTCTCTTATAGGTAGTCATTTTCCACTTAATTCACATTATGCTATTTCTAATTTTACTAAAAATGCTCTTTCCAACAAAAATATTAAAATTTTAGGCAATGGTAAAGATATCAGAACTTATATGGACATATGTGATTTAATTATTTGGATAATTAAAATTATGATTAAAAATAAAAATAAATCAAAAATAATTAATGCAGGCTCTAATGAAAAGATTAATATTTTATCTTTAGCTAAAAAAATTATTAAAATATCTAAATCTAATTCTAAAATATTATTAAATAAAAATAAAAAAAATCATGAAATTAGACATAAATATTTTCCTAATTTAAATTTAGCTAAAAAAAATAACTTAATAAATTACGTTAAATTGAACAAAAGTATTTATAAATATATTTTAAGTATAAAAAATAAATAATTTTTTTATATTAGAAGTTGAGGAGAAAAGTGAATTTTTTTTCATGGGTTAGTAGTGGCCCTCGAGGACTTGAACCTCGGACCACTCCGTTATGAGCGGTGTTATCTAAGAGCAATTCTAAAGTAAACTAAAGGTTTTCTTTATCAACTTACTTAAATGTCACACTCCTGTCACACAAGGGAGTACAAAATGGCATCAATACGTAAAAGAAATAACAAATGGCAAGTTCAAGTAAGAAGAAAAAATTGTCCTTTAATTACGCAAACATTTCATCTGAATATTCTTGAAACATATTTCAATCTTTTGGTGGTTTTGGAAGGTTTTCACATCTTCTCTTTAACTCTTCGCGTAATTGACCACGCACAGAAAATGTTTCGTATTCTTGAGTAAATATTGGGTGGGTCTTTTCTAATTTAGACCAAATAATTTTAGCCATTGTTATCTCCTTTAGCTACTTATTTAATGTCCCAGCAATTAGAGTATCTAAATCAGGACAAGAACTTTATATCACCAATTCCCCCAAATCTTAAGAGGGGTTTTTAGGTTAGCACATGGGTTTATTGGGGATATATTTTTAGATATACTCATCTTAAGGCAGAGGATATATTGAGGAAGTTATGAAAAAAATTCTTATACTTTTACTATTCTTTTTCTCTACTCAAGGTTTTACAGCCTCAAACACAAAAGTAAAAGTATCAAACGTAAATGAGAAAATTCACTACAGTGGAAATTGGATGGAAAGTAATGATGATTTGCCATTTTTTACTCCGCACTATGCTAAGTTTCAATTAGTATTCACTGAGATAAGTAAATCTTATACTGCTACAAACTTTGCAGTTGGTGACTTTGATGGTGATGGTGTTCAAGATTTTGTTGTCATAACCCCTCCTAAACAACCCGGTGTTACATGGGACAAAGTTGGACCAAACTGTGACCCATCGTTAGGAGCCTGTTATTCGAAGCAAGGCACAATTAGTATGTTTCTAGTTGACAAAACACCAACAAAATCGAGAGACGGAGTATACACAGATGCGATGTACCATGCAGTTGATGTATCTGGTTATCTTGTAGATAATAATCCGGTAGAAATGAATGGAGTCGCTGGTATGGACATACACATTGCAGACTTTAATGGCGATGGAAAAGTAGATATATTTGTTAATGATACTAGTAATGTAGGTTTTGCAGGCAAGAATGATATGTACTTTTTATCAAACGAAGGTCCAGGTTGGACAGAGTCCACTGCTACTCACGTAACTGGAAAGGGTGTTAAGAAAGGTAAAGGTTTAATTAACTTTTCTCACGGTTCAACAATTGGTGATATAGATGGTGACGGTGACATTGATATTGTTGTAACAAGTGTTAATTGGCATCATTCTAAACGTGGTGAAATATTCTGTTACGTCAACAAAGGTGATGGTCATATGAAAGTTCGTAAATGTGGCAAGCAATGGGGTAAAACTGCCGCACTTGGTGATATGGATGGTGACGGTGATTTAGACCTTGTGTGGGGTTCCGAGACCATGCCTGCAGTTAAAACATGGAACAGATATGATGTCGTGTCAGGTTGTGATAGAGGAAAAGCAACTAAGAAATGTACTGGTACGTTTAATGGTATTCTATTAAATAATGGTAAAGGTAAGTTCATAAAACGTTATGCTGAATTTGAAGATGCTAAGAGTAGTACAGGTTTTTATTATTACTCAGTTCCATCAGCAAGAGTTTCTGACTTAGATGGTGACGGTGACTTAGATGTTGTAAGAATGCACGTTGGTCATGTTTATGCCGGTGCAGGTATGACTATCGAAGAAAATCTAGGTAACGGAAAATTCAAAACTGCTTATAGTTTAGAGATTTGTCCGACGCCAACATCTAAAGACAGATGGCCAACACAAGAAGGAAACGAATACAACTGTTGGGCTAGTGACTTTAAGTTTGGTGATTTCAACAAAGACGGACTCGTTGATATTTACTTAGACGGTCATGATGCTAACAGAAGTAAAGTTGTAAAAGA
>Ga0315339_1002022_pt1 | contig 16150 bp, 15 predicted proteins | sample ASW17metaG_FD_204514 | JGI IMG/M metagenome (GOLD analysis project Ga0315339, IMG submission 204514) | Ammonia-oxidizing marine archaeal communities from Pacific Ocean, United States - ASW #17 | ecosystem: Environmental > Aquatic > Marine > Oceanic | place: USA: California | collected 2016-12-05
ATCCCCTGTTTCCACGTGCCACGGTGTACTTGTTAGACCAACGAATACCTACGGTGAAATAACAACATGACGCAAACCTCAATGAGCGAATATACAGCCAAAGATATCCAGGTCCTAGAAGGCCTGGAGGCGGTCCGTGTCCGCCCTGGAATGTACATCGGGAGCACCGACCAACGCGGCCTACACCACCTGATCTACGAGATACTGGACAACGCCGTGGACGAAGCCATGGCCGGCTTCTGCGAACGCGTCGAGATCTCGATCTCCGAGGACGGGTGGATAACGGTTGTTGATAACGGCCGCGGTATCCCCATCGACAAGCATCCCAAGACGGGCAAGAGCGCCCTGGAAACCGTGATGACCACCCTGCACGCCGGCGGAAAGTTCGGCGGCAGCGCCTACAAGGTCACCGGTGGCCTGCACGGCGTCGGTGGATCGGTGGTGAATGCTTTGTCCGCGGAATTGCGGGCTGAGGTGCGCCGTGAAGGTTGGGCGTATTCCCAGGACTACGAACGGGGTAAACCCCTCGCCGGGCTGACCAAGGGCGAGAAGACCACCGAACACGGCACCACGATATCTTTCAAGCCCGATCCGCAGATTTTCCCGGAGATTGAATACGATTTCGAAATGCTGATCGCTCATTTCAAAGAGATCGCCTATCTGAACAAAGGGTTGGAGATCGCGTTTACCAGCAAGTTGCACTCCGATAAACGCCAAGGCGATATCGAGCGCACCTATTACTTCGACGGCGGCATCGCCAACTTGGTCCGGAACGTCAACCGTAACCGGCGAACGGTCCAGTCCAGCCCTTTCTACTTCGAGAAGGTCCAGGACGAGATCTCTGTAGAGGTTGCAGTCCAATACAACGACACCTTTTCAGAGACGGTGTTCTCCTTCGCTAACTGCATCAATACCCAAGAGGGCGGGACCCACATGACTGGCTTCCGCACCGCCCTGACGAGGGTGATCAATGATTTCGCCCGGAAGCAGGGGTACATCAAAGACGACCAGCCAAACCTGATCGGTGACGATGTCCGTGAGGGCCTGGCCGCCGTGATCAGCGTCAAACTGACCGACCCCCAGTTCGAAGGTCAGACCAAGACCAAGCTGGGCAACGCTGAGGTCCGCGGTACCGTGGACTCGGTGGTCAGTGAGGGCCTGCAGCGCTACCTGGAAGAGAACCCGACGGACAGCAAACGGGTGATCGAAAAATGCCTGACCTCACAGAAGGCCCGGGAAGCTGCCAAACGCGCCCGCGACCTGGTCATACGCAAGAACGCACTGGACGGCTCGTCTCTGCCCGGTAAACTGGCAGACTGCGCCGAGCGCGACCCCGCCAAGTCAGAGCTGTACATCGTTGAGGGTGAGTCTGCTGGAGGCTCGGCCAAGATGGGGAGAGACCGCCACTTCCAGGCGATCTTGCCGCTGAAGGGCAAGATTCTAAATGTGGAACGCGTATTGCAGCAACCCGATAAGATTTTGGGTCATGAGGAGATCAGGGCCGTGGTGGCCGCCTTGGGCGCCGGTGAAGGCGATGAGTTCGATGCGTCGAAGATTCGCTATCACAAGATCATCATCATGACTGACGCTGATGTGGACGGCTCGCACATCCGTACGCTGATCCTGACGTTCTTCTACCGCCGGATGCTGCCAATGATCGAACAAGGGTACTTGTACATCGCTCAGCCGCCACTATACCGCATACAGACGGGCCGGAAGATCGACTACACCTACACCGAAGAAGAGAAGGACGCCTATCTGGCGAACCTGAACGGCACGCGAAACCCTCAGCTTCAGCGTTATAAGGGTTTGGGCGAGATGAACCCTGATCAGTTGTGGGAGACCACGATGAATCCGGAAACCAGGCAGATGCTAGGGGTGACCGTCGACAATGCTGTCGAGGTCGATGACACCTTCACCACCCTCATGGGCGAGTTGGTGGCTCCCCGTAAGAGCTTCATCCAAGCCCATGCCCGCAGCGTGCAAAACCTGGACGTGTAATCCATAGGGTCACGCTGAAGCAGGCCGAATACCGGTCATGCTTTGGAAATTTGGCCTAACTTGGTTTATAATCGGCCCGTCGGCTTTTTTAAGCTGGGTCAGTGCCTACCATTTTGCCGACCCGAATCCAACGCCGATACAGATAACCTTAGGAGGATCAAGTTGCCCGCAAAGAAGGCAGGCCGTCAGCAAGTAAAGAGAGCCGTACGTACTAGGGGAGATCGAACCGAGACCAGGTCCGCGATGGCCAGGGCTTTGCGTTCCGTGGAATCCGGTGATGTGGCCGAAGCTGAGACCGCCGTCCATGAGGCACTGGTCACTTTAGACCGGGCCGTGCAGAAAGGCATCTTGCATAAGAATAACGCAGACCGCCGCAAGTCCCGCATGGCTATCCGCCTGAACAAGATGAAGGCTGCTTCCGCTTAACAATAAGCACACCTCAACCACGAACTTAAACCCGCCCTTCCGAGGAAGGGCGGGTTTTTCTTTTACTGTGCCAATGCTGCTTGCCCTCTACCGTGCTAGCGCCCATCGCTAGCACCCATCACTCGTTACTGAGCCAGCGCAGATTACCGGCAGTCGTGACAACGAATCGTTGACACTCAGTAGAGGCTTTGCTAGCCTATTTTCAGAACAAACGTTTTTATGTTAATCATGCCGACTCGGCACCCCAATCCTACTCGGTGCTAAAGGAAGATATGGTCACAAAAAAGATGCCGCCTCGCAGACAGCGAATCCTGACATTCCTCCAGGAGTTTTACTCGGATAACGGGATACCGCCCACCGTAAGGGATATCCAGAAAGCCTGCGAGGTCAGCTCCACCTCGGTGGTGGACTACAACCTGGAGAAGCTGAGGCAAGCCGGGTATATCAACCGGCGGCATGACGTGGCGCGTGGTATCGAGATTCTGGACCAGGAAGGCGAGCCGATCTCCAATGCGCCCCGTATCCAGATACTGGGGTTGATTGCGGCCGGTTCTCCGATCCCTGTCTGGAGCGCAGAAGATTCCGCAGCCAGCCAGGAGTTCGATATAGTGGAGGTCTCGCCGGAACTGCAGAGGCAGCACGGCAAGCTGTTCGCTCTCAGGGTGGCAGGAACGTCGATGATTGATGCACTGATCGACGACGGAGACGTGGTCATCATCAAGCCTTCGCGTAACGCCAACAACGGCGAGATGGTGGTTGCGTGGCTCAAAGACGAAGAAGAGACGACCCTCAAAAAGTTCTACCTTGAGGGTAGCAAGGTCCGGTTGCAGCCGGCCAATAGCACCATGGACCCCATCTACAGCTCGGCGGAGAACGTGGAAGTACACGGGAAAGTGGTCTCGGTGATCCGCAACCTGGGTTAACCGCTGAATAGGATATTGTTCAAAATAGAAAAAGGCCCCGCCCTTCCAGTTCTGGAAGGGCGGGGCCTTTTTTGTTGCCACTATAGCTCCGACCTGCCGCTAGATCAGCGCCGACCGTTGCTTAGAGCGCCGTAGGTGGCGACGCAGAAGGGTACGCAATACGTGAGGGGTACTTTCCAGTAGAGTGGGTCTTTCCAGCTCCCAGCGAAGATCACATCACCCTGGTTCAGCACCGTCAATATAGTTCCAACAACGATTGCAACTATGAAGGACCGTTTAATCATCGGGCGATGCCTGATGGCACACCGGGAGCATTTGATGATCATGCCCCCATCTTCAGCGCCCTCTGCGACGGGCTTCTTGAAACCGAATGACCAACCTTTCTTCGAATTCCGACCGCACCGGCCGCAGGTATTGGTTTCACCTGACCTTTGGATATTTGCCTCCAATGCTTTTGCCATATTGAAGGCTCCATGAATTCAACTGCCAGGCCCTGAACTTGAATTGGGCTGACGGACGCTGGACTGGGCAATTGTAGGTGGGCGAAAAATCAGTGTCAACGAGTCTGATGCAGATGCCAGTCCTGGGGTTCAGGGTTTCTTGTTAAAACCCCTAGCGGAAATCTATACTTAGTCAAGTCGGGTTATGCTGGGCCTGTCCGGTAAGATGGACATGCCAAATCATCTTACAATATCGCCCTGCAATATAGTCCTACAATGGGCCAGACGACTTGGAGCAGACAGATGTACGATTTCCACACCCACACTTTTCTCAGCGACGGCGTGCTGTCACCTATCGAGTTGATACGCCGGGCACTGGTGCGCGGTTATAAAGCCATGGCCGTGACTGACCACGTGGGGTTGGGGAACTTGGAATACGTTGTGAAAACCCTGGTGATCGATTGCGAGCAGGCGTCCAAGCGTTGGGACATCCTGGCGCTGCCGGGAGTGGAGATCACCCACGTTCCCAAAGATGACATCGACCTAGTGGCACGGACAGCCAAAGAGATGGGGGCAAAGTTGGTGACTGTGCACGGCGAGACTCCAGTCGAACCCGTTGAGCCGGGCACCAATGAAGCGGCCCTTCGCTCGGACTTTGTGGACGTGCTCGCCCACCCGGGGCTCATCACCTATGAAGAGGCCCGGCTTGCGGCGGAAAAGGGGATCTACCTTGAGGTGTCGGCCCGCAAAGGCCACAGCCTAGCTAATGGTCACGTCGTCAAGATCGCCAGAGAGGCTGGAGCGATAACCGTTCTGGACTCAGACGCGCATGAACCCGACGACCTGCTCACTCCGGAAATCAGACAGAAAGTCGCTAAGGGCGCCGGTTTGGACGATGATGAGATTCAGGCGCTGCTGGAGACGAACCCGCGGAAACTGCTGGCCAAGCTGGGATTTCCCGCTAGTTAGTTAGTCTGCGCGGTTACGAAGACTTTCCGATACGGAACATCTTGGCCTCGCACTCAGGACACACGCCTTGTGTGGCTGGCCGGCCGTTTTGCAGCGTGACTCGCTGAGGACCGGATATCTCCTGCTTGTTACGGCACTTGAAGCAATAGGCGTCCATATAGCCCTCCCCTAAACGATACGTGGCGGTTATTTTCTCACTGGCGACCGTTACGAAACGTACCTATCCGATAGGTTTACGTAACGCCACCAACTATACAATTGGAATGAGGTTTGTAAATCAAATGTCACGCTGACATAGCGAAATGATAATACGATAGCTCTAAATTAAAGAAAAACCATCACTGGATGAGTGATGGATAATGATTCGGGAAAGCTGAGTAGTTATGGCGAGGGGTTAGGGCGGGAAATTAGATAGAAGCGGGAGCGTAGGGGGAAGGGGTGTCGACTTGGAAAACCTTGATCGGTTGCCAAGCGTTGGCTGCCCGGTCGAAGCGGACCAGCGCTATGAACACACCTTCTGAATTGTAGGCGCGGCACTCTTCCATGTACCCGGTTTCCGTTTCCGGCCGACCCAATGTTATCGCCTGCCCATGGCGTAGGTGTTGCTCCGCCTGGGCGTCCAGGGTGATGCTTTTCAGCCCCGTCAGCACTCGGTCCACCGGAAACACGAATCTCTGCCAGCCTTCGTGGCCATCGCTTGCTTCTTCGATCTGCTCCAGAGTCACCGAGTCTTCAGCCGGGAAGCCGCCGCATAGTAGGCGTTCCAGATCGGCCACATGGCCGCCGCAGCCCAGATCTTCGCCGAAATCATGAGCCAGTGACCGGATGTAGGTGCCCTTTCCGCATCTCACTTCCAGTACCAGCTTTGGCGCGGCGAATTCTATGATCGTAATGTCGTGGATCTCTACCGGGCGGGCTTCACGTTTTACTTCGATGCCGGCTCGGGCCAGTTTGTAGAGTCTCTTGCCGTCTATCTTGATGGCGCTGTACATGGGGGGAGTCTGTTTCACAACTCCGATCCATGGCTTGAGGCTATCCTCAACCATCTCCCGGGTTATGTTTTCAGTTTCGCCGGTCCTGACCATCTCTCCTTCAGCGTCATAAGTGGTGGTGGTCACTCCTAGCGTGATCTCAACCTGGTATATTTTTACGCCGTCGACGATGTGGTCCATCAATCTGGTGGCCTGACCGAAGCAGACGGGAATCACGCCTCTGGCGAGAGGGTCCAGAGTGCCGGCGTGGCCTACCTTTTGGCGTTGGCCGGTGATGCGTTTGATCTGGCGCAGGACGTCCATCGAGGTGATTCCGGAGGGCTTGTAGAGATTGATATAGCCGTTGGTCACCGGTGGTTTGCCACCGGAGCGGGCGTTGGCCATGCTAATCGCCGCCGGAGACCTGGGAAGATTCAGTGGTAGACGTTTTCGGGCCCGTCGTCTCTTGGCTGCTCGTTTCGGGGCTGGTTGTTCCGGGATCCGGGTCGCTGGGGCGTACCGTATTCATCAGCCGGAACAAATTGTCAGCTTCATCGATGGAAGGGTCGAGTTCGTAAGACAGGAACGGGGTGTGTTTCATGTTGATTCGGTTGCGGATCTCCCGACGCACGTAGGACGCAGCGGACCGGATACCGGCCAATGCCTCTTCCTGCGTTTGCTTGTTGCCCATGACGCTGATGTAGACCCTGGCGCTACGCAGGTCGTTGGTGGCTACGACCCGGGTTATGCTGATAACAGCATTGAGCCGGGGGTCTTTTATCTGTCGCGTGAGAATCGTGCTGACCTCTTCGCGCAGTTGTTCATTGATGCGGTCGGTGCGTCGGGACATAACAGGTGTACCTTTGGGCTGATTGGTCCCCGTGCGTAAGCACCAGGCCCTGAGAACGACATCCCTCTGATCTGAGGGATGAAACGGCCTAGCGGCGGCCTCTCTCCTGACGGTGTACTTCCAGAACGTCGCCTACCTGATAGTCGTTGAACCCCTGGAGTATGATTCCGCATTCCGTGCCGGCGTTCATTTCGTTGACCTCTTCACGGAAGTGACGCAGGCTGCTGATGGTACTGTCATGAACCACCTGACCGTCCCGGACCAAACGCACATCGCCGTTGCGAATCATCCGGCCATCGGATATACGGCAACCCGCGATCTGAGTGCCGCGGCGGCCTTCGAAGACCTCACGGACCTCTGCCCGGCCCACGATTATCTCGGTGTAGACCGGGTCAAGCATGCCGTGCAGGGCTTTCTCTACGTCATCGATCAACTGGTAGATGATGTCGTAGTGGCGAATCTCGACTCCCATGCGGACGGCTAAACGCTCAGCGCTGGGTTCAGACCCGATGGAGAAGCTGATTACGATGGCCTCGGATGCGCTGGCCAGGAGGATATCTGATTCCGTTACAGCGCCGCTGCCGGAATGGAGGATCCGGACTGTGGCATCTTCATCAACCAGCTTTTCCAGCGCTCCTCGGACCGCTTCAACGCTGCCTTGTACGTCTGCCTTGATCACCAAGTTAAGTTCTTTAATCTCGTCTGAGTCGACCTGGTTGACCACTTCTTCCAGAGTAAGTGCGCGGCCTTGCGCGGCCTGGCTGCTGCGGGATTTGGCGGCATCTTCGGCCATGTTACGGGCTTGGCGCTCGTTGGAGACCACACTTAACGGGTCGCCAGCTTCGGGGACACTCCCAAATCCCAGAATCTCCGCTGGGTAACCAGGAGTTACCGATTGTATGGCGTTACCCTGGTCGTTGTTCATCGCCTTGACCCTTCCGTATGCGCCGCCGGCGACGATGAAGTCACCGATGTTAAGCGTGCCTTCTTGGACCAATATGGTGGTGCTTGGACCGCGTTTGCGGTCGAGTTTGGCTTCGATGACAACGCCCTGAGCCGACTTGTTGGGGTTGGCTTTCAGTTCGCCGATCTCCGCCACCAGCAAAAGGTTTTCCAATAGGCTATCGATACCGTTGCCGGTCTTAGCCGAAACATCGACGGAGATGACGTCGCCGCCCCAGTCTTCGACCAGCAGTTCTTGTTCGCTGAGCTGGCGCTTCACCCGCTCCGGATCCGCGCCGGGAAGGTCCATCTTGTTGATCGCAACAACTATGGGGACTTCAGCAGCTTTGGCATGGTTGATGGCTTCCAAGGTCTGGGGCATGATGCCGTCATCCGCCGCCACGACCAAGACTGCAATGTCGGTGACTCGCGCTCCTCTGGCCCGGATGGCCGTAAACGCGGAGTGGCCCGGGGTGTCTAGGAAGGTGATAGGGTGGCCGCCGGATTCAACTTGATAGGCCCCGATATGTTGGGTGATGCCGCCGACCTCACGGTCAGCGACCTTTGAATTCTTGATGGAGTCCAGCAAAGATGTCTTGCCGTGGTCCACGTGGCCAAGGACGGTGACCACCGGCGGGCGGATAACCATGTTGGCGTCGTCTTCACTCGTGGGTTTGGCCGACGGGCCTTTAGCGGCCGTTGGAGCCTCGGCCATAGTGGTCCGGATGGTAAGCGCAGTTGTTACCAGCGTGGCTACCTGATAGTCGATCACCTGGTTCATGGACGCCATAATCCCGTTCCGCATCAATTGCTTAATCACGTCGATGGGGTTCTGGTTCAACACCTCCGCCAGATATTGGACGGTCATGGTCTCAGGTAGTACCAGAGCACGGGTCTGAGGTTTACGCTCTGCAGTCCTGCGGCGTTTTGGCGCCTCGTCAGTTTCGTCCACTGCGGTCGGCTGTCCGTCGGTCGTCATCTACACATCCAATTGGGTCTTAAGATTAGTGCTCCGTGGTTTGCGGGGCGAGATTCTCTTGGTAATAGGTCTTGACCGCTTCCAGGTCTTGAGAGGAGAGGTCTTGTTTGAAACTGCGCTGTAAAGCTCCTTTCCCAAGGGCTCGTTCCCAGCAATCGGGGGTGTGGCAGAGGTAGGCGCCCCTTCCAGATTCCCTCCCCGTGGTATCGACGATAATGGGGCCTTCGCTGGTCTTAACGACTCGAATGAGCTGGGCCTTTGGCATCTTGAGGCCACAGGCCACACAACTTCGTTCGGGGATATGGCGATTCTTAGGCAAGACCGGCCCTCCGTTAAGCTACCTCATCAGAGGTTTATCAGACCCCAATGGGAGACTAGTCAGGGAAGGATCTAGCGGCCTCCGCCAGCAGTGGCTCCGCCGCCACGGGCACCTCCGTCGCGGGCTCCGCCACGCGCGCCACCGCCGCCTTTCCGGCGTCGGCCACCACGGCCACCACCTCGGAACTCTTCGGCGATGTCTTCTGCGAACCGGATCTTCCCAGCGTCGGGAATCATGACCGGCAGATTCTCAAGGTCAGGCAATTCCCCTTCTTCCTCGTCGTCGTCGTCGTCTTCTTCATCAGACAACTCAACGTCATCAATGGTAAAGGCGCCTAGGTCTTCAACACTTAGGCCTTCAGCTGCAGTGGGTTCGGCAACTGCTTCCGCGGGCTCCTGTGTTTCCTCTTCTCTGATCAGGGCCTCTAGGATGCTGTCTTCATCAACCTCTTCGTCCGGCGCTGCGGTCTCAGGTTGCGCGGCAGTGGCTTCGACGGCTACCGGCTCTGCCGCCGGAGTTGTGTCTTCAGTGGCAACCGCGCCCGCCTCTTCAACGATGGCGATGGCTTCTTCCACAGCCTCGGCTGCATCCTCGGCCTCCACCGGAGCTTCAGTGGTGGCTGCGGTGCCGGCTTTGGCCTGGGTGGTTTCCTTGATCTCTTCCCATTCTGTCATGCCCTTGATGTCCAGCTTCCAGCCAGTCAAACGGGCTGCCAGCCGGGTGTTCTGTCCTTCTTTGCCGATGGCTAGGGATAGCTGCCGGTCTGGGACCACGACGATGGCGGTCTGCTCTTGCTCCAGCAGTTCCACGTGAACCGGTTCGGAAGGGCTGAGGGCGTTGGTGATAAAGGTCCGGGGTTCTTCATCCCAGGACACAATGTCGATCTTCTCGCCCTGTAATTCATTGACGATGCTCTGGATCCGATTGCCCCGGATACCGATGCAGGAACCCACGGGGTCGATACCGGCTTGGGTGGCGCTCACAGCTACCTTGCTCCGGAAACCGGCTTCACGGGCTATAGCCTTGATCTCGACCACGCCGTTGTAGACTTCGGGCACCTCGATCTCGAACAGCCGCTTGAGCATGTTCTTGTGGCTTCTGGAGACCAGAATCTCAGGGCCCTTGGGCGTGCTTCGGACGCTGACCAAGTAGACCTTGGTCCGCTGTCCTTTGCGGTAGCGTTCGTTGGGGGCTTGTTCTTCGAATGGAAGGACAGCTTGGGCTCGTCCCAAGTCCAGAGTTATGGTGCGGCCGGGTTCGGCTGTCTCTATAACACCGGAAACTATGTCCCCTTCATGCTGCTGGAACTCCTGGTAAAGGAGGTCCCGCTCTGCCTCTCTGAGTCGCTGAAGCACCACCTGCTTGGCGGTCTGTGCAGCGATACGGCTGGCGTTGTGGGGCAGTGGTTCAGCAGCGGCGACCTCATCACCCAACACGGCGCCCTTCGTGATGAACTGGGCGTCGGCAACGGTGACTTCTTTGTCGCTGTCTTCGACTGTTTCCACGACGGTCTTCAGCGCAAAAACGCTCACTTCCCCCGTGTTGGGGTTGAGCGTAACGGAGATATTCTGGCCTGAAGCCGGATTGTCTTTTTTAAACGCCGACGCCAAGGCAATCTCAATCGCGCCGAGAACTTGTTCTCGGGGCAGGTGCCTTTCTGCCGCCAGCTGGGTCAATGCTATAAGGAAATCGCTTTTCATCGGTACGTACCCCTCCCGGTTCCCGGACGGATAACGTTTGTCTCCATCAGCAAGAAAGCGGGTTACACCCCGCTCTCTTGGAAGGCTTATATGTAGAGCCAGTATAGCATCGTCACGGCTGAAGTTACAAGTTTTTTGACCTTCTCCAGCCTCAGACTTTAGCGTTGCTCGTGTGCCTAATCGTGGGTAGAGAACCGCCCCAGGGCCAAATACTGGATCTATCGACCGAAACTATAGACCAAAACTACCCGCCAAAACGCCGTTTTAGGGCTGACGCCAATCAGGCGTTTCTACCACCAAATCTTGCCCTTGGCGTCTTTGGCTAGTTGTTCGTAGTCCTTGGTCCAGAGGGCTGTACTCAGGTATTTCCAGCCTCCGTCGGCCAGCAGACAGACGATATCGCCCTTGTCCATGCGCTCTGCCTGGCGGATGGCCCCGTAGACGACGGAGCCAGAAGACACTCCGGCAAAGATGCCCTCTTCAGCCAATAAGCGCTTGGTCGTGGAGAAGGCGTCGAAGCTGTTGACCAGCATCCTGGAATCCAACAGGCTGATATCTAAGATCGGCGGAATGAACCCCTCTTCCAGGCTGCGGAGACCGGATATGAAGTCGTCAGGCTCAGGGGCCACAGCGACTATCTTGGTCTCAGGATTATGTTCTTTCAGTCGGCGGGCCACTCCCATGAGCGTGCCGCCAGTCCCTAATCCGGCAACGAACATGCTGATGTTGGGCAGGGCGTGGACTATCTCCGGGCCAGTGGTCTCGTAGTGGGCGTCGGGATTTCCGCTGTTGCCGTACTGGTACAGCATGAAATAATCGCTGCCGCGTTTGCTAACCAGTTCCTGGGCCACTTCAATCGCCCCATTGGTGCCCCGTGAGCCGTCGGAGGGGATGATCTCGGCTCCGTAAGCCTCCAGTAACTGGACCCGCTCCACGCTGACATTCTCAGGCATGACCACGGCCACTTTATAGCCTTTCAGGCGTCCGATCATGGCCAGAGAGATGCCGGTGTTGCCGCTGGTGGGCTCCAAGATGGTGCGGTTGACGGAGATCTCGCCGTCTTTTTCCGCCTGCTCGATCATTTTGAGGGCGATACGGTCTTTGACGCTGCCGGTGGGGTTCTGCCCTTCTAACTTGGCGAAGATGCGCACTCCCTCTTTGGGACTCATACGCTGCAGTTCGACGAGAGGGGTGTTGCCGATGGTGTCGATTATGCCTTTGTAGGTGAGCCTAGTAACCATAAATCCTGTATCTGCCGGAAATCTGGCCGCAATCTGGTGGGCCGGGTGCCAAGAGGGGCGTCTTCGAAAAGACGCCCCCAACCAGTTTTTTGTTAGTCAGAACCTACAACTGCTGGTTCTTGAGGCTCTGCGACTCCGCAGAAGATCTCGTAGTCGATCAACTCGGTGACTGTGGGGTTGTCACCACACAGCGGGCAGTCCGGGTTTCTCTTCAACCGCACTTCGCGGAAACTCATGCTAAGAGCGTCGATGAGCAGTAGGCGTGAACTCAGGGACTCGCCGATGCCCAAGAAGTACTTCAGGGCCTCGGTGGCCTGGATGCTGCCGACCAGGCCGGTCAGAGCGCCCAGCACGCCGGCTTCGGCGCAGTTGGGGACCATTCCGGGAGGCGGCGGCGACGGGAACAGGCAGCGGTAGCAGCCCTCTCCCGGCAGGAACACGGTGGCCTGACCGTCGAAGATCAGGATGCTGCCGTCGACCAGAGGCTTGTTCAGCAGGTAGCAGGCATCGTTGACCAGGTAACGGGTGGCGAAGTTGTCGGCGCCGTTAATCACCAGGTCGTATTGGCTGATTATCTCCATGGCGTTTTCGGACTCCAGGCGTGTCTCGTGGACAACCACGTTCACGTCCGGGTTATAGGCTTTGATATTGTCGATGGCGGACTGGACCTTGGGCCTGCCGACGTCGGAGGTATGGTGCAATACCTGGCGTTGGAGGTTGGACAGTTCAACAACGTCGAAGTCGACTATGCCGACGGTACCAACACCGGCCAATGACAGGTAGATGGCGGAAGGAGAACCGAGCCCTCCGGCGCCGATGATCAGGGCTTTGGAACCCATGAGGGTGCGCTGGCCCTTGCTGCCTACATCACTCATGATGATGTGGCGGCTGTATCGCTTTACTTGATCCGGCGTGAGCACTATGGGTTGTTCGGCCATGGGTTTGACCCTCCTAGTTTTTACCCGTACTTCCGGTTACTTCCGAGAGTACTTTTGTTTGGATGTGCCTGGGCGGTAATGGATGCCCCGGCTGATTTTAGATTAGATACGCCTTGCTTTTAATATGAGCCCCTGGCTGATTTTAGTGATGTGTTTTCGCAATAAAAAACCCGCGCTCCCTCAACTAAGGTTCCTAAGGTAGGGGGGCGCAGGCTTCAGACGTACAGAACTGGTTGCCCGCCCCCTATGTGGGCGGACACGTACAAGCGCAAGTCAGTTGAAAGTTACCTTTCAGGTGTGAATTAGTTACTAACATTAACTTTTCGAGTCTATCGCTGGCAAAAGTGGTTGTCAAGCTGGGCTGAGCCTAAGCAGTCACGTTCAGGGTGAGATTGGACCAGCCTCAGTGGCTAAAACTACAGGGCAGAACTTTCCGCCAAACTTAATTGCCTTTCGGCCAATTGCGCCACGGTTATATTGCTCAGAACGTCGCGTATGGAGGCTTCTACTGTCTTCCAAACTTCCTGCTGCGCGCAAGTATGAGACAGGGCGCAATCATGGGGGTTTATGAGGCAGTCCAACGGCGAATTACTGCTGTCCAGGTCCTGCATCACCATGTTGAGGTCGATGTCATTGGGGTCCATAGCCAGGGCGTGTCCGCCCTGTGGCCCCCGCCGACTCTGGACGAAGCCGAATTTATTGAGCGAGGTCATCAACTGGTCGAGGTACGCTTCGGGGATACCTTGTTGTCTGGCGATGACCGCAGTCTGAATAGGGCCATCACCGTAGTGAAGGGCCAATTCCACCAACGCCCGCACCCCATAGTCCACTTTCATGGGGATCTTCATCAGGATTTTCCTCCGGCTGAGAAAGCCATAAACAGTCTGGAAAGACAAGCCAAACTATACACCAGCCTGTCCTCAAAACCAAGATTGTCGATCGGGTAGGTCAATAATTAAGGCTAGTTGCTAGGTCGTAACACCATGTACGTGCCAAGCCCCTGGGCTATGAGTTTACCGTCCTGGTTTTTCACTTCCATCTCGCCCACCATCAACCGGCGTCCGGGGCTGATGATCTTTGCCGTGCCGATCAGTTCGCCCTTCTCTGCGGCCGCCAGGAAATTGACCTTGAGTTCGATAGTCGTGGTTGATTCCCCCGGTTTCAGGAGCGGCCTGATGGCGCGATACATGGCATAGTCGGCCAGCGCGACCACGATGCCACCCTGGACCCTTCCTGCCTGCTGCAGGTGTTTGGGGTTGATGGGCATGACCACCGCGCTTGTGCCGTCATCTGGGTCGCTCACTCTCATGTCCATCAATTCGGCGAAGGGAGATTCGTGCACGTATGCGTCCGGATTTTCGGATGGATCGGTGGCCAACGGAGCTCCTTGCTGCTGGTGGTTAGGGACTGGTGTTCTTGGCAACAGCCCCAGTATACCTTGGGCCAGACGGGGTTGGTGCGGCGTTGGTGCTTAGTTGGTGAGGCGAGTCTATAATGGTTGGCGAGGGTGATGAGAGCTGGCTCTCAGCCTAAGATTCACGCGGTAAACTAGGAGCGATGCAGGTGCAGGTGTCTAAGAACCAAGGCGAAAAAAGGACCCAATCGCATGGTTAAAGGCGTGTTTGTCGGGTTCGCAATAATGATAGTTTTGGCATTGATCCCAATAGTGCATATAGCCGGGATCCCTTTCGGACCGTTCATCGGCGGCTATTACGGTATCTCCGCAGCCGGCGACAGCACAGCCTCACCGGGACGCAAAGCCCTCTTATTCGCGGTCTGGACCGGCATTTTGATGGGCGTGGTGTTGGTTATTTCCGCGGCGATTGCCACCTCAGTCAGCGGAGTCGCCCCACTTTTAATCTGGGGCGGTGTCTGGGTCTTCACTTTCTACTATGCAAGTATGGCCGGGTTGGGCGCTTGGTACGCGGATCTAAAGGCCAAGGGCTGACCCGGTCTGAGTAAGAAATGGCTGCTGCCCATTCTGCTTACGGTGGGCGTGTTTGTGGCGATGGCAGGGTACAGCGATTTCGGCGACACGGTCTCTGAGATCAGTGATCTGCCGGTCCGGTATCTCTTGGCCGGGCTGGGTCTGGCGATGGCCAATTACCTGCTACGGTACCTCCGCTGGACCCTTTATCTCAGGGTGCTCAAGATCAGCGTACCCTTCGGCGTTAGCGCCCTGGTATTCCTTTCCGGTCTCGCCATGTCGGTAACGCCGGGCAAAGCCGGGGAATTGGTAAAATGTTATCTGCTGAGCAGCAAGACCGGGGTGCCCGTTGGCCGGTCTGCGCCCGTGGTGGTGATGGAACGGCTGACCGACGTTATTTCCGTGATCATCCTGGGCCTCACCGGGTTCGCGCTGTTGCCTGCTCCGGTGGTGGTGATGCTGGCGATTGCCTTAGTGTTGGCGGTGTCTGCCTTGATGTTCGGGGTATCACGTCATGCTTCACGGTTAACCGGTCTGCCCATATTGTCCCGTTGGAGCAGCCTGCTCCAGGACTCGCAGGAAGGATTCAAGGAGCTGGCAGCAGTCAGAGTGATGGTTGCCAGCGTGGCCATCGGCGCGGTGGCCTGGTTCGCCGAAGGCCTGGCGCTGTGGGTGATTCTCAAAGGGATCGGTCCAGATGTTGCGCTGGTGCGGGCACTGCCGATCTACGCAGCGGCGACTCTGGTGGGGGCGGTCACGGCCCTTCCAGGCGGAATCGTGGGTACCGAAGGGAGCATGTTGGCGTTCTTGCAACAGAGCGGTATCACCAAGGCCGCAGCGTCGGCCAGCACGGTGCTGATACGTTTGGTCACTCTCTGGTTCGCGGTGGCAGTTGGGCTGCTGGCCCTGCTGGCGCTACGCCGGATTCCCAATATCGTGACTGCAACTACTGAGGAATTCTAAAGATTTGGGCAGTAAAGAAGACATCGAAGACAGGGGAGCTCTGGCCATAGGTCCGGTGGCGTTGCTAAAGGCTCTGCGTCCGTTGCAGTGGGTCAAGAACGGCCTCGTGTTCTTGCCATTTGTCTTTGCCGTGGACATAGCCTGGAGCACCGATGACCTGGGCCAGGTACAGGCATTGCTTCTGAAGCTGGTCTTTGTCGCGTTCGCCTTCTGTGCCTTATCCAGCGCCATCTATCTGTTCAATGACCTGATGGACCGCTCCGGGGACCGGCTACATCCGGTGAAAAGAAAACGGCCCATCGCCTCGGGAGAAGTGTCTGTCCCGGTGGCTGGCACCGTTATGGTCGTGCTGGCGGCAGTGGGGTTGGCTGTAATGGTCCTAGTGGAGCCGCTCTTGGGCCTGGCCGGTGGTTTGTATTCCGTGATCAATATCGGCTATTCACTGGGTTTGAAGCAGGTGGTTTTGCTGGATGCCTTTGCCGTGACCAGCGGCTACGTGATCCGCGCCGCCGCCGGGGCCGTCGCCATCGATGTGACACCCTCTCCGTGGTTGTACGCCAC
>Ga0315339_1002025_pt1 | contig 16124 bp, 20 predicted proteins | sample ASW17metaG_FD_204514 | JGI IMG/M metagenome (GOLD analysis project Ga0315339, IMG submission 204514) | Ammonia-oxidizing marine archaeal communities from Pacific Ocean, United States - ASW #17 | ecosystem: Environmental > Aquatic > Marine > Oceanic | place: USA: California | collected 2016-12-05
TAGCGATGGGCTCTATGAGGTCGCATTGGTCTTAGTGGCTGCGCCGCTGTTTTTGCGGGGACTTGCCCCGATGGTCTATTATCCCCTGCCAGCGCCGAATCCGGGTCCGAGCGGGAGAATTGGCTGGTTGTTGTTGCCGCGCGGCGCTTTGCTTTTTGAATTGTTCTATGGCCCACACGGCTTGAAGCAATATGTGGGTATCGATGGTCTATTGGGGCATGCGGTGTCGTTCGACATCCTTTTTTCCGTCGTATTCTTTTCCATTTTGGCTTCGTTTTTGGGAACAAAGGTCTCCGTGCGGGAACGGGAACCAACGCCAGAGGAAGCGGCGCCGACTTGAGTCGGTCGCGGGTAGTTTGTGCGCAAATGATCCGACTCTTATCTTTTGAAGTATAGTGTTTTTATGGATCATATCCACAAAAATTGGCAATTGCTACGTGAACGCATCGCGCAGGCGGCCGCACGGGCCGGGCGCGATCCAGCTGCGATTGAGGTTGTTGCCGTCAGTAAAACGCGTAGCGCTAGCGAGGTTGAGGCGGCCTATGAGTGCGGATTGCGCATCGCGGGTGAAAATAGAATCCAGGAGGCGGCGGCCAAACGGCCCCGTGTCGCCGCGTCCTTCTCCTGGCATATGATTGGTCATCTGCAGACCAATAAGGCCGGGCAGGCCGTCGAGTGTTTCGATTTGGTGCAGTCGGTTGATTCCGGGCGTCTGGCCAAGGCATTGGACCGCCGCGCCGGACAGGCGGGGCGGGTCCTCGAAGTGCTTTTACAGGTGAACACCTCAGGTAATGAGGCCCAGTCCGGGGTCGAGCCCGGAGAACTTACCGATCTGGTTACGGCTGTAACACCATTGGCGAATTTGCAAGTCCGTGGGTTGATGACCATCGGTGCGCACAGTGACAACGAGGCGGTGGTCAAGGATTGTTTTCGCAAGTTGCGCGAATTGAGCGAAGAAATCGCGGCGGGTAGCGGGGATAGCGGGGTGTTAATGGATTATTTGTCGATGGGCATGAGTGGTGATTTCGAACTCGCGATAGAAGAAGGCGCCAATTTATTGCGGTTAGGTACGGCGATCTTCGGTTCGCGTCCTATTTAGAGGAGTAAACATTGTTGGACTACGGTGGATTCTTTATGGACATAAAAGGCCTTATTGCTGGGTTGATCGAGACATACATGTATGTGGTTCTGATTCGGGTGGTGATCTCTTGGATCAATCCCGACCCCCACAATCCGATAGTTCAGTTTTTGCGCGGGGTAACCGATCCGGCCATTGAGGCGGTGCGGCGGATCGTGCCTAGTTTCCTATGGTCGACAGGGTTGGACTTTACGCCATTGATTCTGATCCTGCTCTTACAGGCCGTGATCATGTTACTCAACCGCATTTATATTTGACATAATCCGATGTCCAACAAAAACGCTCGTTTCACCGCAGTACCGACCAGCGTGGATTTTCCCGCGCAGGAGGAGCAGATCCTTGCGTTCTGGGAAGAGGGTCAGCATTTCGCACGCTCGGTCGCCGAGCGGCCCGAAGACAAACCCTTCATCTTCTATGACGGGCCACCCTTCGCCAGCGGTCTGCCGCACTACGGCCATCTATTGGCCTCGATCATCAAAGACGTGGTGCCGCGCTATTGGACGATGCGTGGGTTTCGCGTCGAGCGCCGCTTCGGCTGGGATTGCCACGGGCTGCCGGTCGAAAACGAGGTCGAGCAGCAGTTGGGGCTCAAGTCGCGGCTCGATATCCTCGATTATGGCGTCGACAAGTTCAATGATTCGTGCCGCGATGTGGTATTGCGCTATACGGGCGAATGGCAGCGTTTCATCCAACGAGTTGGCCGCTGGGTCGATTGGTCGAACCAATACCGCACCATGGATCCGGAGTTCATGGAGTCGGTCTGGTGGGTATTTAAGACGCTCTGGGACAAAGAGCTGGTCTATGAGGGCTACAAATCGCTGGCCTATTGTCCGCGCTGCTCGACGCCGCTGTCGAATTTCGAGGTCAATCAGGGCTATCAGGATACGCAAGACCCTTCGGTGACGATCCGTTTTAAGGTGCAGGGCGAGGATAAGCTCTCGATCCTGGCCTGGACGACCACCCCCTGGACGTTGCCCTCGAATATGGGTTTGGCTGTGGGGCGCGATATCGACTATGTGCGGGTGACGCTCAAGAACGGCGAGCAACTGATTCTGGCCAAGGCACTGGTGAAGCAGGTCTTCAAAAAAAAAGAGGACGAAATCGCCAGTGTTGAGGTCCAGCCAGTCGACGAAATATTGCAGATGCGCTACGAACCGCTCTTCGCCTATTTTGCCGACAAGGCCGAAGAGGGCGCTTTCCGCGTGGTCGCCGCCGAGTTCGTTTCCACCGAGAACGGCACCGGCGTCGTGCACACCGCGCCCGGTTTCGGCGAAGAGGATTATCAACTGGGGTTGCGCGAGGGGTTGCCGCTGGTTTCGCCGATCGACAAGGACTGTTGTTTTACTGCTGAAGTGCCCGATTACGAGGCCCGCTTCGTCAAAGACGTCGATCGCGACATCATTCGACTGTTGCGCGAGACCGGTCAGCTTTTCGCCGAAAGCACCATCGAGCACAGCTACCCCTTCTGCTGGCGCTGCGACACGCCGCTGATCTACCGTACGATCTCGACCTGGTTCGTCAATGTCGAAAAGATCAAACCGCAGATGCTCGCGGCCAACGCGCAGATCTGGTGGGTCCCCGAACATGTCAAGGCCGGCCGTTTCGGCCGCTGGCTCGAAGGTGCACGCGACTGGTCGATCAGCCGCAACCGCTATTGGGGCACGCCCTTGCCGATTTGGCGCAATGAAGAGACGGGTGAGACCGTCTGCATCGGCAGTCGGGAGGAGTTGGTGGGCTTGTGCGGCAGCGAGGTTGACGATCTGCACAAGCATGTCATCGACTTAGTCGAGATCTCTTCCCCCACCGGGCGCGGCACGCTAAAGCGGGTCCCCGAGGTCTTGGACTGTTGGTTCGAATCGGGCTCGATGCCCTATGCGCAAAACCACTACCCGTTCGAGAACAAGGAAGATTTCGACGCCAACTTTCCGGCTGATTTCATCTCCGAAGGACTTGACCAGACCCGGGGCTGGTTTTATACGCTGACCGTGCTGTGCGCGGCGCTTTTCGACAAGCCGGCTTTCAAAAATTGCATCGTTTCGGGCATGCTGTTGGCCGAGGACGGCCGCAAAATGAGCAAGCGGCTCAAGAATTATCCTGAGCCCACCGAGATGATCGACAAATATGGGGCCGACGCGCTGCGCCTCTATCTGCTCAATTCGCCCGCGCTCAAGGCCGAAGAGATGCGGATGACCGAGAGCGGCATCAAGCAGAGCCTGCGCGCGGTGATCATTCCGTTATGGAATTCTTATAGTTTTTTCGCGACCTACGCCGCGCTCGACGGCTGGTCTCCCGAAGACGGTGACCAGGTTCCACAAAACCGCCTCGATCGCTGGATCCTCTCCGAGTTGCAGACGCTGATCCACGAGCTCAACACCGAGATGGAGGCCTATAGGCTCTACCGCACGGTGCCGGCGATGGTGGCTTTCGTTGAAAAAATGACAAACTGGTATATCCGCCGCAGCCGCCGTCGTTTCTGGAAGTCGGAAGACGACCAGGACAAGGCCGCCGCCTACGCCACGCTTTACCGGGTGTTGGTGACTTTCGTCAAGGCGCTGGCACCGGTATTGCCCTTTATCACCGAGACCATCTACCAGAACTTGGTGTGCCGGGTCGACGAGTCGGCCCCCGACAGCGTGCACCTGTGCGATATGCCCCAGGCTGACGAGTCCTTGCGCGACGCCGAGTTGGAAGAACAGATGGCGCTGGCGACTAGTGCGGTGGTTTTGGGCCGTTCGTTGCGCAGCAAGCACGATCTCAAAGTACGCCAGCCGTTGCGCAGCCTCTATCTGCTGCCGCCGGACGAGCACAGCCGCTACGGGTTGGGGCAGATGGTCGATCTGTTGGCCGATGAGCTCAATATCAAGGAAGTGTTGTTGGTCGATGACGATACCTATCTCAGCGAGGTGTCGTACCGACCGAACTTTCGTGCATTGGGGCCGCGTTTCGGAAAACAGATGAAAGAGGTCGGGCAGCGGATCGGTGAATTGACGCAACAAGAGATCGAGATACTCAAGGCCGGGGACAAGATTGCGGTGGCCGGTGGCGAGATCGGCATCGAGGACGTCGAGGTGCAGCGCAGGGAGAAGGAGGGGGTGGTGGTGGCCATCGACAACAATCTCGGCGTGGGCTTAGACGTGCAGCTTGACGACGAACTGGTAGCCGAGGGCGTCGCGCGCGAGATAGTCAACCGTGTGCAGAATATGCGCAAAGACGCCGGGTTGGAGGTTTCCGACCGTATCCGGATCGGGGTGCAGGGTGAGGCCGGCCTGCTCGAAGCAATTGGGCAGCACCGCGAGTATATCGCCGCCGAGACGCTGGCGCTGGAATTGTCGGCCGGGGCGTTGCCCGACTCGGTGGTTTTGCAACAAGAGTTGCAGGTTAATGATTATGCTTGTACCATCGCCATCGCCCGGGCGTGAACCTGCGGGCATCTGTAAACGAAAATACAATTTGTGGAGAGAGGCAGGGTAGATGGACAAGGAAGATCTGTTTTTTTTTAGGAATCTTATAGCCGAAAAACTTTCGCGAATCTCAGATGATGTTGAGTCGATCGAGAGCACCGCACGTAACAACGGCAAGGAAATGACCTCGGAAGACCGGTCGACCTATTCGCTGCATATGGCCGACCACGGCACCGACGCGATGGAAAAAGAAAAGTCACAACTCCTGGCCCAACGCGGCGGTGATTATATCGAATATCTGCACGAAGCTCAACAGCGCATTGAAGGGGGCACATTCGGGATCTGCCGTATTTGTGAAGGTGAGATCGGCCGCGCGCGCCTGGAGGCAGTACCGACGGCCACCCAGTGTATCAGTTGCAAATCGAAGCGCGACGAGGAGCCAGACTTCGATTGAGCTTCCTTTGGCTCATACCGTTGACCGTCGCCGTCGACCAAGTGAGTAAGCTCATCGTCCGTTATACGATGAGCCTATACCAGTCGGATCCGGTGCTGGGCGATTTTTTCCGCCTGACCTATATCCACAACGCGGGCGCGGCCTTCAGCCTGAATTTGGGCAGCCCGTTCTTGCATACGGCGGTGTCGATTATAGCCCTAGGCGCGTTGGTCTACCTCTATCGCACCCTCACCGAGGACGAGCGGCTCTTGCGTTTCGCCCTTTGCTTGGTACTGGGCGGTGCGGTGGGCAATATAATCGACCGACTCTATCTTGGGGCCGTAGTCGATTTCTTTGATTTCGGCTTCGGCGATCTGCGCTGGCCGGTCTTTAATTTCGCCGACTCCTTTGTCACGGTCGGCGTAATTCTCCTTGCTTTCGGTTACTCGCGCCGAGACGAGCCGGAACCCAATAAGGAGCAAGACCTCGACGCCTCTTCCCCGGAAGAGCAAATCGCCCGGGATTAAACCCCATGGACATCGTCGTTCCCACTGATACGCCTGAAGAGCGGCTTGACCTCTATTTGAGTTCGGCCTGCCCAGACTTGTCCCGCAGCCGTATACAGACGCTGATCAAAACAGAAGATGTCCTTGTCAACGGCGAAGTAGTCCGCCAGTCTTATCTTGTACAACCCGGCGACGCGATCGCGGTGGAAGTGCCCGCGCTTGAAGACCTAGCGGCGGTAGCGCAAGACCTTCCTCTTTCCATAGTACATGAAGATGCTGATTTGCTGGTCGTCAACAAGGCGCCGGGTATGATCGTGCATCCTGCCCCGGGTGCCCCCGATGGCACTTTGGTCAACGCGCTATTACACCATTGCACCGACCTGTCCGGCATCAACGGAGTGTTGCGTCCGGGCATTGTGCACCGACTCGACAAAGAAACCAGCGGCCTGTTGGTAATAGCCAAGCACGATGTCGCGCATCGGACGTTGGCCGAGCGCTTGCAGGCGCACGAGATCGAACGCCGTTATTTGGCCCTGGTCTGGGGAGTGTGTCGAGAGGAAACGGGCCGGGTTGAGGCGCCGATCGACCGCAACCCGAAGAACCGCAAGAAGATGGCGGTGATCAAGAGCGGTCGGGCAGCGGCGACGAATTTCACCGTCCTCGAGCGCTACCCTTTCACCAGTTTGCTCGAATGTCGGTTGGAAACGGGGCGGACACACCAGATCCGCGTGCATATGGCGCATACTGGTCATTCGGTCTTTGGCGACCCGGTCTACGGCGGCCGTGAACAAACTCTGGGCATTCGCCCCGAGTACCGACAGCAGGCCAAATGGATGCTGGCCAAGATCAAGCGCCAAGCATTGCATGCGCGCCAATTGAGTTTCGAGCACCCGATCACCGGCGAGGCGATGGACTTCACGGCAGAGATGCCGGAGGATATGCAAACGGTAATCACGGGCGCGCGGGCACAGGAGCCGATCGGATTCCCCGGACAGCAAGCACTGGACGAGGACGAATAAACGCTTCTCCTGCGAGCAACCGCTGAGCGAGAGCGATCAATTCTCCCTAAGGTCGCGTTGAACAAGGGCGAATAACCCTAGGTTATACCGTCTAAATACCAGGCCTCTTGTCTTTATCGCCGAATTTTCTGTTACTTCCCCCCTCAGATATTGCGAAATTCTTGATTTATCCACAGGCCCAAAATAAATAGCAACGCCAAGCCGGTTAATAACAATGCGGTGCGGCGTAGCAGGGAGAGCTTGGATTCAGTGACAATGCGGTGGTCACCCGTCTCAAGAAGCAAGGCGATATCCGTGCCGTGCAATGCTACCTGCATCTGCACTTCCGCGAGGAAGTGGTCGAAGGGTATATAACTTAGACTTGGAGGTAGTGCGGTGAATTTGGCGAGGGTGACGCATTGTGAAACGGAGAGCAGCAGCGTCACTATTGCGAGTAGGAAAGTGATATCGCGGGGCCAAGGTCTCTCCTCTTTAAAGTGGTCCATACGGAGTCCTTGCCGACGCGCGTTGACATGGCCAGACTGGTTTGCCATGTTGAATAGCTAAATAGATGAAATTCATCAACTCGCGAAGGTTGTCGAATCAGACAAGATGGCGTGATCGTTAGAGGGGATGCTGCGGTTGAATATAGACGCTCTGAGCAAATGGCAGTGGCAGTTGTCTTGATAAACACACTCGATTATAAATAAGCTCCGCGCCAAGGTGGTATTTTCGCGGAGCATTTATTTGTTCACGATCAGATAGGAGAAGAACGATGGCAAAATTGAAGGCGCTGGTTTTCGGCGGCGGGGAGATCCACGATTGGGCGGGTATACAGCCCAAGCTTGTGGAAACTTTGACGGCGGCGGACGCTTTCGATCTCGATACGGTACAGGAAGACTTGGACGCGTTGAAAGATCTGTCTGCCTACGACGTACTGGTATTCCACTATACTGTGGGCGAGATCAGTAACGATCAGGGCGACGGCCTGTCGAAATGGTTGGCTGGAGGTAAGGGCTTCGTCGGTATCCACAGCGCCGCCGATTCGTTCCGCGGCGATCCGGATTTCCGCAATCTGGTCGGTGGACATTTTATCACCCACCCGCGCCACCGCGAATACCAAGTCAGCGTCAAAGACGCCGAACACCCGATTATGGCGGATATCGACGAGGAGTTCCTGGTCGTCGACGAGCAGTATATCACCGATTACGACCCGCGCGTGCACGTGCTGGCCAGCGCGCTGTGGAAGGGCGACGCGATGCCGGTGGCGTGGACCAAGAGCCATGGCGAGGGCAGGGTGTTCTACCAGGCGCTGGGGCACGATCCGCAGGCGTGCGAGCACGCGATGTTCAAGAAAATGCTGGTGCAGGGTACGCTTTGGGCCGCTGGCAGCGAATAGGCGCGGATTAATCTATGGGGGAAATTCAATGAAATACAAAATGGCCTGTGCCGATTTCACCTTTCCATTGCTCGCCCACGACCGGGTGCTCGACCTGATTGCATTGCTCGATCTAAAAGGCGTGGATATCGGTCTCTTCGAGAATCGTTCACATTTGTGGCCGTCGCGGGAATTCAAAAAATTACGCCGTTCTGCGCGGCAACTGAATAAGAAGCTCGGTGACCGCGGTCTGGTGGCCGCCGATGTCTTTTTGCAGATGGGCGAGGATTTCACGGAATACGCGGTTAACCATCCGCAGACGGCCCGGCGGCGAAAGGCGCGCGACTGGTTCAGCAAGACCCTCGAATACGCCGTCGAGTGCGGCAGCAAGCACGTGACGAATCTGCCTGGTGTGTTGTTTGCCGAAGAATCGCGCGCTGACTCTTGGGGGCGGGCCGTCGACGAATTGGCCTGGCGGGTGGAGCAGGCCAAGGCGCATAAGATAATCTATGGAGTCGAAGCCCATATTGGCTCGTTAGCGCCTCGGCCAAAGGCGGCCGCTAAGCTAGTGGCGGATGTGCCGGGGCTTACTCTGACCCTGGACTATACGCACTTCACCAGAATCGGCTTAGCCGACACGGAGGTCGAACCGCTGGTCCAACACGCCAGTCATTTCCACGCTCGCGGTGGCCGCAAGGGCCGTTTGCAAGAGCGTTTCGCGCATAACACGATCGACTACAAACAGGTAGTGCAAGTGATGTATAAGACCGGTTATCGCGGTTGGCTCGGCATCGAATACGTCTGGATCGACTGGGAGCATTGCAATGAGTCCGACAATTTGTCGGAGACGATACTCTTCCGCGATTTTTTTCGTTCGCTGGCGTCTTAGGGACTATAGACGGTGACGCCGGCGGAGTTATATCGCTACGATGTCAACGGTTATATCCTGCTCAAGGGCGCGATTGGGCCCGTTGAGTTGCTTCGGCTGAATCGCGAGATCGATGCGTGGGAAGAAAGAGCGGCGGCAGATTTTCGCGCCAAAGCCGAAGGGGAAAACGCGGAAGTCCGCTATGACGATATCGTCAACCAGGAACCGAGCTTAGTCGATTTGGCCGCCTATCCCGTAATCTTGCCCTATCTTGTCGAGATGGTGGAGCGGCCGCGGTTGAAATCCACCTGGATCGCCTTTAAATGGCGCGGTGGCGAGACCAAGCTGCATTCGAACCACACGCCGTCGATCACGCACAACTTCTACCACTTCAATGGGCAGATCCGCCACAATTTACTCAATGTGATGTATGCGATGCGCGATATCGCGCCCGGGGGTGGTGGTCTGCAGGTGATGCCCGGCACACACAAGGCCAATTATCCACGGCCGCCGGGTGACGGGGTCGAGGATATGCTCGTCGAATTGCCGATGCAAGCCGGTGATGCATTGTTATTTTCGCACGATATGGCGCATTGCTCGCGCAACGCGTCGGAAGCGGTGCGGCGCACGGTGATGTATACTTATTGCCCAGGGGTGATCGCCAATTCATTTGGCGGCGACAGTCTCTACGATGAGATCTTTGCTGCTGCGCCGGAGGACAGCTGGCTCAAATACCTGGCGCGTCGTGCAAACGGATTTAAAGAGACCTATCCGCAACCGGCCCATCCATAAAAAAATGACCGCCAACTATCGACTTAACGACGAAGAAATCGCCGCCTTTATCGCGCGGGGATACCACATTTAGCACTCCGATATCGACGCCGATGTCCACCGCGCGGTGCGCGAACAGACGGGTGCGGCTTTCGGCGAGGGTGAGAATCCTGGCAACGCCGTCTATGAGCAGGCTCCTGCCGTGCAGCAGGTGCTGGCGCATCCGCAGGTGGTCGGGGCGTTGTCACGCATTATAGGGCCGGACTATTATATGAAATGCCATCGCCACGCCCACCTAACCAAGCCTGGCCAGCAAGCTGGTGGATTTCACCAGGATGGCACGCTGCGGGCGCTGAAGGGCTGGACTAGGCCGTGGCGTTATTGGCACCGGCCGCGCAAGGTACTGCTGATTTATTTTCCGCAGGCGGTGCCCGATAATATGGGACCGACGACGGTGGTGCCCGGTTCGCAATACTACCGCCAACGGCCCGAGGATATGGAGGTGCTGGAGTGCCGGGTCACGGGCGGCGAGGGCATTATGGCCATTGTTAATTTCGCCTGCTGGCACCGAGCGGGGGCCAATACCAGCGACAGAGAGCGGATTATGCTGAAGTTTCTCTTTGATCGTCGCAGTGAGCCGCAGGCCCCTAGTCGGGATGCGGTAGATCGTTACGATCCCGGTTTTGACGCCAAGGAGCAAGAGTGGTCGGGGCTGGATGATGGGCGTTTGTTGAGTCTGCCGCGCTCCTGGCAGACGATGTGGAATTGGCTCGGGAATCGCGTTGAGGAATGCGTGGCTAGTGTTTCGTCAACTGATGAATTGATGGCGGCGTTGGCGCTGAGCGCGGCCGATCCGCAGCGGTGCCGGCGTTGCGGCAGGCGCTATCTGAGGATGATGCTTGGTTGCGGGCGATGACGGTGGATCTTGCGGGTGATTTGGGGCGGGAGAGTTTGGCCTTGTTGCCCGAGATTGGTGAAGCGCTCGACGACGAAGATGCCTGGGTGCGATACAACACGGCGCAGGTGTTGGAGATTTGGGGGGAAGAGGCCGAGCGAGAACAACTGCGATTGGTGCACGCGTTGGACGATAGCGAGACCTTTGTGCGCTTTAACGCCTTGGGCGCGCTGATGAATATGCGTCTGCCGGCTGGGCGATGCACTGAACTTTTGCAAAAGATCAGTGCGCAGGACGCGGCGCAAGCCCAGTGGCGGTTAGATCACCAGAGACTTAGTTATTAGAGACCATTCTGTTTGCTGGACCGGCGATCTGAAAATCTACCTCTCGTTCGTTGTTATCGGCGGCTTGCTGGATGCGGATGACATTGCGCGCCGAGCGCAGTACGGCCGCGGTATTGAAGTCGTTGGTGGGTGTCCGCCCCGCGATATCATCGAGGAAGCAGCGCAAGTAACCGCCTCGTTGCGCCGGCGACAAGGCCACACTTTGTAGCGCCTTCTCGTCCTTGCCCAGCAGTTGTATGTCCTTGGCCGTCGAGGCCGTCTCGATCACGCCATCGCGCCCCCAGAATGTCGTGCGCCAGTAATAGGGCATGCTATAACCGGCCTTGTCCGGTGCGAAGTAGGACACGTCGCCCAACACCCCGCAGCCATTATCCATCTCCAGCATCATCTGCCCGGCGTCCTCGAAGTGCGGGAATTCGGGAGCGAAGGCGTTCCAACAGCGGGCGGCATTGATCTTCTTCCATTGCAGACCGGTGATCCAGGGCAGCGCGTCGATGGCGTGGATGCCGATATCGGTGATGGTGCCGCCGTGTTTGCCCTCTTCGAAATACCAGTCGGCGCGCGAGCCCAGCATCAGCGGGTGCTGGCCGCCGAAGGAGATGGCGTGGATCTCGCCGATGCGCCCGGCCTGGATCAGGTCGCGCGCGCCGATAAACTGGCTTGAGTTGCGCATGTCGAGCATGCAGCCGACCTTGAGGCTTTTCTCCCTCGCCAGTTCTTCGATACGGTCGAGTTGGTCGATGCCGGTGCACAGCGGTTTGTCGCCGACGACGTGTTTACCATGTTCGAGGGCTTTGATCAGGACCTGGCCGCGTCGGGTGAAATAGGTGCCGGTAGCGACGATATCGCAGTCGACCTCGTCGAGCATCCGCTCGAATCGGTCGTGGGTGATATTGGCGGTGCCCTTGGCCTGTATTTGCGAGCGGGTTTCGTCGTGGCCCTCGCAGGCGGCGACGATTTCTAGCTCGTCGGAGGTGTCCGCGAGATTGTAGAGGTCGAAGATGTGGCTGTGGCGGAAACCGGCGAAGGCGATTTTTAGGGGCATGGCGATCCTTTAGCGCAAGAGAGTGAGTTTGCGCGTTTCGGTGCGGTGATAAGTAAACACCTGAAGCGAGTGCGTGTCCACTGTCAACATGAACTTACTTGCATTAAGTAATTTAAAAAACAATAGTTTATGATAATAATTTTTTGTCCATCTATAGAATGTCTATAGAAACTCTATTATTTCGTTCCTTTTTTTGTTCATTTGGGATCGGTAGGATCTTCGCCAAATTCGTGACTACAGAATCGGCATACCTTGGCGGCAAGTTTGATTGTTTCCGCGCAGGTGGGGCATGTTTTTTCGTCGCTTATCTCGACAACAGGCTCGCGATACTCATAGACAACTGTCAAAGCGATAATTACCTCTCGAGTGTATGTAATATGAATCGGTGTAATTTTACCACACAATCAAAGCGTCATCAACATTACTCAAATTTGAAAACCTTTTCCGCAATGTCAGCTACGGCTTGCTGATCATCCGGGTAAAGGTGGCCATAGGTGTTAAGAGTGGTCCCGATCTCGGTGTGGCGTAGGCGATGGGACACCGCTTTGATATTGGCGCCTTTAGCGATCAACATCGACGCATGGGTATGGCGGAAGTCGTGGGGGCGTATCGTGCCGAGGCCGGCGTTGGTGGCGGCCAGGTGTATGGCGCTGCGGGCATTTTTGGCGTACTGAGTTAGTCCAAGCTTTGTAGGTTGGCTGTGGATCAGTGTAGTTTGTGAGCTATCTGTAAAGGTCGGCTCGATGGGGAATATGAGTTGATCGTCGTGGTCCACCCAGCCTGGGTATTTTAAGCGCAGCTTTGCTTGATTGCCAGCCGGGGGATCTACTGCGATTCGTAAAAGACGGAGACGAAGCGTTGGCGCGGACCATAGCGCAGGGGATGGATGACAAAGAAGATTAGTTGGTTGTGTTGCAACTCGCGCGTAGATGATGGTTGACCCCCCACATGTATTACTAAAAATACCTGCCCCCGCCGCTTGGATGCGACGGGGGCTTTTCGTATACTCTCGGCGGACCCAAAGACGGAGGCAGCACAATGACGATTGAACAACGACTTGATCAGCTCGAGAAGCGCAACAAGCGCCTGACAGCAACTCCAAAGTTGCTACCCTTAGCTCTGTGTGCAGCGTTGACCCTATCTGGATTGCCGACAGACATCCAGGCACAAGATGAAAATACGCAGAGCATCGGATTTGTAGTAGGCTCTACCCACGGCATAGGAGTCAGCTACGCACGCCAAAACAGCCAAACTGGATTTGGATGGCAGGTTTCAGGGTTTCCTTTGTGGTCCCAAGATGAAAGACACCTCTTCGGTGCAGTGGCTCTGTTCAAGACACTTAACCAAGGCAAGAAAGGGCGTGCATTTCTGTCGTTTGGAGTCGCAGCGCATTATAACCGTAGTATCTATGAGGAGTGGGAATGGGATGCCGTTGGAAACAGGAGCAATTCGATCGGGACACGTGATGACGAGAGCTATGGTCTGATTTTTGGGCCTGGGGTGGGATTGGAACGCTGGTTTGCCGAAAACTTTGCAGTTTCTCTCGAGATACCGGCAGCCATTCGTGTCGATTCCGATGAGGGCTTGCAAATATTACCAATACCTAATTGTGCACTTGCCTATCGTTGGTAGGCCACGAGCCTGTGCGTGCTGTTTCGGACCCGGTATACGGCGGCGTAGTCGGCGCTTTTAACGGCAAAGGCAAAAGCTGATGATCAAAGGATGGCGCGGACCATAGCGCAGGGGATGGATGACAAAGAAGATTAGTTGAAATCCAAAGGTTGACTACGACGCTTTCCTCTTCCATTTACCCTGCAAAGCGGAAACGGAGCGTAATTTGAATTTCGAGGACGAATTTCCAACCGAAGACGAATATGCAACCAAAGGAGATTTACGGTATGAGGTGGGTAGGCTCGAGCGAGAAGTTCGAGATGGTGACGAAAAGATAGAGGACCTGAAACAGCAGATAGAGGACCTGAAACAGCAGATAGAAGGTTTGGAAAGATATGCTGACCGCCTACGATCAGACCAACTTAGGTTTGATCGCCAGACCAAAAGGATGAGCGACCGTTTGGTATTGGCTTATAGTCAGTTAAAAAACGTAAGTATTGAAGAAGGCCACGATACCGGGAATGATGGACAACAACGCTGCATCCGTTATCCAATCTTCTGGTCGTTTACTTTTGGCAAGCCAACAAAAAAAGCACATAAACAATGTCCATCCAAACCAGACCAATAAAAATGACGAGGGGGACCATTCTAAGTCGTAAGGCCCCAGACTCATGTTCAGCCATAAATCAAAGGCGTTATATGTTCCAATAGCGTCTCTTATCACCGGCCCAATGAACAGAAAAAAACGGCCATAAATATGAGCCAACCGTAAAGTATGATGTCATCGAGGGGAATGACTTTTCGCTCGCGGTGGTCGCTTTTCCGATAGTCGTGACCGCAGTGAGGACAGGCGTTCGCTTGTACGGAGATTCTCTCTTCACAGGTGTCGCAACTCATCCACTTCGGTTCCATGTGGTCAATTGTCAAGAATGACCTCCAAATACGTGTTGAGGAAAACTGTCCCCGAGGTGGATCAATTGGTGAAAAGGTCGAAGATATTGCCGAGTTGTGAGCTATCGGCGGCGTAGAATTCGGTATAGTGGCAATGGGCGCAGGGTACGGAGGTGAATTTGCGGTTTTGTATGTTGAATAATTTGGTCCAGAAGCCACCGGTGGCGCGGATCTCGCCGGTCTCGCAGTGTTTGTGATGGCATTTGGGGCATTCGAAATTGAAATCGGTCACGAGAAACTCCTCAGGGCGTTATGGTAAAGCGGTGGCGGGTTTGAATTCCAACTGTTTAATGTCGAAAGTATACGGATTTCAAACGTGATTCACATAGAAAAAATAATTTGTAATCCCGCTTATGAATTAATCGGATAACGTGCATAAATGAACATCAACGAGCGGGTCGAGATTGAACTGACACGGCACGACCTCGATCTCGTCCGGTATCAAAACGGGCAGATCAAGGACGCCTTGACGATGATCGACAATTTGCAGATCGAGGCGTTGACCTGGAGGCCACAGGGAGGTTCAGAAGATGGATCTGCTCAAGAAGGTCGCAAGCCGTAAGCTCGGCGCGGCGATCGGCGGCGGGTGGTGTTCAGCAGCACGATACGCTGGCCGTAGAACAGATTGTTGGCCATGCGCTTCATGTTCCTAATGCGGATGCAGACTTTATTAGTGTGTATTTGCAAATTGAGTAATTGACATAGAGATGAGCGGGGGCGCCTTTGGCGCTTCCGCTACGCTCAGTTAAAGAGTTAGCAAAATGGTGAAGCCCATGATCGAGCACCAAACATAAAATAGCAGAAGAAAGGCGAGGACGAACCTCAAGATATGAACCGATTCTATTTGTTTGTGTGTACACCAATTCCACAATTTATCGTCGATCTGGCGTTCGAAATACATACTCAGCAAGCCAACGAGCAAGACCGAAAGGAAGAAAGTGCTGACCATTAAACACGATGCAACCCTTTCTCCCGTTGTAGGTGAAGAAAAAAACTCAATTATGTTGGAAAACCCTGGTCCGTCCAAATAAGGAAAAAACCAAAGAAACCATCGTGAAAGACCCGATGGATCGTAAACGCTGTTAGTAGCGGATTCCATGCTGATAGTATCGGCACGAAAAAACTACATACCAGTGAAAAAAGTGGGAAATTTCAGTATACGGGGTCCGTTTGGCGGCGGACCGACAATTTAAGCCTCGCAATAGACGGGATTATTAGATATGGCTCAAAAAGCCCCTCAAAAGACCAGTGAAGCGCAGCCCCAGGCGGCCGGCGCTGGCACTGACATTTCAATCAATAACATCGTTAAGCTGTTCAAAGAGATGCCCACGGAGTTTAAGGACGAGATCCGCAAAGAGCTGGGCGCCAGTATTCGAGCATGAGGCGGTGATAGGGGTACTTCAAGTAATCATAAGTTCAATACTGGCATTCGCCATGCGGCCACTACACCAATAGGGGATAGATAATGGAAGACCAGATTCGCAATCGTATCAAAGAGCTGGTAGCGCAGCGGGACAAGATCCTCGGCCAGATCAACCAGAACACCACCCAGCGCCAGCGCTTTTAAGCGCGGGCGGGGCAGATAGGCGATGGATGCGACCTGGAGTGTTACGACCCCTAATAGCGCGAGGTCCCATAGGCCCATGTTAACGCCCGATGGGCAAGGGGCGGCCGGCGTATTTTTGTGTTAGCGCGAAGACGATCAGGTTGGAACCGAATTGTAGGCTGCGGTCGCGGCCGTCGGCGTGGAGATTACCCCAGAAATGGCTAATATTGAGATCGCTG
>Ga0315339_1002026_pt1 | contig 16115 bp, 11 predicted proteins | sample ASW17metaG_FD_204514 | JGI IMG/M metagenome (GOLD analysis project Ga0315339, IMG submission 204514) | Ammonia-oxidizing marine archaeal communities from Pacific Ocean, United States - ASW #17 | ecosystem: Environmental > Aquatic > Marine > Oceanic | place: USA: California | collected 2016-12-05
GCTGTGCGGCGTGGTTCTGGGCCGGAGGTCTCGACCGGTTCATCCAGTGTTACGACGATGGCATATTGCGGCTTATCCGCCGGAAACACTCCCGCAAAGGTTGTGATGACTTTGTCCTCATAATAGCCGCCATTTGGGCGGACTTTTTCAGCGGTGCCGGTCTTGCCACCGATCATATAGCCGGGAACCTCTGCCAAGGTGGCGGTTCCGCGCGTGACCACGTCGCGCAGCATAGACCGTGCGCTGGCCGACACGGCCTCTGACACGATACGCGGACCAAGTGTGGATTTATTGCGTTTCAGCAAGGTCGGCGTCACCTTGGTGCCACCGTTCAGAAGGCTGGCATAAGCGGCGGCAAGATGCAGCGGGCTGGCAGACATGCCGTGACCGTAAGAGGCTGTAATTGTGACGATTTCGGACCAACGCTTGGGGAGAAGTGGTTTGGCACCGGGGGCTTCCACCAATTCAACGGGTGTGGCATCAAACAAGCCAAGCTCGGTGAAAAAATCGCGCTGGCGTTTCTGGCCAATCATCATGGCGATATTGGCGGTGCCGACGTTAGACGACTTTACGATCACATCGGTCACCGACAGACGCGGGCCATAGTTGTGGCCGCCCCACTCGCCGATCTTGTATTTGCCCCACTTCATCGGCGCGTTGGCGTCGACCTCTGTCTGGGCATTGACCAACCCAAGTTCCATCGCCTGGGCGGCGGTGAAAATCTTGAAGGTCGACCCAAGCTCATAGACGCCCTGCACGGCACGGTTGAACAGTGGGCTGTCAGATTGATCGCCTGTCAACAAGGGGACTGGGCGGTTATTTGGGTCGAAATCGGGCAGCGATGCCATGGCGACAATCTCGCCCGTGTGTACATCCATCAGAACGGCGGTGGCCCCTTTGGCGTTCATCAACCGCATGCCGCCATAGAGCACACGTTCGACGGCGGCCTGAACGGTCAGGTCGATCGATAGCTCCAACGGGCGGCCCTGTTCTGCGGGATCACGCAGGAAGTCATCAAAGGCTTTTTCGATGCCAGCGGTGCCGATCACCTCGGCGGCATAGACGCCTTCGCGGCCAAATCCGTAGCCGCCCATGATATGCGCCGCCAGATTACCATTGGGATACAGCCGCATTTCGCGTGGGCCAAACAGCAGGCCCGGCTCGCCGATATCATGCACCGCCTGTTGCTGTTCCGGAGACAGTTTTTTCTTGATCCACAGGAACTTACGTGCGCCGGTGAAGTCGCGGATCAGTTTGGATTCGTCCAGATCGGGGAAAATCTTGACCAGTTCGCGCGCGGCGTTTTCCGGGTCGATCATGATCGGCGGCTGAGCATACAGAGAATGCGTTTGCAGGTTGGTCGCCAGAATGCGGCCCCGACGGTCAACGATATCGGCGCGCTGCGCCACGATGCGGCTGCCCGCGCTGGAAATGCGTGGTTCCGCCGGTTCCGTCGCCGCCATCAACCCCATGCGCCCGCCGACCACGCCAAAGGCGCAGAAAAAGAACAAGGCTAAAACCAATAGGCGCCCTTCGGCGCGTTGGCGGGCCTTGTCACGCATATCTTCATGGCGCAGGCGCAGGTTTTCGCGTTCAATCGCGTCAGGGTTTTCGCCCTTGTCACGGGCTTGCAGAATACGCGCCAGAGGTCGCAGCGGCGTGCGCGTCATTGTTGAACGTCCTCAAGGCTTTGTACGTCACCAGCGCCCTCGGGCAACTCGCCGATGACATTGGCGATATTGTCCAGTTGCAGCGTAAGTGCCCCGCCATCGCCCGGCAGGCTGCCCACCACATTGACGATATTCTCAAGTTGCAGCGGCGGTTCGGTCACGTCCCCGGCCCCGGGCAGCGTGCCCATGACGCTTTCCACGTCCTCAATTACCAGATCGCCATTCATCGACAACGGCAGGTCCGGGCCATCAAGCGTGTCTGGGTTTTCCATGCCTTCCGGGATCATGCCCATCGGGCTGACCACGTTTTGCAGGTCCAGCGGCGGATAGGCGATTTGTTCGATCCGGCCGAATTGTTCGGGGCGCAGCGGCAAAAGGCCCAACGTTTCAAAGTTGATCTCGGCCAGCTCGCGCAGCCGGTCCGGGCGGTTCAGATAGGCCCATTCGGCGCGCAACACGGCGCGAGTTTCCAAAAGATCACCGATCTGATTTTGCAGATCATCGACGTCATCCAAAGCAGCCTGAGTTTTATAATTTTCGTGATAAGCCCAAAAGGCCAAACCCATAACAGCCAAGGCAGAAGTTAAATATAATATAGATTTCATTATCTTACCCTTTTTGCTGGTAATATTGGCATACCCAAGGCGGCCCTGTCGCAGGGCCCGGCCGGGGCAGTGGTGCGCGTCGCGATCCGTAATTTGGCAGAGCGCGCGCGCGGGTTTTCGGCCAGTTCCCGGTCATCCGGGCCAATGGCGCGACGGGTTTTTATTGTGAACCGTGCATCGGTTTCTTCGCGCTGCGGGGCATAGCGATTGCCTTGCCCGCCCCCGCCACTGCGTTGTTGCAAGAACCGCTTTACCATGCGGTCCTCGATAGAATGAAAGGTCACAACCGCCAGCAAGCCGCCGGGTTTCAGCGCACGTTCGGCGGCCTCTAGCCCATCCGCCAACTGACCGTATTCGTCGTTTACCGCGATGCGGATCGCCTGAAAGCTGCGCGTCGCGGGATGTGCCTGACCGGGCTTGCTGCGTGGCAGGCAGCCCTCGACCAGACGCGCCAGCTTGCGGGTGGTTTCAATCGGGGCCTCATTGCGGGCGCGCACGATGGCGGCGGCGATGCGGCGGCTGGCGCGTTCTTCGCCGTAGTGAAACAGAATGTCAGCCAGCGCGCCCTCGTCGAGTTCATTGACCAGATCAGCCGCACTTGGCCCGTCGCCGCCCATGCGCATATCCAGCGGCCCGTCCTGCATGAAGGAAAAGCCGCGATCAGCCTGGTCGATCTGCATTGACGACACGCCAAGGTCCAGCACGACACCGTCCAGCAGGTCGTCGGAATATTGATCGAGCTCGCTGAACGTGCCTTCGACCATCACCAGCCGGTCGCCATAGGCATCGGCCCAGGACTTGGCCATCTCAAACACGCTGGGGTCGCGATCAACCGCGATTACTGTGTCGGCACCGGCATCCAGCATGGCGCGGGTATATCCGCCCGCACCAAACGTGCCGTCCAACCAAATACCGCCCAAGGGGGAGATTTCTTCGATCAGAGGGCGCAGGAGAACGGGGATATGTGGGGCGGGGGCAAGCGAAGCCATTGCCCTAGGCCTCTCGTTTCTTGTCAAGCAGCGTCAGCGGGTCGAAATCATCCGGGAAGTCCTCTAGCCAGGCCTCTGTCTTGGCCATTTCTTCGGCCTCAAAGGTATCGGGCTTCCAGATCTGGAACGTATCACCGGTGGCGATAAAGAACGCTTCGTCGTCCAGGCCGATCTTGCTGCGCAGTTTGGCTGGCAGAACCAGCCGGCCGGTGTCGTCGACATTGGTGGACAGTGACTGACCAGAGAACAATCTCTCTAGCATGCGCCGTTCGACAGAGCCGCGGGCAAGATCGGCGATCTGGTCATCGACCTCATTGATCGCTTCAATCGTGTAACATTCCAGATAAGAGCGGCGGTGATCGCCATAAACAATAACGAACTCTGGGGTGGCACCGTCGGCACGCGCAGGGTCTCCGGCCTCTAGGACACGGCGAAACTGGGCTGGGATAGATACCCTGCCCTTGCCGTCCACCTTCTGGTGGAATTCGCCTCTAAACCTGCGACCCACTGCCTTTAGGTCCTCTCGTTATGCCCCTGACGCCCAAGGCCCCACCTGCCTTGAAAATGGAAACGGCGAATTGATCTGCTGCCACTGATCAATTCGCCGCTATGTCCCATTTCTGGGTAGTCCGACTGCGCGCGCCACCTGGGGGGATGTCTGCTCGCTCGCGCGCCGGATCTCTTGGTTCGATGAAACCGGGTGCCTGTATGAAACCTGACTTCTTTTTGTGGAGGTTTGGGGTCGTTTGGTGCCCCGTGTTCCCGTCCTCATCGTGCTATTAGGGATGCCATGGGAATTCATGGAAATCAACTATAAATTTTGGGAAATCTCTGCAAAACAAGGCTTATCGGGCTAATTTAGGTCAGGCTGGCTTGCCCATATTTCCCTAAATTCCGCTGAGTATGGTGCTGGCCCCAAGCATACAACACAAGATGTTGTTTCGCAGAAGGTCGTCCAAAAATATCCCATAAATTCCCAGAAATCTGAACTTCAGGGGCCTTTTCGCTGAAATGGCGGACAAAATCAACGGGATTTCGGCCCAACAGAACCGCATTTCCCAAGGAATCGCACAGTGATTCGTCAAAGTTCCGGCCCATGTCCCATGAATTCCCAGCCCTGGGCGCGGATATCCCAAAACCGATGCAACCCAGCCCCCCATACAGAAAGAGCGCCGACCCCAAGGCCGACGCTCTTTCAACATACACTCTATATATAGGCGGTCAGGCGACGCCGTCGGCCACCAGCTTGCTGGCCAGTTTGGCATAGGCGTCGGCCTGCGGCCCCTCGCCCACCGCAATCGGCGTGCCGCTGTCGCCAGCAATGCGCACATCCAGCGCCAGCGGCAGCTCTCCTAGAAACGGAACCCCAATCGCTTCGGCCTCGGCGCGCACGCCGCCATGGCCAAAGATGTGATCCTCATGTCCGCATTGCGGACATATATATGTGGACATGTTTTCGATCAGGCCCAGAACCGGCGTGTCCAGCTTTTTGAACATGTCGATGGCCTTGCGCGCATCCAACAGCGCGACGTCCTGCGGGGTCGAGACAATCAGCGCGCCGTCGACGTTGGTTTTCTGACACAGCGTCAGCTGTACGTCGCCGGTGCCAGGCGGCAGGTCGATGATCAGTACGTCCAATTCTCCCCACAGCACCTGCCCCAACATTTGCTGCAACGCGCCCATCAGCATCGGCCCGCGCCAGACCACCGCCTGTTTCGGATCCATCATCAGGCCCATCGACATCATCGTGACGCCATGCGCCTTAAGCGGGATGATCTGCTTGCCATCCGGCGAGGCCGGACGCTTGTCGACGCCAAACATATGGTGCTGACTAGGTCCGTATATATCGGCATCCAACAGGCCAACGCGGCGACCCTGTTTCGCCAGCGCCACGGCAAGGTTCGAACTGACGGTGGATTTGCCCACGCCGCCCTTGCCAGAGCCGATCGCAAGAATGCGGGCCACACCGGGCACGGGTTCCGGCCCCTTTTGCGGCGTCGGGTGGCGACCGATTTTCAGATCCGGCGGCGGGGTCTTTTGCTGCGGCGCGGCAGAGCTATGCGCTGTCAGCACGGCGGAGACAGTTTTTACGCCCGGCAACTCTGCGACTCGCTTTTCAGCCTCTGCGCGGGTCGATTCCAACAACCTTGCGGCGTCCGCGCTGTCGGCTTCGATGACGAATCTGACGATTCCCCCCTCAAATGTAAGCGCTCGCACCAGATCGGCCGTGATCAAATCACCACGCCCTGGCACGTTAACCATAGACAACACTTGACGAATTTTCTGCAGATCGGTGCTCATCAGTTTTTTTCCTGCTTATTAGACATGCAATAAGTGTCATGTTTTTGGCGCGAGACAAGCCCCAGCACCCCACCTGCGCCGATCTGCCCAAAAACGCGGCATAAACCCGTTAACTTTCCCCTAAGTCACATATGCAAATGCCGCATAGCAGCATTTCGGAACCATCTATTGTGCAGGCGCAGCAATCGTCTATCTTCTAATCAACAGCAGCGGACATACGGTCCAACGCAGTAACCCAAGCGCAGAAAGCGCACAGCAAAGAAACGAGAAAACGATATGGCATTCGCTAACGAAATCCGCAGCTTTGAGTACGGCATCGTACGTCGCATGCGGGCCTCGATGGAACAGGCCCGTATCCAGTACAACAAAAACCGTGAGGTCAACCGGACCTTCGAAGAACTGAACAACCTGTCCGACCGCGACCTGAGCGATCTGGGCATTGCACGTGAAAACATCCGCCAGATTGCCAAGTCGGCAGCCTACAACACGTAAGAATTCCGAGATCAGGCAATCCTCTCCTCCTCCCTGGATTGTCTGTTAACAGCGCGGCGGCGTCTCTCCTCCTCCCTGACGTCGCCGCCGAAAATTCGAACACACGCAGGGTCTCCTCCCAAATTGTCCTGCGTGTTAAACTGGAAACGGCGGTGCCTCCTCCCTGGCACCGCCGTTTTCATTTATTTGGGGCTTTTCGAAATTCAGTGTGCGGTCAGAACGGCACGTCGCCCGCGCGCTCTGCCGGGACGATGAATTTTGACACGACCTTTTTGGACCCGGCCTTTTCAAACTCGATGTCCAGTTTGTCGCCTTCGATTCCCATCACATAGCCATAGCCGAATTTGTCGTGGAACACCCGATCGCCCTGCGTGAATGCGCTGACCGCGTCCAGGTCGATGACTGTATTGCGCGCCTCGCGCGGCTGACTTGTCGGGCGATTGGATTGACGGGCTTGCAGGCGTTTCCAGCCGGGCGAGTTATAAACATTGGCATCTGCGACCTTGTTGGCAATGGTCGATTCGCCCATGCCCGCCGCGCCGTAATTGCCACCATACAACCCCGGCGGCGTCAGCACCTCGACGTGGTCCGCCGGTAGTTCGTCGATGAACCGGCTGGGCAGTGCCGACTGCCATTGGCCATAGACCCGGCGATTGGCGGCAAAGCTGACGGTGCAGATTTCTTCGGCCCGGGTGATGCCGACATAGGCAAGCCGGCGCTCTTCCTCTAACCCCTTCAAGCCACTTTCATCCATGCTGCGCTGACTGGGGAAAAGCCCGTCCTCCCAGCCTGGTAAAAACACCGCTGGAAACTCTAATCCCTTGGCGGCGTGCAATGTCATAATTGACACTTTCGCACCTTGCTCGTCGGTTTCATTGTCCATGATCAAAGCGACGTGTTCGAGGAAACCCTGCAAATTCTCAAACTGTTCAAGGGCTTTGACGAGTTCCTTAAGGTTCTCCAGCCGACCGGGGGCCTCTGGCGTCTTGTCATTTTGCCACATTTCTGTGTAGCCGGACTCGTCCAGGATTTGCTCGGCCAATTCCACATGGCTGACGGTCGGCGCACCGCGCTGATAGGTCGGGGCCATCGGACCGGTTTCGTCATCTATCACCGAGGCATCGTCATTCACCGGTGTGCGGATCAGCGGACCAAGGGCTAGGTCATGCCAACGGTCAAACTGTTCAACAAGGTGGCCGATCTGCCCCTTGGCCTTACCCGTCAGGTCACCATTTGACACCGCAATCCGCGCGCCTTCCAGCAGGGACACCCCGTTGTCGCGCGCCGTGCGTTGGATGGTTTGCTGCGCCTTGTCGCCCGCACCGCGTTTCGGCGTGTTGCAAATCCGCTCAAACGCCAGATCATCATCGGGGCTGGTGGCGACGCGGAAATAGGCCATCGCATCGCGAATTTCCATCCGTTCGTAAAATCGCGGACCGCCAATAACGCGATACGGCAGGCCGATGGTCAGGAACCGATCCTCAAACGCGCGCATCTGATGCGACGCACGCACAAGAATCGCCATGTCATCAAGGCTAAAGGGCCGCAGATTACGCGTACCGCGCTGCATCGATTCGACTTCTTCTCCGATCCAGCGCGCCTCTTCCTCGCCGTCCCAATGGCCGATCAGCCGCAGCTTTTCGCCGTCTTCGGCATCGGTCCAAAGCGTTTTGCCCAGCCGCCCCTTGTTGGCATCAATCACGCCAGAGGCAGCGGCCAGAATATGCGGCGTCGAGCGGTAGTTCTGTTCCAGCTTGACAACCGTCGCCCCGGGAAAATCCTTTTCAAACCGCAGGATATTGCCCACCTCGGCCCCGCGCCAACCATAGATCGACTGATCGTCATCGCCGACGCAACAGATGTTTTTATGGCTAGCCGCCAACAGCCGCAGCCACAGATATTGCGCGACGTTAGTATCCTGATATTCGTCCACAAGAATATAGCGAAACCAACGCTGGTATTGGGTCAGGATGTCTTCGTGCGCCTGAAAGATCGTCAGCACATGCAGCAGGATGTCGCCGAAATCGACGCAGTTCAGTTCTTTCAGCCGGGCCTGATACTGCGCATAGAGTTCCACGCCGCGCTGATTATAGGCGCTGGCCTCTGCCACAGGTACTTTTTCTGGCGTCCAGGCACGGTTTTTCCAGTTATCAAGAATGCCCGATAACATACGGGGCGGCCAACGTTTTTCGTCAATCTGCGCAGCACGGATCAGCTGTTTCAACAGCCTTAACTGATCGTCGGTGTCCAGAATGGTGAAATTCGATTTCAACCCAACCAGTTCCGCGTGGCGGCGCAAGAGCTTGGCGCAAACCGCGTGAAACGTCCCAAGCCAAGGCATGCCTTCGACCGTTTGGCCCAGCGTGCGGCCGACGCGGTTTTTCATTTCGCGCGCCGCCTTGTTGGTAAAGGTCACGGCCAGAATTTCGTTTGGCCGCGCCTTGCCCGTGTTCAACAAATGCACAATGCGCGTGGTCAGCGCCTTGGTCTTGCCGGTGCCCGCCCCCGCCAACATCAAAACGGGGCCATCCATCGCCTCTACCGCGGCGCGTTGCGCCGGGTTCAGATCATCCAGATAGGGTGCTGGCCGCGCGGCCATGGCCTGCGCTGCCAGCGACATCTGTGCCGCGCCTTCAAAGGCGTCGCTTTCATCAAAACTGCTCATACTTGGTAATCTAGCGCGAAGACCGCGCAAGATAAAGATGTGTTCACATTCTGTTCTGGCTAAATCCGTTCCTTGTGATTTGGCGGCGCATTGCGCCTGACTTGGCCGCCAATTTCACAACTGGATCTCTCAAATACCGTTAGGCAACCTGTGAAATTTCAGAGATCGCCCGTGGCGGGGCCGCGTAATTCGACGCCGCTGTCACCCGGGTTTCCAACAACAATGGCAGTGCATGATCATCGCTGTCTGCAACGGAAATCACCGTATCAATCGACCCGCGCACCAGCTGTTCGATCGTCTCATACGACACCTCTGTGCCGATCAGGCCGTGCAGCGATGGCATCAGTTCAAACAGCTCATCCACGTCGGCATCATTGCGTTCAGTAATCAGCAAGGTCGACACCATCGGGTTCTGATATTCCGCCAACAAGGCCAACCCATGGGCGCGTTTGCCAGCGATGCTTTCGACCGAAACCATCATATCGACATGGCCGCACTGGACGCAGGTTTCCGCCACTTTCATGTTGCTGGTTGCCGTCACCTGAAACCCGTCACGCAGCAGTGCAATTGTCAGGCTTTCCTGACGTTCCAACACATCATCTACGATGAGAACCTGCATTGATCTTCTCCTTTCTGAAGTTGCGATCTCCAGCCAGATTAGGAGAGGTTCGTTTAAAATTTGATGAAGATAGAAATGAAAATAAAAGGTGTCGTTGGCGCTGCCCATAACTTTTTCATTTCAGACCGGATGCGCCGCCAAACCTGCCGGGCGGCGCATCCTGGCAGTTATTTTACCGCACGCAGTTTATCCCACAAATCCGGCGGGCCGACGCCGAAACGCGCCTTGGCGGCATCAATCGCACCTTGGGTGTTTTTGCCCATCAACCCATCGATCACACCGGGGTCAAAACCGGCCAACGCCAAAAGCCGCTGTTGTTCCATCACCGAAATCTCGCCGGTCAGCGCGGCAAAGGCCCGATCCGTCAGGTGTATCCGGTCCTGCAACCCGTTGGTGCCGCCGTTGATGCCTTTGGTCACCATCAAGGTGTCATGTTCATCCGCCCATTGCAGCAGCGTCTTGCCCGACCGTTTGCGCGTCGCACAATAGCGCGCGGCAATTTGCCAGGCGACACTGGGGTCAGAGGCCTGATCGGGGTTGCCCACCAGATCAAGACCCAGCGCCTGACCGTAAATGCGGTAATTATCCTTGCCGGTCAGCTGCAAATACCCGCGCCCACGATAGCGATAACCATCGCCGGACGCCTCGGGCCCATTGCCCATCCGCCCGCCATAGACAAGGTTGGCGATCTTTTCGGGCTGGCGCGCATAAGCGTCACAGGCGGCGCGATTGGCGAAATACCGGCGAAACACCCGCCACAGGGCATCAGCCGAATAGTTCAGGTTTTCCTGCTTGGCGATAAACTTGGCGCTTTCATGTGCGCATTGCCCGATCAGCATCGCGCGCCGTTCGTTGTTGTTGATGCCGATTGTCGTCAGCTTGGCCTCGTCCGCCATCCAGGCGGCGACGGCAACATCCGCAACCGCCTGTGACCCGGCAACTGCGCGAATTGCAGCTTCGACTGTCATCCTAAAACTCCCTTTATTGTGTAATGGCCTTGCGTCCAGATTATCACAGCGTGTGAAGGATGGGAAAATTTTCGCATCGGGGTTGGCGTTTTTTGCGCCGCAGCCTAGGAATGCCTGATGGACCTAGACAATAAATACCCCGCAATTTCCGACCTGGCCGCCCGCGCAAAGCGGCGCGTGCCCCGTTTCGTCTGGGATTATCTCGACAGTGGCACCGGGACAGAGGCCGCGATGCGGCGCAACCGCGCCAAACTGGATGAGATTCTGTTCAACCCGGCGATTCTGTCGGGTGAGCTTTCGGTCGATCTGACGACGCATTTTTTGGGCCGGGAGTACCCGCTGCCGTTTGGCATTGCCCCCGTTGGCATGTCGGGGATGATGTGGCCCGATGCCGAACCGACTCTGGCCCGGCTGGGCCGCGACACGGGTATTCCCTATTCGCTGTCCACCGTCGCCACGCAAACCCCTGAAACCGTCGGCCCGCACGTCGGGCCAGACGCGTGGTTTCAGCTTTATCCACCACGCGATCCGGATATTCGCAAGGACATGCTGAAACGCTTCAAGACCTCTGGCTTTGGCACCATGGTTTTAACGGCGGACGTGCCTGTCGCCAGCCGACGTGAACGCCAGATTCGTGGCGGAATGAGTATGCCGCCAAGGCTGACGCCCCGTATTCTGGCGCAGGTCGCCACCTGCCCGGCCTGGGCGCTGGGAACGCTGAAATACGGCCAGCCGCGCCTGCGCACGATTGAGTCCTATACCGGCAATCAGGGCGCGCTGGGGTCAACCAAACACATCGGCTATCTGATCCGCACCTCGCCGGATTGGGAGTACTTAAAGTGGCTGCGTGATGAATGGGACGGACCGATGATGGTCAAGGGCGTGCTGATGCCAGAGGACGCCGCCAAGCTGAAAGACGCCGGGGTCGACGCCGTTTGGGTCAGCAACCACGCGGGCCGTCAGTTTGATGCCGCCCCCGCCCCGATAGAGGTTCTGCCGGGCATCCGCGCGGCCGTCGGGCCGGACTATCCGCTGGTCTTTGACGGCGGAGTCGCAGGCGGGCTGGACATCCTGCGCGCGCTGGCGCTGGGGGCCGATTTCGTCATGCTGGGCCGCGCGTTTCACTATGGGCTGGCCGCGTTGGGGGCAGCGGGCGCGGCGCATGTGGTGCATATTCTGCGCGAGGATATCAAATCGAACTTGGGCCAGATGGGTCTGGCTGGGTTTGACGGGTTGGCGGGGCGGCTGCGTTAATTCGACAGACTGACCGTCACAGAAGCCTCGCCAAACAATGGCGGCTTGTCCGACGACAGCGCCCCCAATAACTCACCTCCGCTTGGCAGTTCAAATTGCCCCGCAAGATCGCAATGGCGCGTTGCGACGTCGCCCATCGGAAGGTCACCAATAGTGGCTGTGTCGGGAACGTCACGAAACCCGGCGGACGCAGCCCAACTTTCAATAAAGTGCTTTTTACACCGTCCGAACGCAACACCCGACAGCTCTGTAACAACGCTCATTTCATACTCAAAATTGCCTTGGACACCATCGGTATCAATGATCACCACCATCGGAGTTTTTTTCGTCAAGTGTTTGGCAAACAACGCCTGGTGCACACTGTCCCGAGAGGACCGCTTTCCGTCTAAACCTATCTCGATAACATGGGTCGGCGTTTCGCAATCAACGCGCACATATCTGTCTTTACCTAAGTTGGGAAAGTAGTGGCGCACCTCTGTTTCGCCTCCGTTCAGGAGGTTACACAAAAGGATGGCAATCGCGACTTCACCCATGACGGAACTCTTTCGGAAGCACGCGTCATGTTAACACAGGTTAACCAAACGTTAACAAAAATTTCACCTGCCTATCGCACCGCCTAAAAGTTAGCGCTATCAGCTTTACATCCCCAACATTCGCCCTAACAATGCTGCAACTGCAAAACGGGGGCATGATCATGGCCGACTTTAAGAAAATTCTGATCGCCAATCGTGGCGAAATCGCCATTCGTGTGATGCGCGCGGCCAATGAGTTGGGCAAGCGCACCGTCGCGGTTTATGCCACCGAGGACAAGCTGTCGCTGCACCGCTTCAAGGCGGATGAGGCCTATTTGATCGGCGAAGATTTGGGGCCGGTTGCCGCCTACCTATCCATCGACGAAATCATCCGCGTCGCCAAGGAATGTGGCGCAGATGCGATTCACCCCGGTTATGGCCTGCTGTCGGAAAACCCTGACTTTGTAGAGGCTTGTGTCGACAACGGCATCACTTTCATCGGTCCCAAGGCCGAAACCATGCGCGCCCTTGGCGACAAGGCCAGCGCCCGCAAGGTGGCCATCGCTGCCGGTGTGCCGGTGATTCCGGCCACCGAAGTTCTGGGCGACGACATGAAACTGATCGCCAAACAGGCGGCAGAGGTCGGCTATCCGCTGATGCTCAAGGCCAGTTGGGGCGGCGGCGGGCGTGGCATGCGCCCGATTGACGGGCCGGATGATCTTGAAGAAAAAGTGCGCGAAGGCCGCCGCGAGGCAGAGGCGGCGTTTGGCAACGGCGAGGGCTATCTTGAAAAGATGATCCTGCGCGCCCGCCACGTAGAGGTGCAGATTCTCGGTGACAGCCAGGGCAACATCTATCACCTGTGGGAGCGTGACTGCTCCGTCCAGCGCCGCAACCAAAAGGTCGTGGAACGCGCGCCCGCCCCCTATCTATCTGGTGCGCAACGAGAAAAGATCTGTGGCCTGGGCAAGAAGATCGCCGAAGCCGTCAATTACGAATGCGCCGGCACCATCGAATTCCTGATGGATATGGACAGCGGAGAGTTTTACTTCATCGAGGTGAACCCCCGCGTTCAGGTCGAACATACGGTCACCGAAGAGGTCACCGGCATCGACATCGTGCGCGCGCAAATCCTGATTGCCGAGGGGAAATCCCTCATGGAGGCAACAGGCACCGCCACGCAATATGATGTGCAACTGGACGGTCACGCCATCCAGTGCCGCATCACCACCGAAGACCCGACCAACAACTTTATCCCTGACTATGGCCGCATCACCGCCTATCGCGGCGCGACGGGCATGGGCATTCGGCTGGACGGCGGCACCGCCTATAGCGGGGCTGTGATTACGCGCTATTACGACAGCCTGCTGGAAAAGGTCACCGCCTGGGCCCCAACGCCCGAGGCCGCGATTGCGCGGATGGACCGTGCCCTGCGCGAATTCCGTATCCGGGGCGTCAGCACCAACATCGCCTTTGTCGAAAACCTGCTACAGCATCCGACCTTTCTGAACTATGAATACCACACGAAATTCATCGACCAGACGCCGGAACTGTTTGACTTCAAACCGCGCCGCGACCGCGCTACGCGCATCCTGACCTACATCGCTGATATCACTGTCAACGGGCACCCGGAAACCACCGATCGCCCACGCCCGCCTGCCGATTTGAAACTGCCAAAAGCCCCTAAGCCCACGCATGACGGCATCACCCCCGGCAGCAAGCAGATATTGGACCAGTTCGGCCCGCAGGCGGTTGCCGATTGGATGGCCGACCAAAAAGAACTGCTGATCACCGACACCACCATGCGAGACAGCCACCAATCCTTGCTGGCCACGCGGATGCGCAGCATCGACATGATCAATATTGCGCCGAATTACGCCCGTGATCTACCGCAGCTGTTCAGCGTGGAATGCTGGGGCGGCGCGACCTTTGACGTGGCGTATCGTTTCCTGCAGGAATGCCCCTGGCAGCGCCTGCGCGATCTGCGCGCCGCGATGCCCAACCTGATGACACAAATGCTGCTGCGCGGCAGCAATGGCGTCGGCTATACCAACTATCCCGACAACGTCGTGCAGGCCTTTGTCGCCCGCGCGGCGGACACTGGCGTCGATCTGTTCCGCGTCTTTGACCCGCTGAACTGGGTGGAAAACATGCGCGTGTCGATGGATGCGGTGCTGGAAAAGAACAAGCTGCTGGAAGGCTGCATTTGTTACACCGGCGATGTGCTGGACCCGGACCGCAGCAAATATGACCTGAAATATTACGTCGAAATGGGCCGCGAACTAAAGGCTGCCGGCACGCATGTCCTTGGCCTGAAAGACATGGGCGGCCTGCTGAAACCCGCCGCCGCCCGCGTGCTGGTCAAAACCCTGAAAGAAGAGCTTGGCCTGCCGATCCACCTGCACACCCACGACACCGCGGGCATCGCCTGCGCGACACTGCTGGCCGCCTCAGAGGCCGGGGTGGACGCGGTCGATTGCGCGATGGACAGCCTCAGCGGCAACACCTCTCAGGCCACGCTTGGCACCATGGTCGAGGCCCTGAAACGCAGCGATCGCGACACCGGGCTGAACATCGACGCCATTCGCACGATTTCCAACTACTGGGAATCGGTGCGCAATCACTATGCCGCCTTTGAAAGCGGCCTGCAGGCCCCCAGTTCAGAGGTCTACCTGCACGAAATGCCCGGCGGGCAGTTCACCAACCTCAAGGCGCAGGCGCGCTCCATGGGGCTAGAGGATCGCTGGCATGAGGTCGCCAAGACCTACGCCGATGTGAACCAGATGTTCGGTGATGTCATCAAGGTGACGCCCATTGCCAAAACCGTCGGCGACCTGACCCTCTTGATGGTGTCGCAGGGCCTGACCCGCGCCGATGTCGAAAACCCCGACATCGAGGTCAGCTTTCCCGACAGCGTCAAGAACCTGATGGCAGGCAACGTGGGCCAGGCGCATGGCGGCTTTCCCCCCGCCCTGGTGAAAAAGGTGCTGAAGGGCGAAAACCCCCTGACCACCCGCCCCGGCGCCAGCCTTGCCCCGCAAGACATGGAAGCAACGCGCAAGGATCTTGCCAAGCAGCTTGGCGTCGACATCGACGACGAAGACCTGAACGGCTACCTGATGTATCCCAAGGTCTTCACCGACTATATGCAACGCCACGCCACCTACGGCCCGGTGCGCTGTCTGCCGACGAAAACCTTCTTTTACGGCATGCAAGCGGGCGAAGAGATCTCTGCCGAAATCGATCCCGGCAAGACGCTGGAAATCCGCCTGCAGGCGGTCAGCGAGACGCTGGAGGATGGCGACGTCAAGGTGTTCTTTGAACTGAACGGCCAGCCCCGCGTCGTGCGCATCGCTGATCGCAAGATTGCCGCCACCAAGGTCACGCGCCCCAAGGCAGAGCCCGGAAACCCGGCCCATATCGGCGCGCCGATGCCCGGCGTCGTCGCCTCTGTTGCGGTCGCGGTGGGGGCCAAGGTCAAAGAGGGCGACATGCTGCTGACCATCGAAGCCATGAAGATGGAAACCGGCATCCACGCCGAACGCGACGCGGTAGTCAAGGCCGTGCACGTCACCCCCGGCAGCCAGATCGACGCCAAAGACCTGCTGATCGAACTGGAGTGAAACACCTCGCGCTCGCCCTTATTTTACTGATCCCGTCGCTCTCTTGGTCACAAGAGGGCGACGGGACGGTCAATTTTGGCCCAAGCGATCTAAAGCTTCGGGCAGCGGTACATGGGGCGCAAACAACTTTGCCCCGCTTTCTGGCTCATACGACAGACGCCCAGGGGGTCGGGGTAGATGGTGCAATGGTCAAAGTCTCTTTCCAGATCGCAGAAAACCCCGACGAGATAGAGAATGAAATCATCTGGGTTGGCCCCTTCGTTCGTCTTACCAAGACTGACTTTACAGGTCTGCTGGCCAATAACCCAAACTGGATGGGCAACTTGCAAATCGGCGATAGCGTCACCTTCAGCAGCGAACGGATCGAGGACTGGAGTTATGAGGCTTTGGACGGCAAGCTTTACGGCAATTTCACCA
>Ga0315339_1002028_pt1 | contig 16106 bp, 14 predicted proteins | sample ASW17metaG_FD_204514 | JGI IMG/M metagenome (GOLD analysis project Ga0315339, IMG submission 204514) | Ammonia-oxidizing marine archaeal communities from Pacific Ocean, United States - ASW #17 | ecosystem: Environmental > Aquatic > Marine > Oceanic | place: USA: California | collected 2016-12-05
ACTTGCCGTATCAGGCAGCCATGGCAGTGGCCTTCGGATTGTCCGAGGACGATGCACTTCACGCTCTGACCGCAGGTGCCGCAGATGTCCTTGGACTTGAATCCGAGATCGGCAGACTTCGTTCGGGCTTGCGCGCAGATGTTTTCGTGACGCAGGGCAGCCCTTTGCAAATCACGTCACGTGCTCGGCAGGTTTTCGTGGGTGGTCGCGACGTGGGTTTGAAGAGTCGCCACACGGAGCTTTATGAGACCTACCGAGATCGACTACACGATGCTGGCCAAGTGTCGCGGTGATCGTGTACCCAGCCGTTGAGCGTGTTGTCACACTGGTGGCATGTCTGAGCCTTTGGCTGGTGGCATGTCAAAGCGTTGGAGACGCGCCCGCAGTCTCGGGCGTCTCCCGAGTGCCGATCACGAGTGACTCGGTGCTGGAGCATGTCCGGAGCCTTCCGCTGTGGAGATCTCCGTCCGGAGAGGGCTATGCCGAGACGCCAGCCTTTCTCGCAGGTCGTTTGGAGGCGTGGGGTTATGAGGTCCAGTTCCATTCTTTTGAATGGCACGACTTCGTGGGGGGCGCTCATCTCACCAATGTGGAAGTTCGCATTCCGGGCAACCGTGCCGATGCGCCGCTGATTCTGGTGGGCGCTCACTGGGACACCGTGCCACCCAGTCCGGGCGCCGACGACAATGGCAGCGGGGTCGCGGCACTGCTGGAGGTGGCCCGTCGACTTTCGGGCCGCTCGCTGGGAGCGGAGGTCCGCCTGATCTGGTTTGACGGCGAGGAATCGGGGCTCGCTGGATCACGCGAGTATGCCAACAGCATGTCGAGCGAAGAGCGCGCGCGGTGTGTCGGAATGATCGATCTGGAATCGGTGGGCTACACCAACCGGATGGACGGTGCTCAGCGCATGCCGCCGGGCTCAGACTTGCTGCTCGACGTGGGTGACGTGGGCGACTTCTTGCTGATTCTGGGGAATCTCGAATCCCAGTCGCTGGCGGACACGGTCAGCTTGGCTCTCGCAAGTGCGCGGAGCACGGTCTTGAGAGTGGAGGTGTTCTCCTCTCTTCCGGGGCAGGGGTGGATCATGCCCGACAGTCGCCGCTCGGATCACGCCAGCTTCTGGGACATCGGGGTGCCCGCGGTGATGCTCACGGATACGGCCAACTTTCGTAACCCGAACTACCACCGGGCGAGTGACACCGTCGAGACTCTGGACGGGGCCTTTCTCGCCGCGGTGGCACGTGGCGTGGAACGGGCCATTGTGCTGCTGGCTTCAGCGGACGAAGACGACTGAGTTGAGTCAGCGCGCCTTGGCCCGGCAGAGGCTCATGCGCAATGTTCGTCGTAGGCTGCGGAGATCTTGGTGGCGATGTCTTCGGGGCTTCGGCCTTCGATGTCGTGGCGCTGCAGAATGAACGCGACCTCGCCACCCTTGAGCAAGGCAATGGATGGAGACGAAGGCATGTAGCCCTTGAAGAATCTGCGGGCGCAGTCTGTGGCTTCCCGATCAACGCCTGCGAAGACGGTGACCACGTTGTCAGGCTGGGTGGCATGTTGCATGGAAAGGCGCACGCCCGGGCGGGCATTGGCGGCGGCACAGCCGCAGACGGAGTTGACCACCACAAGTGAGGTCTTTCCGGCTTCGTTGAGCACGTTCTGGACCTCATCGGCGGTGCCGAGCGATCGAACTCCTGCATGGGTCAGTTCATCGCGCATGGGCGCGACCATCATGGGGTCGTACATGTCTTTGCTCCGTTGTGCGTGGGGTCTGGAAGGGGGTATAGCCTTCTCTCGCCTCCCTGGCAAAGGACTGCCAGGTCGCCGGAGGGTGAGCCCGCGATGCGGTTACACTGGTCAGCGCTTGTTCGGGGCCCTTCCCTACGTGACATCTATGAATCTAACCCACCAGTCAGGCTTCCTTCTTGTTGCCAGTCCGGCCCTGCAGGACCCCAACTTCGCCAAGTCCGTGATCTTGATCGTCGAGCATGATGCCGAAGGAACTGTCGGGCTCGTTCTGAACAGGCCTCTGGAGCATCGACTCCGTGATGTCATCGACGACATCGATCCTCGCTGGGCGGATGTGTCTCTGCACGAGGGGGGGCCGGTGCAGAGCAATCTGCTGCAACTGGTGTGTCGCGGCGAAGAAATGGCTGGCAAGACGGTGGTCCGGGATGTCGTGCTCGGAACCGGGATCGAGGATCTCGCGCAAGGAGAGGCAGATCCAGCAAGCGTGCGTGCCTTTGCTGGTTATTCGGGATGGGGAAGCGGTCAACTGGAAGCCGAGACTCGTGAAGGTTCCTGGATCGTGCGCCCCGCCGAGGCGCGGCACATCTTCGCCATCGCCCCCGAGAAACTCTGGGCTACGGTTCTTCGTGAGCTCGGAGGGGCGTACGCATGGATGTCGCTCACAGACGGCGACCCTCAAGACAACTGAGCCACGGGGGCGAGGGCCTGTCTCTTTGAACTCAGCGGCTCGGTGCGCGCCAGCCGTCGGCAGGTGCTTCGAGTCGACGTCGCGCATCCTCCGTGCGTTTTCCGCCCTCCAGCCTGTCCCAGAGCTGGCAGGTCACCGAGCGGTGTTGCTGATCGAGGGCCTCGCAGTAGTTGGTGTAGAGGCAACGCTGCACTTCGTGACCACGGCCCTGCCGTATCTTGAGGAACCAGTCGGGGTCGGCCAGTGACTGACGTGCTGCAGCCACAAGATCTGCGGCGCCTGAGGACAGGGCGTTTTCTGCCAACTCGAAGGTCGAGATTCCTCCGGCGGCGATTATCGGAGTGTCGTGACCCGCCTTGCGTACGGCGCGGCGCACCTCGGATGCGTGTGGCAAATTGAGGCCGAAGGGCGGAGAGTCCCCGAACACCGTGGGCATGCAGGCATGCCCGCTCTTACCCGTGTACGGATAAGCGGCCTTGCCGACGGCTGGTTGCCGAGCGTCTTCAAACTTGCCTCCACGCGAAAGAGAGAGGAAGTCCATGCCTGCCTGGGCAAAGCGCGTGGCGAACCAGGCCGCATCCTCGACAGTGCTGCCGCCTTCAATGACTTCATCCGAGAGGAAGCGGGCGCCCACTGCGAACCCTTCGCCGACAGCGCGGCGAGTGTCGTGATAGACCTCGAGTGGCAATCGAATGCGCCCCTGGAGGTCTCCTCCGTATCCGTCTTTGCGGTTGTTCTTGCGCGAGAGAAAAGACGCCATGGTGTAGGCATGTGCGTAGTGAAGCTCGACACCATCGAAGCCCGCGTCACGGGCGCGGAGGGTCGCTGCAGAAAAGAGGCCCGGAAGGGTTTGGGGTAGTTCGTTTACATGAGGGAGATGGATGTCTGTGACGCGTTCTCGGGCCCCTTGTTGCAAGGCCTCGAATTCCCTCTCGTTTAAAATAGACCGAAGGGTGTCGTCGTCGAGGCCTGACAGAGCCTGACGTCGTTCGGCCTCTGTTCCTTCAGCAGATGTGTTGGTGACCTCTTCGAAGCGCCTGGAATGCTCCGGCGTCAACTGGAGGAACTCGAGGAGGTAGCGCGTTCGATCGGGTCGCCGTCGAATGGACAGGAAATCAATCAGTTGAATGAAGAGGCGAGTCTGTCCGCCGCTCGCTTCGCGCACTGTGTCTACGAGTTGTCGCAGTCCAGGGAGAAAGCGGTCGTGCCCGATGCGCAACAAGGGGCCACTGGGCACATCGCGTATGCCTGTGGCTTCCACGACAAGCACTCCGGGCCGTCCGGTGGCGAATCGTTGATACCAGTCCAGGACCTGGCTTGTGACAAAACCGTCTTCGGTTGCGCGCCAGGGCACCATGGCGGGGACCCATGTGCGGTCTGCAATCTTGAGACCGCAGCGAAGGGTGAGGGGAGAGAAGAGGAGACTGCTCTGCGCCTCTGATTCGGTGGGCCAGTGAGTTTCGGGCAGGGCATGCCTGCTCGCGTTTCGTGACGGCTGAGCGGCGGGTGTCACGGCGATCGGCTCTCGGGGCGATTTTTGCTCACTCGGTCGCGGAGTTCTGCCCGAGAAACAGACCTCTGGGTGACTTGTCGCGAGGCGTTCCGTGGGAAGGGCTTGTGTCGGGCGGGGAGGTGAACTGATGGCATCGGTTTCACGGAATCAAATCATAGACTGTTCGCCGCTTCGGTTGCCGAATTGCGAAGGATGACGAGAACATGGTGGCGAGGCACTCATCGCCGCGAGTCCATGCAGGACCGGTTCGTGAGAACTGGACGGTGTGGCGTAGGGCCTGAGCCCTGTCCTGCTGAGGGCCGCCAAAACATGCCATGCGAGGGTGTGCCCTCAGCTTCCGTATGCGCTTGGGGATCTATGGGTTATCCTTCGAATTCGAGGTTGACCGTAGTTCTCAGGGGGATCTGGGTCTTCAGTCAGACTGGAGTTATCTGGTTTGGGTGACGCCGACGTGGAACTCCCGAGGCACAAGGTTTTTCTCTGAAGACATTTCTATTTGGCGACCATGTGATGACTCAACGTGTGGTGATGTACTACCCCGAACGCGGTGACCCCAAACTGGGTCAGCCGTACAGCGCAGATCTTATGCCGCTGGAGTTCTTGCACATCCTTTCGCCGGCGCTCGAGCATGACTTCGAGTTCGACATCATCGATTCGATGGTGGAGCCCGACCCCATGGGCAAGCTGTGGGAGAAACTCGAAGGGGCCTTTGCTTTCGCGTCGACGTGCATTGTTGGTTATCAGGTTGCAGACGGCGCGTCCGTGGCTGAGCAGGTGCGCAGCAAGTACCCCGATTTGCCGATGATCTGGGGTGGATGGTTTCCCTCGGTTGCGCCCGAACTGTATCTCTCGCGTGACCTCGCCAACGCGGTCTGCCTGGGGCAGGGTGAGGTGACGTTCACCGAATGGCTTCTTGCGATCCGCAATGGCACACCCGTGGACGAGGTCGCAGGATTGGCTCTCTGGCGAGACGGCAAGCTGTTCCACACGCCCAAGCGAGATCTGGTTGCACTCGATGATCTGCCGCCGCCGGCTTTTGATCTGATCGACGTCGAGAAGTATCTCGACGTTCAAGAGAGTCAGGCGAGTACGGCGAAGGTGCGGTACAGGTTTCCTGACCCGCCTGGCTACAGCATGCAGAAACCCTATCGAGCTGTGTCGTATTTCAGCTCATATGGTTGCCCAGAGCCGTGCACGTTCTGCTGTTCGCCGTTGGTCACAGACCGTCGCTGGAAAGCTCTGGATGCGGAAGTGCTCGTCGATCGCATCGTCGAACTGAAGAAGATCTATCCGTTCGATGTGGTGCGCTTTCAGGATGCCAACTTCGGTGTGCATGAGAAGCGCGTCAAGCGCTTCTGTGAACTGCTCATTGAGCGTGACCTCAACATTCACTGGAACGCGACGATCGAGGTCGAAACGATCGTTCGGTATTCCGATGAGACCCTGGATCTGATGCGAGATTCGGGTTGTCACATGATGTGGGTCGGCGCGGAGGCTGCTGCTGCAGAGACTCAGGAATACATTCGCAAGGGCATTCAGCAGGGCAATGTCGACATTGCCATGCGGCGCATGTGGGAGCGCAACATCAAGATCGGCCTGTTCTGGATCATTGGTTATCCAGATGAGACGCCCGCGTCGATGCGCGAAACGCTCACACTCGCGGCCGAGATGAAAACCCTCTATCCGACGTGCACGAGCGAGGTGCTCTTGTACCGACCGCTTCCAGGCACCGTGTCGGGTGAGCATGCGGAGCGCAATGGATATGAGATGCCGTTGAGCTTTGATACGTGGGGGGGCATGGTCGAGTACAAGTTCGAGAACAAGACCTATGAATCGCTGCCTGATGACATCAAGCGGGATTACCATCGCTACACCTATCTGGTGCCTTGGTTCGACGGGCTCGTGAAGGGCCGAAGCCCGTATCACCGCTTCTTGAAGTGGATGGCGGGATACCGGTTGCGCAATCACAGGTACGCCTGGACGGTGGAGTTCAAGCTGTACGACCTGGGTAAGCGCTTTATGCAATCGCTGGGATTGAAGAGGCGTCCCCAACTGGCCGCACGGGCTGCGGGAGTCGCTGTAGAAGGCACCTCTCACAACGTTCGCGAGGCCTGATGCTCTCGTCGATGTCGATGCAAGGGCAAGGTGAACTCTTGTCGCTCGCCTCTACGGGCTGCGCGGCTTGGCGTGTAGACGTTCAGTTCAAGAAAGGGACGCCATGACGCCGGTGCCGCCTCCTGTTGCGAAATGCGTCAGCATGCTGGGTTTTCCCATGGACCTTGGTGCAGGGCGCCGAGGTGTGGACATGGGGCCTGAAGCCGTCCGCTACGCGGGGCTGGAAGAGTCCGTCAAAAGTGAGCTAAATCTGGAGTTTGAAGATCTTGGCGATGTGGATGTCCCTGCGCCTGCGGCGATTGAACGGGGGCCTGGGCCGAAGTATGTGAAAGAGATCGTGTCGGCCTGCGAAAACCTTGCGCCGCGCGTCGAGTCGATCCTGGACGAAGGGAAGTTCCCGGTCGTGGTCGGTGGAGATCACTCCATGGCCATGGGGACAGTGACCGGAGTTGCCTCGCATTTTCGAAAGAAGAACGAAAAGATCGGCATGGTCTGGATTGACGCCCATGCCGACTTCAACACGGACAAGACCTCTCCGAGCGGCAATGTGCACGGGATGCCTTTGGCTTCGCTCATGGGGTACGGCCCCGAGGAACTGGTCGGCATCGGCGGCTTCTCACCAAAGGTCGACCCCGAGAACACCGTTCTGATCGGTATCCGCTCGGTGGATGACGGTGAGCGTGAACTGGTCATGGCAAGCGGCATCCATTACTACGAGATGATGAAAATTGACGCCCGTGGCATGGCTGCGGTTATCGAAGAAGCCATCGCTCTCGCAACACGTGGAACCGCGGGAGTGCACGTCTCGTTGGATATGGATGGCATCGACCCAGCCTGCGCGCCAGGCGTTGGGACTCCCGTGGCGGGCGGGATTTCCATGCGAGAGTCGTATCTCCTGATGGAGATGCTGGCTGACTCCGGGCGACTGGTTTCCATGGAGGTCGCCGAACTCAATCCCATTCTTGATTCGGGCAATGCGACTGCCGAACTCGCCTGCGAAATGATCACCTCGGCGCTGGGCAAGAAGGTCATGGGGCCTCTGGCGGGGCGCGGCCACAGGCGGACCGGCCGCCTGCGGAGCTAGTCCACCGAAGGCTCGTCTGGTGGCAGGTCTGGCTCAGTTGAAGCAGGCCGATTTGAGCCATTTCGCAAGTGTCCTCGTGTGCGTTGTGGGATCCCGATGCGCCGGCCTGTATCCTGATCCGTCGTGAAGCTCCACTGGCGCATCCTTATCGCACTCCTCGCGGGTGTGGCGGTCGGTGGAGTGTTCCAGACTGCGTTGGACGCACCGCCCTGGATTGGCTTGAGCGTGCAGGCCGGCGATGGCGGCGACGTCGTCGTCGCGGTCGAAGCTGATAGCCCCGCAGCCACAGCTGGTCTCCGGGTCGGCGATGTGATCCGCGGAGCATCGCTTGGTCAGGCGGGTGCTCTGTCGGACCGTGATGTCGTTGATGCCAATCGTTTCCGGCAAGAAATCGCAGGCGCTGAACTCGGTCAAGTGCTGTGGTTAGGGTTTACGGACGAACGTCCTCCCGTGCCCGTTACGGTTCGAATGGAGCCCGGATGTCAGCGAGCCGAATGGCTCCGACCTTTTGCGTTCCTCGCCGACATCTTCCTGGCACTGCTGAAGATGCTCATCGTTCCGATCATCCTGACCTCCATCATCACGGGTGTGGCGGGGGTGGGCGCGGGCAAAGCCTTGCGGCGCATGGGACTGAAGACCTTTGCGTACTACATCGGTACGAGCCTGCTCGCCGTGCTCGTCGGTCAAGTTCTCGTGAATCTCGTGCGCCCGGGTGAAGGGGCTGCGCTGGGGCTGGCTCCCTCCGACGAGTTCAAGACAGTCGCTGGCCAAAGTTTCTGGGATGTGATCAAGCGGATGATCCCCACCAACGTGTTTGATGCGTTTGGTGACAATCGCGCGATGTTGCAGGTGATTTTCTTCGCGCTGCTGTTCGGGTATTTCGTCACGCAGGTTGCCGAGCCTCACCGAAGCAGGATGAAGGGGCTTTTCGAGGCTGGCTTCGAGGTGATGATGAAGATGGCGGGATGGGTGCTGAGCCTCATTCCGTACGGCGTGTTCGTGCTGCTCGTGAAGGTGGTGGGCGAAACCGGTTTTGGCCTCTTCAAGCCCTTGGGCCTGTACATGGCCGTGGTCGCGGGTGGGCTTCTTTTTCACGCAGTCATTACGTTGCCCGCGTTGCTGAAGCTAGGAGGGGTGAGCCCACTGGGTTGGTTCAAGGCCATGGGGCCCGCCTTGATGACGGCTTTCTCGACATCTTCTTCGTCCATGACGCTCCCGGTGAGCCTCGACACCGTCGAGAGGCGTGGGCGGGTCAGTAACAAGACGACCTCTTTCGTTTTGCCGCTCGGGGCCACCATCAATATGGATGGCACCGCTCTTTACGAATGCGTTGGGGTGATTTTCCTGGCGCAGTACTACCAGGGCGTGAGTGATTTCCCGCTGACACTCGGCGTGCAAGTGCAGGTGGTCCTCATGGCACTGCTCGCTTCGGTGGGAGCCGCCGGCATCCCCTCTGCCGGGCTCGTGATGATGCTCACCATCCTCGGAACACTCGGCTTGCCTGTGGAAGGTGCCGCCTTGCTACTGGCCGTGGACCGTCCGCTGGACATGCTGCGCACGGTGGTCAATGTGTGGAGCGATTCCTGCGGTGCGGCACTGGTCGCACGCTCGGAAGGAGAGACGCCCTTGCTGGAAGCAGGGGCTGCGGCGAATACGAGCTAGGCCTGGCCCCATCGGAAGAGAATGGGCTTCTCGGTACGCTCGCTGAGGCTCGCATGAACGGGGCACGCGTGGGCTGCTCGCTCAAGCGCTTTTTTCACGTCGGCGTCCGGATCCAGTGGAATGTGAAGGATCGTGTTGAGCTTGGAGATGTGTCGAACCGGCTCGGCACTCATGGATTTGACGACGGTCACGCGCATGCCGCTCAGGTCGAGGTCGTGGCGGTTTGCGACGAGGCCCATGATCGTGGCGATGCAACTCCCGAGAGCCGTGGCGACGAGATCGGTCGGAGAAAACGACTCGCCCTTGCCGTGATTGTCGAGTGGGGCATCTGTCAGCAGTGTCTGGCCTGAAGGTTCATGACTCGCTTCGCAGCGCAGATCTCCTTGGTAGACGATGTCGATACGAACCATGAGCTCTCTCCGGGGCGGGGCGTCGGGGTGTCGGACGGGGGGACTGCGAAGAATCCTACCCGCTCACGCCTCAGCAACGACAGGGCACAGAGCGCGGCTTCACGGCCCAAGTCGGTAAGCTATTCGGCTCCCAGATAGGTTCCACCATGCCTGCTCGTCCAGACAGCGATCTCTTTTCCGATGCCGGCCAGAAGCGCGCGGCCGCGCATGCACCTCTGGCCGAGCGCATGCGTCCGACCTGTCTCGATGAGGTCGTCGGGCAAGACCACCTGCTGGCAGAGGACAGTTTGTTGCGCCGTGAGTCAGGCAGCGGGCAGCTGTCATCGCTTGTGCTGTGGGGGCCGCCGGGCTGTGGGAAAACAACTCTGGCTCGGTTGCTTGCGACAGAGTCGGGTTTCGAACTGGTCAGGCTCTCGGCGGTGTCTGCGGGTGTTGCAGACATCCGGCGCTGCCTGAGCGAGGCTTCCAGCCGACTGGGTGTGACAGCACGCAGGACGCTTCTTTTTGTGGATGAAATCCATCGGTTCCACAAAGGGCAGCAGGATGCGCTGCTGCACGAAGTGGAGGACGGGCGCGTGGTTCTTGTCGGGGCCACCACGGAGAACCCGGCTTTTCATCTGAACGGAGCTTTGCTCTCGCGATGCCGGCTCTTGCAGCTTGCCGCTCTGACGGACGAGGCCGCCAAGCAGTTGCTCGGGAGAGCACTTTCCGAGGAGCGCGGCCTGGGTGGCGAGAAGACGCTTGGGCCCAAGGCGCGCCGTGAGTTGATCGGAGCGGCTGGAGGCGACGGGCGTCGTTTGCTGAATCACCTGGAGCGTGCCGGACATATGGCGCGTGTCGAGGGGAAGAAGTCCATTTCGGCTGAACACGTGCGGCAGTCGCTTGGAGCCCCCGTGCTCGCGCATGACCGCGCGGGGGACCGTCACTTTGATGTGCTCAGCGCACTGCATAAATCGTTGCGTGGGAGCGACCCGGACGCTGCCGTCTTCTGGGTGCAGCGGCTTCTGGTGACGGGAGAGTCTCCATCTGTTGTGGCGCGCCGTCTGGTGCGTATGGCCAGCGAAGATGTCGGCCTCGCAGACCCGCGAGCTCTTGGCGTGGCGCTGGACGCTCTGCAAGCCGTGCAGTTCTTGGGGATGCCCGAAGGCGATGCGGCCTTGTGTCAGGCTGCGATCTACCTGGCGCTCGCTCCCAAGTCCGATTCGGTCTATCGGGCGGCATCTGCTGCGAAGCAGGCGGCCGAGCGCGGAGGGCCTGTGAATGTGCCGCCAGAGTTGGCGGGCTCAAAGCGAGAAGGTGCTCGCCCCTATCAAAATCCTCACGAAGTGGAGGGAGCACTGACGTCTCAGCAGCATCTTCCGGATGCATGGGCAGGCGCTGAATTTTATCAGCCAGGTGAGCGGGGCTTCGAAGCCCATCTTCATGAACGCCTGGCGGCCTTCAGGAGTCGCCGTCGCGAGGGTCGGGCTAGGCGCGTGGACGAGTCGGAACGTTCTGCGGAAGGTGATTCAGCAGCGCCCTGAGAGACTCGAGGAGTGTGGCGTGCGAGAGGCTCGGTTCGGCGAGAGCACGGCGCTCGGCCTGCTCGGGTAGCAAGGGCACGTGCACGAAAGCGCAGGGCGTCTGGGGATGGTGGCGGAGCGTGGTGTACAGCACGTGGTTGCAGAGATAACGGCCCGCGTCATCAGACTGTCGCACCGGATGGCCCGCGTCTGCGAGCAGGCGTTCGAGCTCTACGAGGGGAAGAGTTGACTCGAGTTGTCGAGGGCCTTGTGGATCGATCAATGCGTCCTCGATTCGGGACCCTCCATTGTCGACCGACTCGCCATATGAGATCTGATTGTAAGCCGTTGTTTCGAGGCAGATCTCCGCTCGGCCGGCAGCTTGGCCAACCAGAACAATGGCGTCGGGTCGAGCGAGCGCGATGGCGGTGTCCAGAGTCGATGTCACGATGAGGACGTCGACGGGGAGGACAGCAATGTTCAGGGTGAACTCTTCGCTGCTCTCGGAGGCCAGATCTTGCACGAGGAGCTGCGATGGATTGACCGGTTCGCCGCCGAAGGGCTCGAAGCCGGTGAGCAGAATGCGAAGAGGAGCGCCCGTCATGTTTGCTGTGGTTCGTCTTGGTAGTGGTACTCGCCGCGCTGTCCTGAGGTTTCTTCGACCGCCACGGTCATATGCTGTATCCGCAGGTGGGGGAAAGATTTGATCAGCCGTCCGCGCAGTTCACGGCCCAGCCAGGTCGAGAGGTTTTCTGCGCTTACATTGTTCATCGGCATGATGATGACATCGTCCGCGGGGGACGCGTAGTAACGCTCGAGGTATCGAATCTCGACGACACCGTCGGCTCGCGTTTCGGTCTTGAGTACGGGGTGTTCTCCCGGCAGAAGCCAGTGCTCGTCGAGTTCATCGACAATGGCTCGGATGACCGGCTTGACGGACTTGAAGTCGAGGACTAACCCAAACTCATCGAGTGCTGCCTCGATGGTGACGAAGACCCGATAGTTGTGCCCGTGCAGTCGCTCGGCGGTGCCGTCAGGGAAGATGAGGAAGTGTGCTGCGGAAAACTTGAATGTTTCCTTCTGCAGATGAATGGACCAGCGTTCCATGGAATCGGCCGTCGAGGGGGGCTTTGAGCAAGGCGATCATCATAAGGAAATGGGCCACAGGCGACCGATAAGCAGGCCTGGGCCTCGGAAAGCGGAATCGGTCGAGGGAGGGCCCAAGTCGAGAGGCCAAGCTGCCGAAGTAAAGAGTGTCCAGAAGACCTGCTGAGGAGAATCGCCCCGTGACAATGTCGACCGATGGCCCTGAACGCCGAGATGGTGTCACCGATCAGCCGTGGGAAGCCGGAGCCTCTGCAGCGCCCCTTCAGTACTCGCCACCTGCCACGGTGATCGAGGAGCCCACGGCCGAGCCTTCTCATGAGCGGCGCGTGGGCAGCCTTCCCCAGGGGGAAGATGTCGATCACAGGGTTTATGAAGTGAGCGGTCGGCTCGTTTCGATCTTCGATCTGTTGCGTCGCTTCAGCGATGGAGACACGCAGCCCGGAGGGCTGTCGCGATTGGCCGACTTGCACCTCAAGGTTGGAGGTCCAGCCCGCTTTCGGCATGACGGGCAACTTGTTCCCATCGAAGGCGCAAGCGACCTGACTCCCGAAGTGGTCGAGAAACTGGTGTATCCGCTCTTGAGGGCGGACCACACCCGGAAGCTCGAGCAGGAACCGCCCGAGGATGTGGATGCGGGCTACCACTTTGATGACGAAGAGATGGATTTCCGTATCAACGCGTTCCATGACCGCGATGGGCTCGCCATGGTGGTGCGCGCTTTGCCGCGCAATGTTCCCGACACGAAAGGTCTCGGTTTCCCCGATCCCAAAGTTATCGAAGAGATCCTGACCTTGAGGCAGGGGCTTGTGGTGGTGACAGGCATCACGGGGTCAGGTAAGTCGACGACGATTGCTTCGATGTTGGCCGAACTGAACCGCCGCTCTCGTCTGCGCGTTATCACGCTCGAAGATCCCGTTGAGTACGTGATGAAGCCAGATCGGTGTCTGGTGTCTCAGCGCGAAATCGGAAAGAACACGCGCACTTTCGCGGGAGGGCTTCGTAGCGCCTTGCGCGAAGATCCCGACGTGATTTTCCTCGGCGAAATCCGTGATTCTGAAACGGCCAACCTGGCGCTTTCGGCTGCGGAGACGGGGCACCTTGTTTTCACGACTTTGCATACCCGGGATGCGAAGGGCGTTGTGACGCGCATCGTGGATCTCTTTCCGCCGGAGCGTTCAAAAGAAGTCATGTCGCAGTTGTCGTTCAGTCTGGCTTATGTGGTGGCGCAGAAGCTGCTGCCCCGCAAGGATGGCCGGGGGCGGGTTGCCACCTTCGAGATCATGAAGAACACGACTCCGGTCAGTAACTTGATTCGCACCGGGGCATGGCACCAGATCTACGCCACGATGCAGCTGTCTGCCAAGGACCGCATGGTCACATTGGAGAAGCATCTGGCCTGGTTGGTGTCCAAGGGCTTGATCACCCAGGACATCGCACTTCAGTACGCCAACGACCCGAGTCAGTTCGCGGGGCCGGGCACGACGGGCTAGCTGTCAGCGACTTTGGTCAGGGGATGCTTTCTTCGGTGACAATCTCACCGATGTCCCAGTTGTCGAGCCCCGGGGCACGGCGTTTGGCACGGCCGAACACGAGGATCCAGAGCAGCATGGCGTAGAAGAGCGCGACTCCGCTGATGATGACCCAGCCAGGGAGAGTGCCGAGCTGGCAGCGGTCGTAGAGTTCGCTGAAGTTCGTGGTTGGAGCAGGGTGGATGTCGAGCTTGATGAGCCACGCGGCGAGAACCACGCCAAAGATGGGGAGATAGTTTCGAACGAGCCGGCTGCGCATGGCCTGGATGCGGGTGAGGTGGAAGTGTGGCTCGTCGAGATCGCGTGCGACCTGACCTGCCCATGCCTCCTCTGGCGAGGAGAGATCTCGGCGCAAGATCGGTGCGAAGAAATTGGACTCGATCTTTCTGATCCGAGCGCGCCAGACGTCAAAAAAGCGAAACCGTCGCGCCTCAAATGTGAGCAGAAAGAAAAGCAGGACGTTGGCGAATTGAAGGCTGAAGTGTGAGGCCTCTGTTGTCCCGAAGGCGAAGCCAAGTGCACTCGCGGTGACGAAGATGGCCCAGTTGGTGGTCTGATCGAGCCGCATGCGCCATGCATTGGCGCGGGCGACCTCGCCGCGGTAAAGGTGCACCACGGCCATGATGTAGGTGCCGCGTTCGAGCGACTGGGTCTCGTAGTCCACGAGAGTCTCTCGTGGGGCCCCAAGCTCGGGCGGTAGGTCATCGGCCATCGAGTTCGATCTCTCTAGATCTTCAGGGGCGGCGTCTGATCCTGCGGAATCGCCGGGCCGAAGTCACGTTGCCAATAGACATGCGAAAAAGGCTGGATGGGCAAGAGGCCGCCTCATTGATGGGTTGGCGAGCGCCCTGGCCGTGCTGAAAATGCCCTTTCAATGCTTCGAAGCTCACGTTCCGAGGTCCGATGCCCTATTCTCGTGGAGCCGCCTTTTCGAGTCCGAAGGGAATCGTCCGAATGCTTCTGCTGCCGTCCCGGAACGACGTTGAATCCTTGGCACAAGAACTCGAGGTTTGCTGGCAGCGCACGGACTCGATTTTCAACACGTTGCGGCCGGAGGCGTTTCTCGCCCAGCCCATTTTGCAGCGAGAGCCCTTTCTCTACTACCTGGGGCACCTGCCAGCTTTTTCATGGAATGAAGTTTGTCGCCGCGGGCTAGATCGCGGCGCTTCTTCACGACCCGAACTGGACGATCTCTTCTCGCGACGACCCGAGTCCAGCGTGACGGGCCTGGGTGGCGGTCAGGGCGACAGTGCACGGTGGCCTCGCCTGCAGGAGGTCACGCAGTATCGAGATGAGGTCCGGAACGCGATTCGCACGGCGTTGCCCGGAATCGAACAGAGTGAGCATGCTCGAGCGCTGCATGTCGTGATTGAGCACGAAGCCCTTCATCAAGAGACCTTGGTTCAGATGGCCATGCACCTGGCCGCTGAACTCAAGAACCCGCCTTCCGAACAGCCTGCGCCCTCTTTTCGCCCGGGAGCGCATCCGCGCGAGGTGCCGATTCCAGCCGGGCATGCTCTTCTCGGAACCACGGGCGACCGGATCCCTTTTGCCTGGGATCACGAAAGGCCCGACAAGCGGGTGGAGGTGCCGGCTTTTTACATCGACCGCACGCCGGTGATGAACGGTGAATTTCTGGAGTTCGTGAGAGCGGGGGGCTACGAGAACCCGGAGTTCTGGAGCACGTCGGATTGGCGATGGCGCGAGGCGTCGAAGCTCAGTCACCCGACGTCCTGGCGGAAAGAGGGCCACGACTGGAGCTACCGCGGTTTGTTCGAAGACCTTCCGCTCACGCGTGTTTTTGATTGGCCTGTGTACGTCGGCTGGTCTGAGGCCCAGGCCTATTTGTCATGGCAGGGCAAGCGCTTACCCACTGAAGCGGAGTTCGTCCGAGCCGCTTATGCAGCCCCCGGAGAGGCGACAAGGCGTTACCCATGGGGTGATGAAGCGCCCGAGTCGCGCCACGGCAATTTCAACTGGAATGGGTGGTCAGCGGTGCCCGTCGGCAGCCATCCCGATGGGGCGAGTGCTTATGGCGTGCTCGAACTCGTGGGGAATGGATGGGAATGGACCTCTTCACGCGTCGATTCCCGTGGAGAGAACTGCGAGACCCTGCCCGAAGTCCCGCAGGACGCGTGCGTACGCATGGGAGCGTCGTGGGCGACGCCGGTTCGCCAGCTCCGGTCGAGCTATCGGCGCTGGTCGCAGTCGCACGATCCGTTCGTCTTCGGTAAGTTCCGCGGGGTCCGTCAGGGCTGATCCAATCATTCAGTTCGACCGACTCGAGAGGAGCTTCTTGGCATGACGCAGACTTTGGAACTGGCTCAGCGTGTTGCTGTGGTGACAGGCGCTTCGTCGGGGATCGGCCAGGATGTCGCCAGGCGGCTCGCGGTGCAGGGTATGCATCTCGTTCTGGGTGCACGTCGATGCGACCGCCTCGAGGCTCTGAGCGCAGAATTGTCAGATCAACATGGTGTGCGATGCCTCGCGCACCCGCTGGATGTGACGGACTCGGCCTCTGTGGCTTCTTTTGGGGAAGCGGCTGACGCGTTTGCCGGTGAGTCGGGCGTGCATCTCCTGGTGAACAACGCCGGGGCTGCCTTCGGTGTGGCGCGCCTTCCCGCGGCCACGCTCGAGGACGAAGCCGACTGGCAAGCGATGCTGGACGTCAACGTGATGGGCTTGCTTCGAGTGACGCGTCGGTTTGTCTCGGGCATGGTGGCGCGAGGATCCGGACATGTGATCCATAT
>Ga0315339_1002029_pt1 | contig 16100 bp, 13 predicted proteins | sample ASW17metaG_FD_204514 | JGI IMG/M metagenome (GOLD analysis project Ga0315339, IMG submission 204514) | Ammonia-oxidizing marine archaeal communities from Pacific Ocean, United States - ASW #17 | ecosystem: Environmental > Aquatic > Marine > Oceanic | place: USA: California | collected 2016-12-05
ATCTCAAAGGGAGCCGGGTCCGTCGGGCCGAGCAGGGGTGCCAGCGGGTCGTTCAATGCCTTGTCCATTCGCCAACTATAGATCAGCCGCCCGAGAAAACCATGCCCGATGGCTTAGTCTGATCTGCTGGCCAAGCACGAATTCTCCTTCTTCTTTGGCACGTCTTTCGGCATATTGGGATCGTGGTAACTTAACCCGCCAATCGGGACGGGTCGGGATATGAACCGAACATGGGGAGCAACAATCTTGTCACGTGATGATTTTCTGGAAGGCATGAGCCGGGCCGCGCAAACGGTCTCGGTAATCACCACCGACGGTCCTGCGGGGCGGGCCGGGGTGACCGTCAGCGCTATGTGCTCGGTGTCCGCTGACCCGCCCATGGTTTTGGCCTGCATCCATCACCAAAGCCGCGCTGTCCCGGCGATCAGGCAAAACACGGTGTTTTGCGTCAACGTCCTGGCCGACACCATGGCCGATGTCTCGAACGTCTTCGCGGCACGCACACCCATCGATGACATGTTCGTGGCAGGTAGTTGGCAGGCGGCCTCCACCGGCGCACCGGCGCTGAACGGCGCCCTGGCATCGTTTGATTGCAAGGTTGAGGAAATTCACCGCGCCGGAACGCACTTCATATTCCTGGGCACCGTCGAACAAACCATGCTCGGCGACGGCAAACCGTTGATTTACGGGTCCAGGTCCTACGGCACACCGTCGTTTTTTGACGGAGAAGGATAACTCGCAAAGACAGTCTCTAGCGGGATTGGGGTGATGTTCTGTGACCGTCGCTCCGGTGGAGCGAGGGTCGATCTCCGACGCTCGGAGGGAGCAAGGCAATCCCACGCTCCGCAATCGAAAAACGTCAGATAAATTCGCGAGGCCCGCGCGCCTCAGGTGGCACATAAGCCACCCGCTATTTTTACTTTGTCAGCAAACGTCTACAAAAGTCATCATTTGTCCCCATTTTGCTTGGCGTATTTAGCGGGTATCGTTTTTTATCAACCACTTACGCCAGTGTACAAATGTGTACACGATTTCACGCAAAGTCATCATTTGTCAGCCTTTGTACACGCAAAGTCATCTTTTCCGTATCGGGGTGATGGCGAAGCACGACGCCGGGTGCGCAAATTTCTTCCGCGTTCGCTCCATTTGGCACCGCCAACAACACTTAATGTCGCCCCCGGTGGCGCCGCCAACCAAATCGGGCAGCGGCCCTATTCTCAATGTCCAATGGCGTGCTTCCCGTCAAAACCCGAGCAGCATGGAAAACAGATAGGAAGATAAAATAGGAATTTCAACCATTAAATAGAAATTATTACATTTGGCAAATTTGGTTCATTTTTGTTTGCCAACGGAAACCAGACCTAGGTCAGTGGAAGTTATAGCGTCCGAGAATAGTCGAGGCTGTTGAAAAACTCATCAAGCGGGTAGCCTAAAATTTCGGGTAATTTAATTTTGCAAAGGACTGTGCGCCGAAGTTTAGCATTGTATCGACTTCCAGTTCCTGGCGGCCGAGGGGGACGGCGAAGGGCGAAGGTTTGCCAGGTCGAAGTTGGCCATACCTTCGTTCTCCGTTCTTCCAATTATTGATGAGGTGACGGCGTGTGACCGCACCAGTGATGAATGTGATATGGCTCACCTGCCAACCCCACACAAAACTGCGAGACCATGCCCTCTAGGTTCTCCGCTATAACGCGGGCGTCGGCGTTCGCCCCCTGGAGGCGGTCAACTGTATCCTCGACGTCGTGACAAAGCTGTTCGTAGTTGATTTTCGTAAATCGCCGATCCTTGAGAACAAATTCTCCGTCAACCATGACACTTTGCACTGCGCTGCTGTCTTCCGTATGGACGATTTGATTGACGGGGTCGTTGAACGGCACGAAATTGATATTGGTGAGATCAAGAAAGACGATGTCAGCCTTGGCACCAGGCACCAACCGGCCGATGTCATCGCCGAACCCCAGCGCCCGTGCGCTACCTTCGGTCGCCATGGCAACAATCTTATCCGTCGCCAGCCATTCATTTGTATCCGCGGACATGATCCTGGACGCGAATGAGGCAAAGCGCATGGCTTCGAACATGTTCTGATTATCGGCGCAATGGGACCCGTCCGTGCCAATGCCGACGTTGAGGCCGTGTGAGACAGCTGCCCGGGCCGGTGCGATTCCGGAACCAAGCCGTAAATTGCTGCCCGGATTATGGGCCAATGAGCAACCGTTATCAGCCAGCCGCTTAAGATCGTCGTCATCCAGCCAAACACCGTGGGCCGCCGTGAAAGACGGTTCCAAGAATCCGAGTTCGTCCAGATGCGCTGTCAGGGTCTTGCCGTAGCGCTTCATGCCGGTGACAGCCTGAATTCGAGATTCAGCCAGATGCATGTGAAGCCCTACATCATGATCCCGGGCTAGATTGTGGCATTCGATAATGAACTCATCGCTGCAGTGTAGAGGGATTGTCGGTGCCAACGCGAGCTTGGTTCGCTCAGGATCGAAGGGCCAATCCTTCAACAACGTTCGACAGGCCGATAGAATTTCCGCTGTCGGTGATGCGCGGAGTTTTGACAAGCGCTTTTGATCCGATTCAGGAAACGCATCAAGGAGCCCTGGGTTTGCGTCAAGAAGCGTCCTATCAGCCATCATCGGTGCAATCACCGAACGTACACCAACATCCTCGTACCCCTTGGCGACTGCATGCATGCCCTCGAGTGTCGGCAGGGGGAACTCGAAATACAGATCATAGGCCGCCGTGCAACCCTTCAACACCATCTCGGCCGCATTCAGTGTTGCAGCAAGGTGTTTATCCTCAAGGCCGCGTCCGCCAATCAACCAAGGTCCCGCGTGTAGCAGATGCTCAAGAGTCCACCGGTCGCCCAAACCTTTCCCAAGGCTACCGTGACCATGGGTGTGGGCGTTTATCAGTCCTGGCATCAACAGCATGCCAGTGGCATCGATTTCCAAAGTGCCTTCGGGAGCTTCGTGGCCCGGCTCACCGATCTCACGTAACACACCGTTTTGAATAACCAAGTCTTGGGCCGGCGCTGAGCGGGACGCCGTTTCCAGCAACAACCCACCACGGACTACTGTCATCAAATTCGGATCCATTGCCGCCTCCTATCAGTGGCCAGAAGTTACTTTGCTCATGTTCCCGCCACCTGCTGGCTGGTTGACCAAGGGAAGAGGACACGCTCGATGATGCCGACGAGCTGGAACAGCACGATTCCCATGATCGATAGCAAAACCATAGCGCCAAAGGCCAAGGGCATGCGGAAAAAGGCTGTCGATGTTTGAATAAGATATCCGAGTCCCCTGTCGGAGGTGACGAATTCACCAACCACTGCCCCCACCACGGCAAGGGCGATTGCAGCCTTAAGACCGCTAAAAATGAACGGAATAGCGAAAGGAATACGAATTCGAAATAATTCCTGCATTCGGGAGGACTTGTAGGAACGGCTCAACTCAATCAAATCCTGCGGGACCGACAACAGACCCGTCGCGATAGCGATGACGAGAGGAAAAAAGGCAACCAGGAAAGTGACGGTAACACGTGGAAGCTCATTTGCACCCAAGGCAATGACAAGAATTGGCGCCAGTGCGACTTTCGGGATCGACTGCGTGAGGACAATAAGGGGATACAGGGCATTAGAGACAATACGCGAAGACGTGAGCGCGAACCCCAATGGCAAGCTGATGATAATGGACAACCCAAACCCCAAAAGCACGGTGATCAATGTCGCCATGGTGTGTCTCCAAACCAATGGCCATTCGGCGGCAGTCTCGGCAAAGATCAAGGTTGGCGCCGGAAGCAGATAAATCGGAATTTTGAAGGTGATGACGCTGAGCTCCCAAATTAATAGAAGCATGATAAAAGCGCCGATCGGCAGGATGACGTCCTGACCAACGTGCCAAATTCGCTGCAGTTGGAAACCGATCCCCGACTTTTTATTTGCCGGTGATGAGATAGCGGACTCGCTGGGCGCATTGTTGGAACTCATTGAGGGCCTCTACTTCGAAGGTTCGGGGACGAGGAATTGGAATGTCGATGATTTCCTGTATTCGTCCTGGGCGCGGGGACATGACGACGACCCGGTCTGACATCAGAACCGCCTCGGTAATAGAGTGGGTGACGAAGACGATGGTCTTCGGCTTCTCCGTCCAGATGCGGAGCAACTCCAAAGACATCTCTTCACGAGTCAGGGCGTCGAGGGCGCCGAAGGGCTCGTCCATTAACAGAATATCCGGGTCATGGACCAGCGCGCGGCATAGGGCGGCTCGTTGCTGCATGCCGCCCGATAGCTCGTCGGGATGCTTCTCCTCGAACCCCTCGAGTCCGGCGAGCGCCAACAAATTTCGGGCCACCTGCTCGGAATCAGGCTTCATCTGCTTCATGATGCTCAAGGGGAACAAGACGTTGTCGAGGAGTGTCTTCCAAGGCAACAAAGTCGCTTTCTGAAAAACGAACCCGATTTCCTCGCGGGGGCCATCGACCGGTGAGCCAGCGATGCGCATATTGCCGTCGGTGGGGGTAATCAACCCTCCCAATAGACGCAAGAGAGTTGATTTTCCACAACCGGAGGGGCCAACCAAAGAGATGAACTGGTTTTCTGGAATGTCCAGATTGATGTTCTCCAGCGCCGCCACGGCGTCTCCATCCCAGGATTGAAAAACCTTCGATACGTTGGAAATTTCAATCGCTGTCAAGGAGACCTCCGTGATGACTATGGATGACGCAAGTGAGTAAAAAAAAGTGTGCGTCAGCCCTTCGGGAGGAAACGAGTATCAACCGCATTCATCGGGTCGGCTTTGGCGTCCAATTTCTGGGACTTGGCGGTCACGCCATAAGTAAACTTAAGTCGTTCGGGATCGAAACGGCCCATTCCGGTCTGCGAAGTATGATCGGAGAAGACGAAACCAAGCATCGCCTTAAGGCTACCCATGCAGTCATCGAGGGCCACTTCCGGAACCTTCTTGACGTGCAGTTTGCAGGCTTCCTGTTTGTTGTCTTTGGCCCACTTCAATGAACGCTGAAGTCCCTTCAGGAACTTCTTAGCCGTCTCCGGTCGCTCATTGATCATCTTTTCCGTGGTCATGATCGAAGCCGAATAAATAGCAAAACCCGCCTTGACGAACGGCAACACAACGATTTCCTCGCCATGCTTTTTTGCTGCCTTGTTCTGATAATAATGGTGGATCGAGTAGAACGGCGCCGCATCGATGTGCTTGGCGATCAACAATGCCGCCATCGCCGAGGCGTCGGAGTTGACCCAGGTCACGGCATTTTCATCCAGGCCCGTCCGCCTCGCCACTTCGGGGAAGTGGAGCTTGTGGCTGTTGCCCGGCGTGATGCCGATCTTCTTACCTGCCAAATCCTTAAAGCCGTTGATGCCGGAACTTTTCAATACGAACAACGAATGGGGTGAATGTGCATAGAGCGCACTGATGGTCTTCACCGGCGCTTTGGCACGTGCGCGGGCTGCGTAAATAGCCGAGATACCCGCGATCCCGAAATCAGCGGCACCTGCAGCAACTTTTGAAACCGTGTCCCCAGAACCGTATCCACGGGAGATTTTTATGTTGATCCCTTCGTCCTTCCAGAACCCCTTCTGCCAACCGGCATAGTATGCGGCCATTTCGCCGGAAGGAATCCAATCGAGAAGGAAGTGAACGTCTTCTTCGGCTTTGGCGTCTGGCCCACTGGCCAATACCGCCGAGAGGGCGATGGCGCTGACTGACAACGTTCGTGCAATTTGACGGCTACTTAAAAACTTACGCATGATCATTTCTCCATCTGTTCGTTCATCAATCCAATAGTCGGAAGATTTAGGCTCACCTGAGCGATCACGGATAAATTATTGGTTTTGGTTGGTGTTGACGGCTCCAGCCATCCTCCATCCTTAATGATCAGGCAGATTAAAAATAATGTCGAATTAAAAAATGTTTGAAGCAAATAACTTTAAGTTATTCATGCTGCTGGCTGGAATACTAAGCCGGACCTGGATCTGCCCGGTCTGCACGCCACAAATAGTTCTCTACGAATTCCTTAGCGAGGCGTGATAGCGGCCGCAAGCGGGAATGGGACAATGAAATTTTCGCCTGTTGCTTTGTTTTGAATGGCCGTGTCACGATATTCGTGAATTTTTCACCGTTTTTGGTGAATTCATCCACCACCGCAACGCCGGCACCAGCCTCCACCAAATGACAGGCCGTAACAAAATACCGAACATTGACCTGGACCTGTTGGCACTCGCCAACTTCCCGAAATGCCTCGTCTACGATCAGTCCAACGGGAGAAGAACGAGGGTAGGATATCAATTGTGCCCCCCGCAGATCACGAGGTCGGATGGTCTTCTTATTTGTTAACGGGTGGCCCGTTGGAAGTGCACAAATTAAATTCCCATGGCGAATAATGTTTGATTCAATTCCGGGGTGATCGATGGGCGTGTTGGTTATCCCGAAATCGGCTTGGTTGCTGTTCAGGAGATCTACGATGTAATCGTGGGTGGGCGTATCAAAGCCGATTTTTACGTTCGGTCGATCCTCCAAAAAGGCGGCAAGGGCTTGCGGGATGACGCTTTGGCCAAAGCTCGGACTGGCAAGGATTTTGAGCGTCCCTGCTTGGGTATCGCGAAGATCCTCAGCCAGCTCTTGAACGGCATCAAAATTGGCAAACAGTTGTTCCGAACGATCAAGAAGAACATCAGCCTCTCGGGTTGCCCGCAAGCGACCGCCGATGCGTTCAAATAATTTGAACCCCAACTGATCTTCGAACTGCCGCAGCATGTTGCTGACTGCAGGCTGAGAGATCGAAAGAAGCCGCGCTGCATTTTTAGTCGACCCGGTCTGCATGACCGCGCGAAAGATTTCAAGCTGCCGAAGATTCATATTGTATAACCTTTATGAATACGAATGATAGAATTCTTAAATTGAAATTATACAGTGAGATTATCGAAATTGTGAACCTGTCGGATTTTCAGGGCGTGACTTCAGGCACGAGCTGTCGCCTGGATATGATTTCCGGTATTCGAATTTAAGGAGACAAGCCGATGGCAAGGATTATTCGGGTTGGGGATACTCAGCTTTAGGAAGAGTTTTGAACATGCTATCCGATTAGGGGCAGCAGACTTGATGTGTCCACATGGAATAGGTCGAAGACGCTTTGCAATCCTATCAACCGAGTGACCACCGTGGAGGAGGCGCCGCGTGACCGTTTTGGATTGCGGAAATTCTAAATCCGATAAGGGTCAAAAACGGCTGCCAGCGGCAATCAAATATCGCGTCCGCCTAGCGCCCAAAAACGGAAGTCAGGACGGCGAACGTCCAGTTGCCGTACACAACCAGACGTTTTCCGGGCCGCCTTGGAAGGCCTCTTTCTGGCTATGAGAGAAAATTAGAAGGGGCCCAAAAGTTCGATTTCGTTAACTGTTTCCTATTGCGGGCATTTTACAAGTAGCAACGTTATAGAGTTCGGCGCTCTGGTGCTTTATAAAATTCCCCGCCCCGCGCAGATAATAAATCGTGAAATAGGCATCGGATGCATCTGAGAAATTGGCAACAGAAAATAATCGACACCTATCCGCTGATTATAAAACAGAACCACCGATTTATTTTGAAAGCGCCGACGGGGGCCGGCAAAACCGTGCTCGCTAGCGAGATCATCGGGCGGTTCTACAAAGATAAAAAGATTGTCGTTCTGTGCCATCGTCTGGTTCTTTTGGAACAGCTTGAGGACGTGCTCAGCAAAAATCATTCGGTTCGCAAACTGGCGGTTTCCGACAAGGGACCTGCGTTCGATGGGTACGACGTCTTGCTTTCAACCAGCATGCGCGCGAAAGACGTTCTGGCGGATGCCATTTTGAAGGCCGATCTGATCATCGTTGACGAAGCGCACCGCGTGTCGCCCAACGGCTTGGCTTATAAGTGGTTCCTTGATGACTTTGAAAATCGAGGCAAGGCATCGGCACAGTTGATGGGGCTGACAGCGTCGCCGGAGCGGCGCACCGGTGACCAGCGTGATCAGCTCAACCTTGCGTTTGACGCCATTATCGATTGCGCAAACATAAATGACCTGATTTCAGAAGGCGTTTTGGTTCAACCTGTTTATCGCCCTCATTTCGTGCACGATCTTAATCTGGATACCATCGATATCAGTTCCGGGGATTTTCCCGTTGCCTCATTGGCGCCCGCAATCATCAGATCATCAATGATTGATTACGCGCTCTGGAGCTATCACGAAGAGCGGGAACATCTTTCACCAAAACCCATCTCTGCATGGTTTTGCGCCGATATCAGCGTCGCTGAGGCGACCTTCCAGGCCATACAGGAATCGGGCATCGAAGCCGCCATTGTTACCGCGGGCACGCCGCTTAATGAACGCATGAAACTTTTAGCCGCTCATGAAAAAGGTGACATCGAGGCCATGGTCTCCGTCGGCGTCCTTGCCGAAGGATGGGACAACCCAAATTGCAATATCATTGTTCATCTCAGGCCGACACTGTCGAAAGTATTGTGGGGGCAATCTGTCGGGCGCGGATTACGTTCCGCACCGGACAAGGATAAATGCGTCATCATTGATTTAAGCTCCAACTGGAGCACCTTCGGCCCGGTGGAAAAGTTGGAATGGAACCTGTGGACCCACCGGCGTTCCTATATGCAGTTCATGAACCGCTTCAACTGGATCGGCCAGCAGCAGGACCATGAGGACGCCATTGAGACCTATTTGTTGTGTAAAAACGAATTGCCGAACGGCATGCGGTGTTCGCACATCTACATGAAAAGCGCATTCGAGAATGAGACCTGCCCGGTTTGCGGAACCTATGCGGCAATTGATATCTACAAAGAGCAGAAACTGGACAGCTCGCTCAACGAAAACAAGCTCCACACCTTGTTCTTTGAACGCGTGCCAAAGGTCTGTGGCGAGATGAACTTGTCTGTATGGAGCAGCCTCGACAAGAAAGCCTGGAAATCAGCGACGCCGAAAGAACAGGTGTTCTTGGCATTCTGCATGGCATTTGCCGAGGTTTCGGGAGACAAGACGCGCTCAGAATCCGATTATTGGGACGCCACACTCGCGGTCGAAGCCCGCATCCGTGCTTATCTGGTAGAAAACAAAATTCAGATCGTGAAGCAGCACGACTTCGACCTTGCCGATATCGCAGACGGCATGCTGGCAGGGACGGTGATCCGGACCCTTCAAGCCCATTACGGCATCTCAATTTGCGGAGCTGTATTCAGTAACCAAAGTGTTTCCGAATGTGATCGCAAATATCACAAGGCCATTAAAATCGCTGAGCGGTTGGCGATGATCGGCTGCTCGACGCAGGACAATCTGCCCTACTTCAATGCCAACGACCATCTGGCGTCTCTGTGATCCTCTGCCGAGTTGAAAAGTCGTTTGTCGCAAGGACCGCCAAAATCCGTTGCGGTCAATAGAAACAAACTATTCAATACTTAGCGGATTTTTGTTCTTGCTGTTTGGGCGGCGGCGATCGGTGGACGGTTTGCCCCGCTGAGCATCTTGAAATGCCGAATAAAGGACCGGACATGTCGGCTGAGAAAACAGAGACACTTGTTGTTGGTGGCGGCCAGGCCGGGTTGGCCATGAGCGAGCACCTGAGCAATTGCGGTGTGGCGCATCTGGTGCTTGAGCGGCACCGCATCGCCGAGCGCTGGCGCTCGGAACGATGGGACAGTTTGGTGGCCAATGGCCCGGCCTGGCATGACCGGTTTCCGGGCATGGAATTTTCTTCCGATCCCGATGGTTTTCCCGGCAAGGAAGAGGTCGCGGATTATTTCGCTGCCTACGTGGAAAAGATCGCGGCGCCCATCCGTTGCGGTGTCGAGGTGACGGAGGTTCAACGCAACGTTGGCCGGCCCGGCTTCAGTGTCGAGACATCGGATGGTGTGATTGAGGCCAACAGCGTCGTCGCCGCCACCGGGCCGTTCCAACGCCCGGTCATCCCCGCCGTCATTCCCGAAGATAGCGGGATTATACAAATCCATTCCAATGCGTATAAGAATCCCGAACAGTTAGCGGCGGGCGCCGTCTTGGTGGTCGGGGCGGGGTCTTCTGGGACGCAGATTGCAGCCGAGCTTCTGGGCGCGGGAAAGCGTGTGACCCTCTCGGTTGGCCCGCACAACCGCCCGCCAAGACGCTACCGGGGGATTGATTTCGTCTGGTGGCTGGGGGTGCTGGGCAAATGGGAGGCCCAGTTCGCTGATTCTGGTAAAGAGCATGTGACGATTGCGGTGAGCGGCGCCAATGGTGGCCATACGGTGGATTTTCGCAGGCTTGGCGGAAAGGGGATGACCCTCGTTGGCCGGACGGAATCGTACGAGGGCGGCGTGCTAACTTTCGCGCCGGATCTGCGCGACAATCTCGCCTTAGGCGATGCAGATTATCTCTCCGTGCTGGATGAAGCGGACGCATATGCGGTCCGCAACGGGCTTGATCTTCCCGATGATCCGGACGCTCGAAAGATCGAACCGGACCCGGATTGTGTGACCAATCCCCTTCTTGAGTTGAATCTAGCCGAGGCTGGCATCAGCTCGATCATTTGGGCGACGGGGTTTGCCGTGGATTTCAGTTGGTTGAAGGTCGACGCCTTCGACGAACGCGGCCGGCCCAAGCATCAGCGCGGCATTTCCGCCGAGCCCGGAATCTATTTCCTTGGCCTGCCCTGGCTATCACGACGGGGCTCGTCGTTCATCTGGGGTGTCTGGCACGATGCCAAGTTTCTGGCTGACCAGATTTCCACGCAACGCAGCTATCTGGCGTACACGTTGCCTGACAAAATTGATGATCGATAATTCAGGCCCGTTGATGGAGGACGATGAAATGGCAACAGCGTCGAAATCAGTATCCAACGCATGCCTGCGACCGAAGGCCAGCGGCATGGCGATGGTGCTAGTGGTATCAGTGATATTTCTGGCCGTGCCGGGCCAAACGGCGTTGGCGGAAGATGGGATCAGTGCCGAAAATACAGTCCGACTGAAGGCTGCCATCGCGAATGATTACCGCAGCGCCAAAAACACGGCTCGAGATGTCTATCGACACCCACTGGGAACGCTGTCGTTTTTTGGACTAAAGCCGGGGATGACGGTGGTTGAAATTTATCCTGGCCGCGGCTGGTACACAGAAGTTCTGGCACCCTATCTGAGCGGCCGCGGACAGCTGTATGCCGCCAGTTGGGCCAAGGATTCAAAAAGCAAGAACATTCAGCGGCGGCTGAAGGAATACCATGCAATGCTCACCGCCCGCTCCGACGCATACGGGCAAGTCATTGTCACCGAATTATCGCCGACCAAAACCAACATCGCGCCGGCCGGAACCGCCGACATGGTGCTGACATTCCGAAATATCCACAATTGGATGAAGCGCGGTTACGACCGCACTGTTTTTGACGCCATGTACAAGGCCTTGAGGCCCGGTGGTGTGCTGGGCGTCGTTGAGCACCGGGGCAACCCGGAAGTTTGGCCCGACCCGCAGGCCTTGTCTGGCTACGTCGACCAGGACGTGGTCATTGAATTGGCGAAAGACGCCGGGTTCAAACTTGCCGCGACGTCGGAGGTCAATGCCAATCCGAAGGATGCGCGCAACCATCCGAAAGGGGTTTGGACCTTGCCGCCGGCCATGCGTCTGAAAGACAAGGACCGGTCGAAATACTTGGCCATCGGCGAAAGTGGCCGCATGACCCTGAAATTCATTAAGCCGGAGTAGGGGTGCCAAGGCCGATGGCCCACATGTCGCCGTTTTGTCGCCGCGCCGGTCTTTTCTTGGCGGCGGTTAGCGGTCACACTGGCGCAAATTTGCAATTCAGGAGAATATAATGAGCGTGTTGACGACAACGATTGGGGCTTACCCGAAGCCGGATTACTTGGACTTGCCGGACTGGTGGCAGGATTCCCGCGAGGGCGAGTATTACACGTTCAATTATGTAGACGACTATGAGGCCGCCGTCGCCCGTCTTGGTGCCGAGTTGGAACCGCTTTGCGTGCGCGCCACGAAGGACGTCATTGATGATCAGGTTGGCGCCGGTATCGACATCGTCACCGACGGCGAGATGCGCCGCGAAAACTACATCCACTACCACTGCCGCCGCCTTGACGGCATGGACTTTGCCAACCGCGCGGATATGGAATTTCGTCCGGGCTACCATGGCCGGGTCCCAGCGATAACCGGCGCCATCCGGGCCCAGGCACCGTTCCTGCCGAGCGACTGGAAAGCGGCTCAGGATATGACCGACCGGCCGGTGAAAATTACCCTGCCGGGGCCGGTGACCATCGGCAATGCCTGTGTCGATGAGCATTACGGCGACGACCGCGATGCCCGTAAACAACGTGGCGCCGATCTCGCCGAAGCCCTGAACGCGGAAATCAAGGCGCTGGCGGCCGCCGGATGCCGCTATGTGCAGGTTGATGAGCCGGGATTTGCGCGCAGCCCGGACGACGCCTTGGATTTCGGCTTTGAGAACCTGGACCGCTGCTGGCACGGCGTGCCCGACAGCGTGACCCGAACGGTCCACATGTGTTGCGGCTATCCCAATAAGCTGGACGCCGAGAATTACCCGAAGGCGGACAACGACATTTACGGGCGGCTAGCCGATTTGGTCGAGGACTCGTTGATCCAGCATTACTCGCTGGAAGATGCGCACCGCCACATTGATTTGGCGGTGTTGGAACGCTTCAAGACGACGACGGTGATCTTGGGTTGTTTCGATATTTCAAAAAGCCGCATTGAGACGGTGGACGAGATGGAAGAGCGGTTGAAAGGCGCTTTGGAACACATTGACGCCGAGCGGTTGATTGCTGCGCCTGACTGCGGGCTCGGCCTACTGCCCCGCGATATCGCGGTCGCCAAGATGACTAATCTGAGTGCCGCCGCGGCGCGGGTTTGACCGGGCGCTTGCTGAGCGACGAGGGGCCGTTTCGCCCTGCTACTTTTCGTCTAGGGCGGTCGCACCATTCCAGCTGGGAGGCGGCGGGGTTGAAATGAAGTTTCGGCATTTGCCGCTCAGCAACGCGACGACCGGATCATCTGGTTGTTCCTCGGTCAGTTCATCAAGAATTGACAGGGCGTCGCTGAAGTAGCGATGCAGGTAAAAATCGAAAGCCTGTTCATATTTTGATGCGCGGCGTAGGACGTCCGGGCCGACATAAAACGCGGCATCTTCGCCGCGTTCGCCCATAAGTTCATAAATTGTGACCGGCACAGTTGTGCCCTTGACCTCAACAATATCCACTCGGCGAAATAGAAATCCCGATGTTGCCCGTCGGCGCACCGCATCACTTGCCAGGACTTGCGTACCGTAGAATTAATTCAACCCCTCAATACGCGCCGCAAGGTTTACGCTGGATCCCAGGCATGTGTACTGCATTCGGTCGCGGGCGCCGACGTTGCCGACCAGAACATCCCCTGTATGTAGGCTGAATCGAGTCCGCATGATGGATTGGCTTTTTGCGGCGAATTCACCGTTCAAATCTTCTGAAATATGATAGGCGGCCAGCGCCCCTCGACACGCATTATCGGCATGCATGGCGTCTTCGGTCGGGGCGTTCCTGATGGCCATGATGGCATCGCCGATGAACTTGTCGATGGTGCCCCGATTGGATTGAATGCCAAAGGATAGATTTTCAAAGTACTCGGATGCCTGGGACATGATTTCTTCGGGCGTCATGCGCTCGGTCATCGTCGTAAAGCCTTCGACATCCGTGAACAGCAACGTAACTTCGCGTTTGGTGCCGCCGATTGTGGCGGCCTGCCCGGCCTGAACCAATTCACGGACCACGTCGCGGGGCACGAACCGCAAGAATGTATCCAAGGCGCCCTTCATGTGGCCCATGGATATCTGCAATCGATTGATTTCTTCGAACGGCGTTTTGAAATCTTCGACTTCCGAGAAATTCAGATGTGTAATTTGATCTGCCATTCTGCGCAGGCGAACAACTGGTCGGGTGATCCAACCCGCCATGACGGCAACACTGACGATATTCCAATTGACGATACTTCCCTTGGCGGCCGGCCGGAAATAAGAAATGTAATCTTTGCCACTCAGATTGAATGATCGGTGGGATTGCTGTGAGGCGTTTGAATCGCGGATAGCCGTGCGTACGAGCGGGTCGTCGATGTTCGTAGCGGCAACGAGTTCAATCGCATCCTTATTCGCCGTCAGTTTGACGGTTTTCTTCGGTTCGGGATGTGCCACGACGTCGCCGTTCCCATCAATGACGGCGACTACGCCGCCTTTCCCAGGGCGGAGTGCGGCGGTTCGCCCGGCAAGATCACTCAACGAGAGATCAACACCGACAGAGATATCTGGCAGATTGTGCACCTGTTCCGAGACCGTGACGCCCGGTTTTTTAAGGCTGGAGAAAACGTACACCTTTGAGACGACAGTTTTCCCGCTGGCTTGGGATTCCAAGAACCAGGCGCGGGTCCTTGGGTCGTAGTCGGCGTTTTCCCGAACTCGAAATTGGATGTCGAGAAATTCGTCTCCAAGATGATCGAAATACCGCCACTTCTCAGGGTGCCCGCGGCCACCGGCTGACGGGCCAATGACACGCCATGCCGTCGCCGCTGACTTTGGCATGCCGGCGACCTTGCGGTGGCTTCCGTCCGGCGCCGTCAGGTTCACCGCCTGGACGAAAGCGCCGTCCGGAAACCCCACGAACACACCATAAATTTAGGGCGAACTTTTTAGACTGACATCAAGCGTGACCAGTAGGGCCTCAGGATTTCGCCAGTCGAAGATTGATTTTGGGAGATGGGCAACCGTATCAGCGGTAAGCACGGCCCGGCCAACGAGACGATCAACACCTTGTTCAGCGGCTTCAGCAGCTTTTGCAATGCTGGACTTTGCATTCTCAAGGATCGTGTCGCGCTGCCAATGAAGTTAAGCGCCGCGACAACTGAGATTGTAACGGCTGTAAACAACGCGAAGGCAGTCGTGACGGTAACTCTGAGTGGTAGTTTCATTCATTCACTGGAAAACTTGTTCGAAAAAATACTTTAGCTCGAATTTTCTCGAATGCCTATGCCTTCCTTATCCCCCTTACTTAACCCCATTAAGTACCACCCCATACTCAACCATACGAAGCGTATATGTCTATAACCTTACAAATTCTACTGGTGCTCAAACAACGTCCTCGCCGTTCGAAACGTGCGTTTGTTCCTCGCTCTTGCTAGAAGAATCCGGTTAGACAATTTTGAATTATTATCTTGGTAGGCGAGGGTGGTCATCGTGATCCGTGACAAAGAGACGTTCCAACAGCTGATTTCCGATATTCGTGAATTTGTACGTGACGTGGCAATCCCTAATGAAGACCGCGTCGAGGCCGAAGACGATATCCCCGAAGATGTCATCGACAAGCTCAAGGAACTGGGTAGCTTCGGCTGGTCGATCCCCGAGGAGTACGGTGGGCGCGGCCTGACATCCGAGGAACTGGCAACGGCGTTCATGGAATTCACCCGATGCTCGGTCGCGTTTCGGGTTTACGGCGGCCAAAACGCCGGCATCGGCTCGGAATGCATTGTTCGCGACGGCACCACCGCGCAGAAGGAACGCTACCTGCCGAAACTGGCATCGGGTGAGATGATCGGTTGCCTGGCACTGACGGAAACCATGGCGGGGTCCGATGCGACGGCCCTGCAAACGCGTGCCGAGAAGGTCGATGGGGGCTACCGGATCACTGGCGATAAACGCTATATTACGCTAGCACCCATTGCCGATTTGTATACCGTTTTCGCCCGCACCGACGGCGAGCGCGGGGCGCACGGCGTGACGGCATTTTTGATTGAACGCGGCACCGAGGGCATGACGCCGGGGCCGTCGACTCCGAAAATGGGCCAAGAAGGTGCGCCCATCGGCGAGATCACTTTCGACAACGCGTTCGTTCCCGATGAGGCAATTCTGGGTGGCGAAGAGGACGTTGGGTTCCAATCGGTGATGAAGGCGCTGAACAAACAGCGCATTAATCTCTCGGCGCTATCAACGGGGCCGGCGATCCGCATGCTCGATGACGCGGTGGCATTTGCCAAGGAACGACGCCAGTTTGACCGGGCCATCGGCGAGTTCCAACTGATCCAGGCGATGTTGGCCGAATGCAAAGTTG
>Ga0315339_1002030_pt1 | contig 16093 bp, 17 predicted proteins | sample ASW17metaG_FD_204514 | JGI IMG/M metagenome (GOLD analysis project Ga0315339, IMG submission 204514) | Ammonia-oxidizing marine archaeal communities from Pacific Ocean, United States - ASW #17 | ecosystem: Environmental > Aquatic > Marine > Oceanic | place: USA: California | collected 2016-12-05
GGTAAGGACGATCCTCGTCTCGACAGCCTGCTGCGCGAGGTCAAGGAACGCGAAAGCCGGGGTTACTCGTATGAAGGGGCGGGGGCTTCGTTCGAGCTTCTCGCCCGGCGAATGCTTGGCGGCGTCCCGGAATATTTCGACGTTCGTCAGTTCGACGTCAATGTCGAACACCGGATCAATGCCCTGGGGGAGCGGGTTACGGTGAGCCTTGCCGTGGTCAAGGTTAGGGTTGGCGAGGAGGAAATGATTTCAGCCGACGAGGGTAACGGTCCGGTCAACGCGCTCGATCGTGCGCTGAGGAAAGATCTCGGAGCTTACAGGGATGCGATCGCTGACCTCGATCTTGTCGACTACAAAGTACGTATTCTCAATGGCGGTACTGAGGCCGTTACCCGCGTCCTCATTGAGAGTTCGGACGCGTCGGGAGATTCATGGTTTACCGTCGGAATCTCCGAGAACATCGTCGACGCTTCCTTCGAGGCGCTGACCGATTCGATAGTCTACAAACTCATCCGGTCTGGAGCGGCGGCGGCCTGAGCCTCAGAATATTCCCGGAGTCGGGGCTGTTTCGACGCCCGGGTGTGGTGGGTTGGCGACCGCCTTTTGCAGTGTCGGAATGATTTCCTCGCAGGTCTCGCAGAACCGCACTGGCAGAGCGACATGGTCGCCTAAAAACTCCTTGTGAAGAAATCCGTCCTGCGTCATTCGTTCGAATTGCGAAATCAACGGGTCCCAGAAGCCGTTGATATTGGCGATCAGAATGGGCTTTTCATGCTGATCGAGCTGGGCCCAGGTCATCACCTCGACGACTTCTTCGAGCGTGCCAATGCCGCCGGGAAGCGCCACAAACGCGTCGGACCGATCGAACATGGTCCTTTTGCGGTCATGCATATCGGCGGTGATAACCAGGTCTGAAACCTCTTTGAGCATGACCTCGCGATCTTTCAGAAATTGCGGGATAACGCCGGTCACCTTGCCGCCATGGGCAAGAACGGTACGGGCCACAATGCCCATCAACCCGACCGATCCGCCGCCATAGACCAACCGAATCCCGGCATTGGCCATCGCCACGCCAAGCGATTCAGCGGTTTCGCGGAATTTGGGGTCGGTTCCGGCGTTCGAGCCGCAGTAAACACACATGCTTCGTAATTCACTCATGTCGCCGATGTCGCATCGTCACCGGCACGCGTCAAGCGATTGGTGGTCTGCCTGTCACCCTGTCGCCCACCAAGAAGCCGGTGTAAGAGTATCCTCATACGTCGCGTCATGTCGGAGGAACGACGGCAATGCGCCGGCTACTCGGTTTGATCGTATCCTTGGCCATTGTTCTCGGCGCGGCGTGGCTCGTGCAAGAAGGCTACTATCGGGGCCAAGACGCGCGGCAAATGGCGGGGTCTGAGGCGCCCCCGCAGGACAATCCGGAAGCAATCGTCCCATCCGAAAAATCAATGACGGCCGACGCGCCGGTGCTCGATGCCGGACCACTGGTCGGCGTCGTGCCGAGCTTCGACATCGTCCATGTCGAGCCATCGGGTGAAACGATTGTTGCTGGCCTCGCCATTCCCCAGGCCAGCGTCGCGTTATTCGATGGCACCAAACTGGTCGCTAGGGCACAAGCGAATGAACGCGGCGAGTGGGCGCTCGCCGTCGAACCGGCGCTGTCGGCGGGAACCCATGACCTCGCCATTCAAACGATCTCACCCGACAATTCCGAAATAACACTTTCGGATCAGCGGGTCGTCATATCGGTGCCCGATGGCGATGGAGAGGATGCGCTTGTTGTCTTGGATGAACCTGATTTGCCAAGTCGCGTGATACAGATGCCGGCCGCGCCCGACGCTGCCACCGAAACGGGGAATAATATTACTGAACAGCCCCTATTTCCGGAAGAACCACCGGAACCGACCAAGTCGCCACTGACACAACCCGCACCAAATTCGGAAGCCGCAATGGCGCCGGCACCTGGCGAAACGCTATCGGCGTCCGAACCGCCACTGCCTCGCGAAACCGAAACAGAAGCCGAAACCGCAGTCGACGCAGAAGCAGAAGCAGAAGCAGAAGCAGAAGCAGATGCCGCAGCCGCAGCCGCAGCCGAAGCCGAAGCCGAAGCCGAAGCCGAAGCCGAAGCCGAAGCCGAAGCCGAAGCCGAAGCCGAAGCCGAAGCCGAAGCCGAAGCCGAAGCCGAAGCTGCCCTGCCGGCGCCTGAACTGCTCGCTGAGACCGCCACGCCGGCGGAAGATCCGAGGACCTTACCTGAGCCGACATCGGCAACCGATATAGAAGTCGCCGTCATAGCGCCCGTAGATGAAAATTTGGATGTCCCGGAAGTCGGCGTCGATGCGGCAATGCCGCCTGGCGATAGGATGGCGCCGGTTGCGGCGATCGACGAGGTGCCAGCGCCGTCTATTGTCGTTGATGAGCAGCCGGCAACCGCCGTACCCATGGTCAGCGTTGCAAGTGTTGATGTCGAAACCAGCGATGTTCTCTACGTAACCGGCGCCGCGGCGACACCGGAGCCAGTGCGCGTTTATGTCGGTGATGATTTGATCGGTGAGGCGACGCCCGACGAAGCTGGCGCCTGGTTGATCGAAACGGTGAAAAATTTAGCGACGGGCACTTATTCTATCCGCGTCGACCAAGTGGATTCGGCGACCGGAGCCGTGATCGCGCGGGCCGAGGTCGCCTTTGTCCGTGAGTTCGAGGCTGACGTTCTCGAACAACCGGGACTGTCGGCTGATCGAAAGGATACCGAGGAATCGAGCGGCATCGCGGCGCCGATGACAGTCACCATCAAGCGGGGCGATAGTCTGTGGCGGATTTCGCGCGAGATTTATGGAAAAGGCACGCGCTATTCGACCATTTATCAGGCGAACCGCGATCAGATTCGCGATCCGAATTCGATCTATCCCGGTCAGGTCTTAGAGCTGCCCGCTAAAGATGGCACTGGCGACGTCGAATAATTTTATTCGCCAGTCTTGAAATCGCCCCACAAAAGTTTATTTCGCACTTATCGTTAATCGACGATGAGGGCTCATGCGTTTTTCTGACGATGATATTGTTTTGGCTGACCGGATAAAGGCGCTGGCGCATCCGGCGCGCTTGGCGATCGTGCGGGCACTTACCAGGGTTGGTGGCAATGGGTGCAGTTGCGGCGAGATCGTCAGCGATTTGCCACTGGCCCAATCGACCGTCTCCCAGCATTTGAAAATTCTTCGCGAGGCCGGCATCATTCACGGCGAAATTTCTGGTCCGCGCACCTGCTATTGGCTTGATCGGGCAGCGCTTGCCTCGGTTGGCGAAGCGATGGAGGAGCTTGGCGTTGATAACGCCTTGACTTGCGGCGAGGCTTGCCAATGAGCTCTGCCGCCAGCGATCCGTCTAACACTTCGTCGACAACGAACGCCGGAAAGCCCGCCGAACGGGTGCGCGGCTCGATGGTCGCGACCCTTCGCGATCTTTGGCCTTATATGTGGCCAGGCGATCGGCCGGATTTGAAGCTGAGGATTGTCGTCGCGCTTCTTATCCTTGTCGCCGCCAAGCTTGTCACCGTTCTTGTGCCCTATACCTACAAATGGGCGACCGACTCACTACTTGGCAGTACGACTTCCGGGGCGAGCGCTATTGCCGCCCAAGGTCTTTTAGTCCTGGTCACCGTTCCGATAATGCTGATCGTCGCCAACGGCGTTGGCCGTATCCTTATCAGTGCGTTCAACAATCTCCGCGATGCACTGTTTGCCAAGGTCGGGCAGCACGCCGTTCGCGAACTCGCTTACAAGACCTTCGTCCATATGCATGGCTTGTCGCTGCGCTACCATCTCCAGCGGCGCACTGGTGGGCTGTCGCGGATCGTCGAACGCGGCATCAAGGGCATCGAGATTATCGTTCGCTTTACAATATTGAACACGCTGCCGACGATTCTTGAGTTCGCCTTCGCCGCCGCCGTAATCACCTATCAGTTCAATTGGGTCTATCTGGTCGTGATTGCGGTCACCGTTGGTCTCTACACGGTGTTCACGGTCAAAGCCTCCAACTGGAGGATCAAGATTCGTCGGGCTATGAACGAATCCGATACTGACGCCAATTCCAAGGCCATCGACTCCCTTCTCAATTTCGAAACGGTCAAATATTTTGGCAACGAAAAGATGGAGGCAAAGCGCTTTGACGGGGCGATGGAGCGCTATCAGAACGCGGCCATCCGGATATGGACGTCGCTGGCCTGGCTGAATATCGGTCAGATACTCATATTTACTATTGGCATGACAATTTGCGTGATTATGTCGGGAGCCGCTGTCATGCGCGGTGAGCAAACGATCGGTGATTTCGTTCTCATCAACGCATTGCTCGTTCAACTGGCGATGCCGCTGAATTTTATTGGCTTTGTCTACCGTGAAATAAAGCAAGGCCTGACGGATATTGAGACGATGTTCGACCTTCTCGAACTTGCGCCTGAGATTGTCGACAAGGACGGTGCGACATCGCTTCGCGTCACCGGCGGTGCGGTTCGCTTCGAAAATGTCAGTTTTCACTACGAGGCTTCCAGACCGATCCTGAAGGGGATCAGCTTCGAGGTTCCTCCCGGCAAGACGGTCGCGATCGTCGGCCCATCCGGCGCCGGCAAGTCGACTATTTCACGGTTGCTTTTCCGCTTTTACGATGTCACCGGCGGCAAGATCACAATCGATGGTCAAGACATCGGCGATGTCACACAGGAATCGCTGCGTGCCGGGATCGGTATGGTTCCGCAAGACACCGTCCTGTTCAACGACACCATCGCCTACAATATTCGCTATGGCCGGCCGCAGGCGAGCGAGGCTGAAATCGAGGCAGCGGCGCATACCGCCCAGATCGCGGATTTCATAGAGCGTCTGCCGGATGGCTACCAGACCGAGGTTGGCGAACGCGGGCTGAAGCTTTCCGGTGGTGAGAAACAGCGCGTCGCCATCGCCCGTACTATTCTAAAGGCGCCGCCAATCTTGATCCTCGACGAAGCGACGTCTGCTCTCGACATTCACACCGAGCGCGATATCCAGGCTGCCCTGGACAGCGTTTCCGCCAACCGGACGACGCTTGTCATTGCCCACCGGCTATCGACGATCGTCCGTGCCGATGAAATTATCGCCATTGACGATGGCGTAATCGTCGAGCGTGGAACCCACGACGAACTTTTACGCCGTGATGGTCTTTATGCGTCTATGTGGAATCGACAACGTCAGGCAGCGGAGGCGGCCGATATTCTTTGGGAAGTAGAGGCGGCCGACACGGCTGGCATTGTTCGCCGCGTCCAGGCACAGGCGCCGGAGCCACATCCGGCCGAATAGAATTTCGATTGGCGCGGCTTACCGACTTCACTTGGTCGCCAATCCATGCTTTTTACCAGCCTGCTGGAGCGAGAAGGGCTCGTTTGTTTCCGTCCGGCGTCGATCGTGGTGACTGTGGTTAGTTCGCCCAGGTGAGAAAATGTTGTCCGTACTCGACTCGATCCGTTCGATGCTCGTGCCGATTCGCAGTGAAGGATTTCCCTTCATTGCGATTCTTGGGTTCTTAGCGCTATTTATCGGCTGGTTCTGGACGCCAATTTTCTGGATTGGATTAATTCTCACCACTTGGTGTGTGTATTTCTTCCGTGATCCGGCGCGCATTACGCCAATCTCGCCGGAATTGGTGATTAGTCCCGCCGACGGGCGCATTGCGGCGGTCGCGGTTGGCGTAGCACCGCGCGAACTTGGCCTAGGCGAGCAGACGCGACGCCGTATTTCCGTCTTTATGAGCGTTTTTGATTGCCACGTGAATCGTTCACCGGTGGCCGGCCGCGTCAGAAAAATAATTTACACACCTGGAAAGTTCCTCAATGCCGACCTCGACAAGGCCAGTGAGGCGAACGAACGCAATGGCTTTGTCATCGAGAGTGAGAACGGTGCAATCGGTGTAGTCCAAATTGCTGGGTTCGTAGCACGACGTATCGTATGCTTTGCCAAGGAGAGCGATGCGCTCTTGCCGGGCGAGCGCATCGGCCTCATCCGTTTTGGCTCGCGTGTCGATGTTTACCTGCCGCTTGCCACCAACGTTCTTGTTACCGAAGGCCAGACTGCGATCGCCGGCGAAACGGTACTGGCGCGTTTCGGCGAGGAGCCGGCGGAACAACCTACCAGGATTGATTGAGTCTTATCGATGGCCAGTATCTTTCCCCCGTTTGATCCAGACGATACGCCGCGCCGCCGCGGCGTCCGCCAGCTGCGTTTCATTTCGATCCGCCAGATTGTACCGAATTTGGTGACTCTCCTGGCGCTTTGCGTCGGTCTCACCTCGATGCGCATGAGCATTGAGTTGCGCTTCGACGCGGCGATCGCGGCAATTGCGATTGCCGCCTTTCTCGATGGTGTCGACGGGCGGGTCGCTCGGTTCCTCAAATCAACCTCGCGTTTCGGCGCGGAACTCGATTCGTTGACCGACTTCCTCAATTTTGGCGTGGCGCCGGTGGTCCTTATCTATATCTGGGCGCTCAGCGAATTGCGCTCGCTCGGCTGGATCGCTGCCCTGATCTTTGCGATATGCGCGGCGCTCCGTCTGGCCCGCTTTAATGTCGCCATCGAAGATCCAAAGCGGCCGGAATGGCAAACAAACTATTTTGTCGGTGTCCCGGCCCCGGCTGGCGCGATGATATCGCTATTCCCGATCTACCTTGAGTTTGTCGGGGTGCCGCATGGTTTCCTGACCGCGCCACTCGTTTTGGTTTACACGATCGGCATCGGCTTGCTGATGATCAGCCGAGTGCCAACTTGGTCGGGGAAACTTGTCGGTCGGCGCATTCCACGCGAGTTTGTCCTGCCGATCTTCGTACTGGTGGTTCTTTACGTGGCCTTGCTTCTGAGTTTTTCATTCGAAACGATGGCGGTCAGCACGCTTTTCTATCTTGGATTATTGCCGGTGTCGTGGTCGGGATACTACCGCCGCCAGGCCGCCGATACGGCGCGCGCGGAGTCAAAATCAAAAGACGACGCGAAAGACGACGCAAACGGCGATTCGGACGACGAAGAGGCGACCTAGAGCCGAACGCATTTAAGTCGGTCGGGCAGCGGGTTCGGTTCCAAACATTTTCTTGAAACGGACCGAATAAGCTGGCCATACGTCCGGGTTGAGAATCCGCGGCGGGTATTCGGCTTTGAATAGACCGACAATTTGCTCGGCGGCGATGATCGCAAGGTTGCGGCGCGCATCTTTCGTGCCGCCGGCCAAGTGTCCAGTAGCAATGAGATTGTCGAATTGAAGCAATGGATGATCGGCGGGTGGCGGCTCGCTGCTCCAGACGTCGACACCCGCGCCGCGAACCTTTCCCGATCGCAACGCGTTCTCAAGCGCAACCTCGTCGCAAATGTCGCCGCGCGCGGTCATGATGAAATAGACGCCTTGTTCATCAGTTCGAACGCCTGCTCGTCGACCATGCCAATTGTATCGGTGGTGCGGGGGCAGTTGATTGACACGTAATCGGATTGGCGGAAGAGGTCGTGAAGTGATGTTTCTTCGCCACCGCGCCGCGCAATCTCATCACGCGAAAGCAACGGGTCATTGGCAATAACGCGCATATTGAAGGCAAGTCGGCAAATCTCGGCGATACGGCTTCCAACATTTCCAAGCCCGACGATACCGATCGTCTTGCCGAGTATCTCATCTCCGAGAAACTTCGGCACGGGGACGAATCCGCTGCCGCTCCTGAGTGCCCGGTCGTGTAGAAAGATACCCTTTGACAGCGTGATCATCATCGCCACCGCATGCTCGGCGACCGCCTCGCGGTTTCCGCCGGCCTGATTGACAACGACGATCCCGGCCGCCGTGCAGGCATCGATGTCGATGGTGTCGGCGCCGGAACCATTGGTTGAGATTACGAGTAGATTGGGAGTCTGCTTGATGAAATCGCGCGTCGCGAAAACTTTTTGTTCAGCGAGTTTCGGCCCGACAGGATCTGATAGGCATGCGCAGCTTTAAGCACCGGCGCCGCGGCTGCGTCACTGGAATCGTTTTCGAGTTTCTCTATCTGGATACTTTCCTCTTTTGCCAGACCTCTAAATAGGCCTGGTTGGCAACTTCATGCACATAGAAAACGCGGCGCGAATTGGCAATCATTTTTGATTCTCCCCAAGCGAATGCTCAGCAAGATACACATGATCGGGGATCGGATTGATCTACCCTTCCGCGGCTCTTGATGGGGGCAGAGTGGGGAGATTGGCGCAGCTTGCGATTATTTGGGATTGGTCAGGGCGCGGACCTGCTCGTCGATAGCGCCAAGCGAAAAGCATCATTGCCGGCTTCGCCTGCCGTCTCTGCGCTAGGCAGCGCCATTGCGTCGAGCAGGGCGCGCATGTTTTCTATTCTGAGATTGAGCTCGACGTCGAATCGCGGATCATCAGCGGTTAGGCCGTCGATCTCGTTCTGGTTCGTCCCGTCCATTGTTGAAACCTCCCGCGCGCGTTTCCAGAATTCTGCCTGCTAACAGCAGTCCCAACCAAAACTTAACGTTTCGTTTACGCCGGGGCGTGTTCCTAAGTTCATCGGCGCAATTCTTGTGGATAGAGCATCAGGAAAAGTCGCTAGCGATTTAACCGAGAGGACAGCGGCAGGGACGGAATGGTTAGTACATGAGCGACACCTACCCCCGAGACATGGTCGGCTATGGCCGCAATCCTCCCGACCCGGAATGGCCGAACGATGCCCGCGTCGCCGTTCAGTTTGTCATGAATTATGAAGAGGGTGGTGAGAACAACATTCTTCACGGCGATTCCGCCTCGGAAGCTTTTCTCTCCGAAATTCCTGGTGCTGAACCTTGGCCCGGCATGCGCCACATGAACATGGAATCGATTTACGAATACGGGTCCCGGGCGGGTTTCTGGCGCCTGTGGCGGATGTTCACGGAACGTGCAATCCCGTTAACTGTCTTCGCGGTTTCTACCGCGCTTGGGCGCAATCCTGAGGTCGTCGCGGCGATGAAGGAAGCGGATTGGGAAATTGCCAGCCACGGCCATAAATGGATCGACTATCGAGACGTACCGAAGGAAGAAGAGCGCCGGCACATTGCCGAGGCGATCCGTTTGCATACGCAATCAACAGGCTCACGGCCGCTTGGCTTCTATCAAGGCCGTACGTCCGTCAATTCTCTCGATCTGACGGCCGAGGAGGGTGGCTTTCTCTACTCGTCGGATTCTTATGCCGACGATCTGCCCTATTGGGTTGATGGGCCGGATCAGCCATTTCTGATCATTCCCTATTCGCTCGACGCCAACGATATGCGTTTTTCAACGCCGCAGGGTTTCAATTCGGGCGACCAGTTCTTTACCTATCTCAAGGATGGCTTTGATCATCTTTATGCCGAAGGCGACAAGGGGCCGGCCAAGATGATGTCCGTCGGCTTGCATTGCCGGCTTGCGGGGCGGCCAAATCGTGCGGCCGCACTGGCGCGATTCCTCGATTATGTCGCCGGATACGACAAGGTCTGGCTGCCACGCCGCATCGATATTGCCTGGCACTGGCATGCAATCCACAAGCCGGGCTGAGTGTTCGAGCTGAAAAATCTTTTAGGCGGCCACTTTTGCTTTCATGCCAGCGATCGCTGGATCGGCGAGCAGTTCGGCTTGTGCCGTCTCGCCGAGCGAGACCAGTGGCGGGCGTAAATTATTCCATGTTGGATCGCGATAACGGTCGGCGAGTATGGCCTTGCATCCGGGAATGTTGCCGTATTTCTCGACCGCCTTTCTAACCGCATTGACTTCTTGCTGAAGCCGTTCGGCATCCGGCGATTGCCATTTCCTGAAAAGATTGGCGATCCCGGCGGCGTTCACATTGGCGGTCGCTGAAATGCAGCCGCGCGCGCCCGCTTCCATGGCGCGCACAAGATAGACCTCGGCCCCAGGAAAGACCGCAAAATCAGGAAACGCCTTGATCACCGAAAGTGTGTTCTCTGCGTCGCCGGAAGAATCTTTCATGCCGACGATGATCTCGGGATACGCCTCGGTGAGACGGCCGATCAAATCGAGCGAGAAGCCAACCGCGGCCATAGGCGGGATATGATAGAGCATGATCGGCGGCGCTTTGGCGCCGAGTCTGTCGACGACGCGCGCGAAAAATTCGAAAATGCCATCGTCGGGGACCTTCTTGTAATAAAACGGCGGCAACATCAGCACGCCCGATGCACCGATATCGTGAGCGTGACGGGAAAGCGTTACCACGTCGTCGACCGCGCAGGCGCCAACGCCGGGCATTAACCGATCCGCTTCGATCCCACCTTCGACATGAGCATCGATAATCCGCCGTCGTTCGTCGAGCGTCAGCGAGTTTGCTTCGCTGGTCGTGCCGAGAACCGCTAGCCCCTCGGCGCCGTCGGTGAGCATTGCCTTGCTGTGCCGAACAATCCGTGCGGTATCGACCGCTCCGTTTTCACCAAACGGGGTAGCAACTGGCGGCCAAAGGCCGGTGAGGGCGCGGGTCATTCGAACCTCCTTTATGAGGGCAGGCAGGGCTTGATCATTGTCTATTGATAACAGATCGGGGCATTCGCTGACCACACCCTACCAGACCGCGACAGCGTTGCTTGTTGCGTGGTATCAGTTTGCCGACTTTCAATTGGCAAGAACAAAATTCGAGGAGCACCAGATGGATACCGGGATTTGGGCAACGTGGTATGATGTTAACGATGGCGACCGCGAGGCTCTCCATGATTGGATGCACTCAACATATTTGCCGTTTCTCAAGCAGCTTCCAGGTATTGCCTGGGTCGCCCATTATGAAGAAAAGGGTGGCGGGCCGGGCATGAAAAAGCTCGGTGCTCAAGTGCCGCGGCCAACCGAGGATATCGGCAGTGCCACCCAGTTTGTGATTCTGGTAGGCGCATCGACGCCACAGGTCTTTTACCGACCGCTGATCTTTGACGTCGAGAAAAAAGAAGAATTCCGCGATGAACTGGCAAAACGCAGGGGAACCCGTAGCGTCATTCTCTCGGAGCAAACACGGGTCAACGGGCCATCGGCTGAGTTAAGGACACCAGGTACGACGCCCGGCCCGGCGATCCAGATGGGCGCATTTTGTATGGCGACGCTCGAGCAGGAAATCGACCTCGGCTGCTGGTATGCGCAATACCGGCTCCCATTCATGGCGCAAGTTTCATCCTGCATCACGGCGCGCAAGCTCATAAGCGTCTCCGGCTGGGCCAAGCATTCGATCCTCTATGAGTTCACCTCGCTCGAGGGGCGAATGAAAGATTTTGAGGACGGGCACGAGGAACTCGCTCTTGATCCCAAGGAGTGGACTGGCCGGATCGTTCAGGGAACCATTCACGCCCCGGGCTCGCCGACGGTTGGCGAACGCATCTGGCCGCCACTTTCATAGGGTCGCGCTCGATCGACGAATCTGAGTACGGTTCAGGGAACGCTCCTGCATAAGCTCTTCACGCCGACGTCGGGGTTCTTTGATCTTCGGCGAGCGCGCGCTCCAGCACGCGCGCGACATGCAGGGCGGGCCGTCCGGTTCCGTCCGCAATCTGCCCTCGGCATGAAGTGCCATCAGCGACGATGATGGCATCGGGTTCAGCCTGTCGAACCGCTGGCAGCAGAGACAACTCAGCCATCTTGATCGATACGTCAAAAGTCTCGCTCTGGTAACCGAAGGCGCCAGCCATGCCACAGCAGGATGAGGCGATCGGCTTCACCGCGAGGTTGGGTACCAGTTTTAATACCTTCTCGACGGCGCCCATAGTGCCAAACGATTTCTGGTGGCAATGGCCATGGAGATAAGCCTGTTCGGCGATCGGCTGAAGGCTTAGATCGAGCCGGCCGGCTTCCGCCTCGCGCGCCAAAAACTCTTCAAACAGAAGTCCATTCGAAGCAATCAAATCAGATTCTGGCCCCGGCAGCATCGCGGGAAGCTCGTCGCGGAGCGTGAAAATGCAGCTTGGTTCAAGCCCTACCACGGGAACGCCGCGCGATATAAATGGCATGAGCGCGGCACTGAGCCGTCTTGCTTCGTGACGCGCTTCGTCAACCAGCCCCGCGGTCAGGAACGTTCGCCCACAACATAGTGGGCGGCGCGCACCGTTGGGCGGTTGAAGGAAGTGCACACGGTATCCGGCCGCCTTCAACACTTTCACCGCCGCATGAAGGTTTTCCGGTTCGAAATAGGTGTTGAATGTATCGGCGAATAGGACGACTTCGCGACCGGTCGTTTTTTCCGTCCGTGCCTGTGGTGGCGTGAAAACGTCACGCCGCCAGGCGGGCAGGGGACGTTTCGCCGAAAACCCAGCGATGCGCTCCGACAGATAAGCAAGACCGGGTATCCGGTCGCGAAGGTTCATCAGCGGCGCCAGCCGTGCCGCCCATGGTGCGTATCGTGGAAGATAGGCGATCAATCGATCGCGCAATGAGAGACCGCCTTTGGCAACACGCGCCGCGAGCACCTCGATCTTCATTCGCGCCATATCGACGCCGGTCGGGCACTCGCGCCTGCACGCCTTACAAGAGACGCACAGCTCCAGCGATTCCATCATGTCGTCGGAGGTCAATGCGTCGGAACCCAACTGGCCGGAAATGGCGAGGCGCAATGTATTGGCGCGGCCGCGGGTGACGTCGCGTTCGTTCCGGGTCACCCGGTAGGACGGGCACATGACCGCGCCTTCCAGGGCCCGGCAGGCGCCGTTGTTGTTGCACATCTCGACGGCGCCTTGAAAACCGCCGCCTGAGCCGGGCCACGCCGACCAGTCGAGTGCGGTGTTCATGGCCATGCCGGCGTAATCGGGTCCGTAGCGGAACAGCCGCCGGTCATCCATCTTCGGCGCGCGCGTGATCCGTCCCGGATTGAGCAGTGCGCCCGGATCGAAGCGGTCCTTAACCTCTTCGAAGGTGGCGATCATGCGTTGTCCGAACATCTTCTCATGAAACTCGGAGCGCGTTAGCCCGTCGCCATGTTCGCCTGAATGCGACCCCTTGTATGCCTTGACCATGTCGAACGCCTCTTCGGCGATCGCCCGCATGGCCTTGACGTCTTGATCGAGTTTGAGATTGAGAACCGGTCTGACATGCAGGCAGCCGACGGATGCGTGGGCATACCATGTGCCCCGCGTTCCGTGGTTTTCAAAAACTTGGGTCAGTCGATCGGTGAAATCGGCCAAATGTTCCAGCGGCACGGCGCAATCCTCGACGAAGGACACCGGCTTTCCCGCCGACTTCATCGACATCATGATGTTGAGGCCGGACTGGCGAAGATTGGTGATTGCTGCCTGGAGTGCCGGGTCCTCGATCTCGAGAACACCGCCCCAATGCCGTCCATCTCGGTCGAACCCATAACCGAGGTCACCCATCATTTCGGTGAGCCGATTGAGGCGCCTGAGATTTTCGGTTTGATCGTCCTCGGCGAACTCTACCAAAAGGAGCGCGTCGGGATCGCCTCTGACAAAACGCTTGAGGGTCGGTTTGAACATGTCGATGTCGCCGGCAAGCTCGAGCATCGTCCGGTCGACGAGTTCAATGGCCGTCGGCTCGAGCGTTACTAAATGTTGGGCGGCCTCCATTGCGTCGTGGAACCGAGCAAAGTGGCATGCCCCGACGACCTTCGACTTTAGCAATGGTGAGAGCTTGAGTTCGAGTTTCGTCGAAAGCGCCAGAGTGCCTTCAGAGCCGACGAGCAAATGCGCGAAATTGTTGGTTGGTCCGTTTGGTACGAGCGCGTCGATATTGTAACCGCCGACCCGCCGCAGGACTTTGGGAAACTGTAGGTCAATTTCGTCCGCTTCACGCTCGCCGATCCGCAGAAGGTCGCGGAACAGGGGACTATTGGCGTCATCGACATCGCGCACCGCGGCGCCGCGTTCGCTCGGCCCGAAATGCAGGGGCGTACCGTCGGCGAGCAGCGCGTCGATGGCGATCAAATTGTCGCGCATCGTTCCATATCTAATCGAACGGGTGCCGCAGGAATTATTCCCCGCCATGCCGCCGATCGTCGCCCGCGACGCGGTGGAGACATCGACCGGAAACCACAAGCCGTGCGGTTTGAGCGCGCGATTGAGCTCATCGAGCACGACTCCTGGCTCGACGATGCAACGCCGATTTGCCGCGTCGATCTCGATAATCTGGTTAAAACCACGGGTCGTATCGAGAACGAGGGCGTCGTTCACGGTCTGCCCGCATTGTGACGTGCCGCCGCCGCGCGCCAGCACTTTGACACCCTCCTCGCGCGCTATCGCGAGGGCCGCCGCCATCTCCTCGGTAGACTTTGGGGCCACCACGCCTACCGGCAGGATCTGGTAAAACGACGCGTCAGTCGCGTAGCGTCCTCGTGAGGGGCGGTCGAACAGGACATCCCCGCTCAGCGCCCGACGGAGTTTGCTGGCGAGCGCCGGCTCGTTGGACAGGGCGTTCATCGGCTTCCCGGATTGCTATTGGACCTTTTCAAGAATAATGAACGCATAATTTTTTCGAAAGAGCCAACCGGCAAATGTTCGTTTGCCGCGCGGTCGTGGGGATATATCGAAATGCGTCAAGCCGGCCGCCATTTTCTTCAGATTCCAGGTCCGACCAATGTGCCGGACCGTATTCTTCGAGCCATCGATATGCCGACGATGGACCACCGTAGCCCGGAATTTGGGTTGCTGGGTCGCCGGGTTCTGGACGGTATGAAATCGATATTCCAATGTGCCGGGCCGATTTTCATCTATCCGGCGTCCGGCACCGGCGCGTGGGAGGCGGCTCTCGTCAATACGCTTTCGCCCGGCGATCATGTGCTTATGTATGAAACCGGGCACTTCGCATCCCTTTGGAACACCATGGCCACGCGTCTAGGCCTCGATCCGGAGTTCATACAAAGCGATTGGCGAGGCGGTCTTGATGCGAACGAAATTGAAGTCCGCCTACGTGACGACAAAGCCCATTCGATCAAGGCGGTGTGTGTCGTCCACAGTGAGACATCAACTGGAAGCGTCTCGCGGATCGACGAAGTTAGGAAGGCGATCGACGCCACCGGCCATCCGGCTCTGCTTATGGTCGATACCGTCTCCTCGCTTGGCGCGATCGACTACCGGCATGATGAATGGGGTGTCGACGTCACTATTGGCGGTTCGCAGAAGGGCTTGATGCTTCCACCCGGGCTTTCTTTCAACGCCGTCAGCGAAAAGGCGCTCCATGCCGCCAAATCAGCCGGGATGCCCCGGGCCTTCTGGTCGTGGGAAGAAATGACCGGGACAAACGCCAAAGGCTTGTTTCCCTATACGCCGGCGACAAATCTTCTTTACGGTCTCGCCGAGACGATTGACATGTTGCACGAGGAGGGGCTCGACAATGTTTATGCCCGTCATGCCCGTCACGGCGAGGCAACGCGTCGTGCCGTTAACGCCTGGGGCCTGGAGAACTTTTGCTCCGAACCGCGTTATTATTCGGACATCGTCACGACGGTTCTTATGCCCGACGGCCACAGCGCGGACCGATTCCGTAGCATTGTCAGCGAGACCTTCAATATGTCGCTCGGCAGCGGCTTGTCTAAGGTTGCCGATCGCGTCTTTCGGATCGGCCATCTTGGCGATTTCAACGATCTCATGCTTGCCGGCACGCTGTCAGGTGTCGAGATGGGCCTCGAAGTCGCCGGTGTTCCGCATAAGAGCGGTGGTGTTGCTGCAGCGCTGGGCTTTCTCGCCGCCAAAGCTGCGGAAGCGAAGCGCCAATAGTTATATTCGGAATTAATAGATTCAGATAACCCACTGGTACAAAAAAGATATCTGAAAGCTGACTAGTGAAACTAGCCTAGTCACCTGAATTTTTGATTCACTCGGCGTAATGATTTGCGCGGAGGTCTGCGATGCGCGGACGGGTCGGGTTTTTTGATATTGACGAGCGCCATAAGCGGCTGAGTGCAAACGGTGATCTGCTGGAAAGGCGCGATGCGGTTGTAGCGCTCTCGCTTGGTTGCGAGTTGTGAAGGCAAGCTACAGTGCAATCATGATTAATTGTAACTGCCCAGGTTGTTTCCCGGCTTCGTGATTTTTAGCGGATTTTCCTGGACTTGGGGATCGCTTTGCGATTCAAGAATCGGATGGTCGCTGAATCGCCAGATGTTCGGTCTCGTGCAGAAC
>Ga0315339_1002031_pt1 | contig 16090 bp, 16 predicted proteins | sample ASW17metaG_FD_204514 | JGI IMG/M metagenome (GOLD analysis project Ga0315339, IMG submission 204514) | Ammonia-oxidizing marine archaeal communities from Pacific Ocean, United States - ASW #17 | ecosystem: Environmental > Aquatic > Marine > Oceanic | place: USA: California | collected 2016-12-05
AAAATACTAAAGGCGGGCTCCATCATCTAAAGCAAAGTCATGCTGGTACCCGGCGTGAGGTTAAGTTCCTGGGCCGCGCTGCCCTGATTGACGGCAATTTCCACTAGGCCGTTGGCGTTCTCGTACCAAAATGCTTGCCCAGGTGTCACCTCGCCAAAAGTTCGGGATTGATGCAGTTCGTGGCCGGCAATGGCAATCCGTTGGCCCGATGACAGTCCCGTGGCGCGTAAGCCGGTAATCGCGTTGCCGTAATGATCCAGATAAATCACCTGGCATTAGTCATCGGGCCAATCCGGATGGCGCCAGTCAATGTCCTCCAGGGATCTGGAGACCACGTTGTCCGGCGTCGCCTTCAGGGCCAGGGAAGCCAGATGGGCATCGGCGATGCGGTCTTGCAAAAATGTCAGACGAAAGCGCGCGATGGAGGGCACATAGATCAGCACTTCCGACAGCGTGACGAACACCGCCGTCAGCACCAGCAATCGCGCCGAGAGGCCGCGCAGCCAGCAGGGCGGATATTTCATGCCGTTCTGCATGTCCCTAGGGTAACGGCTTTCCGTTTGAAACGGAAATGCCGGCTTGGTGCTACGACATGCGCTAGCTCAGCATGGTCTTGCCGCCCTGGACAACCATTTCCAGCAAAGTTGGTCCTTCGGCTTGGTTGGCGGCGTGGTAGGCATCTTCAAAGGCGGCGGCGGTTTCAATGCGGTGTGCCGCCATGCCGAGGGATTTGGCCAGGTCGGCGAATTCGATGGCGGGGTCCTTGAAATCCATGGCGATGAATTGGTCATTGCCGTGAAAGGCCAGCAAACGCTCCTTGATAATGCGGTAGCCGCCGTTGTTGGCAATGACAAAGGTGATGGGCAGTTTCAAATGCGCCGCCGTCCACAGGGCCTGGATGGAATACATGGCACTGCCGTCACCCAACACGGCGACCACCCGGCGTTCGGGATGGGCAATCTGAATGCCCAGGGCGGCCGCGATGCCCCAGCCAATGCCGCCCGAGGCATTGCCGAAATAGCCGTAACGGTCGCGTATGGGCAGAAACTTCAACAAAGCCCGGGTGGAGATGATGCCTTCATCCACCACGATGGCGTTTTCGGGCAGGTTGTCCACCAGGGACATCATCAGCCAGTCCGGCTCGATCGGGCTAGCATCGGACTGGGCCGAAACCCTTGCCGCTATGTCCGCGCGCTGGGCCGACCAATTGCAGCCCGACAGTTCGGCCAGGGCCGCCTTGGCCCGGCTTTCGAGGCCGTCGCCGCCGCGCTTTTCCAGCACCGGCAACAGGGCCGCCACGGTTTCCTTCACATCGGCGCGCAGGGCCATGTCGACCGGGTGGTTCTTGCCCATTTCCCAATCCCGCTGGCCGATCTGAACCACCGTCAGGTCACTGGGCAGGGGGTCAACCTCGCTGAACACCGACATGCGCAGCAGATCCGCGCCCAGGCAGAGCAGCATATCGTGGTTCGACAAAACGCCCCGCACGTAACCCTGGTCGCGGTTCAGGCTACCCATGAAGGCAGGATGTTCGGTCAGGAAATGGGCGCCATCGTTGACGGTCTGCTGGTAAACCGGCGCGCCCAGCATGTCGGCTAGCCGCGCCGCCTCGGCCAAGGCATCGGAAGCAATGATTTCATGGCCGGCGATAATCATCGGCCGCTCCGCCGCCAGCAACCGGTCCGCCAATTTCTCGAGGGCGCCATCCGATGGCCGCACCGCCGTATCGATCCGGGTGCTTTCGCCCAGATCAATGGCCGCCTCCATATTCAGGATATCGCCGGGCAGGGAGATGAACACCGGTCCCGTCGGCGGCGTCAACGCCACCTTGGCCGCCCGGCGCATGATGCGGGGCAGATCCTCGATCCGGTTCACCTCCACGGCCCATTTGACCATGGGCTGGGCAATGGGCACCAGGGGGGCATAGAGCAACGGCTCGGTCAGGCCGTGGCCCTGTTCCTGCTGCCCGGCGGTAATGATGATGGGAGAGCCGGAGAAATTCGCCGTGTACAACGCCCCCATGGCGTTGCCCAGACCAGGCGCCACGTGCACGTTGACGGCGGCGATTTCGCCCGTGGCACGGGCGTAGCCATCCGCCATGGCGACGACGATGGCTTCCTGCAGGCCCAGCACATAGCTGATATCCGATTGTTCCGTCATGGCATGCATGATCGGTAACTCCGTGGTGCCGGGATTGCCGAACAGCTTGGTCACGCCCTCGTCCTTCAACAACGCCAGAAAGGCGCTGCGGCCGGTGATGGAATTACGTTTTGCTTGATCGTTCATGACGGTTTCCTGTCTTTTCGGTTTTTTGGCGCCACTCGGCGGGCCGCCAATTCTTCAAGAATAGTGACGACGGCGCTGTGGTCGGCCTTGGCCCGGCCGCGGGCGGTGAGAGCGTTGTAGAGGCCTTCCGCCGTGGCGGCCAGCGGCAGGACAACGCCCAGGTCCCGGGCGGCGGAGAGCGCCACGTTCAGATCCTTTTGCTACAGTTCGGCCCGAAAGCCCGGCTCGAAATTGCCTTCCAGCATGCGGGCGCCATGGTTCTCCAGAATTGTCGAGGCGGCCGCCCCGCCCATCAGTTCGAACAAGGGCAACGCGCGGTCAAAGGCCGCTTGCGGTCCACCCACCATGATGGTCAGGGCGCCGTTCACGGCACCGACGCTGCCGCCCGAGACCGGCGCATCGAGGTAGTCGCAGCCAAGATCATTGATCCGGTTGGCAAAATCCGTCGTGGCGGTGGGGGGTATGGAACTCATATCGATCACCAGCTTGCCCGGGCTCAAACCTTGCGCCACGTCCGGGGTATCGGGCACCATCAGGATGACAATATCGGAGGCCTCCGCCACCGCCCGTCCGCTGTCGCGGGCCATGGGCGCGCCCATGATGCCCAAGCCGACAAAGCCTACTTTCATGCCAGTTTCCCATTGTAGCGGTTATTTTGTACTGACGGGTCGCAGGCCAGGACAGAAGGCGAAAAAATGGGGGCCCGCCAATGTATGACGACCCCCCGGTATTTTTTTATTTTTTGCCTCACACTGTCAGACTCGCGTCCGTAGGGGCAGGACTCTATGTTCACGTACTTGCTTAGGTCAAGCGGAAAACAACGTTACAATGCACATTCCGGGAAGATTTAGGTTTTGCGCCTGGACGACACAACATATGGGGTCTATTTCGCCGCAAACCGACAATTGACAACTCGTAGATCGCCCGTTTTGCGGGCGGCTCCGAGTCAACAGGAAGGCGTCTACAGATTGAAAAAACCAACCTGGAGGATGACAGGGTGTGTGTCATCACAGTTTACCATAATGAAAAAGTGTTAACAAAACACTAACGGCGACCCGTTATGGGAAATTTTTTCCAAGAGCGCAAATGACTGGCTAATAGCCGGGGAGTGGGAATAATATCGCGATGCTAATTCATTTGTTTATTATTTCGACCCATCTTTGTGCTGAATCGGGAATTGCGTTGTCTGAACCCGCCGGCCTGGCGAAAACTATTGATGACGACAGTCTTAGTTTAGCCGGCGTCGGTTTATGTCTGTTCATCAATTTCTCGCCCGGCAAGGGTAAATCGTGAGGCCGTGGTCCCGGCTATGCGCCGCCTTGTTGCTGCTGGGTGCGGCGGGCTGCGATTGGGCCGATTTGAAAGTGCCCCTGCCCAGCATGAAAGAGCTGTCCGAACTGAATATCATCAAGGTAGGGCAGCAATCCGCCTGGCAATCGCCGCTATTGCAAAAGCACCATTTGGTCGGCCGCATCTGGCAGCCCGCGGGCGGGCGCTTCGTCACCGAGGCCTTTTTGAACGCCGAACTGCTGCGATCCGCCTATATACTGCTGGGCGAGAAGCATGATAATCTCGACCATCATTTGCTCCAGGCCAGGCTGATCGGCGGCTAACCGATCAAGGCCGCCGTCCGTCCGTGATCTGGGAGATGATCACCGAGACCAAGCAGCCGATCCTGGACCAATTTCGTTTTGAATATTCACGGGACGCGGCCGCCTTGGGTCGGGCCCTGGACTGGGATGTCTCGGGTTGGCCGGACTGGCGTTATTACCAACCCGTGGCGGCGGCGGCGATGGCGGAAAATTTGACCATGTACGCCGCCGGTCTGTCCAAGCCCGTGGTCCGCGCCCTGGCCAAGGGCCGGCCGTCATTTGAATTTGCCAAACGGCGCCGAATTCTGGGACTGCATATGACCATGCCGGCGAACCTGCGGGCCCGCAGCGTGGAGCAATTGTTCAAGGGCCATTGCGAACTGATGTCGCGCGCCGCCTTGGAGCCGCTGTTCAATGTGCAACGGGCCCGTGACGCGGTATTCGCCGGACATATGCTGACCACCGGGGCCCGAAATGGGGCCGTATTGATCGCCGGCAACGGCCATGTGCGCAGCGACATCGCCGTGCCTATGTTCCTGGCTGGCCATCAGCCCGGCGTCAAGGTGACTTCCGTCGCCTTCGTCGAGGTGGAGGATGAAGTGCTGGACCCGGTCGAGTATGGCGAATTTTTTTCGGCCCCGGTACTGCCCTTTGACTATGTCTGGTTCACGCCCCGGGCGGATGCCAAGGATCATTGTGCCCAGTTGCGCAAGAAATGGGCCAAGCCGGAAAATACTGAATGTCGAGGCGGCGAAGCCGGTTAAAACAATAGGAAAAATGGAACCAAAAAAGGTCGTGAAGCCGGCGCCAAGGGCGCCCGACATGCCCAAGCTTGTCATGACAGACGTAACAAAACCGGAACTGGCCAAACCCGTCAACAGAAAATCCGACGGCACACCGGCTGGCACATCGTCCGATGCGCCAGCCAGTTCCAAACCAATGGATGCCGTGCAGTCAGCGCCAAAAGCCAACAATAGCAAAGACATCGAATAACAACTCCAATGACTTTCGCTATTTAAAGCGGGGCCCAAATCTTGTCATTCAGATCTTGAAAACCGCGTCGGCGGCGCCGCGGGCATCCTCTTTTGTGGCCATGATCTCGCGGACGCGGACAATCTCCGCCTCCATCTCGGCGATGTATTCGCCCAGCTGTTCCAAGGACATCATTTGCAAATCCGGCTTGCCGGGCGGTTCTTGCGGTGGTTCCAGGTCGTCCGTGTCCATGGGGCCCTCGTGCCATCCTGTCGTGCCATTGCCAAGTGACGTAGATCATATTAGATCAGGAACATCACTGTTCCGCAAATGATAGAGACCAAACCATGACAACGTTGCCTGAAAATATGACCGCCATTGAGATCGCCGAATTCGGCCCGCCTGAAGGTCTGCGCCCGGCCCAGCGCCCCCTGCCGCTACCGGGGCAGGGCGAAGTTCTGATCAAGGTGGCCGCCGCCGGCGTCAACCGCCCCGACGTCATGCAGCGTACCGGCAACTATCCCCCGCCCCCCGGCGCCCCGGACACCCCCGGCTTGGAAGTGGCGGGCGAGGTCGTGCAGACCGGCCCCGGTGTGGATAGCCAGAGCCTGGGCGACCGGGTTTGTGCCCTGGTCGCGGGCGGCGGCTATGCCGAATATTGCCTTGCGCCGGCCGCCCTGTGCCTGCCCGTGCCCAACAACCTATCCATGGCCGAAGCCGCCGGCCTGCCCGAAACATTCTTTACGGTCTGGACCAATGTCTTTCAGCGGGGCCGCCTGCGGGGCGGCGAAAGCATCCTGATCCATGGCGGCTCGTCCGGTATCGGCACCACGGCGATCCAATTGGCCAAGGCCTTTGGCGCCCGCGTGTTTGCCACTGCGGGAAACGGTGACAAATGCCAGGCCTGCGAAAAACTGGGCGCCGAGCGGGCCATCAACTACCAGGAGGAGAATTTCGCCGACGTCATCGCCGAGGCGACGGCGGGCGGCGAAAATGGGGGCGGCGTGGACGTGATCCTGGACATGGTGGGCGGCGACTATTTCAATCCCAACATCGCCTCTCTGGCCATGGAAGGCCGACTGGTGCAGATCGCTACCCTGCGCGGCCCCAAGGTGCCTGATTTCAATATTCTGCCGATCATGATGAAACGGCTGACCGTAACCGGCTCCACGCTGCGGCCGCGCACCGTGGCGCAAAAAGCGGTGATCGCCGACGAACTGCGCGGCCAGGTCTGGCCGCTGCTGCAAACAGGGGCCGTCGTTCCGGTCATGGATCAAACCTTTCCCCTCGCCGATGCCGCCGCTGCCCACACCCGCATGGAAGGCGGCGAACATATAGGTAAAATTGTCTTGACGGTTTCATGACAAGGGCGCGTCGAATGCCGTTTGCGTCTTGGCGCGCCTGCGTTATATAGGGGTCATTGGAATAATTTCGATACGCGCGGCCCATTCCGTACAGTTCGTGCGGTGGAATTCATTCGAGGCCGCACGCTTTCAGGAGTCAGAGACATGACTGAAGTTTTGATGCCGAAGGCGACGGCGGTTTGGCTGGTTGACAATACCACCCTGACATTTGATCAGATAGCCTCCTTCTGCAACCTACATGCCTTGGAAGTGCAGGGCATTGCCGATGGCGAGGTTGCCGCCGGGATCAAGGGATTGGATCCCATCGCAACGGGGCAATTGTCCCAGGACGAGATTGACCGCTGCACGAATGATGCCGCGCAACGGTTACGCCGCTCGGACGCCCGGTTGCGGGAAACGCAGCGGCGCAGCAAGGGGCCGCGTTACACGCCGCTGTCCCGGCGTCAGGACCGCCCCAACGCTATTGCTTGGCTGGTGCGCTATCACCCGGAATTGACCGATGCCCAGGTCTCCAAGCTGGTAGGGACCACCAAGCAGACCATTAATGCCGTACGCAACCGCACGCATTGGAATATTTCCAACATTACGCCTCAGGATCCGGTGGCCTTGGGCCTGAGCAGCCAAATCGATCTGGACGGCGCGGTGCAAAAGGCCCAGGACAAGCTGGAAAAGCAACAGGCCAAGGCCGACAAGGAATTGGCCAAGAAACGTGCGGCGAACCTGTCGGCGGCCGAGCGATCCGGCCAGCCCTCGGCTCTGCCGTCGACCGAGTCTCACGACGAAGCCGTCCCCGCCGCCGCGCCCACTGCCGTGCCGGAAGTGGCGCCGCAACCCGACGCCGAACCGTCCCTGGAAAACACCTTTGGCGGTGCCGCTCAGGTCGAGGGGCCGGCGGAAGAAGAGGCCCCCAAGCCCGAAGATGTCTTCGGCAACTGATCGGCCATCGAAATTTGCGGTTCCTCCAAAGGTTGGCCCGCATCGAAAAACCATGCGCACGTTGAAGGCCCTGTGCCCGGCGGCAAGATAAATGGAGACCGGAACATGGCTCGTAAGAAACCAAAGGGCAAAAGCGCGGCATTCATGACGTTCAATGTCATCTACAAGGATGGCACGGTCACCTCGAACAGGCGGATTGCCTCGGAACTGCTGGACCAGAAATTTGGTGATTCCATCCAAGATTTGGCCCGCACGGCGATCGAGGATCAGGACAACGAAATTGCCCGCCGTTCCGGTCAGCGACGGGCCAAGATCGAGTCCATAGACCGGGTTTAAAGTAGCCCGGAATTGCTCCAACACGGCGCCGGGAGACGGGCGCCCGCCATTGTAATCTCCGCATTAACTCTGTGTTTACCCGCCGCCGGTATCTTTTTGCGGTGCTATACCGGCTCTGGCAGCCGGAAACCCGCCCCAGAAAATTGCGGATGTTAGCACTTTCTTACCCTGCACAACCCCGTGATTCCCCCTCAAAGTGCTAACATCATAATCACCGCCACGACGCCGCCCCATCGCGAGGTATTATGCGGCCATGTAAAACCCCACAACTACGCGAACCACATTTGAAGAATTCAATGAAGAGATCAACATCGACAATTGGCATCAAGCCAAATTCAAGCGCCAGTCCAGGTTCTTGATTAAGACGACGGTGCGCTCAACTCGCGTTCGCGCCTCTTGGCGCGGAGTTTTGCCGTGGCTTCGGTAGCGAGGCTGGGCGGGGTGCCGGCGACCACGACACCATACGCCGCCGCGGCATGGGCAATGGTGACTTTTTCCTCGCGGATATCCGCCAGAACCTGCTCCGGATCCCGGGCCAGGGCATCGCCATATCCGCCCCCGCTGGCGAGGCGGACCTCTAACACATCATCCCGGCGCAGGGTGGTGAGAAATTTCGACGGTTGTGGCTCGATGCCGCCCTTAGCCCGGCGGATGCGCACATCCGACGGTGTGCCGTCCGCCCCGCCCGCCAAGCCATAGGGGGCGATATCCCGCCGGTCGGAGCGGACCTGAATAATGCCCTCGTTTTCCAGAAAGCGCAGATGCCGGGTCAGACACAGGCCGCCCCTATATTCGCCGGGCCCGCCGGTATCTTCGATGAAGCCATAGCGTTCCACCAACAGCGGCTGCTCGCTTTCCAACAGCTCCACTGGGGTATTGGAATAGTTGACGATAATGCCGGTGCAGGCGTCCATGCCGTCGCGCCAGGGCCCGCCGCCCCAGGAACCGACCAGGAATTCCAGATAGACGAAGGGTTTACCATCGGCGTAATAGCCGCCCAGGCTGACGCCGGCGTCGGGCGAGCTGCCGCCCGACGCCGGCACCAGGTGGGGCACGATCTGGGCCAGTGCGCCCATCACCGTATCGGCGATGCGAAAACCCGCCAAACCCCTGGCGGCCACCGCTGAGGGCGGCGCGCAATTGACAATGGAACGTTCCGGCGTCAGCACTTTTATGGGCCGGAAATAGCCGGCGTTGTTGGGGATGCCAACATCCAGAATAGAGCGTATGCAAGCCCAGGCGGCGGATGCGGTGAAGGGATAGACCGAGTTGATGGCGCCCTTGACCTGTGGCGAGGTGCCCTCGAAATCGACGGTCATTTCCTCCCCCCCGACGGTGATTTCCACCTTGAAAGTGATCGGCCCGGGGTCAATGCCGTCGTTGTCGATATAGTCGGTGAATTGATAGGCGCCGTCCGGCAGCTTGGCGATTTCGTTACGGGTGAAACGTTCGGCGTAATCCAGAAGCTCTTCGCAATAGGCCTCGAAATCCTCCAGGCCGTATTTCCCGATCAGCTCCAGAAGCTGCCGTTCGCCGATATTACAGGCGGCGATCTCGGAGCGGATGTCGCCCAGCACGGTCTCGGGCACCCGCACATTGCGTTCGATAATGCGGAAGATCGAGAGGCAGGGCTCTCCGCCATCATAGAGGCGTACCGGTGGCAGGCGCAGACCCTCCTGATAGATCTCAGTCGAGTCGGAGGCATTACCCCCCGCCACCCGGCCGCCGATGTCCGTCTGATGGGCTAGGGTCGCGGCATAGCCGACCAGCCTGTCGCCCAGGAAAATCGGTTTGATGCAAACCACATCTGGCAAATGGGTGCTGCCATCCCAGGGGTCGTTGGTGACATAGATGTCACCGGGCCGCATCTCGCCCGCAAAGGCACCCTGGGCGGCCAGAATGGAGTAGGGCATGGCGCCCATATGCAAGGGCAGGCAGGTGCCCTGGGCGATCAACTGGCCATCGGCCACGAACAGGGCGGTAGAATAATCCAGCGCCTCCTTGACCACGAAGGAGCGCGCCGTGCGCTGCACCGTTACCGCCATTTCATCCGCCGCGGCGGCCAGCGCGTTCTTGATGACCTCCAGTGTGAAGGGATCGCGCGCGCTTTCCAGCTTTGGCATCGCGTTGCAATCGGCGGCAAATTGTTTGGTCATGCTCCCATCTCTCCTATTCCGCGCCAACATCCAGCCGCAGAACCTGCCAGGCATCCCGGCGGATCCGGCAGCCCGGCGGCACCACGGTGGTGCTATCGTATTCCTCGACGATCAGGGGGCCCTCCAGGCCGGCCTCGGTGATATCCGTGCGGTCAACGACGGCGGTCTCCAGGTGGCCATGTCGTGGGCCGAAATAGGCGCTGCGGGGGCGCCGGGTGACGGCGCCGCCGGCCTGGGTGGTCACCGCCAGGGCCGCCGGCACACGGACCTCCGTCCCCCTGCCGCGGGCGATCAGGCGCAGGTTGACCAGCACCACCACCTCGTCATCGCTCTGATAGCCGTAGGTGCGCTCGTGTTCGTCGCCGAACGAGAGGACCGCCACGGCCAGATCGTCATCGCCGCTGCCAACAGGGACCGTCAGTTCGGTATTTTCACCGCGATAGCGCAAATCGGCGAAACGTTCGAATTCAATTCTGTCCCCGCCATAGCCTTCACTTTCCAGCTCCCGTCGGCCATCGGCTTCCAGGGCGCCATAGGCCGCCCTTACCTCCGCCCCTTGCAGGACTTCAATTTCGCGCATCAAGGTGCGGACATAATGGTGCTCCGTGGCGGGAAACAGCAGGCCCAGGGCGGAGAAAACGCCGGCGGCGGGGGGCACCAGGATGGTTGCTATATCGAGGGAGCGGGCCAGGGTCACGGCATGTACAGGGCCGTTGCCGCCAAAGGCCATCAGCACGAATTGGCGCGGATCGCGGCCCCGCTCGGACGAGACCGAGCGCAAGGCCCGGGTCATGGCCGCGTTGGCGACCCGGTGAATGCCGTACGCCGCCTCATCCACCGATACCCCCAACGGACCGGCGATCTGTGCCTCGATAGCCGCCGCCGCGGCCTGGGCGTCGAGGGCCAGTTCGCCGCCCACCAGATAATCCGGATTGACGAAGCCCAGCACTACGTTGGCATCCGTCACCGTGGGCACGGTGCCGCCCTGGCGGTAGCAAATCGGTCCCGGCACCGCGCCAGCGCTTTCCGGCCCGACGGTCAGGGCGCCGCCTGGATCAATCCGCACCAGACTGCCGCCACCGGCCCCAACCTCGGCGATATCGATGGCCGCCACGCCCACGTGATGGCCGCCGCCCTTCAACAGTCGGGCGGCGTAATTGATGCCGGCGCCCACATCAAGCTCACCGACCCGGTCAAAGGCGCCGCCTTCGATAATCGCCGCCTTAGCGGTGGTGCCGCCCATGTCGAATGTCAGCACGTTCTCGAATCCCAGCTTCGCTGCGACCTCCGCGCCGCCGACGACACCGGCGGCGGGACCGGATTCGATAATATGTATGGGCCGCTGACAGGCGGCCTCTACTCCCATGGCGCCGCCGCTAGATTGCATCACCAGCAGGGGCGCGGTGATGTCAAGGCGGCGCAGCGAGGCGGACAGCGCGGTCAGGTAGCGGGCTACGACGGGCAGGATATAGGCATTGACGACGGCGGTGGAGGTTCGCTCATACTCCTTGATCTCGGGCAGGATTTGCGACGACAGGCAAACCGGTATATCCGGTGCCCGTTCGGCGATCAGTTCGCCGATGCGCCGTTCGTGGGCGCCGTTGGCATAGGCATTGATCAGCGATACCGCGACCGCCTCGACCCCGTTGGCCAGCAGTTTTTCGATTGCCGCCCCCGCCGAGACTTCGTCCAATGGTGTCAGGATGCCACCCTTGTGGTCAATGCGCCCGACAACCTCCACCCGGTTGGCGCGGCTGGCCAGGGGCTCGGGCTTTTGCCAGGTCAGATCGTAAAGTGTGGGCATGCGAAGGCGGCGAATTTCCAGGACATCGCGGAAGCCGTGCGTGGTGATCAATCCGGTCTTGACGCCCTGGCGTTCTAGTATGGCGTTGGTGGCGATGGTGGTGCCGTGGATGACCTCGGCAATTGCCGGGGCGGAGATTGCACCGCCCCCGAACACCGCAGTTAGGCCCTCAGCGATGCCGCGGCTGTAGTCGTCCGGCGTCGAGGGCACTTTCAGCGTCAGGGCTTCGCCGTTGGCGGTCAAGAACACCATGTCGGTAAACGTGCCGCCGATATCGATGCCGACCCGGTAACTCATACAGCTGTCCCCCCGTCACTTCGAGCCTACACCCGCTCCTCGGCACCCGCCAACCACAATCCACGGAAATTTCGCCTCGCCAGCCTTGGATATACATATCCACCGCACAACAGCATCATTTCTCTTTAAAATCCTTTGGTAGACCCCCAGAGACTGATAGATCTTGGCGTCAATCAGTTCCGTTCGATGAGCACGCAAAGCGGCAAGCGTGGCTGCTTCATCCTCGCCCATAAGAAGTGAATAGCCAACCGCGTCGGCGGACACGATGGCCGCCGATCTATGTTGGATCGCTTCTACCTTGGAGTAGAGTGTAACGGCCCGCGCCATGGGAATCTATGCGGGCTGTTGACAGCGCCGCATTTCCGCTTTTGGCAGATTGTGTCGAAAAAGTCGAAATATTTGTGGGTCAAAATTTCTTCCCAAACCCAATTCAGCCTGGGATAGCGGCTGCAATCTCAATAGAGGTCCTTTACAGCGTCGTACAAGGAGACGCTAGATTTTGACTGTCCCCTCTAGCCAAAATTTCGAACCGCCCGCCAGTGAGGCTGAGGGTTTTCCACCAACCTCGAAAAAAGACTTTTTCAACGATATCGGCACAAACCGCTGGTACTGGTCCGGAACAGCAGTTTCCGATGCTTCCCCAAGAGCTAGCTAACACAACCGGCATGAGGAGCGTCAAGGAATTGCCAAGCAAGCACCGTCGCTGTGGGCTGCCGCTCTAGGCGGGCCGTTTCCGCGATACGACCAAGACGAGCTTTCTCAGGATCTGTCAGCGCCATAGCGCAGCGCGCTAAGCGGATGTATCATTTGCCGACCGCGTCAACAGGGAACGACGCATTGCGGAAGAAACGCGCCATGCCGAACGAGCTCAGCTTTTCCAATCGCCACAAGGATCTGGCCGCGAGAGACCGGGAATACGTGCTGGGCTGGCGTTTCGAGCCGCGCATCGTTTTCGAACGGGGCGAGGGGGTGCGGCTGTTCGATGTCGATGGCAACGCCTATTACGACATGAGCGCCGGGATGATGTCGCTGACGCTGGGCCACGCCCACCCCGAACTGGTCGACGTGATCCGCGACATGTCGGACCGGCTCATTCATCAATCCTCTTGGTACACGAATCCCTGGGCGATCGAATTCGCGGAGCTGATAGCCACGACCATGCCCGGTGAGTTGAAGATGACCAACTTCGCCGTGACCGGATCGGAAGCCAATGAAATCGCGATGCGCATGGCGCTTGCCGCGACCGATGGTTTTGATATCTGCTCCATGGTGCGCGGGCTGCATGGCGGGTCGCTGGCTGCGGAATCGATGACTTCGGTTGGCGGCGCGCGGCGGCGTGGGCTCGGGCCGCTGACCCTGCCGGCGCGCGCCAACTGCATAGTGCCCGCTTTCTATTACCGCGCGCCCATAGACGACGCCGAGAAATGGGACGAGGTCAGCCTGCAAATGACCGAGGAATTGATCGAATACACCACCTCGCAGCAAGTCGCCGCGTTGATGCTGGAGCCGATCGCAGTACCGGGCGGGATGATCGTCCCCTCGGAACGCTGGCTGCGTGGCATCCGCGATATCGCAGACCGCTGGGGCGCGCTGCTGATATTCGACGAATGCCAGCTAGCTCCCGCGCGGACCGGCAAGTTCTGGTCGTTCGAACATTACTGCGTCGTCCCCGATATTGTCACTTTCGGCAAGGGGATGACGGCGGGTTTCGCCAATTGTGGGGCCATCACGACGCCGGAAATCGCCGAGAAGACGCGCGGCGCCCTGGGGTTGCCCTGGGCTGGTACCTATCCACAGGACCCGCTGCCCTGCGCCGTCGGGCTGAAGCAGCTCGAAATCGTGCTACGCGATGACCTGACCGGCCACGCCGAACGCGAGGGTGTCTTTATCGGCGAGCGGCTCGGGCAAATTCAGGCGCGCCACGACTGTATAGGGGATGTACGCGGCAAGGGGCTCTACCGCATGCTCGATATTGTCAAGGACCGCGCCAGCAAGGAACCCGACGCGCAGATGGCTGAACGCATCCGCTACCACGCGCTGGCCGAAGGGTTGCTGTTGATCGCGGTGAAGAACTACGTTCGCTTTTGTCCGCCGACGATCGTCACCCGCGCCGAACTCGACGACATCCTGGGCCGCCTCGAAGCCGCGATAACCCGCGCCGAGAAAGGCGGCCCCATCGCCACCGACATCGCTGCGTCAAGTTCTCTGGCGACCAACAGCACCGTGCGGTAGCAGAAGACCCGCACTATCTTCAATCCGTTGAAACGACGAGAGCCGGCTAGGCAGGATTTGCCAATGCGCAAGTCGGGTGCCCCCTGCGGCTAGGTAGCTTATTCTCCGTGAACTCATCCATAAAGGCAGTTCCCTCAGAAATGTCAACTCGGCGCGGTCTCAAAGAAACGGGTTTCCGCTTCATAAGCGGCCGCCGCACGGTACAGCGTCGCTTCAGCGTACGGTCGGCCAATGAGTTGGAAGGACGCCGGCAAGCCGTTCTGCGCAAAGCCGGCTGGGACCGCCAAGGACGGCAGGCCCAGATAGTTAATTGGGTGGGTGCAATGCACCATGCCGGCGACGACGGCTGGAAAATTCGGTGACGCCTTGACGTCCGTGTCCGCGATCGATGGCACCGGTATATTGATAGTTGGTGCGTGGAAGACATCCGCCTTGGCGAAGACCGCATCGACGAAGCGCTGTGTGATCTTCGGTCGGATTTGCTGCGAGGTGACATACTCCGTGGCGGAGATAGCCAACCCCGGCTCGAGCCGCGCCTTGACCTGGGCGCCGTAGTCTTGCGGTCGATCGCGCATCCAGGCCTGATGCAGCACGGCGCCTTCCGGGCCGCGCAGGGAAATCGCCAAGTCCGGCAGGATATCATGGTCCGGCACCTCGACCGTGACGAGGGTCGCGCCGAGTGACTCGAATACCTTCAGGCTGGCCTCCATCAGAGCCCGGACATCGTCGCTCGCACCATCGTAGTAGTGGTTCGACGGCACCGCGATCCGCAACCCTTTGACCTGGGCATCGATGGCCGCCGCCTCATAGTCGTCGACCGGCACGTTGGCTGCCGTCAGGTCGTTCGGATCGGCACCGGCGATGATCGCCATCATGCGGGCGTTGTCTCGCACGGTGCGTGTCAACGGCCCCACATTGTCGAGCGAGAACGATAGGCCCATGACGCCATATCGGCTGACCCGCGTCTGTGTGCCCTTCATCCCGACGAGGCCACAGCAGGCCGACGGCAGCCGCACTGAACCACCGGTATCTGAGCCCAAGGCGCCGAACACCAGCCGACCGCCGACCGCGGAGCCGGATCCGCTCGAGGACCCGCCTGTCACATGCTCCGGATTCCACGGGTTGCGGCAATGCCCCCAATGCTCATTATGCCCGAACGGCCCGACGGCGAATTCCGACATATTGAGGCCGCCCATATGCAACGCGCCGGCCGCCGCCAGCCGCTGCAGCACCGTCGCAGTGTGATCGGGTAGGAAATCCTTTCGGATCTTGGAGCCGCAGGTCGAAACCTTGCCCGCGCGGTAGAACATATCCTTATGGGCCAGCGGTACGCCATGCAGAGGCCCGATGGCATCGCCCCGGGCCAAGGCGGTATCCGCGGCGTCAGCCTCATCAAGAGCGCCGTCCGCGTCGAGCGAGATGAGGCAATTCAGCGTTGGCTGCAGTTTCTCACTCTTGGCGATGCAGGCTTCCGCCAGTTCGCGGGCCGAGATTTGCTTGGATGAAACGGCGTCGGCCGCTTCGACCAGGGTCCATTGTGTCGGATCGGACATTTGTGTCGGATCAGACATCGTCGCGCCCCGACATAACAATCAGCGCCCTGTCGTATTGGGCCGGTTCCGTATCGAACATGGACCCGCCGGCGACACGCCGCAGCGCTTTGCCCGCCGCCACCGATTGGTTCGCCAGGCGAGACGCCGCGTCGTCGTCCAGCTCAACACCTTGCCAGAATGCGACAAGGTCTCGCATCTTTTGTCCGTCCACCTATAAGCCTCCCAATTTGCCGATTGCTTCGTTGCTTTTCCGCCGTTCTGCCGCCAAGGCCTCGCTATACATAGCGATACGCAAAGCCAAATGACCGCAAATTCACGATCTAAGACTTGGCTGCCGCCCATTCATTGGTCTAATTTGGATGATACCGCATAACCGGATTGCGATCCATTTCGCGCATATTTTCATAGTTTGAAGATCCTTGTCGGATCAGAACGTGTCGATTTATGCGCGGCCACGTTACCTTGACGTCGGCTGCGCCGGGCGTTGGTAAATCGACGCTGACCATAGAAGAGGCTGTCGCACTGGTGGCTTTTCACAACTCTCTCAATTTCGAAGTTGAAC
>Ga0315339_1002035_pt1 | contig 16064 bp, 16 predicted proteins | sample ASW17metaG_FD_204514 | JGI IMG/M metagenome (GOLD analysis project Ga0315339, IMG submission 204514) | Ammonia-oxidizing marine archaeal communities from Pacific Ocean, United States - ASW #17 | ecosystem: Environmental > Aquatic > Marine > Oceanic | place: USA: California | collected 2016-12-05
TATCGGCCACCGACACCGGAGGCATTCGAGCCGTTTTCAGCGAGCTACGGGGCTCCGCCCCTGCGCCCGCCGAAAACGGCCCAGATCCTAACTTAGAAAGTGGTACAACTTGTGGGGGCAGGTCAGTCGCACCGATAGGGTACTAATGTGTTACCCGCGATGCGTCACAAGCCCGACTTATCCGAAGCAACTCCCCAGAGGCTGCCAGAACCACGGCACCGAAGAGCGGGCGAGGTCAAGATGACGGCTTGACGGGAGGACAGGCTCTAGTCGTCCACCCTCCTGAATGGGGCGTTTGAGAAAAACCCGACCTGGAACGTATGGTTGTACTCGATCACCCGGCCGCTGCCTTGTTGCACCGTCTGTTGCAGGTAGCCTATCTCGAGATTGCCGAGCCTCGGTAACCGGAATCCCAAAGCGGCGTAGGCCCGGTTCTGGTCGAAGATGTTGTTCCGCAATCCAGCCCCGAAATTCAGCATGAACTCGTTGTACAGACCGACGTAGTATTTGTTGCGACCTTGGGTATCTCGTGCGACCGGGATGACGCCTTTCAGAAAATACCGGAAGCGATTGCGGTAGTCATAGCGGTCGAGCCTTCCCTGGCCGTTGTCGTCCGCCACTTTGATTCCTACAAAACGCTGTTCGACGCGGTAGCGGTGGATCAGGCCGACATGACCCGCTTTATGCTTGACGATGATTTGTTGCCACAGGCGGTGCTCGGGGGTCGTGAAGGGGGCCGAGCTGTCGCCGTAGGGGTGCGACTTGATAAAAGCGTAGCCGGAGGAGACTTGTAGGTTTTCGGTAAAGTTGTAGTTAATGCCGGGGCGTAGCAGGAGTTGTTGCCACTTTTGTCCAATTCCCTGCCTCCTCACTTGGCCGTCGAAATGCAGTCCCCAAGGGCTCTTGTCGGTGAAAGAGTGATCACCGAAGTACATGTACCAAGCGTGAGCATTGACGTCGGACAAGCGTCCAGAATCTTGGGGCAGCCCAACCGCGGAGGCTACGAAAAGGAACAAGGGTACCTTGAGGATGCCAGGGTGAAGTTTCATTCGGTGCCTCGCTGCTCGCTTAGAATCGGTCGGAAGGTTTCTATATGTTCCCTAGGAGCGCAACTCTTGCATCTTGTGGATCTCTCGGATCTACAGACTGTCCAGTCGCTAGCGATGGAGACTGCGTTCGACCTCGCGTTCTCGCTCCGAGTCACGGGACTTTAGATGGATTAGTCGAGAACCGCTACATCGACCGGGATAACGCCTCTCGTCTGCTCCAGCAGATTGATAACGCTGGCGTCCAGCAACTCCATGAGTGGGCCCGGATATATCCCGACGAGGAAAATCATAATGACCAGTGGCACGACAGTCGCTGTTTCCCGGACGCTCAGATCAGGTAGGAGCGCGATCTTCTGAGGTGTCTCTCCGAGAGCGACGCGTTGCAGCATCCACAGCATGTAGGCCGCCGCCAAAACGATCCCGCCCATAGCCAGCAGGACTCGGACGAAGCTCGTGTACGAGGTACCTATCAGCACCAAGAACTCACCTATGAAGTTTGATGCTCCCGGTAGACCGAAGGACGCGACCGAGAAAATCGATAGGAACACCACGAACCGGGGCATGGGTTTGTGAAGGCCGCCATAGTCGGAGATTAAACGGCTATGCGTTCGGTCGTATAGCTGTCCGACAGCCAAGAACAGGGCGCCGGTCGTAATGCCGTGGTTAAACATTTGCAAGACGGCCCCCTGGATGCCCTGGCTGTTGAATGCGAAGATGCCCAGCGTGACGAACCCCATATGTGAGATGGAAGAGTAGGCGACCAGCTTCTTGATGTCGGACTGGGCGAGCGCAAGGCATCCGCCGTAGAGAATAGCAACGACCGAAAACCAAAGAACGACGGGAGCGAACCGGGCGGAAGCGTCTGGCAGCATGGGCAAACAGAAGCGCAAGAATCCGTAGCCTCCCATCTTCAAAAGCACACCCGCGAGAATCACGCTGCCAGCCGTCGGCGCCTCGGAATGGGCGTCGGGAAGCCACGAATGAAACGGAACCATCGGCAGCTTGATGGCAAAGGCCAGCAGAAAAGCGAGAAAGATCCACGCCTGGGTATCGGTAGGATAGCTCTGCCGCGCCAGATGCAGCATGTCAAAGGAATGCCCACCCTCTAGGTACAGCCCCAGAATTCCTACCAGCAGGAGAAGACTACCCGTCAAGCTATACAAAATAAACTTGATCCCGGCTGCAATACGGTCCGGTCCGCCCCACAGGATGATCATGAAGTACATGGGAATCATCGTGACTTCCCACAACATGAAGAATAGAAACATGTCCAAGGCAGTGAAGACGACAATCATAGCCCCTGAAACGAGAAGGACCAGGCCCATGAAGGCCTTGACTCTTGTATCAATTGTCTTCCATGACGCTAGGACACACAGGGGCGAAAGCAACGTGGTAAGCAATACCAGCAGAATGCTGATACCGTCCACACCGACCGCATATTCGATATTGAACGTCGTCATCCATTCGGACCGCTCGACGAACTGCATGCCTTTCTTTGACACGTCGAATCCCGACCAGAGCACGCACGTCAGCCCGAGGTTTGTCAGAGTGCCGGCGAGCGCAACACGCCGAACCCACTGATCGGTGCGCATAAACAGGAGCACCGCTATGGTTAGGAATGGAACTGCAATCATCCAACTAATGAGGTGATCGGTAAAGACTGCGCTCATAAGAGGCTCCTTCGCGGGCAAACAGGTGGCGGGGTTGAGTGTCCAGAGTACTGGTGTTGCTTGAGGGCATTGCGGCCCATCGTCTTCATAGGAATCCTCATAGCAAGAACCAATACGAAAGTCCGATGGCCAATATCAGCCAACAGACGACGAACAAGAGATGCTGCTGTAACGTCCGTGGTTCGATCCTCTGCAGAGCGAGACCGGTTTCGTCAGTAAGCCGTTCGAGGCCTTGGACACGCTCCACACCATGGACCTCGATTGTCCCCCAGAGCCAACGGGAGAGAACGAGTACAGCTTTCCCCACACCAATACTCCCGCGTTCAATAGCTCGCGTTTCAAGGGTGCTCGCGATTCTCCGCGCGACCCAAAGCGCTATGGAGCCGACTCCGTGAACGGCGGAATTGATTCCTCTCAGATCGACAACGCGCCAGAGCCAGTTGACGAGACGAAGCACGGGTTGGACGATGTAGGCATCATAAATCTCGTCGAAATAGAGCTTGTTGAGAAGAGCAACGTACAGCGTCTTCATCCAGTCCGGCCGCGAAAGCGTAGCAAGTCCTGATCTGCTGTGGAGAAGATAGCCAACAAACCACCCGCCTACGGCTACGGTGAGTGGAGCAAGAAGCCACGGCGAGAGCACGCCTGCTTGCAGTGTGTCGGCTGAGGCGAACCGCGAGACCCTGAGGGCCGGGGTTAAGAACCCGGCAAGCCAGGACCACAGCAGCATGAGGAGAGCACCGCCACCGACTCCCGCCAGCAGCAGTCCTGGCACATACGCCACTGACAGCATGCGCGGCTGGATGGTGACCAAGGCACGGGTCTCAGCATCGCGAACGGCAAACCGCTGTTGAAACAGAGAAACGACTCCGCGGAAGACGTAAACCGCTGTGAAGAAGACCGTAGCCAGGCCGATGACCCAGAAGGCCACCCGTGCGGAAGGTAGGTCGTGCGCCGTCCACAGCCGTTCGTACGGGCCCGCGAAAAGAACCAGCGGCGGGATACACGCCAGCAACAAGGCGCCGAGAGAGAGCGGTGACGAGAGGCGTAGCGCGGGCGAGCCGTGCACAGCGTGGCTTTCGCCGTGCGAATGGGACGCCACGGCGCGAAGTGCGTTTCCGGTGGAAAGAAACAGGAAGCCTTTCAGGATGCCATGCGCCAATAGATGGAAGATGGCTGCAACGAATGCCCCAACGCCACAAGTGAAGATCATGAAGCCGATCTGGCTAATGGTCGAGTAGGCGAGGAGCTTCTTGATATCCGTCTGGGTAAGCGACACCAGAGCACCGTATAGCGCTGTCGTTCCGCCGACCACGGCGACGACGACCATCGTCGTGGGAGCGAGTATGAACAGGGGGCTGAGTCGAACCAGTAGAAAAGGACCGGCGTTCACCATCGTGGCCGCGTGGATCAGTGCCGAGACTGGCGTCGGAGCTTCCATGGCAAACGGCAGCCAGACATGAAGCGGTACCTGCGCGGACTTACCCACCGCGCCGGCGAACAGTAGCAGCGTAAGCAGGGTGTTGGTTTCGATCATCAACTCCGAGCCGAGCCAGCCCAGGAGGTTTATGCTCTGACCGCTGATACTCGGGGCCGCTGCCAGAATCTGCTGAATATCGAGAGTTCCGTAGGTGGCAAACGTCAGGACTACGCCGAACCCGAAGCCGATGTCCGCGACGGCGTTCGTAAGAAAGGCCTTCGTTGCGGCCATGCCTGCCGCTTTTCTGGCCCCGTGAGATATCAGCAGATAGGAGCAGATCCCCATGATCTCCCAGACCATGAAGGTCATCAGCAGGTTGTTGCTCATCACCAGCGTCACCATGGCGAAAGTGAAGAGCGTCGTAAGGGCAAAGAAGCGCCTGTAATGCGGGTCGCCGATCATGTACCGCGATGAATAGACATGGACGACGAAACTCACCCCCGTAACCAAGAGCAGCAACAACACGGTGAGCTGGTCAACATAGAGGTTGAGATCAACAACGAGACTCCCTACTTCGATCAGTCGGTAAAGCGAGATCGAGATCGGCCCTCCGCTCGATACGCTGACCAGCGCCGCCACGGAGAACCCAAATGACAGGCCGACAGCGGGAATCCCGATGCGGTGACTCACCGCAGCGAAGCGGTTCCCGCTGAGGGCGAGGGTTAGAAACGCCATCAGCGGCAGCAGGGGAATGAGAATGAAAATCGACATGCTGTTATTCGGTCACCGTAATTCCGCGGTCACAGCCCCAGCCGGCTCGTTGCATGCAGCAACACTTGTACGATCCGATCACTCCACAGTCCCAGGCCAATGATGGCTACCGACAGCACTCCGGCGCTCAACCGTAGTTGCAGAGGAGTTTCGATCTCCGGAGAGCGCGGGCCCGTCTCACCGTCCCGAAGCATAGGTTCCAAAACTTGCATGAAATACGCCATCGTCAGCACGGTAGTAAGAACCACGGCAACAACCGCTACGTAGTTTTCGTTCTCGATCGCACTGAGCACGATGTACCACTTGCCGAAAAAACCACCTGTTGGGGGGAGACCGATCATCGAGAGGGCCGCGACAACGAATCCGGTGATAATCCACGGCGTCGGTAGCCGCGTGCGTCCGAGATCATCCAGAGTCCGGACTCCGTAGCGCCAACCGATGGCGCCGGCCATGATGAATAATAGGCATTGCATCACGGCGTCATTGATCAGATAGAACAACCCACCGGTCACGCCGGCCTGCGTGCCTTGACCCACACCGACAAGGATAAGTCCGATGTGAGCCAAGCCTCCGTAGGCGAACCTTCGTTTTAAGTCCTGCTGTGTCAGCGCGAGTACGGCTCCGCCCACCGATGCGAAGGCGCCTACAACCCACAACAGCCCGAAGATCTCTATGATCATGCCGTAGCTTCCGGCAGCGAGCACCCAGTAGAGAATCCGAATCCAAGCAAGCAGCGCAACCTTCGTCACGAGGGCCGCCAAGAGTGGCGAAACCGCGTCGGGAGCATCCGTGTAGGCGTCGGGTAACCATCCGTGCAGCGGCATCAGAGCCATCTTGATGCCAAGGCCGATGAACATGAAGCTCAGTCCCCCGATCACCGCTTTAGAGGCAAGAAGGTCGGGCACGAGTTGCGCCAGGTCCGCCATATTCAGGGTCCCTGTCGCCGCGTAGAAGTAGCTCACGCCGAGCAAGTAGAACGAAGCACCCAGAGAGCCCATGATCAGATATCGAAAAGCCGATACCAGAGCCCGCCCGCCCGAGACCCCCACGAGCGCGTAGCCGGACAGCGCCGCAATTTCGAGGAATACAAATATATTGAAGAGGTCCCCGGAGTAGACGATACCAGTCAGACCCGACACCAGCGTCAACACGATCGCGTGGTAGGGAACCGTGCGCCCCGCCAACTCGGCGCTCGCATCTTGGCGTGTGTGAAGCAGAGAAAGGAACGCGAGCGCGCTGAGGACCAAGACCATGATGCCCGCGATCTCGTCGGCGACCCATTCGATGCCTGTGGGGGGCGCCCATCCGCTGAAAGCGTATCGGATCTCGCCCTGACTCAAGATTCTCCATAGGGTGACAACCGATAGGAGGAACATGCCCCCAAGAGCGGTCAGAGCCAAGGGGCGGCAGCGACCGGGATTGTTCAAGCCGACAAGCGGCATGCAAATCGCCGCTAGGAACGGAATGAGGAATACGAGTATGGGGAGATGATCGCTCATTTCAACTTCTTTAGAACCTCATCCTCATCGAGACTGCCGTACTTCCTATAGATACCGGCGACTAATGCGAGTGAGACACCGAGTGTTGCTACCTGTACGACGATGGCGGTAAGCGTCAGAACGTGAGGGAGGGGATTCACGTAGGCGTCCGGCTGAATAGCAGTTTCGCCGGACATAAGAATGGGAACGGTCGCTCCGTCCTTGGCACTGGTGGTCACGAGAAAGAAGATGACACTCGTCTGGACCAAATAGAGCCCGATGAGTTTCTTCAACAGATTGTGGTGAGTGACGGTGATATAGAGTCCCCATAAGAACAAGATGACGAAAGCGATGAAATTCGGCCTTAGTAGCCAGCCCTGTACGAGTTCAACCATGAGAATCTCCATTACCACTCATGACCGACAGACTGAAGACGATCGAGACCGCCGTCACCGCTATATCCACAGCCACCCCGATCTGCGTAAGTATGATCCCCAGAGAACGCCGGCTCGGCGCCGCTAGGCCCGGTATCTCCAACTCGGCATAGTTCAAGAACTGCCCACCGCCAATCAAACACAGTCCTCCGACGGCCGCAAAGATCATCAACCCCACGCCGTCGGTCTCTGCAATTCGCTTTGTCACTACCGTTAACGGGTCTGTCGGACCGAACACGAGGATACCCAGGATGAGGCTCGTCCCCAGCATGACCCCCCCTACAAAACCGCCGCCGGGGTTATACTGGCCGAAAAATAGAATGTAAAGCGCAAAGATCTGTACCAGCGGGATGAGCCTGCGACTGAGTCGGCGCACGATGACACTTTCGTGTCGTGATTCGATCATTTGGCGTCTCTCCTCAGCAACAACCAGCAGACGAGACCGGCCGTAAAGATCACGACAGTCTCCATGAGAGTGTCGAGCGCTCGGTAGTCCATGAGAATTGCGGTGACGACATTCGGGGTTCGGGTGTCAGCGAGACTGTTCTCAAGATAGAAAGGCGACACGTGCGTACTGGCGGGTGATGCCGAATCGCCGAAAGCGGCGAGATCGTTGGCCGCGTAGAGCAGCAGCAGACCAAGCAAGAGTAGACTCACCACCGCGGCGATCGGTGGCGGCGTACGGCGAATCAAGGTGTCCCGCGGGTCGATCCCAAACAAAGTAATGACAAAGAACACGGTCGCCAAGCCGGCTCCCACGACTGCCTCGACAAACGCCACGTCGACGGCACCGAGCCATGCCCAGACGAGCGCGAGAAAGAAACTATAAGACCCCAAGATGAGCACGGAGCTCAGGAGGTCTTTGACAACGATTGCTCCGCCGGCTGTCAGGATCAGCAAGATCAGCAAAGGCAATTCGAACGAATACGTCATCGTCGATCCTCACCCCAGGGCTTCACTCCCGCACGAAGCGCGGCGCGGACCGTCGCATGACTGATGACGGGGTTGAGTAGGTATAGAATCGCTAAGACCACGAGGATTCGAACCAGATTCGTGCTCAAGCCCTGGTAGAGCGCCAATCCACTCAGGAGAAAGAGGGCCCCCAACGAATCCGTCAGCGCGACGGCATGCGAGCGCGTGTATACGTCGGGTAGGCGGACCATTCCCAACGCGGCAACGAGGAGGAAAAACAGTCCAACGATGATCAAGGCAATGCTGGCGGCGGTCATGAGGGAGCCCCCCGCTGTTCGAGGTATTTGGTAATAGCCAACGCTCCCACCAGGTTGAGAAGTGCGTACCCGGTGGATATGTCAACAAACATCTCCACGCGATCGTAGACCGTGCCAATGACAACCAGGATGATGATCGCTTTGGTAGAGATTCCGTTCAGACCCAACACACGGTCGTAAACGGTAGGACCACGAATGACGCGATACAAATAAACGATGATCAGCACCGCCAAGATGTTCAGCACGAAAAGGAAGAAGGTATTCATTTCGCAATTGTCCTTGTCCGAAAAACGTCCGCCACTTTGCGCTCCAACCGCAGGCTCTGGAGATCGTATAGCGATTCGTCATCCATGGCATGCACGATAAGCTCATCGGTTTGCGCGTCTGCCGTGACCGTGCCGGGCGTCAAGGTGACTGAGTTTCCCAAGAGCACAATGCCCGGCTCGTGGCCTAGCTTGGTTCGATAGCGAACCAGGGCTGGAGAAATCGGCAATTTCGGGTGGAGAATAAGAAACGATAAGTGAAGTCCGCTGATGAGGATCCGTCCAAACAGCCACGGAAAGAACGGCAAGAGTTGCAGCCAGCGGATTGCAACGCCGGGGTAGCGGCCTGCGTCGGTATTCACGAGTGCCACGCCGAATGACGCCGCGAGACCGAGAGCCACGTGGGCCGGGCTATAGCTTTCCGTCAAAAGGAGCCAGATGACGAAGAGCGCCAACGCTTTGTAAATCAGATGTCTATCGAAACGGCTGTTCATAAAAGAATAAGCGGCTGGAGGATCTAGGCGGCCTGCTTCAGCAATAGTGGTTCCCAAGTGGAGTCAGTGTTGTATCGGTGAACGGCGTGGGTATCGGGATCGAGCGCTAACAGATTGACCCAGCCGTTATGGAATAGTTTCTGAAGGATTGGATGGCGTTCGATCAGCATCGATATGCGATCCGTCGGCGCCTCGATGACGGCAAGGAGCCTCATCGGCTCATGATAGTGAGAAGCCCCGTCGTTGACGCTTTGCAACGGAAGTCCGCCTTGTAGATCGCTTTGGCTTCCGAGCATTACACCAACACCCGCCACGACATTGTGGATGACCTTCGTGCCACTGCCGTAAACCCAGGGGGCGACGGCGGAGTGATAGTACTCCATGTTGATCCATTCGCCGACGATCAGCGGGGCGGTCATAATCTTCTCTAGCAGTGCTCCATCGGGGTCAGACTCGGGATCGTAGGAATGCAGGAAGACCCGACCGTCCAGCGAGAGACCTTGTGTGAGGCTGCGTCGTCCGATGATGAAGCCCACATTGCTCGACAAGCCCCATTCCGGTCGAGGATTGGCCCAGTCGTCGCTGCGCGTCCGCACATGTTGGTATGCCTCCGCGGCTGACAGGGTGCGCGAGATCCCCGGGAGTCGGCCGCACCGCTCGCGCGCTCCGTCGGCGCCCGCCTTGTCGAGGGCGTCCTGTAGCAGGCGCAGGTCTTCAGCGAAGCTCAACGGCATTTCGGCCAAGTCATAGAAACTGAGTCGATCGGTCGTTGTGTTGTGTTTCCCTGCCAGAAACCATGTATCCTCGGGTATTTCAAGCCCGCTATCCTTGAGAAGTTTCCGCACTTCGGGATCATTGGCCATGGCTGCGAATATCCGCGCATTCGGATCGCCGTGACTTCCGCCGCACGCTCCGCAGTCGTACGCGGCCGCATAGGGATTGTTGTCCGACGTGCTTCCGTGGCCGGCGACGACCACGAAGCGGCCGAAGTTCTTTGTAAGGCCGATGAGCCTCAGCCCGTTCCCCACGAACGTCACCTGCTCTTCGAGTGTGAAGCCCACAGGCAACGGCGGTGACACATGCTCTTCTCCCTCGGGATCGGCTTCCTGCGGCCGGGGTTCGGCACGTTCCACCGGTATTTGTGTCGGCACGGCGCTGAAGAACCACCTCTTAAGCCGATCGTGAACGGCCGCGTAAGGCTTCATGACGAGTGTCTTGCCCACGAGACCGACGGAGAAGAAGAACCCCAAGGTGTCGACAAGCAGAAAGGCGCTGATCGGATTCGCTTTCAGATCGTGAAACAGTTCGTCAGCGAGCCGTCGCCAACGGCTCCCGGATGCGTAATGTTGCAGTGGTTCTTGAGCACCGATCTTAGGCGCCTCATTCACCGCGAACGAAGGCTTCAGCAGTACGGGGCACAGCGCCAAACGCTCCGTGGTGTCGAAAGCTTGATGACTGATGGGAAGCCCGAAAAAACCAGCGTAGCCGAACGTTTCGTAGGGCCCTTGGGCCTCGAGGTGCCGGCGAAACGGCTCCGAACGCGCATCGATACAAAAGAGCAACTGCGCTTGAGGGCGGCCCTCCGCCGTGTCCCGTTCGCTTCGATGAGAGGACAGCCTCCCGATCAGTTCCCTTCGGTACACATCCTCATAAGCTTCGAGCCATACGGCGCTGTGGTCATCCGTGGGAAACGCGTCCAACCAACCCAGTAAAGTCTGAGCGTCACCCGGAGAGAGCTTTTCCAACTCGTCGGGGGCGAGTTCCAGACATTGTGCCAACTGAAACAAACGCCACGCCTTTCGACACACGCCGTCCGTCCAAGCGTCACTGTGATGAGTGTCTTCCTTGGTCAGTTCGCGATACTCGTCACGATTGGTCTGCCAGTGTTCAGCGACCGCGGGAAGAGTTCCACTGATACCCCACTCCCGTTGGCACAGCGCGTCTGTCAGCTCGACCTCATAGAAAAGTCGGACGGCCAGAAACTGCACGATGTCGATCGGATGCTTCTGTTGACCGGGATACTCGGGGTTCTCTGTGAGCCAGCGAATGAAACCCGCCCATCCGGGCAACTGGGCGAACAACCGAGACTGATATTCCGTCCGTCGCTCGGGTGGAATCTCCAGCCGATCCAAGCTGAGGGCGATCGCGTCTTCCGCCGAATCCGGCAGTTCACGGATCTTCCGCGAGAAGTTCTTGATGCCCAGAAAACGGCAGGAAAGGTCGCGCGAAGCGAGCTCTCGCCACCCTTGGTAGAATGCGCCTGCCCGCGAGGGCATCTCCCAGCCGGCCACTCCCTCGTCAAGAAAGGCGGCCGTCCATTTCATCATCTGATCGTTGATCTGTTCGACTAGTGAGGAGCCGGTCAGTGTGTCCAGCCAGTCACTGATAGTGCGCTCGGTCGGCAGCGTCGGTTCCGTTGCCTCCGGGGGCGGGTCCTCTCCTTCGACATCCTGGGATTCGAAGCTGTCCGAGTCCGCGAGGTTAAGTGCGGCCAGCGTGGTGCTCCAGAGCTGACTGACGTACCGTCTCTCTTGATCTTGTGAGGCTTCGTTTCCTTCGGCGGAAAGCTTCTCCAGGATGCGCCGCTTCGATTCATCGGAGAGATCGCCGCGAAACCTCTCGATCGCTTCTTTCGAGTTCAGCGTCCACGTCAAGAGGGCTGGCTCCAGCGCGGCGATACCATAAAGCAGATGCAGGCGAAAGACCTCGAAGGACTCAATGTTGTGAGACCCGGCACGGACTAGATCCGAATCCGCGCGCGGACCAACTCGATCCAGGGCTCCACGGACGCTCTGCTCGGTGATGCGGCCCTCTCGATAGAACTGGCGATATACCTCGTTGGAAAGATAGCCCCTTCCACCGAACAGCCTATTTCCTCTCCGCGCCGCCTCGTCGAACGGCAAATGCTCGAACCCCCGAACCGGGCTGCGGTAGGCAAAGATCTTCAACGGCCAGATCGGAGATACGGGCTCACAGGCTTCCCCTACTTGCTGACGCAAGTTCTCCCGCTCTTCTGCGGACAGGTTGCCCTTCGGACGCGTGGTTGATTCTGGTGTCATCGATACCGTTGTTTCAGATATTCCTTTGCTGAGAGTCGCACGAGCTGCAAGCTACCGACGCCGAATATGTGCCGCCGTCGGGTACTCGGACACCTTTTGGTGCTGGTCAAGCCCCTCGATAACGAGGATGGCGCCCTCCTCTTTGAACTCCTTCTCCATCTCCTGAAGCTTTTCCATCACGGTGTGGTCAACGAGAACGGTCTCCGATAGATCCAGCACGACATCCGACTGCCCCTTTAGAGCGTCAAGACGCTTTTTCAAACCGATCCAGGTGCTGAATACCGTGGCATCTTTCACGCGGACCAACGCTCGGCCTTCGTCATCGCGCTGAACGTCAACTCCCAGTCGAAACAGTGAGCGGACGGGAGCACCGTTGATGAGATGAATCACTACCTTGACCGCGATCCCGATGGCGATCCCCATGAGCAAATCCGTTGCGAGCACGCCGACAATGGTCGAAACGAAGATGATGAGCTGTTCCCGGCCCACCTGATACATGTGAATGAACTCGTGAGGAGACGCTAACCGGAATCCCGTGAAGACGAGCATCGCCCCGAGCGCCGCCAGCGGGACCTGATTGATCAGGCCGGGCACGAGTGCGACAAAGACAAGCAGGAACAACCCGTGATACATGTTGGCGAAACGGGTTTTCGCACCGTTGTCAATGTTCGCTCGGCTGCGTACGATCTCGGAAATCATCGGCAGGCCACCCACGAAGGCCGCGACGGTATTTCCCACACCCACCGCCAGCAGGTCACGATCGTGATTCGTTCTCCTCTTCCAAGGGTCAATCGTGTCGACGGCCTTCGCGCTCAAGAGTGACTCCAGGCTCCCGATCAATGAAAACAGCACGATATATTTCAACCCGGTACTTGTTGCCACGCCGGAGAAATCAGGAAACGTCAGTGCACTAAACATGTTCTGAGGAACGTCGACCAGGAAGGCAGGGCCCAGACCAAATTCCGCTCCCTGAAACGAGTACGTGTGCTCCCGGCCGATCTCGAAATACAGTCCAAGGGGAACCGTTATGAGCAGTACCACCATGGGGGCCGGGACGGCCTTGAAACCGGGGTGCTTGATCAAAGGAAACCCGAACATCACGATCAAACTGATGACTCCGATCAGCCCGATCACGGGGTTCATGTTTGCGATGAAGGAGGGAATTTTCGCAATGAGTTCCAGTGGCGTCCCTTCCGATCCAAGGCCCAGCGCGATGGGAATCTGCTTGGCCATAATGATGACGCCAATACTAGCCAGTAAGCCGTGGACCGCGGCCGTCGGAAAGAACTCCCCGAGAATCCCCGCCCGAAACAGTCCGAAGAAAATCTGAATCGCCCCGGCCGCGACGCCGACGCCGAGAGCGAGACGATAAGCCTGAAAGTCCGCGGCGGGATCCCTGCCGGCCGTGAATCCGAAGTCCGTGACGCAGCCGATCGCGATCACAATGAGTCCGGCAGCCGGACCTTTGATCGTGAGCTCCGAGTTACTAAAGAAAGTCGCCAGCAAGCCGCCGATAATGGCGGTAAAGATGCCGGAGATTGCCGGGTATCCACATGCGAGCGAGATCCCGAGACAAAGAGGTAACGCGATAAGGAAAACGAGAAAGCCGGAAAGCAGGTCCGACTTCCAGTAAGCCCTGAATCCTGCGGGTGTCCCCTTTGGTATTACATCTTGCGTACTCATAGCTGCATAATCCCAGCGCTCACGGTCACAAACTTCGCCCCCGCGGAATAGCGCACCCGCCCTTTAATGAGCGCCTAACGAAAAAATGGATGTATCTCAACATAGTTCAGCCAGGAAACAGTGTTGAAGTGTCTAACGGACACAGGTATCGACGCGACAGCCGACGGGCTGTGCCATTGGGTACAAACGGCTCCGAGATCAACCGGTGCCGGAGCGGGTACTCAATAGGCGCCCGCGGAGGAAAGCTAGATCAAGGGATAGTGACTGGCGAGGGGTGGGCCCCGAGGGGGTGTGGAGAGCAAAACGGTGAGGCGACGATGAGTCGCGACAAAGCTGCCGACAGCGATACCTGAGTAGGTAGGCCGCGTGAGAAACGGCGGGACATCCGCGACCCCCGCGTGGGCTACCGGCACGAGGAGATCGTCCTCACAGGCCGTGCCCCAGAGTGGCTCAATCGCTTCGTGGGAGTGGCCAGTGCAGGGGATACTCCGCGTCACTCGAGAACGCGCGCCATTCGGGCGCGGGCGGCGAGACGGCGTGGCCGCGTTGACAGCGAGCGAGGTCCAAAGCCCCAGCAGCAAGGCTGCTCCCACGCTGTACGGGACAAGTTGTCTGAAGTGTTGTGGAGCCATCGCGTGCAAAAGCATGAGGTCGCTCGATAAGCCAGCGATTGTAGCATGGGAGAGTGGCCCTACCGCTTTCAACCGCTCCGCTTTAGCGGTAGTGAGCGCGAAACCCAGACTGAGCGCAACCCTCGCGCCGGCAAATCGGCTCGAAGGAACTCTGGCGGTCGTCCTCTACGACTACACAACAGTCCTCTGTACGAGTCCGCGGCAGCCGACTCTCCTCGTGATGTGCTCGAAAAGACAGAACGCCTACGCCGACCTCGCGCAGTTCCGATCAAAGGAGTCAGAGTTGATCGGTGAGGACGGAAACAGCGGGCCGCCCCGATGAAGCTGTGCCGGTAGAGGCCACCCAGTCCACCAAACAATACTATCGCCGACTAAATCGCGCCGTACACGGCAAGGCAGAATAGCAGTCCCCAAAACAGTTTCTCCAGCCACAGGTCTGCGATCCTCCGCGCCGATGCACTTGGGAAGTGTTCCCTATACCCCAGCCGAGAACACTCCAGTGAGAAGCTGAATAGCCCTGGCACCGCGCTGCCTAGTGCTCCAACCAGTCGACGATCCCCGTCTCGTGATCATATATAGCCCCAACGATTCGAATCCCGCCCGATTCTAGCATCGAGTGCAGCGTCGGCCGGCAATCGCGAAGCAGATCGACTGAGTGAATCACGTTGGCTCGCACCGCGTCGCTGACTCGATCCCTCGACGCACTTCGGGTCGCTGTCACGTCAGTCCCGATTGCTTCCACTACGTCCCGAACTTGGCCCGCCACCTCTTGCCTGCCCAGCTCGGCTATCATGGCGCCACAATCTCGGTGGCCGAGCACGATGATCAGCGGAATACGGAGGAGCCCGACGCCGTACTCCAGGGTTCCCCTTACCTATTTATCGATGACGTTGCCGAGGACTTGAGTTATGACGAGGTCGCCAAGTCCCTGGTCGAATATGACTTCCGGTGAAACGTATAAGTCGGAGCACGCCAGGACCTGAGCAACCGGGTGATGTCCTTGAGAGCTTCCCGTCGCCGCTCACCTAGTTGATTCTTGTGGGCTAGGTACCACTCGCGGAAGCGCTTGTTGCCCGCCTCGAGCAAGTGGAAGGCCTGATCGGGACTAACTGCTTCCACGCCAACCGTTCTGGGGGTTCCCTTAGTGCTGAACCCGATGGCATCGCCGTTTGTGTTCACTGACGGACCTCCCTGTACAGACTAGCGCATGAATCGTGCTTTTAGGAGTGCCCTCGGCTACTGCGAGCGTTCCTGCGCCACCTGGTACGGCTCCTCTGTGGACGTCAACCTCGCCAAAGGTCAAGATGGGTAATCCTAGAGGATATCCGGATTTCCGTTGAAACGAGCGGCTCTCCGCAGGTTGTAGTTTACGCCGCCCGGGCCTGAGCCGGAGGCGGCGTGTTGAGCTTGGCGAGTTCCGCCAAGAGTTTCGGCAGCTGCTTGTAGCCCTTGACTCGTCGGAAGTTTCGTTCCGCCAGCCACAGACCCGCACCAACCCAACGCTTGCGGTGATCGCCGCGGCGCCAACGTTTCACCCTCTTACAAATGCGATCGACCACCGAAAAGGCCGACTCGATCGGGTTCGTCGTCGCCAACGTCGACCGCAGCCAACCCTTGAGCTGGAGCCGATGCACCGTCAGGGTTTCCTCCATTCCCTCGGCCAACGAACGCGCCGCCGACGGATTCAAGTCCATCAGCTCACGGTGCAATCGATCGAGCGCCTTCTTCGCATCCACGTAGCTCGAACAAGAAGTTCCGTTTGCCGATCTGCTGCGGCAGTCAGTCTACTCTCGGCTGGCAGGCTACGAGGACCTCAACGATGCTGTTCGAGTATCCGCCGATCCGACCTTTCGCTTGATCGGCTCGAAGAGGAACTGGGATC
>Ga0315339_1002037_pt1 | contig 16052 bp, 14 predicted proteins | sample ASW17metaG_FD_204514 | JGI IMG/M metagenome (GOLD analysis project Ga0315339, IMG submission 204514) | Ammonia-oxidizing marine archaeal communities from Pacific Ocean, United States - ASW #17 | ecosystem: Environmental > Aquatic > Marine > Oceanic | place: USA: California | collected 2016-12-05
CGAGCGCGGCGCCGCGCCGCGCCGACAGGAGGAACAGGCGATGACGGTGTCGCTCACGCAGACCGATTTGGACGCTATCCGAGAGATCGATACGCCGACAATCTGTAATCTGATCGAGATGGTGGCGCCCGAGCGGCGCGGCTCGGGTTATACGGTCCAGCACCTGCACTGTCTCCACCCCGGGATGAAGCCGATCGTCGGCTATGCCAAGACCGCGACCATGCGGGCGCGGGTCGCCTCGAATCTGACGGCGGCGCAATACGACGATGTCCGCCGACGCTACTTCGAGTACCTCGAGAACGGCGGCCGGCCGAAGATATCGATCATCCAGGATGTCGACGAACGGCCTGGCTACGGGGCGTTTTGGGGCGAGGTGATGACCCGTGTCCACAAAGGCCTGGGGTGCCTCGGCGTGGTGACCAACGGCAGCGTTCGCGATGTCGATGTGCTGGCGCCGGATTTTCAGGTGCTGGCCGGACTGATCGCGCCGTCGCACGCTTTCGTCCATGCCTGCGAATGGGGCTGCGAGGTCAACATCCACGGTATGACGGTCCATGACGGCGACCTCATCCACGCCGATCGGCACGGTGCCGTGACGGTGCCGCCGCAGGCGGTGAAGAAGCTCCCGCCAGCCTTCGATCTATTGCAGCGGCGCGAGAAACTCGTGATCGACGCGGCGGATTGCCCCGACGTGAGCGCTGCGAGCCTTGCCGAGGCCTGGCGCCAAGGGGCGGCGATCAAGGCGTAGCGTCGGCTCGCGAGGGCCAGGGGCGGGGCCGCCACCGTCACGCCGGCCTTTGCCGCCGCGAAGATTGAGGCCCGAATCGCCCCGGTGGAGGGCGGTGCCTTCGCTGACCACATCCGAGGCAGAGACGGCGAGACCGCGACCGGCCGTCACCTCATACGAGGTATCGCTGGCGGTCTCATCTGTGGCCTTGCTAGGGCTCGGTGTGACCACCACTCGCCCCTGATAGACGCTGATCTGGTCGTCCCGTCGCTGGCGACGATGACGATGATGTTAGTGCTGAGGATGCGGAGCCGTGCCGTCGGGCTCTCGATTTCAAAGGCGGCGGACGGGGCGTCGCCGGGTCAGCCGCGCGGGAAGTCGTCAGCGCTGAGCAGCGCCAGCAGGCGGACGCCCGTGTCGGCCAGCGCCGCCTCGGCGCCCTCTCGGCGATCGACGATGGTGATGACGTGGTCGACCGTGCAGCCGTAGTTACGCACCGCCGCGATGGCGCGGCGCACCGAGCCGCCGGTGGTGGTCACGTCCTCGACCAAAAGTGCGTTCCAACCGGGCTCAAGATAGCCCTCGATCAACCGTCGGGTGCCATGACCCTTGGCTGCCTTGCGGACATGAAAGCCGGGCACTCCGCGCTCGCCCTCGTGGCTGCGTAGCGCGACCGCCGCGGCGATCGGGATGGCACCTACCTCAAGCCCGCCGATCGCGTCGATATGCAAACCCTCGGCGGCGATCGTGGCCAGGATCAAGTCGGCGACGAGACCAGCGCCCTCGGGATGGTAGATGGTCCGCTTCATGTCGAAGTAGAACCGGCTGGCAGCTCCTGACGACAGGCGCAGCTCCTGGCCGGGCGGCACCTCGATGAACGAGCGCTCGCGCACTATCTCTAGCAGTCGCTGGCGCATCCCGGTCATGGCCATATCCCTCCATCGAGCTATCGAAATATCGAGGGTGTTGGGTCGGGGGGTCAACCCTGGTCGTCGAGCGCCGCCTTGAGTGTGGCGGCGAGCGCTGGGTCTGGCGCCCACTCGGCGCCGGCGGTGACGCCGCCGTCGACGACCAAGGCATGTCCGGTGACGAAGCTGGCCTTGTCGCTGGCCAGCCACAGTATGGCCTCGGCGATGTCGCCGGCGCGGCCGGCGCGCCTTATTGGCTGCAGGTTGTCGAACAGGGGCGCGATCCGCTCGGCGGTCTGGGCCGCCGCCGAGCCCGCCATGCCGACGTCGTGGGCGAACATCGGCGTGGCGATAAAACCCGGACAGACGCAGTTGACGCGAATCCCGCTGGGCCCGAGTTCGACCGCGACCGAGCCCGTCAGGTGAATCACCCCGGCCTTGGCGACCTTGTAGATGTGGGGCGCCGAAATTGCGGTCGAGAGGCCGGCGATGCTGGCGTTGGAGACGATCGCGCCACACCGTTGCGGCTTCATCGCGCGGGCGGCGTGCTTGATGCCCAGGTAAACGCCGCGCAGCAGCACCGCCATCGTCGCGTCGTAGCCGTCGGCGGGAATATCCGCGATGCCGCCTTGGACGCCACTGACGCCGGCGTTGTTGACCATGATGTCGAGCCGGCCGAAGGCGGCCATGGCCTGGCCGACGGCGGCCTCGATGTCGGTCTCCTCGGCCACATCGGTATGGACATAGGTCGCCATCGTGCCGAGCTGGCGCGCCATTTCATACCCGGTCTGATCGTCGATGTCGGTGATGACGACGCGCGTGCCGTGCGCCGCGAAAAGCTCGGCGGTGGCTCGCCCGATGCCGCTGGCCGCGCCGGTGATGACGGCGACCTTGCCCTCTAGATCGCCCATGGTTCTATGCCTCCCGTTTGGTTCGGGCCGTGCGCGACCCGCCTAGCATATGGTCGGCACCGCCCGGCGCCAGTCGCCAAGTGGTGTGATCTCGTCACATCGTCGGCTCTACCTCTGCGCTATGGTCCCAGCCATAGCAACTGGGTTTCGCGCTGCCGCCAACAGGCGACGCGTTGCAGCTTTGGAAATTCACGAGACAGGCCTTGCGGCTGCGAGCGAGGAGGTCGGCAAATGAGCATTCACAGAGTCGAACGCCGTGCGTTCTTTATGGTGCGAATGCTGATGGTTGTGGCAGGGATAACCGGAGTACTGACGACGGTCGGCTAGGTCGCCTCCGAGCCCTCCCGGGCGATACTGACGCGGCGTCGTTTTCGGAGGCTTGCGGCTATGGCTCGTTTCGGCGCCGACATGTATCTCATCAATTGGCTCGACCGGAAGGGCTTCGACCACGATGTCGTCACCGACGAGGACCTGCACCACGAAGGTGTTGAGCTGTTGAAGTCTTACCGCGTGATCATCACCGGCTCCCACCCAGAGTATTTCACCCTGGCCATGCGCCGGGCCTTCGAGCGCTATCTCGCCGAGGGCGGGCGGCTAATGTATCTCGGCGGTAACGGCTGCTGGTGGGTGACGAGTGTCGATCCGGTGCGCCCGCACGCGATCGAAGTGCGCAAGCAGGACTCGTGGAAGGCGATCACGACGCTGGGCGTCGAGGCGGGCGAGGAGCGCCACAGCACCACGGGCGAACGCAGCGGCAGCTGGCGTGGCGCGCGCAATGGCCGGGAGACGCTGTTCGGAGTCGGTTACACCTCGCAAGGCTTCTGCCAGGCCCGCCCCTATAGCCGCCAGCCGGCCAGCTTCGATCCGCGCGTCGCCTTCATCTTCGAGGGTATCGGCGAGGACGAGCTGATCGGCGATTTCGGTCTCGGCCTGGGTGGCGCCACGGGCGATGAGATCGATCGCGTCAACTACGCCCTGGGGTCGCCACCCGAGACCATGATCTTCGCCTCACCGTCGGGCCACAGCGGGCAATATTGCCTCAACTTCTCGTTGCCCTATCAGCCCACCGAGGAGATCAAAGCCAGTGTGCGGGCCAATCTCGCTTACTATGAAATCGACAGCGGTGGCGCGGTGTTCTCGGTCGGTTCGATGTGCTGGTGCCCGAGCCTGCCGCACCATGGCTACGACAACAACGTCGCGCGCATCACGGAAAACGTCCTCAGGCGCTTCAGCACGACATGACGTATCTCGGCTGACACTTTCGCCTCACGGAGACGACCACGAAGTTCGTTTTTGCTAAGTCAAGCTACGGAATTCTAGGCGGAGGCGGAAGACTCCATATCCTCGACCGCGGCCATCCAATGCGATTCCGCCGCAACAAGATCGCGTTGAATCCCGGCAAGTTGTTTCTGCAGATGCTTGGCCTCCTCTGGTTGATTGAGGTAGAAATCTGGGTCGGATAGTCTTTCTAGCAGGCGAGCCTTCTCCGCCGTCAAACGATCAAACAGCGCTTCCGCAGTTCTTACCCGCATAGAGACATCAGTCGAGCCTTGGCGGCTTTTGGCCGCGAGACGTCTTTTTTCCCTCTTGTTCGTGTTTGCCGTGCGACCCTGTGAGGGCTCCGGTACAACTTCCGTTTCGCTTCGAGAAACTTTGTGGAGCGTCAACATCCGATAGTCCGACATATCGCCCTCGAAAGGGCGAACACGTCCATCACCCACGAGCCAGAACCGCTCGACGGTGAGCTCAATAAGATGAGGGTCATGGCTTACGATGATGACCGCACCGGAAAATTCGTTGATAGCCTGCACCAATGCGTCGCGCGCTATCATGTCGAGGTGGTTGGATGGTTCATCGAACAACAGGACGTGTGGTTTGGCGACTGCGATCTGCGCGAATACTAAACGGGCACGTTCGCCGCCGGACAAGGAGCCAATTCGCCCCAAGGATAAGTCATCGGAAAAGCCGAAGCGCCCAAGATATGTGCGACACATCTCGGGCGTGTCATGGGGGCAGAGGCGCGAGAGAGATTGAACTGGAGTGATCGACGGATCGAGTCGTTCAGCTAGTTGTTGGGAGAAGTAGCCGACGCGCAGCTTCGATGACTTCACCACATTCCCCGACATCGGATCAAGGAGCCCAGCCAGCAACTTAATGAAAGTGGTCTTTCCGTTGCCGTTGGCGCCAAGTAGCGCGATGCGGTCGTCATCGTCTATTCGTAACGACAGATCGCGAAGCACAGGGGTTGCTCCGTATCCCACGACGACGCGGTCGAGGCTGAACAGCGGCGGGGCTAACGCTGCGACTTCCGGAAAACGGAAGCTCGGGATTCGCTCGCCGGAAGGGGCAATCGGCGAGGGTAGGCGCTCCAGCATCTTAAGGCGCGACTGTGCCTGCTTGGCCTTGGTCGCTTTTGCTCGGAAGCGATTGACAAATTTCTCGATATGGGCGCGGTGGGCTTCTTGTTTGACACGCAACTTGTTGTCGAGCTCAAGTTGCATCCGCCGATTGCTCTCGAAACGATCATAATTGCCCTGATAGCGCGTCATCTTCGCGCGATCGAGGTGCAGGATTTCGTTGACGGAGCGATTGAGGAGATCACGATCGTGGCTGATGATCAGGACCGTGCCCTGGTAGCGGGCAATGTAGTCTTCGAGCCACAGCGTCGCTTCGAGATCGAGATGATTGGTCGGCTCATCGAGCAATAGGAGATCAGGCTCGGTGAACAGCAGCGATGCCAGTGCGACCCGCATCCGCCAGCCACCGGAAAACGACCCACAACGACCCTGCTGGGCGGCTTCATCGAACCCCAGACCGGCGAGTACCCGGGCGGCGCGAGCGGGCGCAGAATAGGCTTGCCGCTGAGCCAGACGGTCGTGGATTTCCGAGATTCGCGTGGCGTCGATCGCAGTCTCTGCTTCCCGCCAAAGGCTGGTTAATTCAGTATCCGCGCCGATCACCGTATCTATTAAACTGGCTTCGCCAGCCGGCGCTTCTTGAGTAGTGATCCCGACACGCCAGTGAGAAGGAACCGTGATCGCGCCAGCGTCGCAATCAAGCTTACCCGTGATCAAGGCGAAAAGGGTTGTTTTGCCCGCACCATTGCGGCCAATGAAACCCACTTTGTGCCCACTATCGATCACGGTGCTGGCTTCGTCGAACAGAAGCTTATCGCCGATTTGATAGCTAAGATTCTCGATCTTCAGCACGAGAATTTGTCCCGGCCCGGTTATGCCGGGCGTAATAGTTGATGGCGAGCATCTCGGCCAATCTCTGTCGAGGGGGATTCAACGAGACATTCCCGGCTACGATACGCGATGTGGCCGACTAGAACGGTGCCGATGAGCATCCGGAAGGGTCATTGTTCCGTGGCAGAATCGCAGGGCGGGTAGCCATCCTTTCGCGCCATATAACCACGCACATTGTCTGATTTCTAACTCTCCACCCCATCTTCAACTCTAATTGTCGTATCACGGACGAGCGCAATGCTATAAGTTAAGCTACAGATACCCTGAAACAGATACGGCCTCTATTTTACTTCCAAGAAAACCAAGACGCAACGAAGCTCACTTTGGCAACTCCGCTCCTCACTCTCCAGAATGTGCACGTGACGTTCGGGAGCGCCCCCCTTCTGACGTCCGCCGAACTCATGGTGCACCAAGGTGATCGTCTTGGCGTCGTCGGGCGGAACGGATCGGGCAAGTCGACCCTACTGAAGATTGCAGCAGGCATGATCGAACCTGAACAGGGCAAGCGAATTGTCCGGCACGGCGCAACAATTCGTTACCTCGCACAGGAGCCCACGTTCGACGGCTTCAGCACCACGCTTGATGTCGCTCTTGACGGCCTTGGCCCGGCCGGAGATCCACACCGTGCGCGGCACTTACTCGAAAGATTGGGACTAACAGGGTCCGAGAGCCCCACAACATTGTCCGGTGGCGAACTTCGCCGCTGCGCGTTAGCCCAGGCTCTGGCGCCAGAGCCCGATATCCTGCTCCTCGACGAGCCCACCAACCATCTCGATCTTCCGGCAATCGAGTGGCTGGAAAATGAGCTAGTCAGCGTTCGCTCCTGCCTCGTCATTATCAGCCATGACAGGAGGTTTTTGAGCAACCTAACCCGCGCCACACTTTGGATCGACCGGGGACAGATTCGCCGCCACGAAAAAGGCTTCGCCACCTTTGAGGCCTGGCGGGATCGGATACTTGAAGAGGAGGAATTAGCCCGGCACAAGCTCGACCGCAAGATAGTGGCCGAGGAACATTGGGTCCGCTATGGCGTGACGGCCCGGCGCAAACGCAATCAAAAGCGGCTGCGCGACCTCTCTGTGTTGCGCAAGACTCGGCGGGAGCATCGCGGCCCCGCCGGAAATGTCAGGATGACTCAGCCCAAGGCCGAGCCGTCCGCCAAACTTGTCGCCGAAGCGAAAGCGGCTACCAAGAACTTCGGCCCTCGCTCCATTGTTGCTGATCTATCTCTTCGCTTGCAGCGCGGGGACCGGCTGGCGATTGTCGGCCCCAACGGCGCCGGAAAGACGACCTTGCTCAATCTCCTGACCGGTAGTCTCAGTCCGGATGCGGGTTTGATCAGACTAGGCATGAATATCAAGCTGGCTCTGCTCGACCAAAATCGGGACAGACTTGACCCGTTAATGTCGCTTTCTGATTCACTGACTCCAAACGGCGGCGACACAGTGCAGACCGGCGAAGGCGATCGACACGTCATCGGATACATGAAGGACTTTTTATTCCTGCCTGAGCAAGCGGGTACGCCTCTCGGTGCCCTGTCTGGTGGCGAGCGTGGGCGGCTGATGTTGGCCATCGGGTTGGCACCTCCCTCCAATCTTCTCGTCCTCGATGAACCGACCAACGATCTCGACCTGGAGACGCTCGATCTGCTGCAAGAGCAGCTCGCCGATTACACGGGTACCGTCCTCTTGGTCAGCCATGATCGCGACTTTATCGACCGGGTGGCGACGTCGGTTCTGGCATCCGAAGGAAATGGCGAATGGATCGAGTATGCCGGTGGCTACAGTGACATGGTCGCCCAACGCGGGCACGGCGTTTTCCCATTGGCTATCCGCCAAGAGACCCGCCCGCGCCCAACGAAACAACGCCGCGCCCCGTTACCGACATCCTCATCCACCCAACGACGCCTGGGCTTTAAGGAAAAGCACGCACTTAAGGTATTGCCTGTCCGCATCGCCGCGCTTGAGCAGGAATTGCAAACGCTGGCCCATAAATTATCGGATTCAGACCTGTATAGGCGGGACCCGGGAAAGTTCAACGTTTCGGTTGAACGACATAAAGCCGCTCAACAAGAGCTTCGCAGCGCCGAGGATGAATGGATAGCTCTAGAAATTCTTCGCGAGGAGCTAGAAGTCTAGCTTTCGGTGCCTACTGTCCGATGCCTGTTGCCGAACCATTCCATGCCCCACCTGCACACTCGCACATTCGCTCCCTTCCGAGGGCTACCGCAGGACATTGACGCCGCGCTTTCGGCGGCGCTCAGCGTGAGGGGCGGCATTAGCTCAATGACGTTGGAGCCGCGGCCGACCTAGAAGAAGACGGCGCCCAGCTCCTGAAGCGCGTTCGACGGCGGGCACTCTCGACGCTAGGGTGGGGCAATAGCGACCAAGCTCCATGGAGCACCGAGAATAGAGCGCTTGTGAATGTTCACCACCCGGCCTGAGGTCGTCGGCACCTTTGGCGTCGTCACCTCGACCCACTGGCTCGCCACCGCCGCCGGCATGGCGATCCTCGAAAAGGGTGGCAACGCCTTCGATGCGGCGGTCGCCACCGGGCTGGCGCTCCATGTCCTTGAGCCCGATCAGAACAGCGTCGGCGGTGAGACCCCGCTTATCCTCTACTGCGCCCGAACCGACGAGGTGAAGGTGGTATGTGGCCAGGGCCCGGCTCCGGCTGGCGCCACGGTGGCCGCTTACCGTGCCCTTGGCCTCGACCTCGTCCCCGGTATCGGTCTCTTGTCGGCCGTGGTGCCGGGATCGTTCGGCGCCTGGATGCTGCTCTTGTGCGACTACGGCACTCTATCGCTCCGCGACGTCATGGCGCCGGCCCTTGGCTACGCCCGCGATGGCTTCACGCTCCTCCCGCAGGTGAGCCAGGCGATTGCCAACGTCCAGAACCTTTTCGAGACCGAATGGCGATCCTCGGCCGCAGTGTTCCTGCCCGCAGGGGCGGCGCCGTTACCGGGCAGGTTGTTCCGTGCCCCGGCGCTCGCCGACACCTTCGAGCGCCTGATTGGCGAGGCTGAGCGGACTGGCGGGAGCCGCGAGGCGCAGATCGAAGCAGCGCGCTGCGCGTTCTACGAGGGTTTCGTCGCCGAGGCCATCGACGGCTTCTGCCGCGAAACAGCAGTTCTCGATACATCCGGGCGCCGCCACACCGGCTTCCTCACCGGCGACGACATGGCGGGCTGGAAGGCCACGCTGGAAGAGCCGGCGAACTACGACTATCACGGCTACACGGTATGCAAGACGGGGCCGTGGGGGCAAGGGCCGGTCTTTCTCCAGCAGCTCGCGCTTCTGAACGGCTTCGATCTCGCCGCTATGGACCCGACGAGCGCCGATTTCGTCCACACCGTGACCGAGTGTGCCAAGCTGGCTTTCGCCGACCGCGAGGTCTTCTACGGCGACCCCGACTTCGTGGACGTGCCGATGGAGACGCTCTTGAGCGATGCCTACAACGCCGAGCGCCGCCGGCTGGTGGGCGAGGGGGCCTCCCACGAGCTGCGCCCCGGCGTCGTAGCCGACCACGGCGGCCCGATCGATGCACGGCCCAAGGGCTCGACCCGGGACATCGTGCGGCCTGAAGCGCTCGACTTCGGTGCCCCGCTCTCTCTCGAACAACTTGCCGAAGCGGCGGCTCGGGCGGCGCCGAGCCATGGGGACACCACCCACTTCGATATCATCGACCGCGACGGCAACATGGTCTCGGGCACGCCTAGCGGTGGCTGGCTCAGCGGCTCGCCGGTCGTGCCGGGGCTCGGCTTCGCGCTTTCGGCGCGTGGCCAGATGTTCAGGCTAGATGAGGACGCGCCGTCGGTGCTGGCGCCGGGCAAGCGGCCGCGCACCACACTGACGCCGGGTCTCGCCCTGAAGGACGGGGCGCCCTACATGGTGTTCGGCACCCCAGGCGGCGACCGCCAGGACCAGTGGGCGCTGCACACCTTCCTGCGCCACGTCCACTTCGGCCTCAACCTGCAGGAGGCAATCGATGCGCCCGAGTTCCACACCAACCACGCGCCAAGCTCGTTCTATCCCCGCGAGGCCAGCCTTGGCCATCTCGCCGTCGAGCGTCGTCTCGGCGATGAAAAAATCGCCGCGCTTGGCAAACGTGGGCATAACGTCGCCGTCTTCGATGACTACGCCCTCGGCTACGTTACCGCGGCCACCCGCGCCGACGGCCTCCTCAAGGCCGCCGCCAGCCCGCGCCGCATGAAGTGTTACGCCGCCGGCCGCTGAGCCGGTACTTGTGGACCGCGTCGGCGCAACGAGCGTGTCGTAGCGGCGCCCCCGTTCGTATTGGCTCGGCGCCACCTCGTGAGGGTGCGTCTCCCTCCTGACCCCCATACGTAAGGAAAGCGGGGGCAGCCCACAGGATCACATTGTCGCTCAGCCTTCGCCGCGCCGCGTCGTAGCGCCTGTCCCTACCGCAGCTCCGCGATGATTTTCGAGATCATGGGGCGGAGCAAGTCGGTCCGCGTCGTCGCCAGGTACAGGCCCAACACGATCACCACGAGACCCACCAAATGGTAGAGTTTGAAAGACTCGCCGAGGAAGACCATGGCCAGTATTGCCGTCAATACGGGCGTTAGATACAGGAATTGCCCGGCGATGCTGGGGCCTAGCGACTTGACGCCGGCGTTGTAAAAGATGAAGGCCAGAACTGACGGGAAGATAGCGACGTAGGCGATCATCGCCGCGACACCCCACGAGACGGTGAAGGCCATCGGAGAGAATACTTCCGAGATGTAGATCACGCCGTTGACGATCACGCCCGCGAACGCGAACACCCACAGCATTGCAAGCGGGTTGAGGCCGATCGGTGTGTGTCTGAGCAGTACGGTGTAGAGCGTCCAGGCTAACACGGTGGGGATCATCAATAGATCGCCGCTGTTGAAGCTCAACGCGACCAGGACGGCGAGGTCGCCCCGGACGATGACCACGACCACCCCGGCGAACGCGATGGCGCTGCCAATCCCCGCCCGCCATGTGATGGCCTCGCGGTACAACAGCCACGACAGCCCAACGATCACCGCCGGGATGATGGTGCCGATGAGCGTAGCGTTGATCGCGGTGGTGAAGGTGAGCGCGTTGTAGAACAGGTGGAAGGCGAAGTTCATTCCTAGCGAGCCGATCAGCACCAGCTTGAGCCAGTTGCGCAGCACGAGGTCGCGTTGCGCGAGCACGTGCGGTAGCGCCCACGGACTGAGCGCGATGACGCCGATCACCCACGACCAAAAGACCAGCGCCGCCGGCGGTACCCCGGCGATCGCCGCTTTGGCCACGACGTTGTTGCCGGCCCAGAAGCACATCGTGAGCAGCAGCAGGATGTAGGGAGAGACAACCGGACGGCGGCCTGATCTTGCGGTCAGTTTTTTCATCGGGAAAGTCTGACAGAATATGGGTGGGAGAGGGAATCAGAGGGTGGAGTTCTAATCAACACCCCTTGTAATTTTTACGGACACATTTACGGGCAAGTTTCTATGCGGTGGAGATGTCGGCAGGCGTCATTTGTTTGGCAACGAGATCTCGCAACTCCACTCCAGACTCACTTCCATTAGATACAACAATATTCCCCCACATATGGGCATAGACATAGTCCTACAAGACACCCTTGACCCTCGGAAACATCACATTCACAAGCGTGCTCTGCAGGAAGGATTTAGAGTTACGTCCCGGCTACCTTGGCTGAAATAGCTCCCGCATCCGCATCTTCAAGAACGGGCGTTGTCACCATCTCCAATAGATCAGCCCACTCTGCCGCATGTTCATAAGCCTGTTCTAAAGTTCCCTCAATTACGAGGCAACCATGTGAGGACCCTGGCGCATGCCAACGCCCGATCATTTTCATACCTTCCGGGAGCGGTGCGCCCGTTCCAAGGAATCGTTCCACTGCCGCTTTGTAACAGGCCGGCTTAATTTTCCATGTCATCATGAATAACATCCGGCTACTATCCTTGTTTTAATTTAAAAAAGTCAATCTATAGTTCATTTATACACCACCAGAGATGGGACATCAAGGCGCCGAACCTGCCCTCTCATTAATTAGATGACGGACCATGGGTAACGGTGCGCTGCCTGTTCCGTTTGCCATCCCTATATTCACCGACGTATTTATCCTTATTGCCATAGGCATGGTGTCAAAGCAGTTATCATATTATTTATTCTGGTCAGAAGGACAAGACGGCAGAGAAAACTCACCCCCGCACTCCCATGGCCTTGTCCTCGCTGATCCGGCTCTCGATGTCGTCGAGCAGCTTGCCGAGCGCAGCATCGAGGTCCGCGCGATCAGCGCCCTCTTCCAGCATGATGTCGAGTTCGGGTTCGAAGGACTGAATTTGGCGATATCCAGCCTCGACGTTTGCGCTTCATCGAAGAGCACACTGGCGAAGCCGCGACCGCCACACTGCCGGACCGCTATTGGACCACCGCTGATCTATACCCACCGGCGCAAGCGATCAACGAGCCACCATAGCGCTCAACTCAATGGCAGAGAGTGCGGCCCACGAGGCACCCCGCCGGCGCTCGACGACAAGTCAACCTGGGCGCCCGGGCAGCGCACGATGCTCGTCTACCTTCCAAAAACCGGTCATCTTTGTTCAAATCGACTAACGCACCAGCGGGGGAAGGCAAATGGTCTACGACGTCGCCAAGGACTGGCAGGACCCGTACGAGATCGCCGATCCCGACGGGCGCCTTGCCGAGGAGTTTCGTGCCCGGCCCATCGGCTTTCATTCCGCCGAGCTTCAGCGGGTGCTCCTCAAGATGCGGATCGATCCTCGCTCACCGGCGTATATCCTGTTCTGCCGCAAGCCTCACGCCGAGTGGCAGATCGCGCGCATGGGACCCATGCTCGGCGATCCGGTGGAGATCGAGGACGAACCGGTGTTCACCTCGATCGAGGCCGCCGAGTGGAAGGTTTTTCGCTGCCGCTGGGAGGCGTTGGCGGGAAACGACCTCACGTAGACGGCGTGCGCACGACCGCCAGGCTGCGGGTACGCGCCGGCTGCTGACAGGAGGGAGCGATGCTGAAGATCGTGGGGTACGCCGACCGTTTCAGCGTGCGGCCCGGGGAGACCATCCGCTTCATGGTCTCGAGCGAGCTCGCCGATGACTACTGCGCCGACATCGTTCGGATCGTCCATGGCGATCTCAACCCGGACGGCCCCGGCTACAAGGAGGAGGTCGTCGACTGCGGTGTGAACCGCGCCTACCCGAGCCGCTTTCAAGAGACCCGCTCGGGCTCTTGCGTGGTGGTGCCGGACCACCCCCGCCTCGCCGAGCTCACGAGCTTCCATGTTCAGGCGATGATGTGGCCAACGCTGCCCGAGCGCGGCGAGCAGAGCCTGATCACCAAGTGGACAGCCGAGAACGGCGGTTTCGTCCTGATGATCGACGGCGACGGCGCGCTCTCCCTCAGACTTGCCGACGGCGCTGGCAAGACGGCGACCGTCTCGACCGCAAAGCCCTTGATCGAGCGCGAGTGGTATCGCGCCGTCGCCGCCTACGATGCCAGCAGCGGTATGGTCACGTTGTCCCAGGAGCCGGTCGCGCGCTACTCGCTCGTCGATGCGGCGGCCCGTCTCGACCGCCACGTCGAGGTGGCACCACGGCTCGACAATGGCGCGCCGCTGACGATGGGCGCTTGGTTCGAGCGCGAAGAAGGCGGACGCCTCATCACCGGCGGTCACTACGACGGCAAGATCGACTCGACCCGGCTCGCCTGTCGTCCGCTCTCGCCTGCTGAGATCGAAGCGCTCGCGACGGCCCAAGCGCGGACGCCGGTCGCGACCGGTCTCGCGTCCACCGCCGCCCCGTTCGTCGGCGACGTGGTGGCGGCCTGGGATTTCTCGCGCGAGATGGAATCGACGCAGGTGATCGACGTCTCGGCCAACCGTTTGCACGGACGGGCGCGCAACCTGCCGGCGCGGGCGATGAAGGGTCACAATTGGACCGGCCAGGAGATGAATTGGCGCCATGCGCCCGAGCAGTACGGCGCCATCCACTTTCACCACGACGACATCTACGATGCCGAGTGGGAGGCTGATTTCGGCCTCACGCTTCCAAACGGGTGGCGCAGCGCCTATTACGCGGCGCGGCTCAGCTGTGGCGAACACGAAGACTACATTCCCTTCTTCGTCGTGCCGCCGCGCGGTACGTCAGGCGCCAAGTTCGCGTTCCTGGCGCCGACCGCAAGCTACATGGCTTATGCCAACGAGCACATGTTCCTCACAACTGCACCTGATGCCGGCGCGCTCGGCCGCCTGACCGTGCTCGGGCCGCACGATCTCTACATGAACGAGCACCGCGAGATGGGCTACTCGCTCTACGACTACCACGCTGATGGTAGTGGTGTGTGCTACTCCTCGCGGCTCCGTCCCATCCTCAACATGCGGCCCAAATATCAGTTACATGCCGCCCTCATGGGTTCGAGCCTGCACCAGTACAACGCCGATACCCACATCATCGACTGGCTCGAGGCGATGGGCCACGACTACGATGTCATCACCGACGAGGACCTTTACTATGAAGGATTAGATCTCCTCGCCAACTACCGCGTCGTCATGACTGGCACCCACCCCGAGTACCACTCGAAGGAAATGCTGGATGCGCTGCAGGGCTTCACCGACCGTGGCGGCCGCTTCATCTACATGGGGGGTAACGGCTTCTACTGGCGCATCGCCTACCATCAGGAGCTGCCAGGTGTCATTGAGGTACGTCGCGCGGAGGGTGGCATCCGCACCTGGATCGCCGAGCCCGGCGAGTACTATCACAGCTTCACCGGCGAGTACGGCGGCCTGTGGCAGCGCCAAGGCCGTGCGCCGCAGACCGTGACCGGCATCGGCTTCACCTCCCAGGGCTTCGACTATTCTGCGGCCTATCAGCGGTTGTCGGACAGCCACGACCCGCGCGCCGCCTTCATCTTCCAAGGCATTGGCGAAGACGCATTGATTGGCGATACCGGCCTCATTGGAGGAGCCGCTGGCGGTTGTGAACTCGACCGTGCTGACTGCCGGCTTGGCACGCCCCCCCATGCTTTGGTGCTAGCAACGACCATGGGTCGTCACACAGATTCTTACTTGGCCGTCCCTGAGGATCTGCACACCACTGCAATCAATGTTACCGGCACGACGAGCCCTCTGGTGCGGGCTGACCTCGTGTTCTACGAGACACCCAACGGCGGTGCGGTGTTCTCGACCGGCTCTATCGCTTTCGCGGGCTCGCTCTCGCCCAATAACTACGAGAACAACGTCTCGCGCATGATCGACAACGTCGTCCGCCGCTTTCTCGACGAAACACCGTTCGCGATCTGAATCCCATCCAGAAGGACTAGCCGAGAGGAATATAGTGGATTGTCTCTCACGCCGTAAATTTTTAACGCTAACTGCTGTGGGCCTTATACCCTTGGGTATCGGGCACGGTGCACCAAGCGCGGTTGCAGAGACCCACGTGCTGAAAGCCTATAAGTCGCCATTATGTGGCTGCTGCGGCGCGTGGGTAGACCATATGCGCAGTGCAGGATTCCGAGTGGAGGTCACCGATATCACTGACCTTCGCCCCATTAAAAATAAATTTGGGGTGTTTCCTGAATTGTGGTCTTGTCATTCTGCAGTGATTGATGGCTATGTGATAGAGGGTCATGTGCCGGCAAGAGAGGTAATACGCTTGCTGAGAGATCGTCCAAAGGCAATAGGATTGGCGGTGCCTGGGATGCCGGTTGGTTCGCCAGGGATGGAACAGGGAAGCCGCCGCGATCCATTCCAGGTCATTCTTTTCTCATTAACGCGCCGTTCGGTATTTGCGTCATACCCGCAGCAAAATGGCATGAAGGTTTAACACCTTACCGTTCCGGACTAGCATCTATGTATGCGCCCTCTGATCACAGCCCTCACCTGCTTGATGCTGTTCACCACGCCCGTGGTGGCGGGGGAGTCTGAGGATGAGGTTGCCGCCTACAAGGCGGGTGATTACCAGAAGGTCTTTCGGCTTTTTAAGCTGCTTGCCGAACTGGGGAATACGAGTGTGCAGTACAACTTCGGTTTGATGTACGACAATGGAGACGGCATCCCCGAGGACGACATCAAGGCGGTCCACCGGTACAGCAATGCTGCTGAGAACGGACTTCATGTACTCCGTTAATCCATGAGATTAGGAAACTAGAGTGCAGGAATATACACTCGATTTAATACAAATTAGGTAGGATAGGAGGCTAAAACCGATGAACAGTGCAGTCCACTGGATGCTTGAAGCCAGTATCAAGG
>Ga0315339_1002038_pt1 | contig 16049 bp, 17 predicted proteins | sample ASW17metaG_FD_204514 | JGI IMG/M metagenome (GOLD analysis project Ga0315339, IMG submission 204514) | Ammonia-oxidizing marine archaeal communities from Pacific Ocean, United States - ASW #17 | ecosystem: Environmental > Aquatic > Marine > Oceanic | place: USA: California | collected 2016-12-05
TAGACATTTAAATAGAAATTCAGATGATTGATCACCTGTAAATACTCTCCCCGTTCTATTGCCTCCATGAGCTGCTGGGGCTAAACCTATCATTAATAATTGTGCTTTAGGATCTCCATATCCTGTAATGGGCTTACCCCAATAAATTTCATTTATATATTGCTTACGTTTTTCTTTAGCAATCTTGCTTCGAAAGTTTACTAGTCGGGGACATTTTTTACAGTTTACAATCTTTTTATTTAATTTAATCAGGGATATTGTCATTAACTTTTTGTATAGTATAAGCCTGGCATGAATGAAAGAGTAAAGGCTATACTTAATTTTTGGTTTATAGAGTCTTCATCAGATGATTATTTCAAAAAAAGTGATGATTTTGATAAAAAAATAAGGGACCTTTTTGAAAATGATTATAATAAAGCCGTCAACAATGAACTTGAAGATTGGCAGGATAATCCAAAATCTTGTCTTGCTCTTATTATTTTATTAGATCAATTTTCTCGCAACTTATATCGTAATGATCCATTGGCATTTTCCCAAGATTACAAAGCAAGACTTATTGTTAACGAAGCAGTAGATAGGGGAGATTTAGAATATTTAGATCCTCAGCAGAAAATATTTTTTCTCCTTCCTTTAATTCATAGTGAGGATATTAGTGATCATATTTTTGCAAATAAACTACGTGAGATCTACCTAAAAAATCATCCTCAACATGAAGGTATTAAAAAATCATGGAATGATCACACTGTTGCTATTAAAAAATTTGGTCGTTATCCACATCGGAATAAAGTTCTTTCTAGAGATTCAACTGATGCAGAAGAAAAATTCTTAAAAAACCCTAATTCTTCTTGGTAAAAATTAATTTAGTAACTTATTAATTGATTTATCTAATTCAATTTCAAAATTACCATCGTTACCTGGATTGGCTACACAATGACCTAGAGGGGAATCATAAGGTCGCATTTCAACATGAGGGATATATTTAGCTTCAAAAAAATTATCTTCAGGGCGAAAATATAAATCTTGTGTGCATGGAATAATTATTGTTTTTGCCTTAATTGATTTTAAAGCTTTTTTAAAATCATTTTTATAAAGTGGTCCAGTACTAATATCTCCAGCTTGCCAAGTAGAAAGCTTAGTTAAAAGATTATTGGCATCCCAATTTTTAACATGATCGTTTTCCCAATCAACTAATAAATCTTCAATTGAATTATAACCAAGCTTTTTAAACAAACCTTCTCGAAAAAAAGTTTGTGAAAACGCCCATCCTGCATAGATACGAGCAAAAGCTTTTAAACCATCTATTGGGGGTTTTCGGTATTTACCCTCATTCCAATTTTGATCTGCACAAAGAGCTGCCTTCACCCCCTCTAAAAAAACAAAATTGTGGGGAGATGTTTTAGCTGAAGCACAAAATGGCAAAATTGCATTAACCATTTCAGGAAATTGCGCTGCCCATTGATATGCTTGACAACCTGCCATAGACCAACCAGCAACAAGTGCTATACGATTAATTTCAAATTCTTCTGTCAACAATTTGTGTTGGCAAAATATATTATCCCATAATGTTATAAATGGAAAATTAGATCTATCTTGTGCAAACACAGTATTACTGGGAGAAGATGACAATCCATTTCCAAACATATTAATAGATATAATAAAATGAATATTAGGATTAATCGCTCTATTTTCACCAAAGAATCCTTCATTTCTTTTATGGGTACCTGTATAAAAAGTTGGGAGTAATACTACATTATCTTTATTTGAATTTAATACTCCATAAGTTTTATAAGCTAATTTAGCGGATTTAAGTATTTCTCCAGATAAAAGTTTTACATTACCTAAATTAAAAATTTTATAATCTTCTTTATTCATTATTCATTTTTAAAAAAAATTTAATATCCAAGTTTTTTATTTATTAAATTAACCAAAGGTTTTTTAGAAAGAAAATTTTCTAAATTTTGGAAAAAAAAATCAAGGGTTTGAGATATATAGTTTTCTCCATCATCGGCTGAAATATGTGGGGTAATTATAAGATTTGGAATATTCCACAAATCATCACTTTTAACAATTGGTTCTGAAGTAAAAACATCAAGTATTGCCCCTGCTAATGTTTTATCTTTTAATTTTTTTATTAATGATTCATAATTAACTGCTGATTGTCTTCCTACATTAATAATACCACATGATTTTTTTAGCATATTCAATCGACGACTATCAATGATATCTAAGGTTTCAGGAGTTTCAGGTAAAGCAATATATAAAATATCTGCTTTAGGAAGAATCACATCTAAGTGTTCAAATGTAAATATTTCTCTACATCCCTTAACTGAATTCCCTTGGCGATTTACTCCAATAACATTAGCTTTAAATGACTCTAACAATCTAGCCACAGAACTTCCTATACTTCCGGTGCCTAAAATAACTATAGTTTGTCCAGCAATCGGGGTGCTATAAATAGATTTATATAATTGGTTTTGTTGATTAGTAATAAGTTTTGGAAAGTGATTATGCATCATTAAAATTGTCATTAAACCATATTCTCCTGCTTTTTTTGAATGGATTCCCTTATTATTAGTCATTTCTATATTATCTGGTAACCAATCAAATGGTAATAAATGCTCAACACCTGCTCCTATACAATGAATCCATTTAAGTTTAGGAGCAATTTTAGAAATGTTTGCAGTTGGAAGATTCCAAGTAAGTAATATGTCAGATGTTTTCATTGATTCTATAAAATTATCTTCATCCCAATCAATAAAAATTTCTAAAGACTCTTTTAGAGTTGGGTATTTAAGAATAGCTTTTTCAAATCGTTCTTCGTTTATAGTAAATACTTTTTCTCCCTCAGTTGTATTCGGAAAGGATCCCTTTTTCCATCTATTATTCTTTATGTGAATTTTAATATTTTTATTTAAAACTTCCATTATAAATAATTTTTTTCTAATTCTTTAAGCTCATCAATAATATATTGATCACGATTATCCAAAGACATTTTTTCTGCATCAAATTGAATATTCAAAACTTTTGATCCAATACCTCTTAAAAATTCTCGATCATCTATATTTTTTTTAGGCATAAATAAAACAGTATCTTGACCATTTGTTCTAACAGCTTCTCCACCAATTTGCTGAGGTTGGGGCATTTTCTGGCCACTTTGTAATTTCTTAACCAACTTTTTAACTTCTCTTCTATACAATAAAATTCCTTGATCAGTTGGCATAAGATGTTCATTTTTATGGTAACTAATTGAACCCATTCCTTCGACAGCTTCAGCATCAGAAGGTCGAGATTGTTTTTCTTCCCAAGTTCTATCTATAATTTCTCCTTGCTCTATTAATTCGCAACCTTCTTGATTATTATATTCTAAAGGATCTCCTCTTTCACCAAAATTTCCCCATGCCAATGCCATTGAATGAGTGTCGTCTACAGGTACAACCCATCTTGTAAATGAACTTCTGCCAAACAATCGTGTTTTTGTACCATCAGCAGCAAATGCTGCTCCTGCTTGGGTAAAGTTTGGTAAAATAAGTTCATTCACCCTAACCCAAACATGATCATCGACTCTTCTAGTATTGCTACCTAAAAATTGAAGCCCTCTTTTATAAATCTCCAACTCACCTATTTCTCCTAAGCCTTCAGAAAACTGTGTTCCAGAAATTGTACTGTGTAAAAAAGAGGTATGAATAGGGTCCATAATCGCATCAAGAACCTGTAACCAGTTGCAATCATAATCTACACGATAAGGTCTAGTTGTAATATTTGAAAGCAAGAAAGAATCATAAAATGGAAATTCAGGAATTTCCTCGGGGGGACCCATATAAGTAAAAATTAATCCATTAAATTCTATAACTGGATAAGCACCTAATCGAAGACGTTCTCGTATATTTTTTGCTTCTATTGAATTTTCTTTTTCTCCTGGTGTTTCAAGAATTTCTCCATCCGGTGCGAATAACCATCCATGATAACAACATCTGATACCGTCATTTTCACACTTTCCAAAAATTAAAGAAGCATTTCTATGAGGACATTGTTTTTGTACTAAGCCATAATCGTCATTCTTTGTTTTAAATAAGATTAAAGTTTCACCAAGTATCTTCACACTTATAGGTTTTTCTCCAACTTCTGAAGTAAGCGCAACGGGGTGCCAATAACGTCGAAAAAATTCTCCACAAGGCGTTTGGGGTTCTATATGTGCAATTAATTCATCTATTTTAGGATTGTTATTATAAGAATAACCCGTATAATTTTTTATAGCTGAAAAATATTTATATTTTTTATTAATATTATCTATCATATTTTATTAAATAATTTTTAAAAAATATAATATCTTAGTCAGTATAATCTAAGATATTCTTTTACCTCCCAATCAGTTACTGCTTGATGGTACCTTTCCCATTCATCATTTTTATATTTTACATAAGAATCAAGCATTACTTTACCAAGAACTCTTTCTGCTAACTTATCTTCTTTCAATACTTCTATTGCCTGAAGTAAGTTCCTGGGTAATCTTCTGATACCAAGTTTTTTTAAGTCTTCATCATTCAAAGAATACAAATCAATATCAGATGGCTTGCCTGGATCAATTTTTTTGTTTATTCCTTCAACAGCAGCTGAAATAGTCATTCCCAAAGCCAAATAAACATTCATAGTTAAATCTGCTGCGCGATTTTCAATGCAGTATCTATTTTGAGGTAATCTAAATTGAGCTGAACGGTTATTATGACCATAAGTTATATTGGTAGGTGCCCATGTATGAACTCCTCCTTCAAAACCACCAACAGTTGGAACTAATCCATTATATGAATTAACGGTTGCACATGTTATTGCAGTTATTGCCTCTGAATGTGAGAGTAGACCTCCTACGGCAAATTGTGACTCTTGTGACCAGCTATCTCCATCTTTAAAAATATTTGAATTGCTATTAATATCTTGAAGTGAAAAATTTATATGACCTCCAGAACGCCAATCTCCTATTGTTGGCTTAGGCATAAAAGTTACAAACATATTATGTTTTTTTGCAATTTCTTTTAAAAGAATTTTTAAAAAAACTAATCTATCAGCCATCTTTAAAAGATCGGCATAGTGAAAATCTAATTCAAATTGTGAATATGCACCTTCAGCTACTACATCATGAAGATCCCATCCCAATTCACCCAAAATATCAATCATATCTTTTAAAAAATACATGGAATCTAATGAATATTCGACATCATAACCAAAAGCCTGTCTTCTTGGCCTAATTCCATTAGGAGGATCATTGTCTATCGCTTTTACAGGTTCTCCTTTTTCATTATATTTCATAACAATAAACTCAGGCTCTATTCCTGCAAAACCAGAATATCCTTCATCTTGTTTTTCTTGAACTATTCTCTTTAATGCTTGTCTAGGACAAACATTATAAGGAGCTCCTTCCCAAAATAAATCTGCAAAAATTATAGCTGTAGATTTATCCCATGGACAAATATAAATGGCATTAAGATCAGGTAGCATTATTTGATCAGTATCAGCAGGAGAAAGTTCTGGGACATAAGAGATAGAATGAACAGCAAATTGAGGACCTTTGCCAAGACATAAATCTTCAAAATCACTCATTGGTACTGGTTTTGTTTTTGGAATACCGTGAAGGTCTATCCAACTTGATAAAACATATTTTACTCCAGCTTCTTGAAATCTTTTTTTAACTTTAGGAATATCTAGCCTATTTCTTTCTATAGCTTCGTCAATACTTTCATAGTAAACTTTGTTTATCATTTTTCCCCCTAATTTTAATCCTCAGGATCTAAGCCCATATCCTCTGGATCAATTCCAGGTACATGAGTTAATCCTGCTTGTTTTTTCCAGTCATGTGGATACGCGGCATAAAATATTATACATTTCTCATCACACTCATAAGCAATATGATTGTCCTTAGGAACATAAAGAATGTCTCCCGGGGAACAAACGTATGATTCCCCATCACAGGTTAATCTGAATGTGCCTTTCATACAGTAAATAATTTCATCACATGTCAAATCCCAAGGAACTGAAATATTGTTAAGAAAATTTAAACCAGCACACATAGTATTGCTAACCTTGCTAGTTACAAAAGGCTTAATGTATGTTCCTCCTGGCTCTAGAGTTTGGTATCTATGTTCGATGTCAGTAAATTTATATAATTTAGGTTTTTTATCCATTATTAATACCTTTCATTAAGAAATATTTATTTTTTCGTTCAATTCGACTTTATATCCATCAGGATCTTCACAAAAAGCTATGACCCTGGTTCCATGTTTCATAGGACCAGGTGGGCGAGTAATTTTTACACCGATACCAGCTAAATTTTCACAAGCCTTGTAAACATCAGGTGTTTCTATACAAATATGTCCCCAGCCATTGCCTTTTTCGTAGGATTCTTTTTGATCCCAATTATATGTTAATTCCAAAGTTGGAAATTCTACTTCAGGTCCATAACCAATAAAAGTATTAGTAAAGCGTCCTTCAGGATAATCAGTTTTTCTTAAAACTTGCATTCCTAAAGTATCACAATAGAATTTTAATGATGATTCTAGATCAATAACTCTTAACATAGCATGCGCTAATCTAAACCCTGAGAATATTTTTTTTTCAGACATAAAGTTTTTCTTTCTTTTTTTTCTTTGATTTCTTTATAGATTTAATCACAATTTCTTGAAACGCGCTAACACTATTTTCCCAATGAGGGGATAATAATCCTCCTTTTAAAGCTATGGGGGAAGAACGGCCTACTTGCAATCTCTCACAAATTTCATGATCTTCTTTATGAACTTTCCACCACAAATCTTTTTGTTTTTCAATTTCAACTTTAGTTAAATCATGCCCATGTGTTGTATAAATTACTCTTTTTTGAGCAGTCTTACTTGTATTAATAGAACTATTTAAATAGACACCTAGTTGTCCTGGAAAATAGGTTCCTATAATAAAATTAGGAAATAAAGAGAGATATTTTGATGTAACTGCAAGGTTGCCACTAGAAGCATCTTCTTCTTTCATATCAACACCGCTTCCATAGCACATCCCATCAACAATCGTATAATGATCACTAAGAGGTTGACTTGTTGTTTTTTTATGAACAAATTGAACATGATAGGGTTCAATGAAATTTTCTATCAAAAATTTCCAGTTAGTATTTATTTCTCCAAAATCTAAAGTAGCTACTGGATATATTTTTTCTAAATTAATATCTTTCAGCTGCTTAATTAAGGGTGCTGCATAGTTTTCAAATTCTTTTGCATTATTATTAAGATTAATAAAGATCCAATCATGCCAAACTTTAATTCTTACAGATTTAAGACCGTGTTTTTCTATTTTAAAACCTTTAGGTTTATGATTATTAGTTCCACCAAAATGAGGCGATGCTATTAATTTTCCATCAAGATCATATGCCCAAGCATGATAAGGACAACTAATAATTTTTTTAACATTCTTTGCTTCATCAACCAACTTAACGCAACGATGGCTACAGACATTATGAAAGGCAACAATATTTCCTTTTGTATTATGGACTAAGAGAATAGGCTGATTAGCTAAAAAGATTGGAAGGGTGTCACCTATATTATTTAACTCATGTTTATACCCTACAAAAACCCAATTATCAGAAAATATAGTTTTACATTCTTTTGCCCAAAATTTTTCATCTATGTAAGCTGAAGAAGTTAACCCATTAGCAATAATTTTTTTTGCCATATTGATGTTCTATACTTTACTTGCTACATAAGAAAAAGAATTATTTTTAAAAAACTAAACTCAATTTTTGGAAAAAACTAATATAATATTTTTGATGATCTTCCCATCAAGTAATATGCAATTAGACCAAACCACTCATGACTTGCGCTATTAAAAGCATTTATATTATGAAAAAATTGTAATTTGTAAAATGAGCTAAATCCAAAATTCTTAGAAGAGTGAAAATCAGTTGGATAGGGAATAAAAGACCATTCAAGTTTTTCAGCTACATTCATTGCTCTACTTAAATGGATTGCCGAAGTTACTAATAGCCATTTCTCATTTTTTTTGGGATTAACTAATTTTTTGGAAAATAATATATTCTCATATGTGTTGCGAGATTTATTTTCATAATTTAATTTATTAGAATCAATGCCCATATTTTGAAAAAATTTTTTTGCTACAGATGCATGGTCTAACTCAGGATATTCTAACACACCTGATCCACCTGAAAAAATTACCTTAGCATTTGGATATCTTTTAATTAGTAAAATAGATTCTGTTAATCTTTCAACAGAATCATTGAGATTTACTTGATTATGCTCTCTCGTTAAAAAAGTATTGGTAGCACCTGATAAAATTAAAATTCCATCAACAAAATCTGGATATTTATTTAAAGAATGAAATTTTTTTTCTAATAAAAAATTTAAATATGAACCAGTGGGTAATACAGCTGAAATAAAAAACATAAATGATGCTAAAATATAGAAAATTTTAGATAAAAAATTATTTCTAATTAAGTTACTAAAAAAACCAATAATAATAAAAATTACTATCATATTAAAAGGATTAATTAGATATCCAATAATTTTAGACAGAAAAAAAATCATTTTATAAAAACAATAGAAAATTCAAACAATCTTGAACTAAAACATACCAAATTATTGATTATAATCAATTTACAAACTTAAGATAAAAAATATCTGTCATAAAGTATATGTTTTGTATAGAATTAATAACATTCATTTTTTTTTGTATTATTTGAATTTGATCTTCATAGGTTGATTTACTGAATTTATGTGCATTAAAATTAAATGTAATATTTTTTGCAATTCTACTTAAAAAATTTTGTTTACCTATACCAATAATAAACTCACAACTTGGATTAATTTTTTTAAATCGATTAAACAATTCTTCAATTTCTACATTACTCATATACATTAAAACGTGATTGATAATTACTAAATCAAATTTTAAATTCTCAAAAGAATTAAAATCAGAATAATGTGGATTTATGTCATAATTCAATATTTTAGTATTTGTTAATTTTGTACTTAATTTTTTTTCTCCACAGCCAAAATCAAGAATTATCTTTTTTGAATTTTTTAAGTCTCCTATTTTAATGATATTATCAATAATATTATTAAAATAATAACTACTTATCCCACTATATTTTGTTACAATAGACATACTATTTAGATTTATTAAAGCAAATTATTTAAATAAATAACTATTTATCATTTTCATTTCTATAATATTTTTGAATTTTAATATAGATACTAAAGAGATATAAAAAACAAGCTAAGCTTTGCATTGTTGTTAATATAATTAATTGAAAAAAAATTAACATCATTCTTTTGGAAAAAAACGTCAACCTAATACTTTCAATTAGTAAGGTTAATAAATAAGAAATACAAAGGTTTATTGGTTGCGGGGATAGGATTTGAACCTACGATTTTCGGATCAAAAAGATTTATCCATATTTGTTGCATTACTTACTGTTTTCGTTAAAAAAAATTAGTGCAAGCATAGTGCAAGTTTCCATAAATTGAATTACCTTGTATAAGAACATTTTAATTGGTCTCGTGGTGTAATGGATAGCATCGGAGTCTTCGAAACTTCTGGTCAAGGTTCAAATCCTTGCGAGACCGCCAACATCTCTTATAACTTAAATGTTGTTTCATATACTTAATGTGTATGAAATTAAATTTCTTACTAACCTCCTGAACTAACAAGAAAGTCAATTTTTCCATATCTTACTATTAGTGAGTTTCTTGGAATTGAAATACTATATAAAACTAGTCTTATGCGGACATGTGTTGGAAAATAAAATACAATCACCCAATGATAGATTGCAATGAAAAATATCTTTTTCATTAAATAAATTTTCATTTGTGTTACTTGTCGCTTTTTCCATTTTCATTTCTATGGTATCATTTTTAAAATCCTCTAAATTTTTTTTTAAAAAACAATCTAAAAACTTATTTGCAGTATTTTATAATTATAATACGTCCTCTATGGGCATAAGGTCATACAAAAAAGTATAACCATTTTTTGAAAATCCATTATAAATACTGTTTGTATTTTGATATTAACACTTCCGCTATTTGAACTGCATTTAAAGCAGCGCCTTTTCTTAGATTGTCTGAAACAACCCAAATATTTAGACCATTATCAACAGTATGATCTTCTCTAATTCTACTGACATAAACTTTGTCTTCTCCAGCTGCCTCTATAGCTGTGACATAACCTTCATTTTTACGATGATCTACTACAGAAATACTTTCAAAATTATTTAAAAGTGCAGTTGCTTTTTCTACTGATAAGGGGGAATCAAATTCTATATTCACAGACTCAGAATGGCTAATAAATATAGGAATGCGAACACAAGTAGCTGAGACTTTTATGCCCTTATCTATTATCTTTTTTGTTTCATTGATCATCTTTTCTTCTTCCTTAGTATTTCCATTTTCAACAAATGAATCAATATGTGGAATTGCATTAAAGGCTATTTGTTTGGTAAATTTATTTTTTTTTATTGGCTTATTTGCATATATTCCTTGTGTTTGATTAAATAATTCATCCATACCATCCTGGCCAGCTCCCGACACAGATTGATATGTTGATACAACAACTCTATTTATAATAGCTTCATCATGTAAAGGTTTTAGTGCTACAACCATTTGTATTGTTGAACAATTGGGATTAGCAATAATATTTGATCTTTTATTATTTGCAAAGAAATCTTCTAAAACATCTACATTCACTTCTGGAACAACAAGTGGAACTTCATCTTTCATGCGAAAATAAGAAGTGTTATCAATTACAACACACCCTGTAGCTGCTGCCTTAGGTGCAAACTCTGCAGAAACAATCCCGCCAGGAGAGAACAGCCCGATGCGTACTTTTGAAAAATCAAATTCTGATAAATCTTCTACTATTAAATCTTGCCCTTTATAATTTATTTTTTTTCCTTTTGATCTTGATGAAGCCAACAAATATAATTTATCAATTGGAAAATCACGTTCCTCTAAAATACTTATAATTTCTCTTCCAACATTACCTGTGGCACCTACAACAGCTATATTGTATTTTTGATCCATTTATTTACCTGCTAATATTGTTAATTCATCAATAACGGCTTTCCCCATTGCTTTAGTAGAAATTGCAGTTTTCTTATCTTCAGCAATATCCACTGTCCGTAAGCCTTTAGATAAGACTTCTTGTACAGCTTGTTCTATTAAATCACTTTCTTCTTTCATATTAAAACTATATTTTAACATCATGGCAAAACTCATAATCATAGCAAGAGGATTGGCTTTTTCTTGACCAGCAATATCTGGGGCGCTACCATGAACAGGCTCATACATTGCTGCCCTTTTGCCATTTTCGTTCATTGCTCCAAGTGATGCAGAAGGAAGCATACCTATAGATCCTGTTAGCATAGCAGCAATATCGCTTAATAAATCACCAAATAAATTATCTGTTAAAATAACATCAAATTGTTTAGGGCAACTGACAAGCTGCATTGCACAATTGTCTGCCAACATGTGATCAAGATTAACATCACTAAATTCATTTTTGTGTAATATTGTAATAATATTTCTCCAAAACATACCAGTTTCCATAACATTAGATTTTTCTACAGATGTTACTTTATTATCTCTTTTTTTAGCTAAATCAAAAGCTACTTTTCCAATTCTAGTCACTTCAGAGGTTGTGTAACTTTGTGTATCAACTGCTCTTTCCTCACTTTCGCTGATTTTTTTAATCCCTCTTGGTTGACCAAAGTACACACCACTTGTTAACTCTCTGACAATCAAAATGTCTAAACCTTTAACTACATCTAGTTTTAATGAAGATGAGTTAGATAGCGCATCAAAGACGACAGCGGGGCGTAAATTTGCAAACAAGTCTAATTCTTTTCTAAGCCTAAGTAATGCAGCTTCTGGTCGCTTAGCTCTTTCAACATTGTCCCATTTGGAACCGCCAACTGCACCAAATAATACTGCATCTACATTTAATGCCTCATCCATTGTGGCATCACTAATAGAGTCTCCTTCTTGATCATATGCAGCTCCACCAACTAATCTTTCAGAAATATCAAATGAAATTGATTTATTTTTAGCCATCCAATTTATTATATTTAAAACTTCAGACATTACTTCTGCGCCAATACCATCTCCTGGTAATACTAAAATTTTTTTGTTAGACATTAGTTTAAACTATCCAAGGATAAGACTTGTTTAGATTACTTTCAAAGTTATCTATTTTGATAATTTTTTTTAAAGTTAAAGCAATATCATCTAATCCCTCAAGCAAACATTTTTTTCTGAAAGAATCTATTTTAAAATCTGTTTTATTATTATTTTCTTCAATAATCGTTTGTTCTTCTAAATCAATCGAGAGAAGTTTTTTATTTTTAGCTTCTTTCATTAAATGATCTACTTTTTCTTTATCTAATTTTATTGGTAGAATTCCATTTTTAAAACAATTATTATAAAAAATATCTGCAAAACTACTTGAAATTATACATTTAAATCCAAAATCTAAAAGTGACCAAGGTGCATGTTCCCTACTACTTCCACATCCAAAATTTTCACCGGCAATTAAAATAGATGCTGATTTATAAGGATCCCAATTTAATACAAAATCATTTTTTATGTTCCCTTGAAGATCATATCTTAATTCGTAAAATAAATTTTTTCCTAATCCTGATCTTTTAATAGTTTTAAGAAACTGTTTAGGAATTATCATATCTGTATCAACATTCATCATAGGAAGTGGAGCCGCAATTCCTTTTATTTTTGTAAATTTTTCCATTTATAAATCCTCAACTAAACTTAAAGTACCACGAATCGCAGAAGCTGCTGCTACAACTGGACTCACAAGATGTGTTCTACCTTCTCTGCCTTGTCTTCCTTCAAAATTTCTATTTGACGTAGATGCACATCTCTCTTTTGGTTTCAATTGATCTGGATTCATTGCTAAACACATTGAGCAGCCTGGCTCGCGCCAATCAAACCCAGCTTCTATAAATACTTTATCTAAACCTTCTTTTTCTGCTTGCTCTTTAACCAAACCAGAACCTGGCACAATCATTGCGTCAACAATTACTTTTTTCCCCTCGACTACTCTTGCAACCTCTCTTAGATCTTCAATTCTTCCATTTGTACATGAGCCTATAAAAACTTTATCAATTTTAATATCTTTAATATTTTTATTTGGTTCAAGACCCATATAATCAAGAGAGCGTTGCATAGCATTACGTCGATGAACATCTTTTATTTTTTTTGGATCAGGTATAACTCCATTAATCGGGGCAACATCTTGAGGACTTGTTCCCCATGTAACTTGTGGAAGGATATCATTTGCTTTTATAATTATTTCTTTATCAAAGTATGCACCTTCTTCTGTTGGCAATGATTTCCAATATTCAATTGCCTTCTCCCAATCATCACCCATAGGGGCATACGGACGACCTTTAATATATTCAAAAGTTTTCTTATCAGGGGCTATTAAACCTGCTCGAGCACCGCCTTCAATACTCATATTACAGATTGTCATTCTACCTTCCATACTTAAATCAGTGATGGCCTTTCCGGCATATTCAATTACGTAACCTGTTCCTCCAGCAGTTCCGATATAGCCAATAATATGTAAAATAATATCCTTTGAAGTAACTCCTGGAGAAACTTTACCTTCAATAGTAATGCGCATATTTTTAGCAGGTTTTTGAATAAGTGTTTGTGTGGCAAGCACATGTTCAACTTCGCTTGTCCCAATACCAAAAGCAAGCGCGCCAAAAGCACCATGAGTGGCTGTATGACTGTCTCCACAAACTATAGTCATGCCTGGTTGAGTAATTCCTTGTTCAGGCCCCACAATATGAACTATACCTTGTCTTTTATCTAATAAAGGAAAAAGTATGACATCAAATTCTTTACAATTTTTCTCAAGTGTTTCCACCTGTATACGGCTTTCATTATTCTCAATACCTTTGGAGCGATCAGTTGTTGGAACATTGTGATCTGCTACAGCAAAAGTATTTTTAGGACGTCTTACTTTTCTATTTGTATTTCGTAATCCTTCAAACGCTTGTGGACTTGTAACCTCATGAACTAAATGTCTATCAATATAAATTAAACATGTGCCATCTTCTTGCTGATCAATAAGATGATTAGACCAAATTTTATCAAAAAGTGTTTTGGGTTTATGATTTTGATTCATCTTCTGTGTTTTCTGCTTCAGAAGCAGGCGACTCAGATTTTTCTTCAGCAGTTGGCTTTTCTTCTGTAACTGCTTCTGCTTGTGCTTTTGCTTCTTCTGTTGGTGTTTCAATAATTTCTTCTATAGCTTCAACCAGTTCATATTGATCAGCTTCTTCACCTCTATCTCTATCTGCAATACGTGCACTTTTTCCTGTTCGATCGCGCAGATAATATAATTTTGCACGCTTAACATCACCTTTGCGAATTACTTCGATTTTATCAATAATAGGACTAAATAAAGGAAAGACTCTTTCAACACCTTCTCCGTGTGACATTTTTCTAACTGTAAATTTAGAATTAACTGAATTATTTTTCCTTGCAATACACATTCCTTCATAAGCTTGAAGGCGTGATTTATCTCCTTCAACAATTTTCACTGTAACCTTGATTGTATCACCAGGACGAAAAGCAGGAATTCTTTTTTTAGAAGTTAATTTATCAATTTGTTCTTTTTCAAATTTTTGTAATAAGTTTGTCATTGTATTATTCCTGTTCTTTTTTTTCTTTAAACATATCGGGTCTAATTAACTTAGTTTTTTCTAAAGACTTTTCTGCTCTCCATTGTTTAATATTTTCATGATGGCCTGAAAGCAATACTTTCGGAACTTCATGATCATTATTTTGAGTATCTTTCCAAACCTGAGGTCTAGTATATTGAGGATACTCCAAAAGATTATTAGAAAAACTCTCCTCTAATAAACTTTCTGGCTGCCCTAATACTCCAGGAAGCAAACGAATACAACCTTCAACTAATACTTGAGCAGCTATCTCTCCTCCCGCCAAAACATAGTCACCAATGCTAATTTCAAGAAAATTTAAAGCATTTATTGCTCTTTGATCAACGCCTTCAAAACGTCCACAAAGGATAATTAATTGATTAAATCGAGAAAATTCTAATAAATTATGCTGTTGTAAAGGTTTTCCTGATGGCGTTAAATATATTAGTTGTCGATTAATATCTGATCGTTGTTCAATAGAAAGGAGTGCTTTTTCTACAATATCAGGACGAATAATCATTCCAGGACCACCTCCAAATGGTACGTCATCTATACTTTTTCTCTCATCATAACCAAAATTATGCAAATTAATAACTTCAAGCGACCATTTCTTTTCTTCTAAAGCATTTCCGATTATTGAATATCCTAGTGCTCCTGGAAAACTATTTGGATAAGCTGTTATAATTTTAACTTCCAACATCAGTCTAATAATCCCAGTATTGGATTAACAATTATGTTTTTTTTATTAATATCAACATTTACTAAATTTTCTTCATTCATTGGAATATAGAAAATTTTTTTTGTAGGACTTTGAATTTCAATTAAATCTCCAGCACCAAAATTTTTTATATCTATAACGCTTCCTAAAAAAAAATTTTTCATATTAACAACTTCACAACCTATTAAATCCACTACATAATATTCATTATTATTGTTCTTGGGAAAATTTTCTCTCAAAGAAAAAATATGTTTTCCATTAAAAGATAAAGCAGTGTCTCTATCTTCGCATCCCTTCAAGGATCCAATATATTTTTTACCAATCTTGCGCAAAGATACAAAAACCAAATTGGATTTATTCTCTTCTATAAAATAATTTTTAAGTATTTTGAAAGACTCAAAGCTTGAGGTAAAAATATTAATTTTAATATGGCCCTTCAAACCCTGAGGCTGTCCAAAAGTTCCTACATGAACTAATTCTTTTTTTTTCATGTCAGCTATTTTCATAAATTAATTTAAAAATTATAATTATGCATTAAAAGTTATTTTTTCGCTTCTGCTGCTGGTGCTGCTGGTGCTGCTGGTGCTGCTGGTGCTGCTGGTG
>Ga0315339_1002039_pt1 | contig 16042 bp, 15 predicted proteins | sample ASW17metaG_FD_204514 | JGI IMG/M metagenome (GOLD analysis project Ga0315339, IMG submission 204514) | Ammonia-oxidizing marine archaeal communities from Pacific Ocean, United States - ASW #17 | ecosystem: Environmental > Aquatic > Marine > Oceanic | place: USA: California | collected 2016-12-05
GGAAAGTCGGATGCCGTCCAGTCGGTTGCTTCGACGTGATGAACTCTATTTTGTACACCACTGCTGACGACACCAGCATGCGCGGCTACCAACGGCGGTTGATTGGCGTTGATAATCCGTTTTCAATGGCGCTAAAGGCTTGAACAGTTCTGAATACAAGATGTTGGCCGACCATTTCGCCGAACGACGGGATCCGGCGCGAGGGGTGTCACAACAGGGCGGCGGTACCCGCCCAGCCAAAGGTGCACTCGTCCGACTATCTGACGCCAAGTTCGAATCGAAGGCGGACGTCGTTGTTGTCGGTGCTGGGGCTGCCGGCCTGTGCGCAGCGCTCGCCGCTGGCGAGGGGGGTGCTTCAACCATCGTCTTCGAGCGCGACGCGCATGCCCTCGGTGATACCGGTCGGTCAGGAGGCACCATCGCCGCCGCAAATACTCGGGTTCAGCGCCTGCAGGGAATCGCCGATAGTGCCAAGAAGTTTGTCGCGGATATAGTGTCCCGCACTGGCGGCGCGGTAGATCGCGCCGTTGCTATGGCGGTCGCGCGCGCGTCCGGGCCGACGATCGATTGGTTGATGGACTGGCACGGCCTTCAGTTCGAACTCGAGGTGGTGTCTTTGCAGGGTCACTCGATGCCAAGGGCTCATGTCCGTAGGTCCGAGACTCTCGGCACCTCCGGACTCGAGCTGTCGCGCGCACTGCAGCGGGCAGCGAGCCGTCAGGGTGTTGCGGTCGCTACGGGGCATCGCGTGATATCGCTCGTGATCGATTCGCGGAAAACGGTCCGCGGGGTCAGGGTACGCACCTCCCGCGGGAGAAACCACGATGTCGCGTGCGGTGCGGCGGTCCTCGCATCAGGCGGCTTCGAGGGCAACCGAGACCTGATCAGACGCCACATCCCGGAGATGGCCAGGGGTTTGTCGTTTGGTCACCCGGGCAATCGCGGCGACTCTATTCGCTGGGGGTTAGAACTCGGCACCGGCTTGTGCGATATGGGCAGTTACCAGGGCCTTGGAGGGGTCGTCTTGGCGAGTCGGCGGTCCCTATGGATGCTGTGCATGATCGGTGGCGGCTTTCAGATCAACAGCAGTGGCGCTCGCTTCTCTAACGAGGTTCGCGGATACTCCGAGCAGGCTGCCGACATCTTGGCACAACCCGGGGGCTTCGTATGGAGCATCCATGACGCACGGGGCCATCAGGTGCTTCACGACTTTTCGCGGTATAGAGAGGCACTGGCCGAAGGTGACTTTCTCCAGGCGGACTCATGCGAGGAGTTGGCTAAGATGATCCGTGTCCCGCGGGACGCTCTACTGGCGACAGTCGCCGAAGTGATGGATCTGATCGCGGCCAAACGGCACGATCGATTTGGCCGCACCTTCAGCGAACATCAGCCGCTCACCCCGCCGTATTACGGTGTGAAGGTCACGGGCGCCCTGTTTCACACCCAAGGCGGCGTCGCGATTGACGCTACCGGCCGGGTACTGCGGCGTGGTGGTCAACCCTTTGCCAACTTGCTGGCGGCAGGTGGCGCGGCGCGTGCCCTTTCCGGGCCGGGAAGCTCGGGTTATCTGTCGGGCTGCGGCCTCACCTTTGCCGTGACGATGGGCCGACTGGCCGGTCGTACTGCGGCTAACATTGCAAAGCAACACCGGTAAGTTACAGTGCAAATGCTCGCGCGCATTGCCGACCGGATCGAGAGGGCGATCGAATTTCTGGCACGGATCAAAACGATCGTTGCTGCACTCGCAGCCGCTACGATCGTCCTCCTTCTGATCGTGAGCAGCACTCAACGCTACATATTTGGGAGACCAATCGCGGTGACCGAGGAATTGGGCTCGCTTCTCTTCGTGATTGTCGCATTCATGGCCGCCTCCGAAAGTTTCCTAACCAACCGCCAAATTCGGACCGAAGTGATTTGGCAGCTGCTTTCTGAGCGCTGGCGCGGAGCGGCGCTTGTCGCCGGCCATCTCGGCTCGGCGGCCGTCCTGGCAATATTCGCCTGGAAGACATGGCAATTCGCCTTCTTCTCTTTTGAGTTGGGCTCGCGATCGCTTCTGACTGAGATCCTGTTGTGGCCATTCATGATGGTGATTCCGGTTTCGTTGGCGACCCTCGTTGTGGCAATCATCGCGCGCTCGATAAACGACATCCTCGCCCTGCGCACCGGCAAACCGATGCGTTCGCGCTTACCGCCGAACGAAGACTTGACGGTGCAACGATGATCTATGTTGCGATAATCGCTGTCCTGGCCTTCGTTCTGGTAACAGGGGCGTTGCTCGGACCGGCCATCGGCGCGATAGGCCTCGCCGTGCTCTTGTTCGAGTTCAACGGTAATTTCAACGTCTTCGCCAACGCCATCTGGAACATTTTCAGCAGCTCCACGTTGATTGCAGTGCCGGTGTTCATGCTGCTCGGTGAAATGCTGGGGCAGACCGGCATCGCCAAACGTATCTACGCCGCATTGACGCCGGCGTTCGAGCACATGCCAGGCAAGCTTCTGCAGGTGAACGTCGCCACCTGCACGGTCTTCAGCGCTCTCAATGGATCGTCGATGGCGACTACCGCCGCGGTTGGCAGCATCGCATTCCATGAACTTGACGGCTTGGGCTATGACCGGCGTGCGGTCGTGGGCAGCATCGTTGGCGGAGGATCGCTTGGCATGTTGATTCCGCCTTCGGTCATCATGATCATCTACGCATCTCTTGTCGAAGTATCGGTAGGGAACCTGTTCGTGGCGGGGATACTGCCGGGCCTGATGATCGCCGCCATTTTCATGAGTTACATCGCGGTCACAACAATTCTTCGACCAACCATCGTGCCTCCGGGGCGAGGACGCGCATCCTTTGCGCAAGCGATCGTCGCGTCGTTACAAGCCTGGCCATTCATCGTGCTTATCATGGCCATTCTCGGTACAATCTTGCTGGGCTGGGCGACCCCGACCGAAGCGGCCGCGCTCGGGGTCGCGACTACTCTCATCCTCGGCTTTCTCTACCGCGAGTTGACACTTAAAAAAATTTGGGCCGCGTTGCGGAGCACCGCGATCGGTTTCGGCTCCATAATGCTGATCTTGATCGCAAGCATCACCCTGTTTCAGGCCGTCGCTTTGGCAGGGCTACCTGAAGTGTTGTTGAGCGTTGTGGCGGAGGCCGACCTGCCGCCATGGGCGATCTTAGTCATCCTCTATCTCATGTACTTGGGATTGGGCGCCATCCTCGACGGGTTTGGAATGATGCTGATCACCTTGCCGATCGTGTTCCCGCTGGTCACGGGACTCGGCTATGACCCGGTTTGGTTCGGGATCGTCGTGGTGTTGCTGATCGAGACGAGTGTGCTGACGCCTCCGGTCGGTTTCAACCTCTTCGTCATAGTCGCTGTGAGCCGCGGCAAGGTCACATTAGGCGAAGCTGCACGAGCGGCTATCCCATATTGGCTCCTACTCATGTTTTCCCTCACTTTATTGACCCTCGAACCCAGAATAGCTACGTTTCTACCCCAACTTGCGTTTCCAGTATGAGATAAACCACTCGAATGTTTCCCAAAACGGGGAGGATACTCATGAAAAATTTTCTAGGATTAGTTGCTGCTACAGCACTTGCGGTCAGCTTCTGGCAGCCAGGTTTTGCGCAGGAATTTAAATGGACGATGGGCAGCCAGGTCGGGGCTACCCACATTGGCACCCAAATGCTCGAGGACTATGCCGACCGTGTGAAAGAACGCTCAAACGGCCGAATCGAAATCAAAGTCGTGGCGATCGGGTCCATGGGCTTCAACCGCGTCGACGCGCTGCGGATGATGAAGGATCGCGTCATGGAATCCATGCACATCTACCCATACATGATGGCGCGTGATGAACCCATGCTCACGATGTTCGTTCCCCACGGCGGACTGTTCAACAAGGAAGACAACCTCAAGATTGGCGATTTGCAGTTTGAGATAGCGACCGAGATCTATGAAAAATGGGATCTTGTAGCTGTCGCTCAGACGGGATTTGGTCTTGACCCCGACACGGTAATGGGGGTGGTGACGCGCGATCCGATTGGTTCGCTCGACGATCTAAAGTCTATCAAGTTGCGCCATGGTGAACCGATCGGTCTTGCGGCGTGGAAGAAGCTTGGCATTTCTGCCCAGGGCGGTCCGCCATTCAGCGAACTCTATGTTGCGCTTCGGACCGGGGTCGTCGACGGGACGACTTTGTCCGCTCAATACATCAAGTCGACATCTTTGTACGAAGTCACGTGCTGCTTTTCCGAAATCATGAACATCACGATTGCAGCTCCCAATGTCATTACGGTGCACAAGGACGAATGGGCTAAGGTGCCTGCGGATCTTCAGAAGGTGCTTCGCGACGTGGGAAGCGAAATCTATGAAGAGAGTCTGGCTGGCTGGCGTCTCGGAAAAGCCGAGAATGCGGCGTTCGAGTTCCTTAAGTCGAAGGGCATGCAGGTACTGCCACCTTTCCCGAGTGAGGACCGCATAAAGATCGCCAACGCGTTAATTGAAGTGTGGCTCGAACGCTGCTCGAACCTGGGTCAGGACACGCGGAATACCTGTAACCGCATTGCAAGCTTAATACAGCAATAGAACTGATTGTAGCTGCACGCTCACGTAAGGGGCGCCCATCGGCGCCCCTTACACGTTTCAGACGAACCGGGACCTGGGTCAAGTGGCAATACTCGTCGACTTGGGTGGCAAGGCGAGGCTGCCGGTCGCCGGTCAGGCGCAGACCTGACGGCGGAAGGGGAACAACCGCCTACACCCTATTCGGCAGCGGGGATCCCCGACGGAGCTGCCTTTTTCAGCCTGGCAACGATGTCGTCGGTCATCTGGACGTCGCAGAATACGACGAAGAGATTGGATAGGCTGGCGTTGTGCTGGGCGTCGTTCCGCGCGGCATTGCCATCCGCCACCATGATTGTCTTGTAGTTGAGCATAGAGGCGTCCCGCGCTGTCGATTCGCAACACACGTTTGTAAGTGTGCCGGTGATTAGCAAGGTGTCGATACCCTTGGCGCGCAACCGGTCATCGATTTCCGATGCTCCCGGAATAAAGGCGGAGAAGCGGGTCTTGTCCACGATCTCGTCGCCGCCTTGAATGTCGAGGTTGGGCCAGAATTGGTGGCCCCTACTGTCAGCGGTAAGCCCCGCGAGAAGGTCGGCCCGTAGGTCAGGCGTGTTGAAATAATTGAGAAAGGTCGACCATTCGACGGCTGTCTTATTGGTGAATGTGGTTCGCACCCAAACGACTAACCCGCCGGCCCGACGAAGCGCCGCGGCGATACGGTTTATATTGGGGACTATGTCGCGGGCGACCGGCACCTCGAATGACTGACCTTCGGCGCAGAAAAAGTTCTGCATGTCGATGACGATGAGGGCGGTCCGCGTAGGCTCGAAGTCGTCGAAGACATGTTCCTTAGCGCGCCGCCGCCCAACGGCCTCGGTTACTGGCGGGAGAATATCGATCGTGTGCATGAAGTTCCGTTTGCCTCGACGAGGCAAGTCTATCACCGTTGTCGAGATGTCTCGCGCGTCACGCCGCGTTGGCCACCACCGCCGCCTCGTAAATGCCGTTCAACATGTTGAAGCGCATACGGGCCGAGGCTCCAACGACGGCGATAGCACTTCGCTGCAGCTCGGGCGTGGTCGCATAACGGTGGCAAATCTCGAGACCGTGGCCTTCGTGGCTCGTGTCCTCTTCTACATGAACATGAAAGAACTCGAGGTCATCATCCGAAAAGCCCATCTTGCGCCCGGTTTCTATGTAGGCGGGAAACAGGGTCGGCGTCTGTCCTTCGAGCGCTACGGTGATACCGGCCGCCGCCTCGGCGAGTGGCCGGATGGCCGCTAGCTCCCACACCCAGGCCCTCATGGCCATTGTGCCCGGAAGGACCTCGCCGTTGAGGGCCGCATCCTTCACGGCCTGAGGGTCCAGGCCGCAGGCCTTCGCGAACTTAAGCATAAGGTCCGGATGCCGGGCGCCCGGAGTTTCTTCGCCCAGCATATTTTCGAGCACGTGTTGGCGCGCATCAAGATCGGGCATGCGAGCGAACATGGCGGCGAACTGTTGCGATACCTGTTCGATGTAGTAGTAATGCTGGGTTGCCCACAGCCCAAGCTGAGCCCTACTGATTTTATCGTTCTGCCAGGCGAGGCTGAAGGGATGGCCGCTGCTGTGGGAATTGCTGCGTGCCCCTATCAGAGCTTTGAAGAACGCCTCCTTTAGTAACATCTGGCTGGTCATGGGGCCTCCTCAAAAAGATACCTTGATACTAATGTATGGCTCCGCTGCCAGCAATGGCAGCCGTGTGTCAGGGGGTTCGACGTGGCAGCATGGTCAATCATCCAACTGTGCAACAACCTTGGGTGACACATTCAACGTCTTTAAAAATACCTGCTTTCGTTTCTTTTTGTTTTTCATCGAAACAAGCTGATTCTAACGTTCATTAAAGTGCGCTTTTCCTTTGAGGAGCGAAAGTACTTAGTTGTGCGCCGAACCTTGAAGAGGGGCCCCCCGACTCGCTACCCTCACAGTCAAAGGCCGATTTAGAGGATGCCATCAAGGCTATCGGTGAGGCTCGAGGAGAGAAAAGCGATGCGCACGTGGGATCAATCAATGACCTGCCTCAATGACTCAGGTCGGTACGCGCAAACAATTTCGGATACCGCGCTACGCCTCTTCCGTGGTTCCGCTGAGATTTTAGTTGAGGGAATCGAGCGGTCTACCTATTTCGGACACGTTCCAGGGGAGGTCTTCAAGTATCCTTTTCTAAAGAGTCTCGTCCAGAGACGGTCAGTCGATGCAGCTCTCGCCACGTCCTACGCGTGTGCGGCTTGAATGGCCGAAAGGCCTTCTTGAAATCACCCGCATTGTACGGAATGACGGCATGCTCAAGATCTCCCGCCACCACAGGTGTGGCGAACAACATCAGGCAGGTGAGGGCGGCGAGGAGGGTGCGCATGACCGATAGTCTGCCCTAATTAGGCAGCAGAGCTAGGCGGCGGCTCGCATCAAGCGTGATCAGGTGTCACCTGATGTGGAGCCCATTACGGTGTGGTCGTTGCCCTAGGGTCGAAATCCTTCTAATGATTAGATCGTCGGGTTGGCGGACTATTTCTCACTGAGCCATTAAGGAACTAGGAAATGAATACGCGGTTCCCCAGCTTTTGCAGTAGAGTGGTGGCCACCGCTTAGCGATGCCACACCCATTGTCCCGGTCGCTTGTCAGGGCCATGATGATCGACACTTGCCCGGACCGGACGGTCCACTCGCGATAGCTCCGATCGCCCCACCCCGATTTGACCGATGACCGAGGCGATTGAAGAATCCGGGCCGATCCTGGAGATCGATGACCTGCACACCACGTTTCACACCCGCGACGGGGTCGTCCGGGCGGTGGATGGAGTCTCCTACCGGCTAGACCGAGGTGAGGTGCTGGGGATAGTCGGCGAATCGGGCTGTGGAAAGAGCGTGACAGCACTCTCTATTTTACGGCTTATCCAAAGCCCGCCAGGGAAGATTGAGGCGGCGGCAATCCGTTTCGACGGAATAGACCTACTTGATCTCTCAGAGCGTCAGATGCAGAAAATTCGTGGCAATGAGATTTCCATGGTCTTCCAAGAGCCGATGACATCACTTAATCCGGTGCTCACGGTGGGCCGCCAGATTGGCCTGGTGATCAAAGCGCACGAGGAGCTATCGCGCATTGAAATCAGGGACAAAACCGTGGAGATGCTCAGACTGGTGCGGATGCCTTCGCCGGAGCAACGGTTGGATGAGTATCCGCATCAGCTTTCTGGTGGCATGCGACAACGGGTGATGATCGCGATGGCGCTCTCCTGCAATCCCAAGGTGCTGATCGCGGACGAGCCCACCACAGCGCTCGACGTCACCATCCAAGCCCAGATTTTGGATCTTATGAACGACCTGCGCAAACAACTTGGCACAGCGGTGATCATGATCACACACGATCTTGGTGTGATTGCTGAGATGACCCAGAGGGTGGTGGTAATGTACGCTGGCCGCAAGGTGGAAGAGGCCTCGGTCGAGGACCTCTTTAGAACACCGCGGCATCCTTATACTCTGGGACTGCTGGCATCAGTGCCTCGGCTAACGAAGGACGGTGAGTCTTTAAGAGAGCGGACGCGACTGCAGGAGATCCCTGGCATGGTGCCAGCCATGGCCACCGCACGCCAGGGTTGCTTATTCGCCGACCGTTGCAGTTACGTTACGAGTCGCTGCCGTGTAGAGACCCCACCACTGGAGGAGCGTGCATCCGGTCATTGGACGGCATGCTGGGAAACCGACCGACTAGCTAGTAAGCATGCCTGAGCTAACAACCGCCATACCAGCGAACGACGCTCCGAAGGTGGGCAACGGTATAAGCCCGCCGATACTCGAAGTTGAGGGGCTGAAAACTCATTTTCCGCTGCGGAAGGGTGTCCTGTCTCGCGCTGCCAGCTATGTCTATGCGGTTGATGGCATCTCGTTTTCAATCCAGAAGGGCGAAACCCTAGGCCTAGTAGGTGAGTCCGGATGTGGCAAATCGACCGTTGGAAAGACAGTCCTCAGGCTGATCGAGCCTACCGCCGGACGGATTCGGCTAGAGGGGACTGACATCACCGCGCTTGGCCGCCGCGAGATGCGCCCCTTCCGGCAGGAGATGCAGATCATCTTCCAGGATCCCTACTCGTCTCTCAACCCACGCATGTCGGTGGGCAATATCGTCGCCCAGCCCCTCATTATCCACAAAGTCGCCTCAGGCAGGGAATTGGAGGATCGTGTGGGAGCGCTATTAGAGCGGGTCGGGCTGCGAGCGGAGCAGATGCGGAGCTATCCCCACGAGTTTTCGGGCGGACAGCGGCAACGCATCGGCATTGCCCGCGCACTCGCACTAAATACTAAGCTAATCATCGGCGACGAACCGGTCTCGGCACTGGATGTTTCAATTCAAGCTCAGGTGATTAACCTAATGATGGATCTTCAGGAGGAGCGCGGCCTCTCCTACCTGTTCATCTCCCACGACCTCGCCGTGGTGGAGCACATCAGCCACCGAGTTGCGGTGATGTACCTCGGCATTCTCGTCGAATTAGCCGACAAGAGGGAGATCTACGTCAACCCACTACACCCGTACACCGAAGCCCTCTTGTCAGCTGTACCGGTACCCGATCCGGCAGTGCGCGGCAAGAAGCGCATCTTGCTAGAAGGTGACGTGCCGAGCCCGATTGATCCGCCTTCGGGATGCCGGTTTCACACCCGCTGCCCTTACGCCGAGGCCCGCTGTCGCACGGAAAAACCCATCTGGCGCGAGGCCGCACCGGGGCACTGGGTAGCCTGCCACCTGCGCTGAGGCCTGCACACCGGTCTCGCTCTCCTGGGCGTTTGGGGAAATGCCCATTGTTCCCGGCAGGCTGACCTAAAAATGGCGGTCGAAGGAGCCATTCCACTGGTCGTAGATGCTTCCCAATTGGTCCACCACTCGCATTACCGCATCGATGGGGATTCCATCATCACCGATGAAGTTAGGATCCACGGTACCACCGTCCAGGCAACCCAAAGCCACCACACCCTCGATCAGTGTCTTCACGGTCGCCCCATCAACCATAAGGTCGCGATTGGTTGTTCCCAGCGCCAGTGCTGTAGTCAGGGCATAAGCGCCGTAGTTAGAGACAGCACAGGAAAACAAATGCTGCGTTGCTGTGGTGGTGGCTATGCCTCCCCCGCAAGGACACCCACAATCGGCGCCGAATAAAGCGATCTCCTGAACCTTGTCGTGGATCTTGCCAAATCCGATCTCGTTGCCACCGTCACCAATGCCGACGGTCAATTTTCCCTTTTCGGTCATGGCAACGATGAAATCGTCAATGTAGTCATCGCCGGTTTGTGCTAGCGGGGTCCCCATAACCGAATGGCGGATGCCCTCCGAGTTGCGGCCGATCTTTTCGATGGTAACGGCGATGTCATATTGATCGGCCCACGCCATAAGGTCCTCCGGCGAACGGTCGGTCGTATGGACAAAGTTCCCCTCAAAACCGAGCGTGTCGATGAGGCTGCGCGCCACATCGTCCATGTCGCCTTCCATCATGATGTCAACCTGGTGGCCAAGCAGGCTCATTGCCCTCCCCAGGACGGCGGCACCAATCGGTCCATCCACCTCTCCCTTGGGCAGATGACCTTCGACGATGATGCCGGTGACAATGGCAACCTTGGCGTTCTGCATGCCCAAAATTTCCTGGGAGATATCGTAGGTGATCGGATTCTCGCCACGGGCAAACTCGTACAGTGGGCGAATGTGACCCTGCACCATATTGTGTGGACGCATTTCGGTGGTCACCAATCGCTCCAGGTTTTCGTAAGGACTGCGGGGATCTACGGGAATATTCTTAGGCATAATTTGCCTCCTTTATTCAGAAACCTACAAATCACTGGTTGGTGCGTGGATCGAGCGCATCTCGCAACCCATCTCCAATGAAATTCATATTCAAGACGCTAGCTGCGATCATAAACGTGGGAAAAGCCGCCAGCCACCACGCATCTTCAATATAGCGTCTTGCCTCGTTCAAGTCGCGGCCCCAGCTTGCCGTGGGTGGTTGCACGCCTAAGCCTAAGAAGCTCAAAGAGGCTTCCAAGATTACCGCCTTGGAGAACGTGACGGTGACGAGTACGACGAGCACGCCGATAATGTTCGGCAAAATATCGAGCACGATGATGCGCCAATTGGGCGCACCTAATGCAACTGAGGCGGAGACGTAAGTAGATTCTCGCAAACTCAAGGTATTGCCACGAGCCAACCGGGCGAACACGGGGATATACACCAATCCCACCGCCAGTATTACGTTCTGCGTATCCGCGCCCAGGGTGCCCATGATGGCAACGGCCAATAACAAAGGCGGAAATGTCAGGAGGGCGTCCATCATCCGCATGATCGTATTGTCCAGCGTTCCTCCGAAGAAGCCCGAGATCACCCCCAATGGTGTGCCAATTCCGGCAGCGATGACTACCACACCCAGGCCCACCAACAGCGAGATCCGAGCGCCATACAACATACGGGTCAGCACGTCCCTGCCGAAATGATCGGTGCCGAGTGGAAATTGCCAGGAAGGGGGAGTGAGCTTCGACTGCAAGTTGAGTTTGGTCGGCTCGTAGGGGGTTAGATACGGCGCGAATACCGCGGATAGGACCAGCAGCGCAATCAGTACTACACCGGCTACGGCCAGCCTATGGCGAAAGAATTGTGCGGCCGCGAGGCGTAGCGGCGAACGATTGCTCGCTAACTCAGCGTTGCGCTCGGGGGGCGACGGTGTTGGTGATTTGTAGGCCGTCAAGGCTGCACCAGCATACAGGGTTCTTGGTTCATGCTGCTACTACCCGTCAATCAGTTGTAATGGATGCGCGGATCCACCACCGCATAAAGAATATCCGCTAGCAAATTCATGCCAATGAAAAAGATACCAACAACAAGTGTCAGCCCCTGGATGACGGGGAAGTCGCGGCTTATCACAGCATTGATCAATGCCGATCCGACCCCGGGAATGCTAAATAGGTACTCGATGGTGATGGTGTTGCCCACCTGGAAGGCAAAAATGATAGCGATTACGGTGATGATGGGAATGAACACGTTCTTGAGGGCGTGTACCCGGAGTACGACTGAATCGCCCAAACCCTGGGCGCGCGCAACACGAATGTATTCCTGATCCAACACTTCCAACATGCTAGCCCGCACAATACGGGCGAGCTCGGCAATAGTTGTAACGGCTAAAGCGACAACGGGGATAATATAGGGCAAGACAAATGGCCAGAAACCATCGGACAAGGTGCGCAGCCCGATACCAGAGATGGGCACCCATTGTAACTTGAGTGCGAAAAACAGAATCAACACGAGAGCCAACGTGAAGGTGGGAACTGAAAGTCCTATAGTGCTGAAGCCCATCAAGACGTAGTCCCATAACGAGTTTCTGCGATAGGCGGCCAAAACTCCTGCCGGGATGGCAATCAGCAGCGATAGCAGCGTCGCCATCAGGGCGATGGTGAGACTGACCGGAAACCGATTTGCGACCATTTCCGTGACCGGCTCTTGGGAGCGGATGGAAGCGCCGAGGTCGCCATGTAGTAGATTCCAGATCCACAACAGGTATTGCTCGGGCAGCGATTTGTCGAGATTGAACTCGGCTTTGAGGGCGGCTGTGGTCTCTGGTGTGGCGTAGGGACCCAGCATGATGGAAATAGGGTCGCCGGGCGTTACTTTCATAAGCGCAAAGATAATGACGCTGACGAAAAAGATAACGAGCGGTACCTGAACCAACCGCCTTAAGAAATAAAGCCAAATACCCATGCGGCCGGGCCCTCGTTACGCGGATAGGGCAGGGCTGACAGCAGCTCGCCCTCCCCCGCACTTCAAAACAAGCACGGGGGAGGGAAGCCTATTAGAAACGTCTCCTTACGCCCAGCGAACGGCCCGCAGGGGAACTACGTGTTCCTGGGGACCAGCCTTGAAGCCTTCCAGGTTGTCTTTGAGCAGATAAACCTGGTTGACATGGTTGAAGTAGATGTAAGGACAATCGTCGAGTACGGCATCAACGATATTATGATAAAGACTAGTCCGCTTGGCGGGGTCGAGTTCACTGCGACCTTCATCCAGCCATTTGGATACCTGCGCGTTTTGCCACCCGTGCTCTACCATACCGTCCTTGTGGTGGAACCACCACAGTGCGGAATCAACGTCTGGAGAGACGATAGTAATGTCCTCCAGGTCCGCCTGGAATTGCTTGGTAAACCATGCGGTGCCGTACGTGCCGGCGTCCATGCCTTTAATCTTGACGTTGATGCCTATCTCCGAGAGCATCGCACTCACCAGCTCGCATTCGCGCCGCAGCCACTCCTTGTCGGAGGTGATTACCTCGAGATCAAATCCGCTCACCCCGGCCTTGGCCATCAACTCCTTGGCCTTGGCAATATCGCCGCGAGCTGGATAGACGATCGGTGACGGCCGATGACCTAGATAGCCGGGAGGCACCGGATTGTCGGTGACTAGGGCCTCGCCAGCATAGATCTCATCGACGATGGTCTGACGGTCGATGGCGTAGCTGATGGCCCGTCGCACATCGACGTTGTTCGTCGGGAAATCGGCCGGGCTGTGGGGCGCTAGCGTGAAGTCCATATAATCCCAGTTCCACCCGGGCACGCTTTGATAAGCGATGCCGGGCTCAGAGCCATCCCGGAAACGCGCTATATCCTTCGGATCGGGACGTGGCATGATATCGATCTCGCCGGTGAGAAGGGACGACAGGCGGACACTGGGGTCCACAATGGTCCGATAGACGATTTCGTCCACGTAGGGCTCGCCCTCGCGCCAGTAGTTCTGGTTCTTCTTGAGGATCATATGGCTGCCAGAAACCCAGCTATCGAACTCAAACGGGCCGGTGCCAATCGGATTGCGTGCATATTCCTGATCGCCCATCTCCATGTGGGCCGCCTTGCACATGACGCTACCACCATACCCCATGGTGACCATGGGAAACGCTGAGAACGGTATGCTCAGCTTCACTTCCACCACATTCTTGCTGCGTCGCTTTGCACCAACGACCGGAAAGTGGGTGATACCCTTTTGGAAGGTGCTGGCTTCTTGAACGTGATTGAAGCAGTAAAGGATGTCCTCGTCGGTTAGATCGCCGTAGCCCTTATGAAACTTGACACCCTCACGCACCTTAAGCACCCAGGTTAGCGGATCCTCGTTCTTGAACTCGACAATCTCAGGCTCTGACTGGTGGGTGGCATAATTAATCTGCGCCATCTTGTCATAGATGTTGGTGGTGACCACGGAGCCATGAATCTCGGTGTACATGAACTCATTGAGACCCGACGGTTCACCGAACATGCCGTACGTGATTTTGTTGTCTTGAGCTCGTGCGATATTGAAAATAGGTAGACCCGCGCTAAGGGCCACACCACCGACTGCAGCGGATCGAAGCACAGTACGCCTTGTAATGCCTTTGCTTTTTGTCCGCGTTTTTTTGGACATTTGCTTATTTAACATCTTAAAATCCTCCCTCAATGCAATTAATGAACGAAGTAAGACGGTTCATCTATTGGGAACCGAGATAATAGAACTGATACTTTTGTTCGTTAAGGAGCGCGCGCAGTCCAGTCAGTAGATGTCTCAAAAGAATGCGCCGCATTGAGCACGACGCTATCCTCGAACCGGCGCCCCGCAAGCGCCATGCCTATCGGTAGCCCCTCGGACATGGCGCAGGGCACACTGATGGCGGGCATACCGGTGATGTTGAACTGACCCCCGGACCCAACAAACATCTCGAAGGACCGATGTACCGATTCCACGGGACCGCAGTCCTCAGGCGGTAGCTCGCTGGCTTTGATGGGGGTGGCCGGTAGTAGCAGGAGATCCACCTGCTGGAACACCTCGTCGTAGGCCGCTCTCAGGTTGCGCGCGAGGTTCTGCGCCTTGGCGTAGTACTTGCCGTGGTAGTTGTTGTGGAGGTGGGCGCCCAGCAACATGAACGTCTTCGCCGAAGGCGACAGGTCGTTGGCCCGCCGCGGCAAGGCGCGGGCCAAATACTCCAAAAGGTGGCTGTTGTAGAAGCCCTCCCAGCCGTGCCCCATACCGTTGCCAAGGATCAGGGTGGCGTACGCGCCCTCGAGCGCGATCGCCACCAGAATCGCCTGCCCATCGCGGTGGAGCGGCACGGAGACCGAACTGACCTTGGCACCCAGCGTCTCAAAATGCTGCGCCGCATCGCGTACCGCCTGGTCGACGTCGGGCTGGGAGACGCCCTCGTAGTCAAAACCGTCTTCGAGGATGCCGATGCGCAGGCCGTCCACCTTGCCGGTGAGAGCTTGGGAATAGGCCTCCGGCGTGAACTCGGGCTGGCGCGGGTCCAGGCCGTCCGGCCCGGCCACCGCCTCCAACAGTAGCGCGACGTCCCGGGTCGAGTTGGCCATGGGGCCGATGTGGTCCAGGGTCGGGTCCATCGGAATCGCGCCGGTGTAGGGCATCACGCCCCTGGTAGGTTTCATCCCATAAATGCCACACCAGGAGGCCGGTAGGCGCACCGAGCCACCCTGATCCCCCCCGATGGCCATCTCCACTTCCTTGGCGGCAACCAGGGCCGCGCTACCGTTGGACGAGCCGCCCGAGGAACGGGAAGGATTATGCGGATTGCGCACCGGTCCCGTTGCAGAGTTGTGGCCCGCACCACCGAAGGAGAAGCCTTCGGTGGCCGCCTTGCCGGCTATGATGCCGCCGGCATCGAGGATGCGGGTAACCACGGTGGCATCCACGTCCGGCACGAATCCCTCCATCACTGCAGTGCCGCAGCCCATGGGTACACCAGCGACACAAATGACATCCTTGAGAACCACCCGTTTGCCGGCGAGCAACCCGTCTGTTGCACCGCGGATGTCGGTCTTGTAGTACCAGGCGTTGTAGGGATCTTCCCCGGGTTCGGGCCGGCGTCCCGGCGTGCGAGGGTATTTCACGGCGGGCTTGGGCTCTACCATTGCGTCGAGGGCCCCGTAGGCAACCAGGTTTTCGACGATCAGACTGCGGTATTCCTCCAACTCGCTTGCCGACATCGTGAAATGCAGCGAGTCGCCGAGGGCCTTCATTTCGTCGATCGTTGGTGGACGTAATTGCACGCGACTACACTTGTGTATGAACCAGTAAGTTGAGTACTGATAATATAGAGGGTGCTGCGCAAGTTCAAGCGACGGCGGGCCCGCCCCGCCCCGGCCAAGTGTTCCTGGACCGCCCGGTTGCTATAGTGCAAACTGCTGAATCAATGGCGTCAAAGCCTCCTGACATCAAAGTGTTACGTGCACCGACAGAGAGCTATCGACATTACAAAGAAAATTTCCGGAAAGCGGCAATAATAGAGGAGTGTGGGAGACCACCTTCACTCCGCCGTGACAATACAGGCGGGAAAAAGGGCATTGGCCGTTAGCTTCAGTATCCATTTTTCATAGACACTAATCCACGCTTAGGAAATACATCTCACCCGCCGTATTGGCAATTCTCAGTTCCCGTGCATCCCTAT
>Ga0315339_1002040_pt1 | contig 16042 bp, 16 predicted proteins | sample ASW17metaG_FD_204514 | JGI IMG/M metagenome (GOLD analysis project Ga0315339, IMG submission 204514) | Ammonia-oxidizing marine archaeal communities from Pacific Ocean, United States - ASW #17 | ecosystem: Environmental > Aquatic > Marine > Oceanic | place: USA: California | collected 2016-12-05
CGGTGCTAGAGGTATCCTCAAAAAACGTGGTTTCTTTGGAGATGCTTTTGACCGGCGCATTGCGCGTCACCCGGCGCTTGTCCTGCCCGCGCGCCAGATGCCACAGACGTTCACCCATGCTGCCAAACCGCGCATTAAGATCACGCCTGTCCCAGCGTTTTAGATCAGCAAAAGTGCGGATACCGACCTTTTCCAATGAGGCCTGCGCGGCGGGGCCAATACCCCAGATCATCCGTACGGATTTCTCATGCAGAAACGCCTCTGTTTCGGCCGCACCGATGACCGAGAAACCACGCGGTTTATCCAGATCACTGGCAATCTTGGCCAGAAACTTGTTGTGGCTCAGCCCGATCGACCCGGTGATGCCGATTTCGTCTTTCATGCGTTTGGTCAGCCGTGCCAGCATTACGGCGGGCGGCGCACCATGCAGCCGGGCCGTGCCGCGCAGGTCCATGAACGCCTCATCCAGTGACAGCGGCTCAATCGCTGGCGTCAGTTCCTCCATCAAGGCGCGCACTTGCTTGGATACCTCGACATAGACCTCCATCCGGCCCCGCACCACCACGGCCTCTGGGCAGAGTTTCAGCGCCTGAAACATCGGCATCGCCGACCGCACCCCCTTGATGCGCGCGATATAACAAGCGGTGGACACCACGCCACGCTTGCCACCGCCAATGATCACAGGCTTGTCGCGCAGGTCAGGATTGTCGCGTTTTTCGACGCTGGCATAAAACGCGTCGCAATCCATATGCGCAATCGCCAAGTCATACAGTTCATCATGCGCCACCACGCGCGGGCTGCGGCAGGCCGGGCACCGCGCGCCGGTTTCAAACTGGGTCAGGCAATCTTTGCACAGGGCGGGCATCGGCGGAATCCAGCGATCGGCGGGTTTTCGCACTATATCCCAAGGCCGCCGGGATTCCATCATATCCGGTTTCGCGTAAGATGATTTTCATGGACACATCAAACTTTAATGGCGCGAAACTTGCGATTCTGGCAGGTGGGCAGGTGCTGACGCTGCTGCGCGATAATCGGCCGGATATCCCGTATCCCGGCCTGTGGGATCTGCCCGGCGGTGGCCGCGAGGGCGATGAAACCCCAAAAGACTGCGCCCTGCGTGAAACCTTTGAAGAGGCCGGGCTGCGCCTTAGCCCGACGGCCATCACCTGGGAGCGCGCCTATGTCGGGCGCAATCTTGGGGAGGTGCCGACGTTTTTCCTGGTGGCGGAACCCGGCTGGCTGGCGCTGCCGCCACTGCGGCTGGGCGATGAGGGACAAGAGGTGCGCTGGATGCCGCTGCACGGCTATCTGGCGTTAGACAACGCGGTGCCGCATTTGCAGGAACGCGTGCGGCAGTTTCTGGCGCAGAAGGAACTACAAGCCTGGCGCGCGGCACGGTCGGGGTAGGGGCCGTGCCCGGTTTCGACAGGAAGACATTTTAAAGGACAATTATATGGCCGAGATCACGCGACTGGGGCGACGAACGGTATATGAAAACAAGTGGCTGAAAGTTCATGAAGACGTTGTGCGTTTTCCTGATGGGGCCGAAGGCATCTACGGGATCGTAGACAAAGAGGATTTTGTGCTGATTGTCCCCCGACATGAGGACGGTCGCTATCAACTGGTGCAGCAGTACCGGTACCCTGTCGCGGGTCGGTATTGGGAGTTTCCGCAAGGGTCATGGGAGACCAAGCCCGGAATGGATCCAGAGATTGTTGCGCTGGGAGAACTGGAGGAAGAGACCGGGTTTCGGGCTAAGTCGCTGCTGAAGCTGGGCCATCTTTATGAAGCCTATGGCTTCTCGAACCAAGGCTTTCACATCTTTCTGGCCGACGCTCTGGAGCCCGGAAAAGTTGCGCGAGATCACGAAGAACAAGACATGCTTACCGCCTCGTTCAGCCACCGCGAGGTGACAGAGATGATATTGTCCGGCGATATCAAGGACGCGCCAACAATTGCTGCTTTTGGGCTGCTTGCAATCGCCGAGAGTCGATAACACCCATTTATGTCGGCGTGGTGATGGTCAATTGACGCCGGATTGTGCTTCAGTTGGTCACCACAACATAGCGAACTACACGGTTATTGTCGCTGTCAGAAAAGTAATAAGTGGTGCCGCGAACGGCGACGCCTTCGGGATCGTCGAATTTATTGGGGCCAAGGCCGGGTTTACCGTCGCCGATGATGCCCAGCAGGTCGCCCGATATCGGGTCGATCATCAGCACACGGTGCGCGTCCTGATCGGCCACTACAAGTCGGCCAAAGTCATCAACATCCAGATAACGCGGGCCACGAAAGCCGTATTTGACGTCATCAAGCACGGTCAACAGCTCTAACGTCTCGCTGAATTGCACCAGCCGCGCCGCATTGGTGTCGGCGACCCAGATCGTGCCATCCAGCGCCTCGGCGACGTCATGCGCACCGGGCATGCCCTGCACTGCATTCACCGCCTCGCCGTTGTTCATCGCCACAAGCTGGCCGATGCCGGAGGCCATCACGTAGATCTGCCCATTGCTATGCGCCAGCGCGCCTTCGGTGCGGGGAAAGCGGCCAAGCGCGTAATCCTGAGTATAGCTGCCGTTGAACCGGGCATAGCTGACCACCGCGCCCAGCCCGGTGGCAGCGGCGAACAACCTGCCGTCCGGGCCAAAGCTGACGTCATGCACGCCGGGCAGCTCATTTTCGCCAATCACCTCTAGCAGGTCCAGCGTTTGGGCATCCATCACGGCGATGCTGTTGTTGAATTTATCCGCTATGTACAGCCGTCCGTCCGGGCCGATGGTCAGGTCATGCGGGTCGTTCAGCACCGGTTCTGATGCGCGATCAAAACTGGCAAAGGGGGCCTGGGCGATGCCGGGGCATGCAAGGGTGCAGATCAGGGCGGCGAGTGTCAGGCGCATGGGTGACTCCTGTCTTGGGGCAGGATTTGCGCCGCCTTCGGCGTCGCGGGTGCGAGGGGCGCTGCCCCTCGCGCTCCCCGAGGTATTTAGAAAGAGAAGAAGCTGCGTGGCAAGTGATCCTTTTGGGCGGCCCCGTGTGGCAGGCAGGTTCATGCAGGCTGTGTACAGTCTGTGTACGCGCGGTGTACGGCTTGTGTACGGGCGGTGCAGGCTGAATCTGAACCGTGTATTTAGGCGTGCATTTAACGGGTTAACAGCGCGCCCGACTATCGCTAACATCCAGATATGGCTGACGATGGTGACCTTCTTCACGTAGTAACTACCGACGAAATTTCGCCTCGGCGGGACATGCTTGGGCGTGCTCTGGTTTGGGGGGCGGCGACAATTTTGGCGCTGACCTTTGTGCTGCTGTGGCTGTCTGCATCCGGGCGCATTTCGCTGCAGTTTGAGACATGGCGACCCGCGCTTTATGCCTATCTTTTATGGGCCGTTTGTTTCTGCGCCGCTCAGGTGATCCGACGTGGCGAGCAGGGCAAGCGCACGCTGTTCGTGCTGCCCGCCGCCTTGTTCGTCGTGGCCATGGTGGTGTTTCCGCTGCTGTTTTCACTGGGCATCGCGTTTTCGGACTGGAACCTGGCCAGCCCGAATGGCCGCCAGTTTAACGGCCTAGACAATGTGCGCCAAATGTGGGGCGATCCGTTTTTTTGGAACGCCTTGAAAAATATGGTTTATTATACGCTGGCCATTCTGGTGGAATACGCCATTGCCTTTGGCCTCGCGCTGATATTGGCCAGCGAAATCCGGGCGCGAAAGTTCTTTCGCGTGGCGTTTTTGATGCCCCTGATGCTGTCGCCGGTGGCGGTCAGTTGGATGGTGGGCAAGTCGATGCTGGAAATCCGCTTTGGCCCGATATCGCGGCTGGCGCGCGAACTTGGCTGGGATTCGCCCAGCTTTTTCGGATCGCCAGAGATTGCCCGTTTCATGATCATGGCGATGGATGCCTGGACGTTCATTCCCTTCATGATGATCATGATACTGGCCGGGTTACAGGCGATCCCGAAAGAGGTGCAAGAGGCCGCCAAAGTGGACGGTGCCCGCGGCTGGCGTGGCTTTTGGGAGGTGACGTTTCCACTGATGCTGCCGATCAGCATTACGGCAATCCTGATCCGCATCATTTTCAAGCTAAAGCTTGCTGACATCATCATAAATGTCACCTCTGGCGGTCCCGGAGGCGCGACAGATTCAGTGACGTCGTTCATTTTCCGCGAATATCGCGACCGGTCCAACGTGGGCTATGGCACCCTGTTGGCGATTGTCTATCTGGTGCTGATTGTCGTGGCGATTACCATCTTTATGAAGTTGGTCGATCGCTGGATGAACCCGAGGTATTGATGTGAGCCAGGCCCAGATTTTCCACGACACAGACACCGATCTGGCCCACAAGGCCCGCTGGTTCTCGGGGCGCGTGGCGATTTACGGCATCCTGTTGTTGTGGACGCTGATCTGCCTGTTTCCGATCTACTGGACGCTGACCACCAGTTTCAAAATGGCCCCCGACGTGATGAAGGGCAACATGGTCCCGTGGTGGGATTTCACGCCGAAATGGAAGGGCTGGAAGTCTTTGGGGCTGTCGCCCGATACGATCTGGACGGAAAGCACCGTACGCGCGGAATTCATGAAACGGTTTTTGAATTCGGTGATCACAGCGATATCGGCGAGTAGTTTAGCGGTAATACTAGGCTCAATGGCGGCCTATGGCTTGTCGCGATTCCGCTATAAATTCGGCTTTATGCGCAACCCGGATATTTCGTTCTTTTTTCTCAGCCAGTTGATTCTGCCGCCGGTCGTTCTGGCGCTGCCGTTTCTGGTTTTGTACAAAGAGCTGGCGCTGCTGGACACGCGGATTGGGTTGATTTTACTGTATACTTTGACGGTTCTGCCGATCGTGATTTGGATCATGCAAGATCAGTTTCGGTCAATCCCCGTAGAGCTGGAAGAGGCCGCATTGGTGGACGGCCTGTCGATCTGGGGCGCGTTTTTGACCATCGTTTTGCCCATTGCGTTGCCGGGCATGGTCGCGGCGTTCATCCTGTCGCTGGTGTTGACGTGGAATGAGTATTTCTTTGCCGCCTTGCTGACGTCGACCGATGCCAAAACCTTGCCGGTGATGGTCGCCAGCCAGACGGGTAGCCAAGGCATCAACTGGTGGTCGATGGCGGCATTGTCAGCCAGCGCAATCATCCCGTTGATCATCATTGGCGTGGTGTTAGAGCGCTATATCATCAAGGGTATGGCGTCAGGCGCTGGCAAATAAAATTCGCAAAATAATTTTCACGCAGCTCTTGCAAAGGATCATGAGCATTATGATCTCTCGTGGGCGCAATATCGCGCCTTTTTCTGGATGATCCAATGACCCGCTTTTTCGCCCCTGTTTCCCTGCTGATGCTGGCTGTTTCTCCGGCTTTTGCGGATTCCGTCACCGACAAGGTTCTGGCCTTTGATCGCAAGGCAAACCTGATCGTTTTGGCTGATAAGACTGTGTTCGGCCTGACCGACACTGATGCGCAGATGCCTGAAGGTCTGCTTGCCGGTGATACGGTCAAAATTACGTATGAATCGCTGGGCGAAGATGGCTATGGCGAGATCGACAGTATCGTAATCATGAAATAGCGCAGCAATAAGCGCGCGCTATTCCATATTGGTATGGCGCGCGCGAATGCTGTCAGGTGTTTGGTTCAACATCGCGACAAGCTGCAGCACCATCACCTCAAACAGCACAAACATCGCGCCTTCGTAAAGTGATCCCATTGGCAGGGTCGAGGTTGGCGCGGTTGTGTCATTCGCCATGGTTTGGGCGGGGATGTGCAGGGTATGGCTGGCAAGACCGGCGCTTGGCGTGTCTGGCTGAGCGGTCAGGAACAGGATTTGCGCGCGAGCGTCGCGGGCGGTCTGCATCAGGGCGGTGACGGTCGACAACTCGCCCGGCCCGGCAGAGGTGATGAACAGGTCATCCTTGCCAAGCGGCGGCGTGTTCATCGCGCCCTGCATCGTCGCATCAAGCCCCAGATGGTGCAGGCGCATGGCGAGTCCCTGAAGCTGCAGTCCTTCGCGGCCACAACCATAAAGCACGATTTTCCGCGCATTGGCGATGGTCTGGCAGGCCGTGGATACCTGGGCTTCGTCCAGCGCATCGGCAGTGGCGGCAAGCTCGGCGCAGGCGGCTTTGAAGTCTGTTTTCATAAGCTGGCCGCGATGTCCTTTGTTTGTTCATACAGACGCCGGAAGAGAGCGTATCGTTTGGCATAGGTGGCGTTTCGCGCGGCTGTGACGATCTCTGCCACTGGGTTCCATTGGCTGATGTCGCCGGGATTGGCGACGCCGATGGCCAGTGCGGCCAGAAAGGCATTGCCATAGCTGGCCCCGGTGGTCTTGTCGCACAGGGTCTGGTCGAGGCCGGAGATATCGCTGGTCGCTTGTAGCCAAAGTTGGTTTTTGGTGCCGCCGCCTACAGCCAGCAGACGGGTAGGGCGCTGGCCTGCGGCGGCGTAGGTCTCGACCACGTGATTGGTGCCGTAGGCGATGCCCTCTATCAACGCGCGGTACATGTCGCCGCGTGTGTGCGTCAGGTTCAGGCCAAAGAAGGTTCCTTTGGCTTGGGGGGAGTGGATTGGGGTCCGCTCGCCGGAAAAATACGGCAGCATCAGCAAGCCATTGGCTCCGGGAGGGCTGGCGCTAGCCTCTGTGGCTAACGTCGGAAAGGCACTGTCACGGGGCAAATCACGCGCGAATTGGTCGCGAAACCAGTGGGTGAGTGTGCCCGATGTGGCGAGCCCCGCCATGCTTGCGTGGCTGCCCGGCGTCAGCCAGGGCGCGTACCACAGGGCGGGGTCGCGCACGCGTTCATCGGTGAGGGTGATGATGAAAATGGTCGAGCCATACATCATCATCATGTCGCCCGCGTCTTGCACGCCGACGCTGACGGCCTCGGCTGCCGCATCAATGGTGCCGGTAGTGACGGGCGTGCCGGGGGCCAGGCCGGTTTCGGCAGCCGCCTGCGCGGTGATCTGCCCGGCGATCTCGGTGGACCATTTGAGGTCTGGCAGCTTGTCCCGCGGCAGGATGTCGGGGGCAAGGTCAGCGGTCCAATCAAGCTGGTCGACATCATAAAGCGGCGCGAAATTGGCAGCGGTGTAGTGGTCGATGACGTATTCACCGGTCAGCTTCCAGACCAGATAGCTGGTTGAGGTCAGGACTTTCGCCGTTTTCGCAAACAGTTCCGGTCGCTGGTTTTTCAGCCACAGGATTTTTGGCCCAACCGCCTGACTGGTCAGCGCGTTGCCGCAGCGGGCCAGAATGGCCTCCTCGCCAATCAGGGCGTTCAGGTGGTCGATTTCCAGCTGCGCGCGGGTGTCGACGCCGTAAAGCACGCCGTTCATCAGCGGCGCACCCTTGGCATCAACCGGCAGCATACAGGGGCCGATGGCCGAACAGGCGACCGACTTGATCAGCGTCGGGTCGATCTTGGTATCGGCCAAAAGCTGGCGTGTAATTGCAACAAAATCGCCCCACCAATCCTGATCGGGGCGATGCTCTGCCCAGCCGGGTTGCGGCACGATCATCTCATGCGGGGCGCTGGCCATGGCGATGATGGCACCGTTATGGTCGGCGATGACGCCTTTGGATTCAAACGTGCCGATGTCGATGCCGAGGGTATACATGGCCTAGTCCCGGACCAGCGGAAAATCGGGTGTGATGTTATGCAAGGCGGCGATCAGCAACTGCGTCAGTTGTTCCAGATCTCCAAGGTCGCACATTTCCAGCGCGCTGTGCGAATAGCGCATGGGAAAGCCCACATCAATGCTGGCGACGCCCTCGCCGACCAGTTGCACATAGCTAAGGTCGGTCAACACGCCGACCTGCGCGCTGCGTTGCAGGGGCAGGTCCTTGGCTTTGGCGGTATCCTCGAACAACTGCACCATGGCGGGGTGCGGGATGACCCCGTTCAGGGTGCCGCGACCATGGAAGCTGTATAGCGACATGCCAGGGCCTCGGCCCAAATGCATATCGCCCCGATCGGCCATCTCTGGTGTATCGCTGGTCAGCATAAGGTCGATCTGGATGGCGATGTCGGGCGTCAATGCCTGCGCGGCGACTTGGGCACCCCGCAGGTTGAATTCCTCCTGTACGCTGAACACTAGATGCACTGGCGGGCCGTCGCGACGATTGGCCAGCGCACGCGCGACCTCTAGCAAGACGGCGCATCCGGCGCGGTCATCGACGGCGGTGCCCGCGATACGGGTATTGGCCAGTTCCATCACTTGCGGACGATAAGTGACCGGCGTGCCGATGCGGATGCCTGCGGATTCGGCCTGGGCCTTACTGGTGAACCCGGCGTCTATGCGCAGATCAGGCGCGCGGACCACGGTGTATTTCTCATCCGGCGTGGTGGCATGGTGCGATTTGTTGGCAATGATACCGGGGATATCGCCCTTGGGTGTGGCCAGCAAAACGGGCTGCGCCGCCAGTGCCCGTTCAGGCACGCCGCCCATACGTTCCACGCGGATTGACCCGTCGTCGTCGACTTTGCGCACGATAAACCCAAGCTGATCCATATGAGTGAACAGCATCACGGCAGGGCCTTTGCCCGGAAAACTGGCGATCAGGTTGCCAAGCCGGTCTGACCGGCTGTCAACGCCCATCACCGACAGCTTGCTGGCAATCGCTCGCCGCACGCGGTCCTCATGGCCCGACAGGCCCGGGATGCGCATCAGTTCGGTCAGGTCGAGCTTTAGGCGGGACTTCATGCGCCCCTCGCAGCGCGGGCGCGGGCCATGAAATCATCGGCGCGGGCGGGATCAATAGCCTTCCACGTGTCGCCATCGATCTTTAACGAGCTTCCGACGATACAGCCATCAGAGGCGCGCAGAACGTCCGCGATGGTTTCGTGTTTGACGCCGGTGTTGGCCAGCACAGGCGTGTCGGGCAGGACGGCTTTGACGGCCTCCAAGTCTTCCATCTTGGCGGCCTCGCCGGTGATCTGGCCCGATACCAGCACCGCGTCAGGGATCGAACTAAACACGGCAGAGCGCGCGCGATCCGGCAAAGACCGGCGATCAAGACTATCGGCGAATTCGGCGGCGACGTTGTACATACAGGCCAGATCATCACGGCCCAAACGGCTGCGATAGCGTAGCGCCTGACCCGCGTCGGGTGCCCAGTTCCCCATATCGCTGGCGAAAGTCCCGGTGAAAATCTCGCGCGCAAAGGCGGCACCGGTTGCGGCGGCCAACGCGACGGTCGCCATCGGATCCCACAAGACATTTACGCCGAACGGCACGGTGATTTCATCGCGCAGCTTGCCGATGACATAGGCCATCGTCGTTGTCGTGGCGGGATCGACCTTGAACTCATACGGGCGGTCATTTTCGTTGCCGAACATGACGGCGTCGAACCCGGCAGCTTGCAGCGCGGCCAGATCGGCGCGCGCGGCGGTGATCATGCCATCAATACCTGCCTTGGCGTCATACAACGGCGTGCCGGGCATGGCCGACAGATGCACCATGGCGATGACCGGTTTCGTATCGCCAAAGACTCGTTTGAAATTACCCATAAATCTATCCCCTTTGTTGATGACCTTAGCGGGGTTTTGACTGCGCGCCAATTGGGCTATCGTTGTTAAAACGCATGGGAGGCAGCGATGACTTTGAAGACAAGACACTGGGATCGGTTGGGCAATGGCGGGCTGACTTTTACCGAAATCGGCATGGGCACCGCGCCGCTGGGTAATCTCTATCGCGCCATAACGGATGATGAGGCGCATGCTGTGCTGGAACGCGCCTGGGAGGCCGGGGTTCGCTATTACGACACGGCACCGTTGTATGGTTTTGGCCTGTCAGAGACGCGGTTGAACCGGTTCTTGCGGGGCAAGCCGCGCGATGAATACGTGCTTTCGTCCAAGGTCGGGCGCATTTTGCATCCCTGCGCGCCCGAAGATCGGGATGGCATCGGCAAATGGTTTGAGGTTCCTAACCGGCAAGAGGAATACGATTATTCCTATGACGGCGTGATGCGGTCGATTGAATTTTCGATGGAACGGCTGGGGGTTGACCGAATTGATATGCTGTTCGCGCATGACATTGACGTGCCCAATCAGGGCAGTCGTGCCAATGTGGATGCAAAGGTCGATGAGCTGATGGCTGGCGGTTACCATGCGATGGAAAAGCTGCGTAATCAGGGGGTTATCAAGGCGTTTGGGGCTGGGGTCAACGAGTGGGAGGTTTGCCAGAAGCTGACGGAACGTGGTGATTATGACCTGTTCCTGTTGGCCGGGCGCTATACCTTGTTGGAGCAGTTGGCGATGGACAGTTTCCTGCCGCTGGCAGAGGAACGCGGCATCGGGATCATAACCGGCGGGCCATATAATTCGGGCATTCTGGCGACGGGGCCTGTGAAGGGCGCGTATTATAACTATGATCCTGCTCCGGATGATATCCTTGATAAGGTTGGTAAAATTGAAGCCGTGTGTAAGGTGCACGGCGTGCGTCTGGTCGATGCGGCGTTCCAGTTTCCGCTGCTGCACCCTTGTACGGTTTCGGTGATTCCGGGCGGGCAGGGCGTATCTGAGATGGAGGGCAACCTGCAGGCGGCTGCGGCGGTGATTCCGGATGCGCTTTGGGCCGAGTTGAAAGCGCAAGGCTTGATGCGGGAAGATGCGCCGGTTGGCGGTTGATCAGATTATGATTGACGCACATCAGCACTACTGGAACCCCGCGCGCGGGGATTATTTCTGGATGCCGGAGGATCATCCGGTTTTGGGAAAACCTTATGGTCCCAAGGACTTGCTGCCATTTTTGGACCGGCACGGCATTGCGAAAACCGTGTTGGTGCAGGCGGCGGATTCGGTGGCGGAGACCGAGTATATGCTGGGCATTGCCGATGTGACCGACAGCGTTGCCGGGGTTGTTGGTTGGGTGGATTTTGAGAATCCTAATGACCGTAAGCAATTGGAACGGCTAGCAAAACACCCGAAGTTCAAGGGCGTGCGCCCGATGGTTCAGGACATCCCGGATGTCGACTGGATGTTGCGTGACGATGTGCAGTGGGGATTTCAGGCGCTGGTTGATCTGGACCTGACGTTTGATGCGCTGGGGTTTCCGCGACATCTGGAAAATTTCCACACAATTCTAATGCGTTACCCGGATATGCGGGTTGTTGTTGACCATTGCATGAAACCGCAGATCAGGGACCGCGGATTTGATGACTGGGCACCGGGGATCAGCCGCTTGGCGAGCGATACATCTGCCTGCATCAAACTGTCGGGCATCGTCACAGAGGCCGTCGATGACTGGACCATCGAAGATCTGAAACCCTATGTAGATCATATACTTGGCACGTTCGGCCCGGGTCGGATCATGTGGGGATCAGACTGGCCGGTGTGCCAGTTGCAGGCCAGTTACGACCGCTGGCGCGAGGTGGCGTTGGAGCTGACCGACCACCTGAGCGCCGCCGAAAAAGCGCAGGTTTTCGGCGGCACGGCAGAGGCGTTTTACCGGCTATCGGAATAGCATCGGAATTCTATCGGAATTCCATCGGACTTTGATCGGGCGCACCGCGAAGGCCGTCAGCCGCCATAAAGCGCCTTGCCGATAATCGACATGCTGGCGGCGGCATCCTGACGGGCGATGGCGGCGGCAAGATCGGCGTCATCGACCAGCCCGGCAGCGACGGCGCGCAGGCGGTCTGTCATCTGGATGTTGGTTTTTGCTTCTGCCACCGGATCAAGGCCGCCGTGATCCGGGAAGGTGTCAAAATAGATCACCCCGTCATAGCCGATGCGGGCCAGTTCCACGAACAGCTCTACCGTCTGGATCGGATGCACAGAGCCGACCATCAGCCCATCGTCACGCTTGCCGTAGCCGTCGTTCAGATGCACACCCATCAGGCGAGAGTGGCGCGTGATCAGATGCGCGGCGTGGGCGGGCATTTCGTCGGCGTATAGCACATGGGCGAAATCCAGCGTGACGCCAAGATTTGCGCGGTCTGCTTCGCGCACACCCAACAGCGTGCTGGCGGCATCGGGCATCAGGGCATAGGCGCGTGGTTCGTTCGGCTTGTATTCGATGGCGATGTCCAGAGCGGGGTTATGGTCGCAGACGGCCTGCAGCGCCTCTATCGTGGTGTCCCACATCGCGCGGTAGTCGCCTTGAAACGAGTAATCGACGCCGTCCTGCCCCATCCAGAGCGTCATGATTTGGCCGCCCATTTCCGCGAGTGCATCCAACCCGCGTTTGGTGATGTCGATGGCGGCAGTGCGCACGGCGGCATCCGGGTGGGTAAACGCCCCCAGTTTAAAGCCCGGATCGGTATAATAGCGCATCGCCAGACCATTCAGGGCCATGCCGTTGTCAGACAGGCAATGGCCCAGCTGTGCGGGCTTCAGCCCGTCGAAGTGATCGGGATAGTTCAGGTCGGCAGCGTCCAGCCCGGCGCTAGCGGCGGATTTGATCATGTTGGGGATCGTCGGGTCACTAAGCCCCAGTTTGAAGGCGTTCAGGCGGGCGGCGTAGCGGGGGGCGTTGGGGATGTTGTTCATATGGCAAAGTTATGCCGCCAGTGCCCCGCAATGCAAGCTATTCAACGGCCGGTTTTGAGCGATGCGTGGGCTTCATCGTGGTGCCGCCGGGATGCGCCTGTTCCCAAAGCGCCGGGCGGTCAAGCGCACGGATCTTACCCTTTTCGATGCCGATGATCTCACGCTCTCGCAGGCGGCCAAGTTCGCGGTTCAATGTCTGGCGTGCACAGCCCAGCAGACCGGCCAGATCGGCCTGAGTTTTGCTGATTTCCGGGCGGTCGGCGGACAGACGATACAGATAATCGCAGAGCCGTTGTTCCACCGGATAGAACTGATCAACGAATTTGATCTGGTTGTCGCGCACCAACCGTTCATAGCTGATGTACATGATATTTCGCAGGAATATCGGGGTTTTCATAGACTCTGACAGATGCGCCCGACCGCAAAACAGCATCGTGGTGTTGGCCGATGAGGTACAATTGGCGGCAGCGGGCATTTCGGCCACCGCGTCGACATCGCCAAAGACCTCTCCCTGACGGGACAGGTGGATCAAAACTGTCTGACCCTCGGGGTTGATACTGGTGATCTCGACGGCACCATGCGCAACCATGAACATGCCATCCACCCGGTCGCCCTGTGTTAGCACCGGGGTCGGCTCTTCGTGGCTTCGGATCACGCATTGATCCAGAAAGTTGGCGCGAAACTGTTCGGACAGGTCGCGCAGAATCGCAGCCTTCATCAGGTGCGGAAATCGTACCGAGTTTTTCATTGCAGGTAGTTCAATATCTCTGAGGCGTTGCACATGGCCTGGGTCGGATCAAGGCAACAGGATTTCAGGGTGGCAGCAGAGCTGCTGTTGATGACGTCCCACGTTGCTTCGGTTTGGCCGTGATAGGGCGGCATAGAGTGGCTAAGCGGATAGCTGGCGGCCAGTGGGTTCGCGCCGGGCGGAATGGCCTGCCCGGTGGCCCAATCGGCCAGTTGGCCGCAGGTTTCGTAGACGCCGATGCGGTGACAGCCGGTGCAGGTGCTGTCGCGCGGCAACATTTGTGTGGTCGGCCAGGCGTCAAAGCCAAGCCCGGGCACGTTGACCTGTGCGTAAGGGCCAAACGGGTTGACCGGCACGTGCGACCAGACCTGCCCCACGAAAGGGCTGTACATGAACGGGTCGTTGTCATGGCAGGTGCCGCAGCCATCGTGCACCACGTCTTGTGGCGCGTTGAAATAGGTGGCCGAGGCCGGGTCAGTGGCCGGGGGTACGGTAGTGCCGTCGATGGATTGGCCCGATAGCGCGCTGGCCTGAAACCAGCAGGTCGCGCCGGTTTCGGGGTTATGCGCAATGACGTCGATTTCGTCGAAATCCATGCTGTCGGCGGCGCGAATGTGTTTCTGGCGGCACATGACAGAGATCTGCTTGCTGGAGTCCGACAGGTTCAGGATGCGCGAATAGGGTACGCATTGCCCGTCGCTGTCGCTGCCGTTGGGCAATAAGGCGGGGCGATCGCATGTCATGTCTTTGGTGTAGCTGGCCGGGATTTGGCCGTTGACAGTGACGGGAATGCTGACGCCGTCATCGCAGGAAAACGCGGGTATAACGCCGATTTGCGCGCGGCATTGCGCGGCGTAGTCGGCATAGGTTTGCGCGGTGGCTGGGCTGGCGAGCAGAAGAAGGGCGGCGAGGAGGCGTTTCATTTCAGGACCCCGGTTTTTTCTAGCAGGATGTCTTCGGCGACCTGTTTGACGGCCTGATGATAGCGCACGTAGCCGGTGCAGCGACAGATATGCTGGCCGAGGGCGTCCTTGATGGCGTCGTCCAGTTGGTCGTATCGGATCGGCGCGCGTTTCACGGTTTCCAGAAACACGGTGGCGGCCATGACAAAGCCGGGGGCGCAATAGCCGCATTGGAAGGAAAAGTTGTGCAGGAAGGCCTGTTGGATGGGGGATAGCTGGCCGTCCTGTGCCACGTCTTCGACGGTACGAATTTCGGTGCCGTCGAGCACCGACAGGGGTGTCGAGCAAGAGATCATCGGGTTGACGGTGGGGCCTTTGGCGACCGAGACGGTGCAGGCGCGGCAGACGCCGATGCCGCAACAAAGCTTGGTGCCGGTCAGGTCCATGTCGTCATGCAGATAGTCCAGCAGGGTTTCTGCCGCCCGAGAGCTGTCGACGGTTTGGGGCTGGCCGTTTACGGTGAAAGAAATGCTCATTGGCTCAACCCCTCTAGAATTTTGGCGGGTGTGATCGGCAGCGATGTATAGCGCACGCCGACCGCGTCGCGCAGGGCGTTGGAAATGGCGGGGGCGATGGAACACATCACGGCCTCGGCGATGCCGCGTCCGCGCTTTTCGTCCTCTGGTGTTTCATCCATCAGGATCAGCTCTTGCGAGCGTCCGCCCTGAGCATATTCCGTCGCCAGCGGCACGTCGGTGTAGCGCGGCACGTGGTAGGTGTTCAGGTTCCAGGTGCCGTTGGCCGGCCCGTCCATGCCGGGCGGCATGTCCTCTAGCAGCGTATAGCCGATGGCCATGGCGACGCCGCCCTGGCTTTGGCCGGAGACCAACGGTTCAACGTGAATGCGGCCTGCGTTCAGCACGCTGACCACGTTTTCGATCTGCACCGCGCCGGTGGTCTGATCGACGGTCAGGCCAACGACATTGACGCAAGGTGCCCAGACATAACGGGCCTCGCGTCCCGCAGCGCAATCGGTGCCGATGGTGTTGGTGCGCCAGATCGGCACGGCGGCGGTGCCGTCAGACGGGTAGGTCGCCAAGCCGTCGAGTTCCAGCCGTCTTGTGCCGATGGCGGTTTCAAAGTCGGCGCTGACCCAGCGGCCCTGGATATAGGCGTGCGCCAGAGCCCCACGATCCAGCCCCTCGGCATAGACAATCTCGGCGATCAGCGGCAGCGGCAGCGGGTCGTAGCCGTAGGTGATCAACGCGCCGTCCTGCCATTCAACGTCATCCTCGGACAGGTCGGGCAAGTCCCAGAACAGCCGCGCGGCGGGCAGGATGGTGTTGGCCATCATCGCATGGGAAGCTTGCTGTGTAACATGCACTTGATGCAGCCCGGTCAGACAGGCCGACGAGCTGCCGACGCTTTTCTTGGTATATTGTGGATCGTCCCAGGTCGGATGACCCGGCGTGCAATCCATCTTGGAATCCTTGATCATCTGGGTCTGCGCCCAGAGCGTATAGCCGCCCATTTCCACGGTGCTGGCGTTGGCCCCAAGGATATCGCCGATCACCACGCCAAGTGTGGTGGCCGAGCCGTTGCCCATATCGACCGCATCGGATTGCACATCGAATGTGCCGTCCGGATTCAGGATCACGGCGGCAACGACACCATCACCAGAGGTGCCGTAGGCCTGAAGGCTCATCGCCAAGCCCGTTCCGTAGGTCAACCCGCGTTGGGCATAGCCGTCTTGGATTTCCAGCCGGTCGCGCCACAGGGGGTGCTGTTCGGCGGTTTCCAGCATGTCGTGCAGGCGGAGCTGCTGGTCAATCGGGCCGCCGACCACGGTGGTATCGCCGCGGGCAACGACGTTGTGTTTGCGAAACTCCAGCGGATCCCAGTG